>VOFH01001140.1_pt1 | contig 320443 bp, 339 predicted proteins | sample 5384091 | NCBI WGS metagenome assembly VOFH01 (sample SAMN12384727, study PRJNA508395) | human gut metagenome | isolation source: healthy gut G | host: Homo sapiens
TCCTCCGCACTGGGTATCCCGATGGAGCAGCTCATTACGCTGACCGTGGAGAAACCGCAAATGCATGGTGGCAAGCCGACTGACCGAACCTATTTGGAAAAGAATCTGCCCGCCAGTTTGGATAAAGCGCTCCGTGAGTACATTCAGGGCGAAAAAGACAAAGTGTCTTATATGGACTGCCTGTGGGGAGAATTATATAGCGCGATCAATTCCAATCAATGGAGCAACGCCATTACACAGGAGCAGGCAGATTATCTTCGCGCAAAATATTTATAAGGGGGTGAGAACCCGTGATTGATTTTACCAACTGCCCAGTCAACCGCTTCCGCGCCTACGGCGGAGCCAATGGGAATAAAATCAATATCACCTATCAAGGACACAGTTATATGCTCAAGTTCCCGCCAAAGCCCAGCCGAAATCGGGATATGAGCTACAGCAACGGCTGCATCAGCGAATATATCGCCTGTCATATCTTTGAAATGTTGGGCTTTCGGACGCAGGAAACGCTCCTCGGAAACTATACGGACAGCCGCAGTAAAACAAAGCTGGTAGTTGCCTGTCGGGATTTTACAGAGGACGGAAAACGGCTCATCGAGTTTGCCCATCTGAAAAACACCTGCATCAACAGTGAACAGAACGGTTATGGAAAAGAACTGTCCTCCATTCTGGAGGCCATTGAGGAGCAGAGTATTTATCCCGCCGATGAGCTGCGGCATTTTTTCTGGGACATGTTTATTGCGGATGCGTTCCTTGGAAACTTCGACCGGCACAACGGCAACTGGGGGTTCCTGGTGGATGAGGAAAAGCAGCAGGCAGAGTTAGCGCCGATCTATGATTGCGGTTCCTGCCTGTACCCGCAGCTTGATTTGGAACGGATGAAAACTGTGCTGCAAGACGAAGCGGAAATCGATCAGCGCATCTATACCTTCCCAACTTCCTCTATCGAAGAAGGTGGGAAAAAGATATCTTATTTTGATTACATCTCCTCACTGAAGAATCCTGATTGCAATGAGGCGCTCAAGCGTGTCTGTTCAAGAATCGACCTCGATGCGATCCATAACTTTCTCGAAGGTGTCCCTGAACTGCTGCCGATCCAGCGTGAATTCTACCTGACCATGCTGACCGAGCGCAAGGAGAAGATTTTGGATTACAGCTTGGAACTTCTGATGGAGCAGGAGCATCATACCTCACCGACGCAGGGAATGTAAAACCGAACACTCAACTCAGGGAGCCGCGCCAATTGGCGCGGCTCCCTTTTTGCGTCCATGGTTTGTATGGGATTCAAAGAAACGGAATGGCTTATATTTTAGGATATCCGGCATGAACATGAAAACGATTTTTAAGTGTGTGAATCGCACAGAAAAAACTCAAAAAATTGCTGAAGAACGGCGATAAGTAGAGGAATGTTAGAATTATCCCTCATGAAGCTGTTGGATGGTATAAAACTTGTATTTGCCGGCTTAAAAGATACGCCGCGATAAACAAAGAAAAAATTTAATAAAACAGGGTGTGCAAAACATGTTTTCCTCCGCGATAAGTGGAGGGATTTTTTTAAGGCATTTAGCAGGGAGCAATTCTCTGTATTCAAATCGAACTGAAAGGAGTGATGCCTATAGGCTGCGTTGTAGCTTCCGTCAACAAACATCAAAAATTATAAAGGAGGAATCCAATGCAAGAATCCACATTCACCAACTATGACCAGCTGCCGCTGTTTCTCAATGCGAACACGGTGGCGCAGGTGCTGGGCGTGTCCATCTCCAGCGCCTATGAGCTCATGCACGAGACGGGCTTCCCCGCGCTGCGGATCGGCAGCCGCATCGTGGTACCCAAAGAAGAGTTCTGCCGGTGGGTAGATGCGCAGACAGGAGGTGATGCCTGATGTTCCGGCGTTGGCCTAAGCGAGATCCGAACAAGCATTACTACCTTGTCCCAAACGAGGTCTTCAATCTCGGACTCAGTTCTCACGAGATCGCCGTCTACAATTACCTTCTGCGCTGCGAGGATCGCAGGACCTATCAGTGCCATCCCAAGCTACCGCACCATCGGTCGGGCGGTACAGCTGAGCGAGAACACCGTGCGGAAGTATGTGGCCGGTCTGGAGGAGAAGGGCCTCATCCGTACCGAACCCAGCACCATCATCACGAAGGATGGCCGCATGCGCAACGGAAGTCTCATCTACACCATCCGCCCCATTCAGGAGGCGTTGGAGCAGAACTACCAGCGGCAATTCCTACAGGCGGAGGAGAGTGTGGAGCGGGCGCGGGTGCAAAAGCGCCTGGCTGAGCTGGAGCAGCGGAGCAACGTAAAGAAGGAGGAAAGCGCATGATGCAGCAAATCGCAAACTTTATCGTAGACCATGACCCGATGATGGTCCTACGGCGCACGCATGACACGGTGCGCTACACCCGGTGGGCGTGGAACAAGGATCATGCCGACCCCATCGATGAAGAGGAGCTTCGCCTGTTCCTCTGCGATGAACACTACGGTGATCTGACCGATGAGCAAAAGACCGTTGCCCGTCGGTGCCGGGACGAGATGCGAAATGTCTATGCGGAACTGTGCGTGCGCTTGCTGCAAAGTGAGATCATGCTGGAGCAGGGCATGGTGCCGGACAGCAGCACCTACTGCAGTGTGTTCTGCCCGGAAGGGGGTGATGCGCCGTGGATGATTGACCGGGCAGGATAACCGAAAATCAGACCGATTTGCAGTCGACGAAAGAAAAGCAGGAGAAAGGACCGGGGTCGTAAACGCCCCTGTCCATCCCACAAATGCCCGCAGTGCGGGCATTTTCAAGGGTTTGTGACCGGGGACAGAGGAACGCTCCTTTCGGGAGTTTGTACCCTGTGGAACGCTCCGAAAAGTTCCAGTTTCCTCAGTGTTTTCAAGGGTTTCCGCCGACGCTCTACCGGCCCCATGCCCCGATTTTGATCCAATTTACACCTAATTTGCGGTTCAAAACACAGAAAAAAAAGAAGAATACAGTAGCTATTTTCGCAAAAGTGTGGTAGTTGTTTGTGTTGCAAAAAGAAAATGAATCCAAAGGAAGTGAAATACATGGCAAAACGAAGACCGGCCGGTGACGGCATGGTGCGCAGGCGGGAGGACGGACGCTGGGAAGGCCGCATCGTCATCGGCCACAAAGAAAACGGCGAGCCGCTGTTCCGCCATGTCTACGCCAAGACGCAAAAGGCGCTGCTGGACAAGCTCCATCAGAACATCGAATGCTATCGCGATGTGGAGCTGACCGAGGATAGCCGCATGACGCTGGGCGAGTGGCTGGATCGCTGGCTCACGGAGTACAAGGCGGGCACGGTGCGGCCCGGTACGCTCAAAAGCTATCGCTGTTATATCGAATACTACATCAAGCCGCGGCTGGGCGACAAACAGATCTCCCTCATCTCTCAGCAAGACATCCAGCGGATGTACCGCCACCTGAAAACGGAAGGGCGCATCCATGAGCATCCCGAGATGGATCACCAGCTCTCGGACTCCATGGTCCGCCATATCCACTCCACCCTCCATGCTGCGCTGAAGGACGCGGTGCAGGCACATGTCATTCCCAGGAACCCCACCGAGGGGACAACGGCTCCCAAACCCAACTACAAGCCCAAGCGCATCCTCACTCGTGCGGAGCTGGATGCCTTCCTCGCAGTGGTGGAGCAGGACGAGGTGTGGCGTGACTTCTTCCAGACGGAATTGATGACCGGTCTGCGCCGCGGCGAGATCTGTGGTCTGCAATGGGGTGACTTCGACGAGGAGGCTGGGACGCTGAAGGTGTGCCGCACTCTCCACAGCCAGCGGAAGGGCGAGTATACCATCGGTGAAACAAAGATATGGGCGAATGCGATGGGCGGCCAACGGAGGGAAAGGAGGTCAAAGATAATGTACAATAACTTGCGCAAATTGAAAACCGCATAAAAGAAGACATAGCTTGCAGGCTCTGGTAGAATGAAGTTACCACACAAACATTCGAAAGGAGACAGCAAACTATGTCCGAGAAAATTGTACAGCTGAATGAGGAAATTATCAAGGGGCAGCTCAAGGAATTAGTTCGAGGAAGTGTAGAAGAGACGCTGAACGAGCTGCTGGAGAAGGAGGCGGAGTCATCCACGTACCCCGGCTCAAGGGCGTATCCTTCGAGACTGCCATCATCGAGCGGTATCGCCGCCGGGAGAGCAGCGTGGAGGAGGCCCTCATCGAGATGTACCTGGCAGGCGTTTCCGTGCGCCGGGTGGAGGACATCACGGAGGCACTGTGGGGCAGCAAGGTCTCGCCCGCCACCATCAGCGAGCTGAACAAGAAAGCCTATGTCCACATCGAGGATTGGCGGAATCGTCCCTTGCAGGGCGGGCGGTATCCGTATGTCTACGTGGACGGCATCTACCTGCGCCGCAACTGGGGCGGAGAGTACGAAAATATTGCTGTTTTGGTGGCGATCGCTGTGAATGAGGACGGTTTTCGCGAGGTTTTGGGTGCCGCTGAGGGCATGAAGGAGGACAATGCCAGCTGGGTCAGCTTCTTCCAGTGGCTCCGTGGACGCGGCTTGGACGGTGTGAAGCTCATCGTCGGTGACAAGTGCATGGGGATGCTGGAGGCCGTGGGCGAGGTGTTCCCGGGCGCCAAATACCAGCGCTGCACGGTGCATTTCTACCGCAATGTTTTCTCTGTTGTGCCCAAATCCAAGGTCAAAATTGTGGCGAAAATGCTCAAGGCGATCCACGCGCAGGAGAGCAAGAAAGCGTCCCGCGAGAAGGCGAAGGCCGTGGTCGCCGAGCTGCGCGCCATGAAACTGAAGGAGGCCGCCAAGAAGGTCGAGGACGGCATTGAGGAGACGCTGACCTACTGCGATTTTCCCAGCGAACACTGGACCCGCATCCGCACCAACAACGTGATCGAGCGGCTGAACCGAGAGATCCGCCGCAGGACCCGCGTGGTGGGGACATTCCCTGACGGGAACTCCGCCCTGATGCTGGTCTGCGCGAGGCTGCGCCACGTGGCGGGCACCCAGTGGGGCTGCAAGAAATACATGAACATGAAGCATTTGGAGGCGGTCATGGACGATGCCTCTATTGCCGGCTGACTTCATTCAGCCGGAGCCTGCAAACAATTTTTGCGCATAAATCTTGACGGGACCAGGTCAAACGGGCGAGAAAGAAAAAGTAAGTGGCGAGAAGAAGCAGGGCTGGAGAAAACAAAAATCTCCAGCCCTGTTTCTTCGACTTTTATTCAAAATTAGCAGGTACATCTTTTATGGCTTGTTTTTTTACTTGGTGCGGACAATTATTACATACCTTAAAAAAGTTTGGGTATTTTCCCCTTTTTACTTTCTTGCAATCAAAGCAGTAAAACTGGGTTTTCTTATGATTTGCTTCATACAGTTGACGTGCGTTCCTAATCTGCTCAAATTCAAGTTCACCGATAATTACAACATCATTGACTCCGCCTTTAATTTGAACAACGTTTTTATGTATCGTATCATATGGGCCAGTAACTCGAGAATCTCCATATTTTGATGTGTTAGCTTGGACTATAAGGCAATGGAGATCACGAGATGTTGACTCTACAATACTTGAAAAATAATTTGTATCCTTGTTCAATTGCGGGACAAAAAGAGCATCGACTTTAGACTTCAAGCTCGCTCTTGAGTAGATGTCCGTAAATTCAAAACATAGAATTGTACTATATCTTATTCCATTAGAACAAATTACATAATATAATGGGCGTTCAGGATTTGAAATGCGATACCCAAGTTTATAAAGGCAATCTTTTTCTTCTGGAGCATAGAAGTTCTTTTCACGGAATAGCGCAATTGTATTTACAAAGCCATTATTGTTACATGGTTGAATAATGGTTGTGCAATTAAATGCTCGATTCGCATTTCGAATATATCGCAATCCCGCAATAATAGATACATTATTTTTCTGCGAAAAACGGGTTAAGTCTTTTAACCAAACTATTGGAATAAAGAACTCCGGAAATGTGATAAAATTAGCACCTTCTTTTACTGCGGCATTAGCCATACGGAACAGCTGTTCTTTATCGTGAATTGTCATTTTGTGTGCGGGGTCTACCAATGACTGCAGTGCATCATCTTCGCTGACTGTGGTATTGGCCAAACCAACATAGTATTTGGAAGGAACATCATTTAATATACTAACATTGACTAAATTTATGTTGATGCCCAATAGTTCCATGCTGTTTTGTTTTGCAACGCTTTCTGTTGTGAAGCGTTGTACACTGTTAAGCTGTGCGTATCTTTTCCAAATCGCTTCAATGTCGCTCTTGCCATTAAAATTCTTTTTTTCGTTTTGCGTTGATTGCATAAAATAATAAATAAAAAGTTCATCCAAATGGATAAAGCGTGGAGTCCAAAAGGCGTTGCTTGTCTAAAGCAAATACGCCGGAATCACTCCAAGGTTCCTTTTGAATTTCCAAAAAAAGAGCGCGTAGCAATTTGATCAAAAGGCAAATAATTGAGTAGCGGGAAAGAAATTAAGTTGTGATTAAAGATGTTGCTTTTTCTGAATTTTTTTGCTAACTCAATATTTTTCTTTTGCGCCAAAACCGTAGCCGTCCAACGGTAATCTAATGCCATCGCCATAGCGATAGAAGTTCCAAGTCGGTCCTTGAGATCTCTTTTTAGCCGCCTAAAGACAGTAGCTTTCTTTTTACTATAAATTTCTTTGGAATCCAACAAGTCTAATGTAAGTTTGTAATCAATGTAATAGACTATATTTCGGTAAAATCTTTGCGCAAATGGATCTCGTTTCCGTTTGTCACCACTTAAGACTTTTAATTGAAGAATCAATTCAAAAACCGATGTCCAACTTCCCATAAATTCTATGGCAGAACTACCACTATAGAATTCCAAAAGGTCATTGATGAATTTTTCGATTTTCCCCCTATCTTGTTCAGCTATGTAGGTATTTTTCAAAAGTTGCTTCATCAAAGTGATACTCCTTGATGCAGCGTAATTGTTGCTTTGCAGAATTCCTATGTCGCGAATTTTTGTGCTCCCACCAACACTATTAAAAAAATAAGCAATATCATTGAAGTGATTTTTGATTACATCGAATTCAGGAAGTAAATTGGCTTCACTGGAATTATCTCGAATTTGTTTTTCGGCAACCTCAATCAAAACATTCGAAGCATTTTGCTCAAAGAAAAAACAGTTTATTTTTTCTCGTTGAATTGCAATAGACTCAAACCCGACAAAGGTGAAATCCTCATTTTGAATAGAAATTTCCTTCCTAATTAACCCCTTTTCCTTTAACAAATTGCAGACATAGTTTTGCGTAACATTATTAGCTTGGACTTCTGCGGGGATAATGATAATCATGTCATCAACATATCGACCATAATGCGTGGGGTTAAGAGCAAATTTAATTTTCTGATCAAATGCATACAAATATAGTTCCCTAAGTAAGATAGGGCTTAAGAGACCTATAGGAAAAATCGTTGCATTATTCTTAATATTAATGCCTTTCTTATATTTTGAAATTAATTTTGTGTATGATAAATAAAGCTTCTCCTCTACATGGCTTATGAAAGAAATCTCACTTAATCGAGAATCATCGCTTAAAAGGGCACTTAACGAATCAAACTCAAAACGGACGGAATAGTAAAAACTTTTTAAATCCAAGCTAAGCATGAGCTGATTCTGAACCAGTAAACCCTGGCGTAGTTTCGAAAATGCGTCTTTTTGCCATCGAGAATAATTTTCATAATATGGTTCAAAGCATCGGTTGGACTCCCAATCAATACCCTCATATAGGTCATCTTGATCAAAATAAAAAACACTTGCCTTGAATTTCCCGGCATAGGAGCATGCCTGGGTTCCATATTTTTTGCTGCTGATTTTAGCTATACACAATGTCCAAAGACAGTCGAGTATCAACAATTCAATTGGCACATCAATAAAAAAATTGACTTTGGCAATATTTTTATGGTGGTCTATAGTTCCAACAATTGTCGAAGTAGGCGCGGAAGCTGCAACAAGTCTCTTGGGGAAGACCCTATAGTCCAGTTGATTAATCAGTTCCTCAAAATATGCCGAATTTTCGGATATAAGTGCTTTGGCCAGAACATCAAATGTCTGTTGGAAACATCCATCATCAGATTCGAATTCGGCAATTTTCTTTTTAATGAACAGCAGAGTTTTATCGTAAAAATAGTAAGACTTTAGCTTTTTATATGCGCCTTGCAACATAGATTTCATCTGTTCGTATGTATAACGCATATATACTACCTCTTTCGGACACGCCACTGGAATATAACGAAATATAAAGTCTGACCTGCACGGTAAAATAGCGAGACCATATAAAAATATAGCCTTGCATCTGCCTTGGTAGTTCAGAAACTCTTTATGATATTATACTGTACTTCGGCAAAAATTACAATATTAAGTCTGCGTTTGTCGAAAAGATATGTTGAGAATGACAACATCGGTATTTGCGCCGCAATAGACAAAGAATAAGAAAATCCCTCTGAAATCGTTGATTTCAGAGGGATTTTGGTCCGAGTAGAGCGATTCGAACGCTCGGCCTCTTGAACCCAAATCAAGCGCGCTACCAACTGCGCTATACCCGGATATTCAGTTTCTGCCATTATATCACGGCGGAGGAGAAAATCAAAGATTTTTCTGTCTGTGGTCATTTATGTGGTCAAAGCCGCTTTTGTGCCGCCTTCAGCAACCGGGGAAAATCCCGCAAACGCAGGTGTCGCAAGGCTTTGCGGCGTTTCGCCTTGCCCCGTCCCGGATAGCGCCACGGCACACCCAAATGTGGCACGGTACCAACTCCGCCATACCCGGATAGGGGAGGGGGTACGCCGCCCGATCACGGACGGCGTACCCTTACTATATCAGGTTTTCTACGGTCTTGCAAGGGGAAAATCAGTCGTTCAGAGCGGCCTTCAGAGCCGCCACACGGTCGGTAGCCTCCCAGCGCACGCCCAGATCCTCACGGCCCATGTGGCCATAGGCCGCCAGCTGGCGGTAGATGGGTCTGCGCAGATCCAGATCCCGGATGATAGCGGTGGGGCGCAGGTCAAAGACCTTCTCCACGGGCCTCCTCCAGCTTTTCATCGGACACCACGCCGGTGCCGAAGGTCTCCACCAGCACACTGACAGGACGGGCCACGCCGATGGCGTAGGCCAGCTGCACCTGGCACTTGGTGGCCAGACCCGCCGCCACCACGTTCTTGGCCACGTACCGGGCGGCGTAAGCGGCGCTGCGGTCCACCTTGGTGGGGTCCTTGCCGGAGAAAGCACCGCCGCCGTGGGGGGCGCTGCCGCCGTAGGTATCCACGATGATCTTCCGGCCGGTGAGGCCGCTGTCGCCCTGAGGGCCGCCGATGACGAAGCGGCCGGTGGGGTTGACGTAGATCTTGGTGTTCTCGTCCATCAGCTCAGCGGGAACCGTGGGCTTGATGACCAGTTCGATCATATCCCGGCGGATCTGATCCAGAGATGCCTCGGCGGCATGCTGGGTGGAGACCACCACAGCGTCCACACGGGCGGGCTTGCCGTTCTCGTCATACTCCACCGTCACCTGCGTCTTGCCGTCGGGGCGCAGGTAATCCACCAGCTTTTCCTTACGGACCTGCGTCAGGCGCTTGGCCATCTTCTGGGCCAGGGAGATCGCCAGTGGCATCAGCTCCGGCGTCTCGTCGCAGGCATAGCCGAACATCATGCCCTGATCGCCGGCACCGTTGTCCAGCGCACTGTCACCGGACTCTTTGGCCTCCAGACTCTTGTCCACGCCCATGGCGATATCGCCGGACTGCTCGTCGATGTTGGTGATAACGGCGCAGGTGTGGCCGTCGAAGCCGTACTTGGCCCGGTCATAGCCGATGTCCAGCACCACCTGACGGGCGATCTTGGGGATATCCACGTAGCAGTGGGTGGTGATCTCACCCATGATGTGGATCAGGCCCGTGGACACGCAGGTCTCGCAGGCCACACGGCCATTGGGGTCCTTCTCCATGATGGCGTCCAGAATCGCATCGCTGATCTGGTCGCAGATTTTGTCGGGATGTCCCTCCGTCACGGATTCCGAGGTAAACAGTCTCTTTGCCATAGCTTTTCCATGCTCCTTTATAAAATATTTTCCATACGGGTGAAAGCTCTCTCAGGTTGACCGGAGCATGAAAAAACACGCTCCGCCATTCGACGGATCGTGTTAGAATAACGCTCCTCATCTGTCGAAGGACGAATGCGGGACTATCACTTCCGCACTCAGCATACGCCGGATTTGGCACCTTGCTTCGCAGGTTGCCGTGGCTTCATCGGGCCGATCCCTCCGCCACTCTTGATAAGGTATGAACTTGTAAGAGAACTCTACAATTGCTTATGATAGCAAGAAGAGACTGTTTTGTCAACCCCTGATACACAGATTTTATCGAAATGTCCGGGAAAAACCGACGAAAAGGGGAGGAGCTGGGAGAAAAATGCGGAAAAGGATTGCCTGTTTCGGGGAATGATAGTATAATAAAGTACAGCACACCCAAAAAATTTTACTTGAGGTATGAAAATGAAAACTGAGGAAAAGCTGAACATGACCATGCTCTGCGACTTTTACGAGTTGACCATGGGCAATGGCTACTTTGAAAGCGGTTACAAGGATCGTATCACCTACTTTGACGTCTTTTTCCGCCGGGTGCCGGATGGTGGCGGCTTTGCCATCGCCGCTGGTCTGGAGCAGCTGATTGATTATATTGAGAATCTGCACTTCTCTCCGGAGGACATCGCCTATCTGCGGGGCCGGAACCTTTTCAGCGAGGAATTTCTGTCCTATCTGGAGGACTTCCATTTCACCGGCGACATCTACGCCATGCCGGAGGGAACCCCGGTGTTTCCCCGCGAGCCCATGGTCATCGTCCGGGCCAAGGCCATCGAGGCCCAGCTCATCGAGACCTTCACGCTGCTGACCATCAACCACCAGAGCCTGATCGCCACCAAGGCCAACCGCATCGCCCGTGCCGCCCGTGGCCGCACGGTGCTGGAGTTCGGCTCCCGCCGGGCACAGGGGGGCGGATGCCGCCATCATCGGCGCCCGTGCCGCCTACATCGGCGGTGTCGCCGGTACGGCCTGCACCATCTCTGACCAGATCTACGGCGTTCCCGCCGGCGGCACCATGGCCCATGCGTGGGTGCAGATGTTCGATTCGGAGTATGACGCCTTCAAGACCTACTGCCAGATCTATCCCCACAACGCCACGCTGCTGGTGGATACCTACAATACCCTGAAGTCTGGTGTCCCCAACGCCATCCGGGCCTTTAACGAGGTGCTTAAGCCCATGGGCATCACCAAGTGCGGCATCCGACTGGATTCCGGCGACATGGCCTATCTGACCCGGAAGGCCCGGAAGATGCTGGACGAGGCGGGCTGGACGGAGTGCCAGATCTCCGTATCCAACTCTCTGGATGAGTACCTGATCCAGGATCTGCTGCTGCAGGATGCCAAGATTGACCTCTTCGGCGTGGGCGAGCGGATGATTACCGCCAAGTCCGATCCGGTGTTCGGCGGCGTGTATAAGCTGGCGGCCGTGGAGGATCAACAGGGGAACATCACCCCCAAGATCAAGATCAGCGAGAACGTGGAGAAGATCACCATTCCCCACTTCAAGAAGGTCTACCGGTTCTACGGCAACGACACCGGCAAGGCCATCGCCGACTACATCACCGTCTATGACGAGACGGTGGACGACACCAAGGATCTGGAGATCTTCGACCCCAGCGCCACATGGAAGAAAAAGACGGTGTATAACTTTACCGCCCGGCCTCTGCTGGTGCCGGTGTTCCTGGGGGGCAAGCGGGTGTACGACAGCCCCAGCCTGCCGGAGATTCAGGCCTATTGCCGCCAGCAGGTGGACACCCTGTGGGACGAGGTGAAGCGCTTCGACAATCCCCACAGCTACTATGTGGACCTGTCCGACAAGCTGTGGAACATCCAGCAGGATCTGCTCCGCAATCGAAAATAAGCAAAAAAGCAGAGCTGTCCGCTTTGGCGGACAGCTCTGCGTGGTATCCCAAAGGGGACAGGAGGTGACCCGTTGAAAACGCATCAGGTACAACAGAAAACGGAACGTCGTATCTCGGCGGCGCTGCGGCTGGTTTTCGTGGCGGCGCTGCTGCTGGGGCAGATCGCTTTGGCATTCTTTCTCAGCACGGAGCTGCGCCAGCGGGCTGCCATCATCTACACGGTGCTGGAGCTGGCGGCCTTCGGCTACGCCGTGCGGATCTATAACCGCACCGACGGCGCCAGCTATAAGTTCGGCTGGATCTTCCTCGTTCTGACGGTGCCGGTGGTGGGACTCATTCTATACTTTCTCTGGAACGGTGACCGGCAGCAAAAGCGGCTGGACCTGAAAAAGCTGCCCATGCCGGAGGAGCCGGAAGCCCAACAGGCCGCCCACCGCATCCAGATGGAGAAGCTGCGGCGAAAATTCCCCCAGTGGGAGCGGCTCAGTGTTTATCTGAGCCGTCAAGGATATCTCCTTTACGGTGACACGGAGACCAGATATCTGCCCACCGGCGAGATGTTCCTGCAGGATATGCTGGAGAAGCTGGAGCAGGCGGAGCATTTCATCTTTCTGGAGTTCTTCATCATTGCGCAGGGACAGATATGGGACCGCATGGCGGAGATCTTCCGCCGGAAGGCGGCGGCAGGTGTGGAGGTCAAGATTATCTTCGATGACTTCGGCAGCATGATGCGCTTTCCCGCCGGACAGATCGAGGCCCTGCGGGAGAGCGGGGTAGAGGTACAGATCTTTAACCCGGTTCACCACTACGTCAACCGCCTGTACTTCAACTATCGGGATCATCGGAAGATCGTCTGCATCGACGGCAGCACGGCCTACACCGGCGGAGCCAACGTGGCAGACGAATACGCCAACCTTACCGTCCGTTTCGGCTATTGGAAGGACTGCGGCATCCGGCTGGACGGCCCCGGCGCATGGGGCCTGACACGGGAGTTCCTCCATATGTGGCAGCGCAACGGCGGACAGCTGATGCAGGAGCGGGACTACTACCGCCCCCACGACCACCGGGAGGCGGCGGGCTTCTGCCAGCCCTTTGTGGACGGGCCGGACAACAATCCCATCTCCACGGCGGAGGACGTGTTCCTGCACCTCATCAACAACGCCCGCCGCTCCGTCCATATCACCACGCCGTATCTGGCCATTGATGAGCCCATGCGGCAGGCCCTGTGCTCTGCCGGGGACAGCGGCGTGGATGTGCGGCTGCTGCTGCCGGGAATACCGGACCACAAGTTCGCCTATCTGGCGGCCCAGAGCCACTACGGTGAGCTGCTGGTGCATCATGTGAAAATTTACATCTACGAGCCGGGTCTGCTCCACGGCAAGACCGTGCTGTCAGACGGCGAGGCGGCCTTTGTGGGGTCTGTGAACATGGACTACCGCAGCTTCCAGCTGCACTTTGAGTGCGGTACGGTACTCTACGGCGTACCGGCCATTGAGGGGCTGGCGGAGGATATCCAGCGTATCACGGACTGTTCCCGCCGGGTGACGTATCAGGAGTGGAAGAGCCGCCCGTGGTACCGCAAGCTTTTGAGTACCCTGCTGCGGCTGTTTGAGATGTGGATGTGAGTAACATACAGCCCCGGACACTTCGGCGTCCGGGGCTGTGTTTTTTCTGGTTGCCGTGCGGGACAGGGAATGCTTACAAATTAGGCAAAAGTCCGGCATCATGGAGCTTTTGCAGGCTCATGAGGACCCCCAGCTTGGCGTGATACCACGTCAGGCCACCCTGAAAATACACAGCGTAGGGGGGACGGATGGGGCCGTCGGCGGAGAGCTCGATGGAGGCCCCCTGCACGAAGGCTCCGGCGGCCATGATAACGTCGCTGTCGTAGCCGGGCATGGCCCACGGCTCCGGGGTCACATAGCTGTCCACCGGTGCAGCGGCCTGGATGCCCTTGCAGAAGGCACACATGGCCTCCCGGCTGCCCAGTTCCACCGCCTGAATGATATCCCGGCGCACCTCCCGGCTGCCGGGAATCACACGGAAGCCCAGCGCTTCATAGCATCCCGCTGTAAAGATAGCGCCCTTTACAGAGGAGGCCACCACTGTGGGAGCCAGAAACAGCCCCTGATAGAAACTGGTGAGCAGACCCAGATTGGCGCCCACCTCCTTGCCGAGGCCCGGTGCACTGAGCCGATAGGCGCAGCGGTCGATGAGATCCTGCCGGCCGCAGACATAGCCGCCGGTGGGAGCCAGACCGCCACCCAGATTCTTAATGAGGCTTCCCACCACTATATCGGCCCCCACATCCGTGGGTTCCTGTCGCTCCACCAGCTCGCCGTAGCAGTTATCCACCATGCAGATGATGTCGGGCTTACAGCTCTTGCAGAAGGCGATCAGCTGACCGATCTCCTCCACGGAGAAGGAGGGGCGGGTGGCGTAGCCCTTGGAGCGCTGGATGGTCACCAGCTTGGTTTTTTCGTGGATGGCGGCCCGGATGCCGTCGTAGTCAAAGCTGCCGTCCGGAAGCAGATCTACCTGGCGGTAGCTGACGCCGTATTCCCGCAGGGAGCCGGGAGAGGGGCGGATGCCGATGACCTCCTCCAGGGTGTCATAGGGCGCCCCGACGGGGCTCAGCAGCTCGTCGCCCGGCAGGAGGTTGGCCCCCAGCGCCAGTGCCAGCGCATGGGTGCCGCAGATGATCTGGGGCCGGACCAGCGCCGCCTCCGTGTGGAACAAGTCGGCATAGACACGCTCCAGATTGTCCCGGCCCTCGTCGTCGTAGCCGTAGCCGGAGGAGAGGTTAAAGTGGGTGGCATTGAGACGATTCTTGTGCATGGCGGAGAGAACTTTGGCCTGATTATACTCGGCAATGTTGTCCACACGGGACATTTCCTCGTCCAGTCCGTCCAGTACTCGCTGTCCAAAATCCAGCACCTCCGGACTGATGCCCAGCTGCTGATACATTTCATTGGTGGTCATGGGATCGTTGCTCCTTACTTAGATTCATTTCCTGGGATATGCTCCGGGAACCGGATGCCCCGGCACTTCATTAGCATCCGGATGGGGTAGTCCCGATCCAAATAGTTCTTGCTGTACCACTTATAGGTGGCGGCGGGCAGATGCTGCAGCTCCGGGGCCTGACACCGGAACAGCTCGAAGGTCCGGCGGTCACCGGAGAGCAGTGCCGCCATCAGCTCCAGCTGTCCCTCCTGCCGCAGCCGCTCCAGACAGGCATCCATGATGACGGCGCAGGAGCGCTCCTCCTCGTCGGCGTAGAGCTCCTTGTTGCCCAGCCAATAGAGAAATTCCTCCGGGTCCAGATCCAGCTTGGTGGTGATCTGGCTGAGCTTGTAAAATTCCTTCCAGTCCCGTTTTTGCAGCACCTCCATCAGGTACTGCACCAGACCGTCATCCAGCGCCACGCAGTCCAGAAACACCTCGAAGGCGTGCTTGCCTGCATCGGGATCCGGGGCCGTCTCGGAGGGCTCCTCCGCCGGGGAAGCCTCCTGTACGGGGGCCAGCTGTACGGCGCTTTGCAGCAGCTGCTGAAGGCTTGTGGTATCGTCCGCCTGCCGGTAAATTTCCTCCGGCAGCGTAACGCCGTCCTGCCGGGCGCAGGCCCGGACAAAGGCGGCGGTTCCCACCTGCTGCAGCTGGCGGCTCAGGGAGGCGACCTTCTCCGTCATGTCCCCCTCCGGCAGAGTGATGCCCTCCGGCGGCGTGCGGCGGCCCTCCATCAGCTGGGTCATGTATTCCAAATAGTGGTCAAAAAGAGTCATACTTTCTCCTCACTTTCCCCAAAACTCTATCACATGGCGGTTGTAATTGCAAGGGCATCCGTGCTATACTGGGAAAAAAGGAGGTGGGAGCGTGTATTTCGTATACATGGTATACTGCGAAGGAGATACCCTTTACACCGGAGTTGCACAGGACATTTGCCGCCGGATGCGGCAGCACACCGGCCGGGGAACAGCCTGCGCCCGGTATACACGAGCCCACCCGATACAGGAATTGGCGGCGCTGTGGGAGACGGAGGACAAAGGGACGGCCCTGCGGCTGGAATACCGCATCAAGCAGCTGACCCGGGCGGAGAAGGAACGCCTCATCCATGAGGATACCGCATTTTCACAGCTGCTGCCGCAGCTGGAGGTGTCCCGCTACCGGCGCAGACCGGGCATAACGCTGGAGATGTGTTTGGAGGGAAAAATCGATGCATGAGTGGTATGCAGCCCCTATGGAGGGGCTCACCGGCTGGCGCTGGCGGCAGGTGCAGCACGAGATGTTCGGCGGGGCAGCGCTGTATGTGACGCCCTTCGTGTCCCCCAACGGGAATTTCAGCTTCCAGCGCAAGGAACTGGAGGAGCTGGACCCGGAGCGAAACCGGGGTATTCCGGTGGTGCCGCAGATCCTCACCAACCGGGCGGAGTACTTCGTCTGGGCCGCCAAGGAGTGCCGCAGCCGTGGTTGGGCGCAGATAGACTTGAATCTGGGCTGTCCCTCCGGCACCGTGACGGGAAAGAACAAGGGGGCGGGACTGCTGCGCCAGCCGGAGCTGCTGAGACAGCTGCTGGACGGCATTTTCGATGCCCTGCCGGATATGAAAATTTCCGTCAAGACCCGTATCGGATGGGAGAGGGCGGAGGAGTGGCCGGCGCTGCTGGCCCTGTTGGAGACATACCCTATCTGCCGCCTGACGGTGCATCCACGGGTGCGGACGCAGTTCTACAAGGGGACGGCAGACCGGGAGGTGTTCCGCTGGACGGCAGAGCACACGGCGCTGCCTCTGTGCTACAACGGGGACGTCACCACCGTCCGTGACCTGCGGGAGATGGGGGAGACCTTTCCCGACGACGCCGTCATGGTAGGCCGTGGACTGGTGGCGGACCCGTCCCTGCTGCGGCAGGCGATGGGAGGCCCGGCAGCGTCTCTGGAGGAGCTGCGGGAGTTTCACGACCGGCTGTACGGCCTGTACTGCCGGGATTTTTCCGGCGACGTGCCGGTGCTGCACCATATGCGGGAGCTGTGGAACTATTTCTCCCGGTCCTTCCGGGAGACGGATACCCTGCTGCGGCAGGTGCGTAAGGCCGGGGACTGCCGGGCATATGAGACGGCGGTGCGGCAGTTTTTCTATGACGCAGAGCTGTACCATTGATGATATCTGTAAAGGAATCATGTTTTACACAAAGAACCCCCGCTTTCCATAGAGGAAGCGGGGGTCTTTTTTGCAGAGCTTCAGTTGAGAACATAGACGGTGCAGTAGCGCCGACCGAAGGAACAGGCATCGTCGTAGGAGTCAAACCACAGATCCAGCTTTGTTCCCTTGATGGCACTGCCGGTATCGGAGGCCACGGCCATGCCGTACTCCAGATAACCATCGTTGGTCAGAATATAGAACCGTGTGCCGAAGGGGAACACCGAGGTGTCCACGGCGATGTTGCCGTAGGCGGTGGGCCGCCCGGAGGCCGTCCAGCCGTGGATGGAGTAGGCGGTGGATTCGCAGGAGCCGTACACGGAGGAGAAGGCCATGGTGTCGCCGGAGGCGAACAGCAGATAGCCGGTGCCGTCATCAAAGGTCGTCACGTCCACCATGTAGTCAGATCGCTCCACGGAGGAGACCATGGTGCCATACTCGACGATCTCGGTGACGGCGTTGTCCTCGGTGGTGCTGACCAGCTCGGTGGAGACCAGCTTGCCGTCCCGGTAGGTGTCCTTGTAGGTCTCGACGACGGTGCCGGGAACGCCCTCCTGCACCACCTGTTCCGTTCCCTTGGCCAGCATATGGTTCACCACACGCTCTGTTTTGTAAGGGGTGGTGACGGTGACGTCACGGGTCTGCGAATACTCTGCCATAACGGAGACGGTAGGCGTCTCGCCGGTGGTGTCCACCACGACCATCTCGCCGTCGCCCACGGTGACGTCGGACCGGCGCAGCAGGTTATCCACCGTTTCCCGCCGGGTGGTCACCAGATAGGTGGCGCCCTGAGCGTCGGCTACCTGCACCTGCTGGCCCTTTACCAGCAGCAGCTGGGCGTCCCGGCTGCTGTTGTCGGCCCGAATGTCCAGCAGACCTGTGGTACGGTCACCGTCGGGCCGGCCGTCGATGATCTGCATTCCGGTCTCGTCCAGGATCATGTATACATAGCTGGGGTTTTCGATATCCTGCTGACAGAGGATCACGGTGGTGGCCAGCAGAGCCACCAGAGTAATTGCCAGCAGCAACCCCTTCAAGAGTCGGGGAGATGCGGATCGGTCCGTTGTTGACCGGGCCGTCGTCTCCATTCTAATTACTGCTTCTTTCATAAAAAACCTCCCAATTCCGCCCCTCATTTCCAGGGTTCGGGGCGGTGGAAAATCACCTCGCAATGCATTTGTAACTTTTGTTACTTTTTTGAAATATGGGAGGAGTATATCACTTCCACCCACTTTTGTCAAGTTTTTTGGATTTTTCATGGGGTTACACACCACTTTTCACGGTTTTGTGCGGGTATCTGACAGGTAAAAAACGGAAGCTGCCGAGGCATTGGTTACAGAAAGGTTACCGACGGTGACAACGGTTGTAAATAAAGATTGAAGAATGGGGCGGGGCGTGGTATAATAAAGAAAACTATCACAGCGGAGGGGTTCTATGCGGCCTGAATTTATCCCCGTGGGTCAGATCGTCAACGCCCACGGTATCCGGGGCGAGGTAAAGCTGAATCCGGCCGGTTTCGATCCGGCCTTTCTTGCGGCGTTTAACACGCTGTATATCGGCGGAAAAGAGACAAAGGTGAAGAGCGCACGGGTCCACAAGTCCACGGTACTGCTGGTGCTGCCTGGAGTGGAGGATATGGATGCTGCGCTGGCCCTGAAGGGAAAGCCCGTCTCCATCCGCCGGACGGATGCCCACCTGCCGGAGGGCGAATATTTCGATGCCGAGCTGGAGGGGCTGACGGTGCTGGACGACGAGAACGGGGAGGAGTTGGGAAGGCTCACCCGTGTGCTGAACTATCCGGCCCACAAGGTCTACGAGGTCCGGGGGAAGCGGGAGTATCTGATCCCGGCGGTGCGGGAGGTGTTCATCCGTGGGGTGGATATGGACGCCGGCACCATGCGGGTGCGGAACATGAAAGGACTGGCCACGGATGAGGATTGACATCATGACCCTGTTCCCGGACGCCATCGACGCCATGATGGGCCAGTCCATCATCGGCCGGGCACAGGCCAAGGGACTGGTGACCATCACCGCTCACCAGATCCGGGAGTACACCACCAACAAGCAGATGCAGGTGGATGATTATCCCTACGGCGGAGGACGGGGAGCCGTCATGCAGGCGGACCCACTGTACCGCTGCTGGGACCATATCTGTCAGGAGGCGGGGGAGCGGGTACACACCATCTATCTTTCCCCCTGCGGGCGGGTGTTTGACCAGCAGGTGGCCAAGGAGCTGAAGGCGTCCTATGAGCGGATGATTCTGGTGTGCGGCCACTATGAGGGAGTGGACCAGAGGTTCATCGACGAGTGCGTGGACGAGGAGATCTCCATGGGGGACTTCGTACTGACCGGCGGCGAGATACCGGCCATGGCGCTGGCGGACTGCCTGTGCCGGATGGTGCCTGGGGTGCTGCCGGAGGAGAGCTGCTACACCGACGAGTCCCACTGGGACGGTCTGCTGGAGTACCCGCAGTACTCCCGGCCGGAGGAGTGGCACGGCCGGAAGGTTCCGGAGGTGTTGCTGTCGGGCCACCATGGGAAGGTGGATGACTGGCGGAAAAAGGAGTGCTATAAGCGCACCATGACCCGGCGGCCGGACCTCTTTTCCCGGTTTGATGAGACCAGTCTCACCACCAAGCATGACCGAAAGGTGCTGGCGGAGGCCAAGGCGGAATGGGCGGCGGAGCAGGAGTCTCCGGCTGCGGAATAAGACATAAAAAACCGCTGCGTGAGCGTCACGCAGCGGTTTTTTCGGTTATTCGACATCGTCCTCCCGGAACAGCAGGGTGATGCACCACAGTCCGGCGATGCCCACCAGTGTATAGATGATGCGGCTCCATACCGATAGCTGTCCACCGAATATGGCGGCCACGCAGTCAAAGCGGAACAGGCCGATGCTGCCCCAGTTCAGAGCGCCGATAATGACGAGGATCAGGGCAATGCGGTCTACGATCTTCACGGTCAAACCTCCCATCTGTGAGATTGCTCTGTCAGTTTGCCCATTTGACGATGGATTATTCAGAAAATTCGTCAGCACGACAAAAATATTTTCAGATTCTGCGGAATTGACGTTGAAATAGCCGGGGGGATTATTGTATAATACAGGAAGAACAGGAACGAATCAACGGGCGGCCGGCGGCACAGCTCCGGCGACGTCCACACACAAGGAGGAACAACATGAACAAGACCTTTGAAAAGCTGGGCTTTTATCCAGCAGATATCCTGCTGCCCAAGGATCAGGACATGACCAAGTGGGCTGTGGTGGCCTGTGACCAGTTCACCTCCGAGCCGGAGTACTGGCAGGCGGTGGAGGAGAAGGTGGGCAAGGCCCCGTCCACCCTGCGGCTGATCCTGCCGGAGGCCAACCTCAAGGCCCCCAACGTGGACGAGTACATCTCCGGCATCAACGCCGCCATGGAGCAGTATCTGAAGGACGGCGTATTCCGGACGCTGGAGGATTCCCTGATCTATGTGGAGCGCCAGCAGTCCGACGGACGCATCCGCCATGGCCTCATCGGCATGGTGGATCTGGACGCCTACGACTTCACCCCCGGCTCCGGCGCCCTGATTCGTGCCACCGAGGGGACAGTACTGGATCGCATCCCGCCCCGTGCCAAGGTGCGCCGTCACGCCCCCATCGAGCTGCCCCATGTGATGCTGCTGGTAGACGATCCCGATAAGACCGTCATCGAGCCCCTGACGGCGGCGGCCGACACCATGGAGAAGCTGTATGACTTCGATCTGATGCAAAACGGCGGCCATATCCGTGGCTATAAGCTGTCCGACAAGCAGGTGGACGCTGTGGCCAAGGCACTGGAGGGCCTTACCTCCGACGAGGCCATGCAGAAGAAGTATGGTGTCTCCGGTGTGGCACCCCTGCTGTTCGCTGTGGGAGACGGCAACCACTCTTTGGCCACCGCCAAGGCCTGCTATGAGGAGCAGAAGAAGGGCAAGACTCCGGAGGAGTACCTGGCGCTGCCCTCCCGGTTTGCGCTGGTGGAAGTGGTGAACAACCACGACGACGCCCTGCAGTTCGAGCCCATCCACCGGGTGCTGTTCGGCGTGGATCACGAAAAGTTCATGAAGGCATTTCAGGCTGCCTACCCCAACGCCTACGAGGGCCGGGGCGAGGGCCACACCATTGAGTTCGTGTGGAACGGTGAGAGTCATTTCATCACCGTCCCTGATCCCAAGGTACAGCTGGCGGTGGGTACCCTGCAGGGGGTCATCGATCCGTACCTGAAGGAGAACGGCGGCGAGGTGGACTACATCCACGGCGACGACGTGACCCGTGAACTGGGCTCCAAGCCCGGCAACATGGGCTTCCTGCTGCCGGCCATGGGGAAGGAACAGCTCTTTAAGACCGTCATGGCTGACGGCGTGCTGCCCCGCAAGACCTTCTCCATGGGCCACGCTCAGGATAAGCGCTACTACATCGAAGCCCGCCGTATCACCAAGTAAACAGAAACGAAAAAATCTCCCTTCTATCGAAGGGAGATTTTTTATGCGTATAAAGGGGACTGTACTCACGCCTGCGGCACCGCACCGCTAGCGATGAACATGGCGTCGCCAAAGCTGAAGAACCGGTAGTGCTGCCGGACAGCCTCCTCATAGGCCGCCAGAACGTGTTCCCGTCCTGCCAGCGCCGATACCAGCATGATGAGGGTGGACTCCGGCAGGTGGAAGTTGGTGATCAGCCCGTCCAGCACCTTGAACCGGTAGCCGGGATAGATGAAAATGTCCGTCCAACCGGCGGAGGCGGTCATGGTGCCGTCCTCGGCGGCCCAGCTCTCGACGGTGCGGCATGAGGTGGTGCCAACGCAGATAACCCGTCCGCCGCTGCGCTTGGTCTCGTTGATGAGATCCGCTGTTTCCTGAAGGATGACGCAGTATTCGCTGTGCATCTCGTGGCCCTCGATGGTGTCCTCCTTCACGGGACGGAAGGTACCAAGCCCCACATGGAGTGTCACGTATCCCACCTTTACACCCATTGTCTGCACACGCTCCAGAAGCTCCGGGGTGAAGTGGAGCCCGGCGGTGGGGGCGGCGGCGCTGCCGTTGACCTTGGAGTAGACGGTCTGGTAGCGCTCCCGGTCCTGCAGCTCCTCCTTGATGTAGGGGGGGAGGGGCATTTTTCCCAGTCGGTCCAGCACCTCCAGAAAAATGCCCTCGTACTCGAAATGCACCAGCCGGTTGCCGCCGGGCAGCTCTTCGGTGATCTCGGCGATGAGCTGCCCATCTCCGAAGGAGACACGGGCGCCGGTGCGCAGCTTCTTACCGGGCCGCACCAGACATTCCCATGTGTTCTCACCCCGGTCAATGAGCAGCAGGATCTCACAGGCTCCGCCGCCGGGGAGCCGATGACCCAGCAGTCGGGCCGGGAGAACACGGGAGTTATTGAGGATCAGACAGTCGCCGGGCCGCAGATAGTCCGGCAGATCGTAGAAGTGGCGATGTTCCCATGCACCGGTATCCTTATCCAGCACCAGCAGGCGGGAGGCATCCCGCCGGGGAATGGGGGTCTGGGCAATAAGCTCTTGGGGGAGTTCAAAATTAAAATCACTGGTTTTCATAGAAAATGACCTGTTTCTTCCGTAGTTTCCGGGAAAATTCCGTGACCTATATTATACTATACGTTTCCCGCCGCTTCAACCTTTTTATCTCTCTCTTGACTTGACGGCGCAATCTGGTAAGATAGGGGGAGTATAACCACGATGATAAAGGAGAAATTCCATGTTTGAGGTCATTAAAACGGAGGGTACCGCCCGTCGGGGCCGTTTCCGGTGCGCCCACGGCGGCGAGGTGCAGACGCCGGTGTTCATGAACGTGGGAACACAGGGGGCCATCAAGGGAGGTATAGATGCCTTCGATCTGAAGGAGCTGGGATGCCAGATCGAGCTGTCCAACACCTATCATCTGCACCTGCGCCCCGGTGATGACGTGGTGCGGCAGATGGGTGGACTGCACCGGTTCATGCGGTGGGACGGCCCCATCCTGACGGACTCCGGCGGCTTTCAGGTGTTCTCTCTGGCGGGTCTGCGGAAGATCACGGAGGAGGGCGTCACCTTCGCCAGCCATCTGGACGGCCACCGCATCTTCATGGGGCCGGAGGAGAGTATGCAGATCCAGTCCCATCTGGGGTCGGACATCGCCATGGCCTTTGACGAGTGTGTGGAAAATCCGGCCCAGTACGACTACGCCAAGGCCAGCTGTGAGCGAACCCTGCGGTGGCTGGAGCGGTGCAAGGCGGAGCACGACCGCCTGAATGCCCTGCCGGATACGGTGAACCCCCGCCAGATGCTGTTCGGCATCAATCAGGGGGCTACCTATCGGGACCTGCGGATCTGGCATATGCAGCAGATCGCCAAGCTGAACTGCGACGGCTACGCCATCGGCGGCCTGGCGGTGGGGGAGCCCACGGAGGTGATGTACGACATCATCGAGGCGGTGGAACCCTATATGCCCAAGGACAAGCCCCGGTATCTCATGGGTGTGGGGACCCCCAGCAACATCATCGAGGGCGTGGCCCGTGGCGTGGATTTTTTCGACTGCGTCATGCCTGCCCGCAACGCTCGACACGGAAAGCTCTTTTCGTGGCAGGGCTCCCTGAACATCAAAAACGCCAAGTACAAGCTGGATGACCGGCCCATCGATCTGGCGTGCGACTGCCCGGTGTGCCGCCGGTTCAGCCGGGCCTATCTCCGTCATCTGTTCACGGCGGAGGAGATGCTGGGGATGCGTCTGGCGGTGATGCACAATCTGTACTTTTATAACAAGCTGACCCGGCGCATCCGGGAGAGCCTTGACGCCGGCTGCTTTGCGGACTTCCGGGCGGAGTACAGCCAAAAACTCGGTGAAAAGCTCTGATCTGGGTGTTCTGCAGCGGATTTCCAAAAAACTGGCCTGTCCCTCTTGCAAACAGGAACAGAATCCAGTATAATACATACCATATTGTGAAAAAAGGAGTTTTGTCCCATGATTCAGTTCGCATATGCTACAGACGGCACGACGGCCGCCGGTGCCGGCAACATGACCTCCACGATCATTATGATCGTCGTGATGATCGCTATTTTCTATTTCCTCCTGATCCGTCCCGAGAATAAGCGGAAGAAGCAGGCGGAGGAAATGCGCAACAGCCTGAAGAAGGGCGACTGGCTGACCACCATCGGCGGCATCTATGGCCGTGTGGTGGCCATCACCGACCGCACCGTGGTCATCGAGACCAGCGAGGATCGGGTCCGCATGGAGTTCGTCAAGTCCGCCATCGGTTCTGTGGGTACGCTGGATCAGCAGATGGCCGCTGCCCAGCGCCCTGCCAAGAAGTCCAAGGGTGAGCCTGTGGCAGAGGAGAAGGTCGAGGAGACCACCGAGGATAAGACCGAGGAATAAAAGCGAATAAAGCACCCTCCCCTGAATATGCTTGCAGTAAGAGCGATTCAGGGGAGGTATTTTTATGTCCGCAGGGAAACTGACGTGGGGCCGGCGGGACTGGCTGGGGTTGATGGCGCTGTTTCTTTCCAGCATTGCGGCGGATGTGATTGGGGCGCTGCTGGCGGTGAAGGGCATCCTGCCCATGGGGAGCGTGGCTGCGTGGATTTATGGCGGTTGGGCGCTGGGCGCATTTCTGGGCGTGCGGGTGGCGGTGCGGGGGCGCAGCGGCACCGTGCAGGCTTCGCTGCTGCTGGCGGCAGGGGCTTATGTGTTGATCTGGCTGGTGGGTCTGACGGTGTTCGGTACGGCGGCCTTTGCCCATCACGGTCTGGGGATCACGCTGGCGGTGGTGGCTGGTGCGCTGCTGGGAGCCGTGCTGGGGCAGGGGAGACGGCATCGGAAAAAGAAGCCTGTTCGGCGGGGACGGCAACATCGAGGGACGATATAGAGTGTTCCATAGTGAAAATCACGAAAATCTCTCTGGGAGACATTTTTTGCTTGACGGGCCATGACGGCGGCAGCGGATGAAGTATCCCTGCGCCGCCGGGACGGGGGAGGGCAAGATGTGGTGGCGGTCTAAAAAAATCCCGCCCCATATCTTGTCCTTCCTTTGCGTGGGGGAGGAGGGTATTTTTCGAGGTTTTCGAGATTTACATAACACGCTTTACATAACTATTTAACATAATTTACAAAAAACAGCAGCGCCAGCAAAAAGCTCTTGCGAAAATGCAGCGTTTGCCCTATCATATGTTATGGCAACCTCGTGAGTTATGTCGTGCTGCGGCTGCGGAAAGACCGCAGAACTTGCGCTTCTATCCGGCCGGCTTGTCTCATAGGATGAGACGAGGTGACTGGCCGCATGAGACGAGCATCACATTTTCACAGATGGCCCGGACGGCACACCGGCCTATGGCGGCTGGCGCTGCTGGGGTTCTGCTTCTGCGGGGGCATCCTGCTGGGGCAGCTGGCGGCCCGGAGCGTGCCGGAGGCATCCCGGACGGAGCTGGCCGCCTATCTGCGGCAGTACGCCGCCGTATGGGGTGAGACAACGGATCGCACCGCCTCGCTGCTGCGGGTGGCAGGGGTGTACCTGCGCTATCCGCTGCTGGTGACGGTGCTGGGCTTTTGCGGCGCCGCCGGGGCGGCGCTGATCCTGCCGGTTCTGGCGGCGGAGGGATTTTTTCTTTCCTTTTCTGCGGGCTGCTTCGCTGCTGCGCTGGGGCGCAGCGGCGTTTTACTGGCCTTGGCGGCCTTCGGCGTGCGGTGCCTGATCGTGCTGCCGTGCAGCATTTACCCAGCCATGCTGGTAGGGGAGAGGAACCGCTGGAGGAAGCTGGCCGTCTGCGGGGCGCTGCTGCTTCTGGGTATGGCGCTGGAGCTGACGCTGGTACCGAGGCTGGTGCAGTGGGCACTGGGAACATTATCATGAGAGGAGTTGAGGACCTTGGCGGATCATATTGCGGCATACGGCAGCTATCTGGAGCAGGAGAAGCACGCCTCCGCCAACACCGTCAGCTCCTATTTGCGGGATCTGAACCAGTTCCGCAGTTGGCTGCTGGAAAACGGGGCAGCCGATCTGCGGCGAGTCAAGACCGATACCATCAACGAGTACCTGAGGTATCTGGAGCGGCGGGGGAAGTCCCCGGCCACCGTGACACGCAGCGCCGCCTCGCTGAAATCCTTTTATGGGTATATGCAGGCCGCCGGGGTCATGAAGGCCAACCCCGCCAAGGCGGTGGTGACCCACCGGGCAGAGCGGAAGTACCCGGAGATACTGACCAACAAAGAGGTGGAGCTGTTTCTGGAGCAGCCCCGCTGCGTGGACGAGAAGGGCTTCCGGGATCATGCCATGCTGGAGCTGCTGTACGCCACCGGCATACGGGTATCGGAGCTCATCGGCCTGAACGTGCCGGATGTGAACCTGACAGCGGGCTTCATCCGCTGCAGCAGCCGGGGCAAGGAGCGCATCATCCCCCTGTACCACGGTGCGGTGAAGGCCCTTCAGGACTACATACGGGACATCCGGCCCCGGATCATCGCCAACGAGACGGAGACGGCCCTGTTCGTCAACATGAATGGCGAGCGCATGAGCCGTCAGGGCTTTTGGAAGATCATCAAGCACTATCAGGAGACGGCGGGCATCGAAAAGGACATCACGCCCCACACCCTACGGCACTCCTTTGCAGCCCACCTGCTGGAGAACGGAGCAGACCTGCGAGCCATTCAGGAGATGCTGGGCCATGCGGATATCTCCTCCACGCAGATATACACCCACGTGATTCAAAAGCAGCTGAAGGATATCTACAACAAGGCTCATCCCAGAGCATGAGAGACTGGCGGAGAGATACCTCTCCGCCAGTTTTGTATCCCCTGAAGGGCCGCCGTCATCTCCAATGTTTTTGCCGCTGTGTGCGAAGCACGAACACTCTGAAAGCTGATAAATAAACTTGGCATAGAAAAAATCGGATTTATAATCAATTTATCCGTTTATTAACTGAGCAGTAAGGTCAGAAGCGTAAACACATACCACGAAAAATATAGTTCATAGAGCTGCAAAAAATAAAGCACACAGGAGGATAAAAGTTCGGCCGGTTGTGGTGGATTCAGATTGGAAATGGAAGGAGAAGATCAGGCAAAAAAGACGCTGCCAATCGTTCAGTCTTGCTTTGAAGAAATTGTTGTCTGCGAGGAAGAAATTGCCCAAGACGGCAATATCATTGAGGTGGACTTTGAAATTGGTCTTGACGCAGATGAATATGATGATATCTACTCCTCATTGGGAGAAATGCCAAAGAGGGTAGCTGAGGCATTCCCTGATTTTAATTTCTACTGTATAGAGCAGACTGATGCATACGGAGTTGCTGCAAATTCAGAAGCGACGATGAAGAATGGTAAGTTTGTATGTGTTTCTGGTGATTCTGATGGAAATTTTGGTAAACGGGTCATTGGACATGTAATCGATGGCAATATAGTTTTTACAGAAGAAAATATTGACATGGATGAAGTAATGCAAATTTTATTTGAGGAAGAATAATGGAAAACAGGGAGCATCACGCCCCCTGTTTTTTGTCCTTATCAAGAGCGCTGTGTTCAGAATGTCGAAAACCTTTTTCAGGTAGTCTGCGGCTCGATGGTAACCGGTAAAGCTGCTTCATAGAAGCTTCACCTCTGTGAGCGAAACTTGGCGCTTTACAGGGGGTGACAAATACGGTATAATAAACTGATATCATATTTTCGGCAGACGGTATGACTGCCCGGAAGGAGATGACTTTTTGCAGGTAAATCAAGTGCGGGCGGGTGCGATCCTCTCCTATGTCTCCATGGCAGTGAGCACCATCCTCTCGCTGGTATATGCCCCCATCATGAAGGGGCAGCTGGGGACCAGTGAATACGGCGTATACGGCTCCGTAGGCCCCATCATTGCATATCTTCTGCTGCTGAGTATGGGACTGGGCAGCGCCTATATGCGTTATTACTCTCAGGCCAAGGTGGCGCAGGACCGCCGGACCATGGCCAAGCTGAACGGAATGTTCCTTGTGACCTACACGGTGCTGGGTCTGGTGCTGCTGGTGCTGGGCTTCACACTGGCGGCGCATCCGCAGAACGTGTTCGGTGCCAAGTGGACAGAGGAGGAACTGGCGCTGGGCGCCAAGCTGCTGCGGATCATGTCCGTCAATGCGGCTCTGTCGTTCCCCATCAGCGTGTTCGAGTCCAATGTCAATATCAACGAGCGGTATCTGTTTTTGAAGCTGGTAGCCATGGCCAAGTCGGTGCTGAGCCCCATGATCTCCATCCCGCTGCTGCTGTTGGGGTATCACTCGCCGGCCATCGCTATCCTGAGTCTGATGCTGACCATCGTCAGCGGCGTGGTGGAGGCCTTCTACTGTCTCATCCGTCTGCGGATGCCCATCAGCTTCCGTGGCTACGACTTCGCCCTCATGAAGAGCATGATGGGCTTTACCTTCTATGTGTTCATCGCCGTGGTGGTGGATCAGGTGAACTACGGTATCGGTACCCTGATGACCACATGGATCCACGGCACAGAGCTCAGCGCCGTATACTATAACGCCAATCAGCTGAACGTGTACTATCTGTCCTTCGCCATGGCCATCTCCAATGTGCTGGCTCCCCGCGTACACCGCATGGTGGCCTCCAACACCCCCACCCGTGAGTTGGGGCGGCTGATGACCCGTGCAGGCCGTTTGCAATTCATCATGCTCATGTGCGTGTTTCTTGGCTTTGTGGCGGTGGGCCGCCCCTTCGTGGTGCTGTGGGCCAAGGGCGACGCCAGCTTTGCCATCGACTATCCCGTGGCGATTTTGCTGTTTTTCTCCACCATCATGTCCTCCATCCAGTTCGTGGGGCTGGAGATCCTGCGGGCCAAGGGGATGCACAAGTTCCGGGCCTGGGTCTATCTGGCGGCGGCAGGCGTCAACGTGGTGCTGATGATCCCCCTGTGCCGGAGGTGGGGCCTGCTGGGCGTTGCCAGCAGTATCCTCATCGTCACACTGCTGGGAAACGTCCTGCCCATCAACTGGTACTACCGCAGGAAGATCGGACTGGATGTGAGCCGTTTCTGGCGGCGCATCGCCCAGCTGCTGCCCTCCATGCTGGTGCCGGCTATCGTAGCGGTGCTGATTGCTCGCTTTGCTCAGGTGGGCAGCTACTCACAGATTGGTCTGTGGGGCTGCGTGTTCGTGGCGGTCTATGCCGGCAGTCTGTGGCTCTTCGGCATGAACCGCTATGAGCGGGGCCTTGTCAGCAGTATGCTGGGCAAGATCTTCCGCCGTGGCCGCAGATAAGCCCTATAACGCAAAAAAGAACCGAACGGCCGTGCCGCTCGGTCCTTTTTCACAAAATCAGCAGCAGTCCGATGGCGATCAGGACCTCCTCGTCAGCCTCCTCACGGAACAGGAAAAAGAGGATCAACAGAAGCAGCAGATCCCCGGAGTCGATGTCCCCCAGATGGAGCCGGGACAGCAGCCGGTCCAGAAACCGTCCCTCCGGCGGACGGGGAGATGGCTCCTGCGGCTTGGGCGGCGGCCCTCCCGGCGGAGGACTGCCCGGTGACGAGTTACCCTGCGGTGGCGGTGGAGGCCCCGGTGGCGGGGGAGAGGGAGGCCGCCCGGAGACAGCCTCCGGAACGGAGGGAGGCTCCTGCTGGGGGATGCGGCTGTATGCCCCCTGCTCGTTGCGGATGTACCGGTTATACACGCTATCCCTCCCATTCCGACAGGAATTTTTTCCCCAGATGGATGAGCCTTGCCAGATGTGCCGCCCGTTCCACCTTGCCCTGCTTTTCCGGCTTCAAAAACGGCCGCAGGGCGTTCAGCAGCTGCATGGAGGCACTGTTGCTGCGACCGTATTCCTGCGCCAGCGGCAGGAGCTTTCCCAGCAGCGCCGGGTCCAGTCCGCCCAATCCTCCAAAGCCGCCTGTCCCGCCGCCCGTCTGCTCCGCAGGCCCGGCGGGTGGGGGAGGTGGGGGCTCGGTTGTGCTCTTCTCCGCACCACCCAGAGTTCCGGAGAGCTGCTGGGCCAGCTGCATGATCTGGGCCATGCTGCCGGGGTCTGACAGCAGTGTATTCAGTTTCTCGTCCAGCTCCGACACACTGCCGTCCTCCTCTCTATCCCTGCAGGCTGTCCCGGATGCGCCGCAGCAGGGCGGCCCCCTCCGGGGTAGACATGACGCGCTTGAGCATCTGCGCCATCTGTATGGTGTTGCCTGCCGCAGCCTCTCCGGCGGCCTGCTGAAGGGTGCGCCCGCCGTCTCCGCCGGACAGAAGCTGCATCAGCCGCTGACCGTCGGCGGAGGTCATCAGTGACTGCACGGCATGGGGGTCCCGGCGCAGCCGGTCGATAAGTTCCTTCTGATCCATAAGCTGCCTCCTTGGATAGGTCTTGATACTGCCAATATATGTGGCGGCAGCGGGAAAAGTGCCTGCCCCTCATGCAAAAAGCTGCCGGAAGCAATGCGTACTTCCGGCAGTCTGATATAAGTATTCAGTTTTCTGTGCCCTGCCCGAAGTCACAATAGGGCCGCAGGGTACACTCCCCGCACCTGGGAGAGCGGGCGGTGCAGACGGCCCGTCCATGGAGCACCATCCGGTGGCAGAAGTTGTTGGACTCCTCCGGTGGGATGCACTGCCGCAGCTGCCGCTCCACCTTCAGCGGGTCCTTGCTGCCGTCGGTAAGCCCCAGACGGCCGGTGATGCGGATGCAGTGGGTGTCGCAGACATAGCCCTCCTGCCCGTAGATGTCCCCCAGAATGAGGTTGGCGGTCTTGCGTCCCACACCGGGGAGCCGCAGCAGCTGCTCCATGGTGTCCGGCACCCTGCCGCCGAACTCCTCCCGCAGCATTTGGGCCGAGGCCACGATATCCCGTGCCTTGGCACGCCAGAAGCCGCAGGAATGAATGTACTGTCCCACCTCGTCCACATCCGCCTTTGCAAAGGCCTCCAGCGTGGAGTAACGGGCAAAGAGCGCCGGGGTCACCAGATTCACCCGTGCGTCGGTACACTGGGCCGCCAGCCGCACGGAAAACAGCAGCTCATAGTCCTTGCCGTAGTCCAGAGAGCATTGGGCGTCGGGGTACAGGGCCTTCAGCGCCGTGATGATGGCGGAGACCTCCTGTTTGGTTTTCATCTGTGCATCACCTCCCGCCCATTGTACCAGACCGGCGGGAAAAATGCAAATGGGGGGGGTGCAAACCGGAAAAGAATGTGGTATAATCCAAATGATTTTGCGGACACGGAGCTTCCGGCCCGCAGCGAAGAGGAGGTGCCGTGATGCGGCCGCTGGCAGATGAAATACGACCTCAGACACTGGACGAGGTAGCGGGACAGAAGCACCTGCTGGGGGAGGGGGCGCTGCTGCGCCGCCTGATCGAGAGCGGGGCGGAGGCCAACCTGATCTTCTACGGCCCCTCCGGCACCGGCAAGACCACCATCGCCAACATCATCGCCCGCCGGACGAAAAAGACCCTGTACCACCTCAACGCCACCACGGCGTCCTTGCAGGACGTGAAGGCGATCATCGGCGATGTAGACACCATGATGGCCCCCAATGGGGTGCTGCTGTATCTGGACGAGATCCAGTACTTCAACAAAAAACAGCAGCAGAGTCTACTGGAGTTCATGGAGAACGGCAAGATCACCCTCATCGCCTCCACCACGGAGAATCCTTTTTTCTATGTGTATAACGCCCTCCTCTCCCGAAGCACGGTGTTCGAGTTCAAGGCCCTGACACCGGAGGAGACGGTGCCTGCCGTGGAGCGGGCACTGGCGCTCCAGCAGCAGCGCAGCAGCCTCCCCCTCTCGTGGGAGGAGGAGGTTCCCCGGATCATCGCCGCCGGGTGCGGCGGGGATGTCCGCAAGGCTGTCAACGCTGTGGAGCTGCTGTATCAGTCCGCCAAGCCCAGGGACGGAGGGCTGCTCCTGACGGCGGAGGATGCACAGGTGCTGGCCCAGCGCAGCGCCATGCGCTATGACCGGGAGGGGGATCAGCACTACGACCTGCTGTCGGCGCTGCAAAAATCCATCCGTGGCTCGGACCCGGATGCGGCGGTATACTATCTGGGGCGGCTCTTGGCAGCGGGAGATTTGCTGAGCCCCTGCCGCCGGCTGCTGGTCATCGCAGCGGAGGACGTGGGGCTGGCCTATCCTCAGGCCATTGTGGTGACGAAGGCCTGCGTGGATGCTGCCCTGCAGCTGGGCCTGCCGGAGGGACGGCTCCCGCTGGCAGAGGCGGCGGTGCTGCTGGCCACAGCTCCCAAGTCCAATTCCACCCACAATGCCATCATTGCCGCCATGCAGGACATCGACCACGGCAAGGTGGGGCCGGTGCCACGGCACTTGCAGAATGTCCACGCCGACAGCGCCGGAACAGGGAAGGTCCCGGCCTACAAATACCCCCATATTTACCCCAATCACTATGTAAAGCAGCAATACTTGCCAGACATTGTAAAGGACGCTGTTTACTACGAATACGGCCCCAACAAAACAGAGCAGGCCGCCAAGCGCTACTGGGACGAGATCAAGGGCGATAGCGCCAGCCGCTGACGCTGCCGCCGGTGATCTGATAGTGCAGCGGCGTGGGGAAGTCCGGCTGTCCCAGCTCCTGCACCACCTGCAGCTTGATTTTGCCGGTCTGGGGCTGGATGGAGCGGATGTAGACCGACACCAGCCGTCCTTCCGGGATATCCTCCCGGCTGTCCGCCAAGCCCGACAGGTTGGGCGTCAGCTCCACGAAGCAGCCATAGGGCTTGCAGCTGCGGACAATGCCCGGTACCGTTTCGCCCACCCGGAAGCGGGCGGCGTTCTCCAGCCATGTTCCCAGCAGCTCCTTGTGACTGAGGACGATGCGCTTTTGCTGTGGGTCAATGCTCTGCACCACGGCACGGATGCGCTGGTGCGGGGCGAAGCGCTCCGCCGGATGGCGGATGCGTGCCACGGAGATATTCGCCAGCGGCAGCAGGGCCACAAGGCCGCAGCCCACATCCACGAAGGCCCCGAAGGGCGCCAGATGCGTCACCTGCCCCCGGATCACCATGCCGGGTGTCCCGTGGCGCAGGATGTACTCCATGGACTCCTCCTGTGCTGACCGACGAGAGAGGAGAAATTCCGTGCTGCCGTCGGCAGCCGTGCGCCGGCCCGTCACCTGAAAACAGACGCTGCGCCCCACGCAGGACAGCGCAGCGATATCCCGCTGTGCGCCGGAGAGAAACGGCGCCGCCACCTGATCTTGTGGAATGATGCCGCCGCAGCCTCCCGGCCGAAGGTGCAGATTGCGCTGGGCATCGCACCGCAGGACGGGGGAGGCGAGTATTTCGTGGGACGACAGTGCTTCCTGCAGCTGCCGGAGCGTACAGGGCTCCCGGAATCCCTCCGGCAGCGGCCATTTATATTCTTCCATCATGACACACCCTTACATTCAGATATCCCATACTATGCGCCGGTACAGGCGTGCTTGAACGAAAGGAGCGCCTATGGATCTGAAGCTGCACGATATCGTAGAGATGAAAAAGGAGCACCCCTGCGGCAGCCGCCGCTGGGAGGTGCTGCGGGTAGGGATGGACCTGAAGCTTCGCTGCTGCGGCTGCGGACACGAGGTCATGGCCCCCCGCCGAAAGCTGGAGAAAAGTATCAAACGCATCATCACAGAGGAGGAATCGATATGAGACCCAAATGGACCCGTTATCTGGCCATGGGCGTGGCTCTGCTGCTGGCTGTCCTGATGCTGGCAACGCTCATTGTGCCATACCTGAGCCTGTGAACCCACGGCCGGGAATCGGCGTATGCGGTACATAGGAGAGGACCATGGGGTCCTCTCTTTTTTTGACGCTTTTTTCCGGCGGTGGACGGTATAATGTGTCCAGCGGAAGGGGGAAGCGGCGTGACGGTGGTGTATTTGGACCGGGTGGTCCTGCTGAATCTGTTGGTAGACTATCTGCTGCTCCTGACCACAGCCCGGCTGGCAGGTATCCCCCTGCGGAGGGGGCGAATGGCTCTGTGCGCCGCCGTCGGGGCGCTGTACGCCGGTGCGGTGTTCCTGCCGGGGCTTAGCTGGCTGTCGCACCCTTTGTGCCGGACGGCTGTGGGAGCCGCCATGGCGCTGGCGGCGTGGCGGCGGGAGGCCCATCCGTGGCGGCTGACGGCGCTGTTTTTCCTGCTGGCCGGAGGGCTGGGCGGTCTGGTGCTGGCGCTGGGGCTGGCCTCCGGCTCCGTGGCGGCGTATGTGGGGCGGCTGTATCGGGCGGAGATCAGCTGGCCGGTGCTGCTGGGCGCAGCGCTGGGATTTTATGGGCTGCTGCATCTGGTGTTCCGGCAGGCGGCCAGACATGGGGGAGGAGAGATCATGGACGCAACCATATCCATCGGAGGACAGCGCCGTGCCGTGCGGGCGCTGCACGACACGGGAAACACCCTGCGAAGTCCCGTCACCGGGCAGCCGGTGCTGGTGCTGGAGCAGGCGGCGCTGGGCGGCCTTCTGCCGCCGGAGGTGGAGCGAATCGTGACCCGGCGGGCCCCGCCGGAGGAGCGCATGGCCCAACTCCACGCCACGGACTTGGGCAGGCGGTTCAGTCTGCTGCCCTTTTGCAGCGTAGGCGCCCCGGAAGGGCTTTTGCTGGCGGTGTGCAGCGACAGTGTGCAGATCGGCGGCACTACATATCCCCGGACGCTGGTGGCTCTGTCGCCGGGGCCGGTCAGCGACGGCGGCGGGTATCAGGCCCTGTGGGGCGGAACGGAGAGGAGGAAGCATGAGAAAGCTGTTCAGAAGGCTGCTGGCGTGGCTGCACAGTCTACGCAGGCGGGATAAGATCATGTACATCGGCGGCAGCGATACCCTGCCGCCGCCTCTGCCCAGAGAGGAAGAGACGGAGGTCATCGCCCGCCTGGAGCAGGGGGATCCACAGGCCCGGCAGACGCTCATCGAGCGGAATCTGCGGCTGGTGGTGTATATCGCCCGCCGGTTTGAAAATACCGGCATCAACATCGAGGACCTGATCTCCATCGGTACCATCGGACTCATCAAGGCCATCAACACCTTCCGGGCGGATAAGAACATCAAGCTGGCCACCTATGCCTCCCGCTGCATCGAAAACGAAATTCTGATGTTCCTGCGGAAAAACAGCAGCCAGCGGACGGAGGTGAGCTTCGACGAGCCACTAAACACCGACTGGGACGGCAAGGAGCTGCTGCTCAGCGACGTACTGGGGACGGAGGGGGACGTGGTGCTGCGGCCCATTGAGGCAGATGCAGACCGCAAGCTGCTCAGCGACGCCGTAGGGATGCTGTCCCAGCGGGAGCGGGATATCATCACCATGCGCTTCGGCCTGTGGGGGCAGAAGGAACTGACACAGAAGGAGGTGGCCGACCGCTTGGGCATCTCCCAGTCCTACATCTCCCGACTGGAAAAGCGCATCATCCTGCGTCTGCGGCGTGAGATCGTGAAAATGAGCTGAATAAAAGAGCTGTAAGGCAACTTAGCCTTACAGCTCTTTTTACCCATATCGGGGTTCTCAGGGCTCCAGAAACAGGGAGGCGGGCCGGTTGATGACCATCATGTTGTAGTATTTCAGCAGATGATAGTCGTCCTTATCCAGCTTCACGGTGTCCAGCAGCCGGTCGTTCTCCTCAAGCAGCTCCTTGGAGATCAGCACCTTCAGGGCCACGGGGGCAAAGAAGGGGGAGCTGCCGATGCCGGAAAGCATCCCAACCGCCGGGGTGCGGGTTTGCATGGGGTTGAGCATACAGATGTACATTTTTTCCGCCGCATTGATCTGGTTGTGGAGAACCATATGGGTGATGGTGTCATAGGGCTTCATCTCGCCGGTAAAGAGGTGCTGACATTGATCCGGATCGTCGAAGCTCTCCACCCCCATATAGAGGATCACGTCGATGCCCTCGCCGTCGACAGCAGGGGAAAAGCGCAGCAGAGAGCGCACCAGCTGATGGATGCGCCCGTCAAAGTAGTACATATAGGCCTGCGGGGTGTTGAAATAGAAATTGCCCGTCAGCACCTGCTCCTGATGAAATACCGGCGGCTGATAGTCGATAAAGCACTTCAGGTCGATATTCAGCGCCTGAGCAATGTCGTAGAGGGTCTCGATGTCGATGGTGATGGTGCCGTTTTCGTACTTGGAAAGGGTGGCCTTGCTCTTGTTGATCATGGCCGAAAACTGCTCGATGGTGTAGCCACGGCTCTTGCGGTACTTCTTGATCCGCTGGCCCACATGATAGGAAAAGGAACCCATAGATAGCCTCCTTGTATATATTCGTACTGATTATAGCAGGCATTTTATGGCAAGTCAACTGAAAGTTTCATTTTGTGAAACAATGGGAAAGGGGTTGGTTATTTTGCCTTGTATTTGGAGATAGTATCTGGTATAATCGACATGATCTTATGTCGATAGGAGAAAACTTCTTTGAACTATTTGCAAGAACTATGGGCAGCGCTGGACTTCGGCTCCCTTCGAGATATTTTACTGCGGCTGGCATCGGTGTTCCTGTGTCTGACCATCCATGAGACCTGTCACGGGCTGGCGGCCTATGCCCTGGGAGACCCCACCGCCAAGCGGATGCACCGGCTGAGTCTGAATCCACTGCGGCACATTGACTGGATGGGCCTGCTGATGATGGTGACGCTGGGCTTCGGCTGGGCCAAGCCGGTGCCGGTGGATCCCCGCTACTTCAAAAAGCCCAAGCAGGGCATGGCGTTGACGGCGCTGGCGGGGCCGGTTTCCAACTTTCTTCTGGCACTGGTGCTGCTGGTGGGCGCCCGGATCATGGTGGACCACGCCGCCTATTCGGCGCTGAATCAGGGGATACTGGACTTTCTGGTGTCTACGGCGGTACTCTCCATCGGTCTGGGGCTTTTCAATCTGGTGCCAATCCCGCCGCTGGACGGTGCCAAGGTGCTGTTCTCCCTGCTGCCGGACCGGATGTACGACACGATGCTGCGGTATGAGCGCATCGGAATGTTCGTACTGTGGGGTCTGGCGCTGCTGGACGTGGGCAGCGGGGCGCTGAACAGCGCCATTGCGTGGGTATTTCAGATATTCTGCCGAGTCGTCGGCCTTTCTTGAGGTGTCAACATTGGATCATCCCATTTTCAAACTGGAAAAAGTGGTACAGCCCAAAACAGGGGAGACACTGGAGGACTTCGAGGGGCCTCTGGACCTCATTCTGTTTCTGCTGAACAAGAATAAGATCGAGATACAGGACATCCCCATTGCACTGATTCTGGACCAGTATCTGGCGTATCTGGAGCAGCGCAAGCAGATGGATCTGGAGGTGGCCAGCGAATTTGTCACCATGGCGGCCCATCTTATGTACATCAAGACCCGGATGCTGCTGAGCATCGAGGATGAAGAGGCCCAGAGCGAGATGGACGCCCTGATCCAGTCTCTGGCGGAGCGGCAGCGTGGGGATGCTTACGCCCGCATCCGGAAGCTGACGGAGCGCATGGGCCCCATGAGCGAATTCGGTCGCAGCATCCTGACCCGTGGGCCGGAGCCCATGAAGCGGGGCAAGGTATACGAGTACGATCAGGAGCCGGGGGATCTGGTCATCGCCATGCAGGAGGTGCTGGATCGCCGGGGTCAGGCGGAGACACCGCCGCTGCGGGCCTTTGACGAGATCGTCAAGCGGGAGCCGTATCCGGTGGAGCGGAAGGCCAAGGAGTTGGTGGAGCGGCTGAAAAGGAACGGCATCACCCGGTTTTTGCTGCTGTTTCGTGGCAGCCGCAGCCGCAGCGAGTTGGTGGCTACATTCATGGCGGTGCTGGAGCTGTGCCGGAACCATATCATCCGGTTGGCGGGCTCTGCCGCCGACTGCACGGTGACCTGTCAGGAGACGGAGGAGGAATGAGCGTGGAAACACGGGAAATGAAAGAGATCGAGGCCGCCGTGGAGGGCATCCTGTTTGCCTCCGGCGAACCGGTGCATATCGACCGCATCTGTCTGGCGGCGGAGCTGGATCGACCAACGGCGGAGCTTGTGCTGCAAAAGCTTATGGACTATTACAGCTTTGAGCGGCGTGGGATGCGGCTGCTGCGTCTGGAGGACAGCTGGCAGCTGTGCTCCGCCCCGGAGTATGCCGACGTTATCCGTCGGGCCTTTGAGATACGCAAGCCCGCCAAGCTGTCCCAGCCGGCGCTGGAGGTGCTGACCATCATCGCCTACTACCAGCCCACCACACGGGCCTATGTGGACCAGATCCGTGGCGTGGACAGCTCCTATACCGTGGGGCTGCTGCTGGACCGGCACCTTATCGAGGAGTGCGGGCGGCTGCAGGTGCCGGGAAGGCCACGGCTGTACCGCACCACCAAAGCGTTCCTCCGGGCGTTCCACCTGAACTCGCTGGAGGATCTGCCGGAGATGCCGGGGATGGAGGCCGACGGCCAGCTGCGTCTGGCGGAGGACGGCTCCGTGCTGGATGATGCAAATGCGTAAAACTGCCGTATAAACGGCGAAAGGGGGGATCGGCTTGGTGGCACTGTGGATCATCGGCGGCATTTTGCTGCTGCTTATCCTGCTTCTGCTGCTGCGGGTGGGAGTACACCTCCGCTTCGGTGAACAGCTGGAGCTGACGGTCATAGCCGGTCCGGCCCGCATCCCGCTGCTGCCCCGGCCGGAAAAGACGGAGACAGAGCAAAAGACCAAGCAGAAGAAAAAAGCCAAGGGAGAAGCACAGGAGGAGAAGAAGAAGCCTGCCAAGCAGCGGGAAAAGCTCTCTCTGAGCTTCGAGGATGTCCGCTCGGCGCTGCCGTATCTGTGGGAGGGGCTGAAGCGGGCGCTGGCCCGGACCCGGCGGCGGATGCGAATTGACCCGCTGCGCCTGTCCGTGGTCTTTGCCGGGGAGGATCCCGCCGCTGTGGCGCAGACCTATGGCTGGGCCAGCAGCGCCATGTGGACGCTGATGCCCCAGCTGGAACGGCTGCTGAAGATACCGGACCCGCACATCCATCTGGGAACGGATTTCGGCGCAGCCCGCACCCAAATAGAGGGGGAGGCAGGTGTCGCTTTCCGCATCGGTGATCTGCTCATCATCGGCTTGGGCTTCGGCATCCCGCTGCTGAAATGGCTGCGGAAACGGAAAAAGGAAATCAAACAATCTGTGAAAGCGGCTCCGCCGCCGGCACAGGAGCAGACCGCATCATAAAGAAAGGAAGCTATACTATGGAAAACAACGAGAAGAAGAATCACTCCCTTATTGATCTGATGGATGCCTCCATGAGCAAAATTCGGGAGATGGTGGACTCCAACACCATCATCGGTGAGCCCATCCAGACGCCGGACGGCGTGACCCTGATCCCCGTGTCCCGGCTGAGCTTCGGCTTTGGCTGCGGTGGCGGGGACTACGGCAAGCAGACCCCCGCCATGTTCGGCGGCGCCAGCACTGCAGGTGTGAAGGTGGAGCCGGTGGCGTTTCTGGTGGTGAAGGACGGTGTGACCCGTGTGCTGCCGGTGGGCGTGCCTGCCGTGACCACGGCGGCCCGCGTGGTGGAGATGGTCCCGGAGGTCATGGACCGGGTGGAGCACTTTATCGACAAGAGAAAAGAGGAAAAAGAGAGCTTCTGACGGAATAGAATAGGATCACCTGAGGGAAGAGGGTGATTCTGTGTACAAGCGAATCCTGACGGCAGTGACGGCAATCGTGCTGCTGTGCCTGCCCACGGCGTGGGCGGCGGATACTTCCGCTACAGCGGCCATTCTCATGGACGGCGATACGGGGGAGGTCCTGTACGAAAAGAATCCCGACCGGCAGATGCTCATTGCCAGCACCACCAAGCTGATGACAACCTTGGTGGTGCTGGAGCGTGGCGGTCTGGGGGATGTGGTCACAGTGACCCAGCAGCACATAGCGGAGGGCTCCTCCATGTATCTGAAGCCCGGCGACCGGGTGACGGTGGAGGAGCTTCTGTACGGTCTGCTGCTGTGCTCCGGCAACGATGCGGCGCTGGCTCTGGCGGACCACTGCGGCGGTCTGGAGCGCTTTGTGGCGGAGATGAACCGCAAGGCGGCGGAGCTGGGCATGACCGGTACCTCCTTTGCAAATCCCAACGGTTTGGATCAGGAGGGTCACTATTCCACGGCACGGGACATGGCCCGTCTGGCGGCCTGCGCCGTAAAAAACGAAACACTTGTGCGGCTGTGCTCCACCCGCAGCGTTACGGTGGGCGGCCGCACCATGACCAATCATAACCGGCTGCTCCGCATCGACGGGTGCATCGGTCTCAAGACCGGCTACACCCGTGCGGCGGGGCGGACGCTGGTGAGCTGCGTCCGGCGAAACGGGCGGACTCTGGTTGCCGTCACGTTACAGGACGGCAACGACTGGGCGGATCATGCCGCCCTGTATGAATTTGGCTTCGGGCCGTAAGGAGGGATCCCGTGGAGGAACGTCTGCAAAAATGGATCGCCCGCTGCGGTATCTCCTCCCGCCGGGCGGCAGAGGAACTGCTGCGGCAGGGGCGTGTGACCCTCAACGGTCGGGTGGCCGGACTGGGAGAGAGCGGCGACCCGGAGCGGGACACCCTGCTGGTGGACGGAAGGCCTGTGACTGCGGCACCGGAGCCGGTGTATCTGATGCTGAACAAGCCCAGAGGATATGTCACCACCCTCTCCGACGAGCGGGGCCGCAAAACGGCGGCGGAGCTGGTGGCGGACTGCGGCCGGAGAGTGTTCCCCGTGGGACGGCTGGATAAGGATTCCGAGGGGCTACTGTTGTTCACCAATGACGGGACCCTGGCCCAACAGCTGCTGCACCCCCGGCATCAGGTGGACAAAGTCTATCAGGTGACGGTATCCGGCGCTCTGGAGGGGGCCGAGGAACGGCTCTCCCGGATGCGGATGCTGGAGGGGGAGCCCATTCAACCGGCACAGGTGCGCCGTCTGTCCCAAAAAGGGGAGACGGCGGTGCTGGAGGTGATCATCCATCAGGGCAAGAACCGGCAGATCCGCCGGATGTGCCGTCAGGCGGGGCTTTCCGTGCTGCGGCTGCGGCGGGTGCAGGAGCATACCCTGCATTTGGGGAACCTTCCATCTGGCAAGTGGAGATACTTAACAGATGAGGAATTACAAGACTTGAAGGGAAGCGATGGGGTTGAATAACAACGTGCTGCATACCATCCGCCAGCAAATGCCACAGTTTTCCAAGGGACAAAAGCGCATTGCCGCCTACATTCTGGAGCATTACGACAAGGCGGCCTTTATGACCGCCAGCCGTCTGGGACAGACGGTGGAGGTCAGCGAGTCCACGGTGGTGCGCTTCGCCGCCCAGCTGGGCTACGACGGCTATCCGGAGATGCAGCGGGACCTGCGGGAACTGATTCGTGGAAAGCTCACCTCCATCCAGCGCATTCAGGTATCCAACGACCAGATGCAGGGGGATCTGCTGACCAGCGTCATGCAGCGGGACATGGACAGTCTCCGCACCGCCATCGAGCAGGTGGACCGGGAGCAGTTCGAGCAGGTGGTGGACAAGCTGCTGAAGGCGCAGCACATCTACCTGCTGGGGATGCGCTCGTCGTCGTTTCTGACGGGGTATCTGAACTTCTATTTCCGGCTGATCTTCAAAAATGTGACACTGGTGCAGAACGCCGTGGCAGGGGAGACCTTCGAGCAGCTGGTGCAGGTGCAGCCCGGCGACGTGCTGCTGGCCATCAGCTTCCCCCGGTACTCCAAAATGACCGTCAATGCCGTGCAGTACGCCAGAGAAAAGGGGGCAGACGTGGTGGCTATCACCGACAGTACGCTGGCCCCTCTGTATCCGCTGGCCTCGGCAGCGCTGCTGGTCCGCAGCGACATGATCTCCTTTGTGGACTCCATCACAGCGCCGCTGAGCCTGCTGAATGCCTTAATTGTCACGGTGGGCCAGCGGAAAAACGAAGAGGTGCCGGAAACCTTCTCTGAGCTGGAGCGGGTCTGGTCACAATACAGTGTGTTCGGGAAAACGGAAGATGAGTAAAAGAGTGGTAGTTATCGGCGGGGGAGCCGCCGGAATGATGGCGGCCATTGCCGCTGCCGGCCGTGGGGCGCAGGTCACGCTGATCGAGCCCAACGAGCGGCTGGGTAAAAAACTGAATATCACGGGAAAAGGACGCTGCAACGTCACCAACAACTGTCCGGAGGAGGAGCTTCTGCAAAATATCCCCCGTAATGGAAAATTCCTTTACAGCGCTTTTTCCGCCTTTAATAGCCAAGATGCCATGGCCTTTTTTGAGGAGCTGGGTGTCCCCTTAAAGACAGAGCGGGGCAACCGGGTCTTTCCCCAGTCTGACCGCTCCTTCGATGTGTCCGGTGCCTTGAAGCACCGACTGGATCGCCTGAAGGTACACTGGGCGCACGATCGGGCGGTATCCGTCGAGACGGTGGAGGGTGCCGTCACCGGCGTCCGTGGTGAGAAGGATACCTACCCGGCGGAGGCGGTGGTGCTGGCCACCGGCGGCGTCAGCTATCCCGCCACCGGATCCACCGGCGACGGCTACCGCATGGCGGCGCAGCTGGGGCATGAGATCGTCCCGCCCCACGGTTCACTGGTTCCGCTGGTCAGTGAGGACGAGGCCTGCCGGCAGATGCAGGGGCTGGCTCTGAAAAACGTAGAGCTGACGGTGCTGAACCGGAAAGGGAAAGCCATCTTCCGGGAATTTGGCGAGATGCTGTTCACCCACTTCGGCGTCTCCGGGCCGCTGGTGCTGTCGGCCAGCGCCCATCTGCGGAATTGGGAGAAGGAGACCTACCGTCTCAGCATCGACTTAAAGCCTGCGCTGGACGAACAGAAGCTGGAGAGCCGCATCCTGCGGGATCTGGGTGAGGCCCCCAACCGCAGCGTGGAGCGCATCTTTTCCGGCCTGGTTCCCCACAGCATGGTGCCGGTGATACTGAACCGTCTGGGGATGGACCCACAGCAGCAGGCCAACGCCGTGACCAGAGAGCAGCGCCGTGCGCTGGTGCAGCTGCTGAAGCACTTCACCGTGCCCGTCACTGGGCCACGGCCTGTGGCGGAGGCCATCATCACCTCCGGCGGCGTGAAGGTAGGGCAGGTGCAGCCTGCCACCATGGCCTCCAAGCTGGTACAGGGGCTGTATTTTGCCGGGGAAATTCTGGATGTAGACGCCTATACGGGCGGTTTTAATTTGCAGATCGCATGGGCCACCGGCCATTGTGCCGGGGTCAGTGCCGCAGAGGAATAAGGAGCGAATCGCATGGACAACAAGAGATACGCCGTGGCCATTGACGGCCCCTCCGGCGCAGGGAAAAGCACACTGGCCAAGGCCGTAGCGGCAGAGCTGGGCATCCTCTATGTGGATACCGGGGCCATCTACCGCACCATCGGCCTGTACGCCTGCCGCCGGGAGGCAGACCCGCAGGATGTGGCGGCCATCGTCGCCCTGTTGCCGGACATTCAGGTGAGCATGGCCTACGGCGAGGACGGCCTGCAGCATATGCTGCTCAACGGAGGACGTGACGGACGTCATCCGCCGTCCGGAAATCTCCCGCTGGGCCTCGGTGGTCTCCGCCATCCCGGAGGTACGGGCCTTTCTGCTGGAGATGCAGCGAGAGCTGGCCCGCAGCCACAGTGTGGTGATGGACGGTCGTGACATCGGCACGGTAGTGCTGCCGCAGGCGGAGGTAAAGATCTTCCTGACGGCCTCGCCGGAGATTCGGGCCCAGCGCCGCATGAAGGAGCTGGAGCAGCGGGGAACGCCGCAGCCCTACAATCAGGTGCTCTCGGATATCCTCCAGCGGGATTGGGCAGACAGCCACCGGGAGACGGCACCCCTGCGGCAAGCGGAGGACGCTTTGCTGCTGGATACCAGCCATTTGGACTTTGACCAAAGCCGGGAGGCCCTGCTGCACATGATAAAGGAGAGGATCGGATGGTAAAAAATCGCTTTTACCGCTTTATCCGGGCCACATGGCGGCCCTTTGCCATGTTTCTTCACCCGCTGCGGGTGGAGGGACTGGAAAATCTCCCCAAGGATCAGCCGGTACTGCTGTGCGCCAATCATTCCAGCGCCGTGGACCCCATCCTGCTGATATGCGCCATGCGGCAGGACTTCCCCCTGCGGATCATGGCCAAGAAGCAGCTGATGAAAATTCCCGTAGTGGGTGCTTTTCTGCGGGCCATCGGCGTATTCGGTGTGGATCGGGGAAACTCCGACATCGCCGCCGTCAAGACCTCCATCCAGAGCCTGCGGGACGGATGGAACCTGCTGGTATTCCCGGAGGGGACACGGGTCAAGGAGCCCGGTAGCGTGGATGTCAAAGGCGGCGTAGGCATGATGGCCATTCGCTCCGGCGTGCCGCTGGTGCCGGTGTTCATCGGCCGGGACAAGCGCCTGTTTCACCGGGTGCCCATCATCATCGGAAAGCCCTACGACCCGGTATATACCGGCCGGAAGGGAACGGCGGAGGAGTATCAGTCCAACGCCGAGGAGATCATGCGTCGGGCCTATGCGCTGGGAGGAATCCAATGGCAGAGGTAAGAGTAGCTAAAAGCGCCGGTTTCTGTTACGGCGTGGAGCGGGCTGTGAAGCTGGCGGAGGAGACAGCCCGTGAAAAGGGCGGCTGCGCCATGCTGGGCAGCATCATCCACAACGTCCATGTGGTGGCGGAGCTGGAGGCGCTGGGGGCCAGACAGGTGGACTCCGTGGAGGAGGTCCGCCCCGGCGAGACGGTGATTATCCGCTCCCACGGGGAGCGCAAGGAGGTCTTTGACCGTCTGGAGCAACTGGGATTGGTGTGTGTCAACGCCACCTGTCCCAACGTACTGCGGATTCAGCAGCTGGTGGCGCAGGCCGACCGGGAGGGGCGTATCCCCCTTATTATTGGGGAGCCTCGGCATCCGGAGGTCATGGGTGTGGCCAGCTGGTCGGAGCGCAGCGTCATCTTTCCGGGGCCGGAGGAACTTGAAAAATGGCTCCTGCAGGAGCCTTCCCGGCAGTCTCTGCCCCTGACGGCGGTGGCTCAGACCACCTGCATCCGAACAATTTGGGAAACTTCCAAAGAAATCTTAAAAAAACTGTGTACAAACGCAAAAATCTTTGATACAATATGTAATGCTACGCATAGGCGTCAGTGGGAGGCGGCAGAATTGGCGGCTCAGGCTGACGTAATGGTCGTGGTCGGAGATCGTAAAAGTGCCAACACGAAGCATTTAGCGGAGATCTGCCGTAAGGCTTGCCCTGTCGTGTATCAGATCGAACAGGCGGGGGAGCTGACGACGGGCTTTCTTTCCGGATGCACAATGGCGGGGCTTACGGCCGGCGCGTCCACCCCGGCGGGCATCATTAAGGAGGTATATACAACAATGAGCGAAGAAATCAAAAACATGGAACCCCAGGAAGAGAGCTTTGAGGAACTGCTGGACAAATCCTTTAAGACTTTAAATACAGGAGAGAAGGTAACCGGTATCGTGACGGCCGTGGGTCCCACCGAGGTTCAGGTGGATCTGGGCTGCAAGCAGGCAGGCTATATTTCCGTGGACGAGCTGTCCGCTGATCCCAGCGTGAAGCCCGAGGACGTGGTGAAGGTGGGCGACGAGATCGAGACCTACATCATCCGTGTCAACGACGTGGAGGGCTATGCTATGCTCTCCAAGAAGCGTCTGGACGCCGTGAAGGTCTGGGAGGATATCGCCGAGGCCTGCGAGAATAAGACCACCCTCGAGGGCAAGGTCACCGAGGAGAACAAGGGCGGCATCGTCGTCAATGTCAAGGGTGTGCGTGTGTTCGTTCCCGCCTCTCAGAGCGGTCAGCCCGTGGCGCCGACCTGAGCCAGATGATCGGTCAGACCGTCTCCCTGCGGATTACCGAGGTCAACCGTGCCCGCCGCCGTGTGGTGGGCTCCATCCGTGCCGTGCAGTATGAGGAGCGTCAGGCTGCTCAGGCCGCCATCTGGGAGAGCATCGAGGTGGGTAAGCACTATACCGGCACCGTCAAGTCCATGACCAGCTATGGCGTGTTTGTGGACATCGGCGGCGTGGACGGCATGGTACATATCTCCGAGCTGTCCTGGTCCCGCATCAAGAACCCCGCTGAGGTGGTTTCTGTGGGCGACACGCTGGATGTGTACGTCATCTCCTTCGATCCCGAGAAGCACAAGATCTCTCTGGGTGTGAAGGACCGTTCCTGCAATCCTTGGGACAAGTTCATGGAGACCTACAAGGTAGGCGACGTGGCTTCCGTCCGTATCGTGAAGCTGATGACCTTCGGTGCTTTCGCTGAGGTCGTTCCCGGTGTGGATGGCCTGATCCACATCTCCCAGATCGCCGATCGCCGCATCGAGAAGCCCGGTGACGTTCTGTCCGAGGGCCAGATCGTGGATGCCAAGATTACCGCTGTGGATGAGGAGAAGCAAAAGATCTCCCTGTCCATCCGTGCTCTGCTGAACGACGGGGACGAGGACGCCGAGTAAGCGTATCCTGAATAAACTGTAAAACTGGCCCTCCGAGTATGCCGGAGGGTCAGTTGTTTGTATGTGCAACCAGAACCGAAAAAAGACACCCCGGTCAGTCAACTGGCCGGGGCGTTCGTTTACCATATTTGTCCGTGCAGGATGTATTTCTTGTAGCTGTGCCGGAAGTAGGCCCACTCGGCAATGCCCGTGATGGCCCAGGAGAAGATGTACAGCAGGAACAGGGAGGGGATGGTGCCGAAGTAGGCAAACAACGTGTACACCCAGATGACCCGGAACACGCAGGAGCCCATGATGACGATGATGGTGGGGACGATGCTGCGCCCAATTCCACGGGAGGCGGCAATGCTGGCGTCCATCAGGGCGCTGACGCCGAAGGAGAAACCCATGATCTTCAGCCGCTGCATACCGGCGGCGATCACGTCCGCCTCATTGGCGAAAAGTCCAAGGAACTTGTCTCCGAACAGCAGCAGCAGTCCGCCGCAGATGCTGCCCACCAGAAAGGAATACAGCAGAACGATACGGTAGCTCTTGAGGATACGATCCGTCTTTCCGGCACCCCAGTTGCGGCTGACAAAGGTGGCGCAGCCGGTATAGAAGGCAGACATCATATTGAAGATCAGCGTATCGGCGTTGGCAGCTGCCGAGCTACCGGATACCATCACCGAATCGAAGCTGTTGACGCCGATCTGTACGAAGAGGTTTGCAACGGCAAAGATGGCGTTTTGCAGGCCGGAGGGGATGCCGATCATCAGCACCCGCTTGGCGGCGGCCTTGTCGATGCACAGCTTTTTCAGATGCACTCCGCAGGCATCCTTTTGGCTCATCAGATGCCGCATGATCAGTAGAGCGGACAGCCACTGGGCGATGGCGCTGGCGGTGGCCACACCGAGGGCGGCCATGTGGCACTGAATCACAAAGAACAGGTTCAGGGCCACATTCACCACGCCGGCAATGCTCAGATACAGCAGAGGCCGCTTTGTGTCCCCGGCGGCACTGAGGACACCATTGCCGAAGTTGTATACCGCCATGGCCGGCATGCCCAAAGCGTAGATCCGCAGATACCCAACGGCGCCGGGCAGCAACTCCTCCTTGGTATTCAGCAGCAGCAGCATGGGCTTCGCCAGCAGCAGACAGACCAGACACACCACGATACCGATACCGCTGCAGATGAGCAGGGAGGTGTGGATGGTCTTCTCCACGTCCTCATGACTGCCCAGCCCCAGTCCACGGGCCACGACCACGTTGACACCGCTGCCGATGCCAATGAGCAGTCCCGTAAACAGGGATACCAGCAGAGTGGTGGAGCCCACAGCGCCCAGCGCCAGATAGTCGGCAAATTTACCGGCAATGGCCACGTCGCTGAGGTTGAACAGCACCTCCAGCACCTGCGTCATCATCAGGGGCAGGCTGAACAGCAGAATATTTTTCCACAGGGACCCTGTGGTTATTTCAATCGAAAATAAACTTTTTTTCCCGCTTTTCTCCATCATATGTTCCTCCTTTTCACCATTTTTCCTCTCACGGTCATACAGTATATCACGGCGCACATACTTCCACAACCCCCGCCGCTGCCATTTTTTAACGGGATTCCCCACACGGGAGTTGTGCAATATTCTGTATAAATTATGGAGAAGCCTGTGAAAAACGCCGAAAAGAAAAAGACGCCCCCGACACAATGGATCGACAGCGGCTTTTGTCCGGTATTTACGCTCTCCGCAGCTCCTTCAGCTCCTGCCGGATCTGAAGGAAGGCGGCATCCTCGCCCTGCTCCTTCAGAAGCAGCAGCCACCGGGTCAGCAGCTCGCTGGTCTCCGGATGGATGAAGCCGTGACCGTGCTCCGACCGGCACAGATGCCCCTTGGAGTGCTGGAAATAGTCGTAGGGAGAGGCATCGGTGTATTTCTCCTTCTGATACACCTGGCAGGCGGCGATGCGGTCACAGAACATCTCCGCCACATACTTCACCGGCATCTTGCAGCCGCCGATGAAGGGCGTTCCGTCCTCGCCCCGGCAGTAGTCGATCCAATATTCAAAATGGTGGCGGTTGCGGCCCTTGTGGTGGAGCCATGACAGGCTGACGCCGTTGACCAGCCGCTCCTGATCGTTGGGACTGCGGTAGCCCTGATAGTATTTGGCGCTGCGCCAGAACTCCGTGGGGCTGTATTTGCTGAGATCATGGGTCAGTCCCTGCCAGTACAGTCCCAACCGGAAGCAGTATTTCCGCACCAGATGGCGGTGTCGGTTCACGGTACGCAAATGCTCCAGAATATGCAAGGCGGCGCCTCCTCTCTTGGATACTCCCTATTATAGCACCGCCCCGCCCAAAGGGAAAGGGGAACTTGACTTTTTTCCGGGAGTGTATTATACTGCATACATATTGTGTAACGGCACGGAAGGGAAGCAGTAAGCGGAGTGCGGAAGCTAAGAGAGGGAGCGGTGGGTGTAAGCTCCCGTGATGCGCCGCCCAAGTCGTCCCGGAGCCTTGGACTGAACACGGCAGTAGGTCTCAACGGTATGCCCTCCGTTATCGGGGCGGGGCGCTTGCCCCATGAGTGCGGGAGTCATCCCGAACAACAGGTGGTACCACGGATCACAGTCCGTCCTGTTCCGCATCGGCGGAGCGGGGCGGTTTTTTTGATGATAAAATCCAAATCAGAAGGAGAGAACATATGCGTAAAGAATTGCCGAAGGTATACGATCCCCGTGAGGTGGAGCCGCATATCTATCAGATGTGGATGGACAACGGCTGCTTCAAGGCGGACGCCGACCCGAAGAAGAAGCCCTTTTCCATCGTCATGCCTCCCCCCAACGTCACTGGCCAGCTGCACATGGGCCACGCCATGGACTCCACGCTGCAGGATATCCTCACCCGCTTCAAGCGGATGCAGGGCTATTCCGCCCTGTGGCTTCCCGGCACTGACCACGCCGGTATCGCCACCCAGATCAAGGTGGAGGAGCGACTGCGGGAGGAGGAGCACCTGACCCGCTATGATCTGGGTCGTGAAAAGTTCCTGGAGCGTGTCTGGGCCTGGAAGGAGAAGTACGGCAACCGTATCGTGGAGCAGCAGAAGAAGATGGGTGCCTCCTGTGACTGGTCCCGCTCCCGGTTCACCATGGACGAGGGCTGCTCTCAGGCGGTGCGTGAGGCCTTCTGCGAGATGTATGAGAAGGGCCTCATCTACAAGGGCAGCCGCATCATCAACTGGTGCCCCCACTGCCTGACGGCGCTGTCCGACGCCGAGGTGGAGTATACCGACAAGCCCGGCCACCTGTGGCATATCCGCTACCCGTTGGCCGACGGCAGCGGCGATATCGTGGTGGCCACCACCCGGCCTGAGACCATGATGGGCGACACCGGCGTGGCGGTAAACCCGGAGGACGAGCACTTCAAGCACCTCATCGGCAAGACCTGCATCCTGCCCATCATGAACCGTGAGATCCCCATTGTGGGTGATGATTACTGCGAGATTGGCTTCGGCACCGGCGCCGTGAAGATGACCCCTGCCCACGATCCCAACGACTTCGAGGTGGGCCTGCGCCACAATCTGGAGGTAATCCGTGTCATCAACGACGACGGCACCATCAACGAAAACGGCGGCAAGTACCAGGGCATGGACCGCTATGAGTGCCGCAAAGCCATCGTCAAGGATCTGGAGGAGCAGGGCTATCTGGTCAAGACCGAGCCGTATTCTCACAACGTCGGCACCTGCTACCGCTGCCACAACGACGTCGAGCCGCTCATCTCCGCCCAGTGGTTCGTGAAGATGGAGCCTCTGGCCAAGGAGGCCATCCGGGTGGTGAAGGACGGTACCATCAAGTTTGTGCCGGAGCGCTTTACCAAAACCTATATCAACTGGATGGAGAACGTCCATGACTGGTGCATCTCCCGTCAGCTGTGGTGGGGCCACCAGATTCCCGCATGGTACTGCGACGAGTGCGGACACATCAACGTCAGCCGTCAGGATCCCACCCGGTGCGAAAAGTGCGGCTGCACCCACCTGACCCGTGAGGAGGACGTGCTGGATACATGGTTCAGCTCCGCCCTGTGGCCCTTCTCCACGCTGGGCTGGCCCAACAAGGACTCCGAGGACCTGAGGTACTGGTACCCCACCTCCGTGCTGGTCACCGGCTACGATATCATCTTCTTCTGGGTGGCCCGTATGATCTTCTCCGGCATGGAGCAGATGAAGCAGGAGCCCTTCAAGACGGTGTTCATCCACGGTCTGGTCCGGGATGACAAGGGCCGCAAGATGTCCAAGTCTCTCGGCAACGGCATTGACCCGCTGGAGATGGCGGACAAGTTCGGTGCCGACGCCCTGCGCTTCAACCTCATCACCGGCAACAGCCCCGGCAACGATATGCGCTTCTTTGTGGAGAAGTGCGAGGCCATGCGGAACTTTGCCAATAAGATCTGGAACGCCTCCCGCTATGTGATGATGAACCTCACCATCGACCAGTACTGGCTGCCGGAGAAGCTGGAGCTGGAGGACAAGTGGGTCCTCAGCAAGCTGAATACCCTCATCCGGGAGGTCACGGACAACATGGAGGCCTATGAGCTGGGCGTGGCCTCCGCCAAGATCTACGATTTCATCTGGGACACCTACTGCGACTGGTACATTGAGCTCACCAAGGCCCGGCTGTACGGCGAGGACGAGGAGGCCAAGCTGGCAGCCCAGAATGTGCTGTGCTACGTGCTGCTGCGGGTGCTGGAACTGCTGCATCCCTTCATGCCCTTCATCACCGAGGAGATCTGGCAGGCGCTGCCCCACGAGGGCGACTTCCTGATCCGGGCCCAGTGGCCGGAGTATCAGGAGCGTTTCGCCTTTACTCAGGAGGAAAACGCCATGGAGGCGGTGAAGGACGCCATTTCCGCCGTCCGGGCCCGGCGCTCCGAGATGAACGTGCCGCCCTCCCGGAAGGCCAAGATCCTCATCGTCACTCAGACCCCGGATATCTATGCCGGCGGCCGGGACTTCATCATGCGGCTGGCCTACGCCAGCGAGGTGGAGGTTCAGGCGCAGGCTCCGGAGGATCTGAAGGGTATGGTCACCGTGGCCACCCATAATGCCACTCTCTACCTGCCTCTGGCGGAACTGGTGGACATTCAGCAAGAGCTGGAGCGCATCGCCAAGGAGAAGACCAAGGCAGAAGAGAATCTGGCCCGTATCGAGAAGAAGCTGCAAAACGAGAGCTTCGTGTCCAAGGCCCCAGAGGCCGTGGTCAACGCCGAGCGGGAGAAGGCCGACAAGGCCCGTGCGCTGATTGCCAAGCTGGAGGAGTCCGCTGCGGCCATGCGTGGATGATTTTTCTCAGCCTCCCTGATTTTGACATAAAATAACCGCTTCATCATGTATAATCACCGCAGATCGAAGGATCTGCGGTGATTTTATTTTTTGCACGAAGGAGCGATCCCAATGGAAGTTTCTGTAAAATGCGAGGCCCGCCATATCTTCATCCGCCTCTCAGGTGAGCTGGACCACCACAGCGCTAAGGGGCTCCTGCGGCGGCTGGATCAGGAGATTGAGAAGACCCTGCCTACACAGCTGACGCTGGATCTCTCCGGCGTGACCTTTATGGACAGCTCCGGCATCGCCCTGCTGATCCGGGCCCGGCAGCGGATGCAGGAGCTGGGCGGCACGGCAGATGTCTGCGGTGCCACAGCACAGGCCCGCCGAGTGCTGGATGCGGCGGGGCTCCAACGTTATCTGACTATACGATGAGAGGGGAGTACATATGAAGCGGAGACCGGAGAACTATGTGACCTTGGAATTTTTGAGCCGCAGCAGCAACGAGGGCTTTGCCCGTCTGGCCGCAGCGGCCTTTGCCGCCCAGCTGGATCCTACGCTGGACGAGCTGGGAGACATCAAAACCGCCGTCAGCGAGGCAGTGACTAACGCCATCGTCCACGCCTATCCAAATCAGCTGGGGAAGATCGTCATGAAGCTGCGGCTGCTGGAAAATCAGACGCTGGAGTTGGTAATTCGTGACTGGGGCTGCGGCATGGAGGACGTGGAGCAGGCCCGGCAGCCGCTGTTCACCACCGGCGGCGAGGAGCGCAGCGGTATGGGCTTCACCATCATGGAGAGCTTTATGAATCAACTGACGGTAAAGTCTGCCCCCGGCAAGGGAACCACCGTCACCATGCGTAAGCGTATCGCCTCCCGTGTCCCGGTGAAGCGATGAGCGAGCTGCTGACGCTGTTGGATCGGGCGCAGAATGGCGACAATGACGCCTGTCAGCAGGTGCTGACGGAGAATGTGGGGCTTATCTGGAGCATCGTCAAACGATACAGCGGCTGCGGCGTGGATACGGACGACCTCTATCAGCTGGGATGTATTGGTTTCATCAAGGCTGTAAAGGGATTTGATCTCACATATGGAACGCAGTTTTCCACCTACGCCGTCCCCAAAATTGCCGGTGAGATCCGCCGTTTTCTCCGGGATGACGGCTCCGTCAAGGTGGGCCGCAGCCTCCGGGAAAAGGGCCAGACCCTGTTTTATACACGTGAACGATTGCGCCATACACTGGGGAGGGAACCGCAGCTGTCAGAATTGGCGCAGGAGACGGGAATGACTGCGGAGGAGGTCGCCGCCGTAGAGTTGGCCAACGGGCCGCTGGAATCCCTCCAGCAGGAGACCATCGACGGCCTGACGCTGGAATCCACCTTGGGGACAGACAGCCCGGAGGAGGGGATGGTAGAAAAAATAGCGCTGCGGGAAGCCATCGACAGCCTGCCGGAGCGGGAAAGGATCACCATACTTCTGCGTTTTTTTCGGGGAATGACACAGGAGCAAACTGCCCGTATCCTGAAGGTATCTCAGGTACAGGTGTCCCGCTTGGAGCGCAAGGGACTGGCAAAGCTCCGGGAAATTTTAGAAGCGTGACAGGATTTAGAAGTATTTGGGAAGTATTTAACGATATCGCTGCCGGAGTATCAAAGATATCACGCAAGCTTCAAGTTTCTGATACGTAATAGGTTCTTATAGACTCAATCAACCCCTCCGGCTAAAGAGGGAGGGGTTGATTGAGCCGTACGACATGATGACTTACTTGACAAACATTTGTTCGTCTGCTATGATACGCAAAACGGCATCTCGGCTCCAGCGGGGGAGCCTTTTCTTCGGCACACAAGATTGAACAAAATAAAAATTTTGTTCAATCAGGAAGAGGAGAAAACAAGCTTTTCCCCGTTTTGCGGTATCTGCGCTCGTGTTGGCTCCGGATAACCTCGGGTCACTTCTGACAATCGCATCACTCCGGACAAATTGTCGCACTCCTCATGGAATGCGTGGATTGAAATACGGTCATCCATCTCGTCATCGCTATGCTGATCCGATGGAACCGCAAAAGTCTCCGCATCTATGTGCGGAGACTTTTGCGGTTCAGCGATTCTTCTGATAGATGGCCCACAGGCCGTTCATCAGAAGATATTTGTCATAATACACCTTGTTGCGGCAATACCGTACGATCACCGGCGCATTACTGCCGGTGGCCACAATGGTGGGCTGCTCACCCGGCAACATCTCCCTGATGCGGTCGATAATGCCGTCCAGCATTCCCGCCGTGCCGTAGACGATGCCGGAGCGCATACAGTCCTCTGTATTTTTCCCAATCAACTGTTTGGGATGCTGCAAGGAGATATCCGGCAGTTGGGCCGTGTGGTCGGACAGCGCATCCAGACTCAGCCGCACGCCGGGAAACATCAGGCCGCCCTCATAGCTGCGCTTGGCGGAGATATAGGAGATGGTGGTGGCCGTCCCCATGTCGATCATAATGATGGGCGGAGCGTACTTCTCCAGCGCCGCTACGGCGTTGGCCACCAGATCGGCCCCCAGTTGGTTGTGGACCTCCATGCGGATATTCAACCCTGTCTTGACACCGGGGCCCACCACCATGGGTGGCTCGCCCAGCAGCCGGGTCAGGGCTTTGGTCATCATAAAGTTGATAGGCGGCACCACGCTGGAAAAGATGGCACCGGTGACGTCCTTCAGATCATAGCGGTACAGTGCAAACAGATTCATCAGGTCGATGCTGATCTGATCTGCCGTTTTGCGGCTGTCGGTGTCGATGGAGGAGAGAAACAGGAGTTTCCCTGCTTTGTCAAACAGCCCCACAGATATGTTGGAATTTCCGATGTCGATCGCCAGCAGCATGGCAAGTTTCCTCCCCGTTCATCATCGTTTTTTCTATTGTAACACGCACGAGCCGACTTGGCAACGGTCGGCGGCGATTTTACAAAACTCGCCAGCCGGAGCCCCACGACTTGACGAGACATAGAAAAATGTGTTATATTTCTATACGTATCACGCAGCAAGGAGGCAGACATGAGCGAATTCAGCTTGAAACAGATCCAGGTATTCGTGGCCGTGGCGGAATTGGGGAGCTTTACACAGGCAGCGCAGGCCCTGTTCCTCAGCCAGTCCACCGTCAGCGCACATCTGGCGGCACTGGAGACGGCTCTGTCCACCCGCCTGCTGGACCGTGACGCACGCCGCCGGGTGCGGCTGACACCGGAGGGTGAGCGGGTCTATCCGGCAGCCAAAAAAATCTTGGCAGACTGCGCTGCATTGGAGGAGGTCCTCCAGAATCAGGATGGCGCAGGCCTTCCCCTGCTGCTGGGAGCCTCCACGGTACCGGCGCAGTATCTGCTGCCGGAGCTGCTGGCTCAGTATATGAAGCAGATTACGGGCATCCGCTACCATCTGCGCCGGGGCGACTCGGCCCAGATCCACAAGCTGCTCCACAGCGGCTCCGTGCGGTTGGGCTTCGTGGGAGCTATGCTGGAGCCGGATTCCATGACCTACTTCCCCATGCTGGAAGATCATCTGGTGATGTGTACCGCCAACAATCCTCACTATCAGGCTTTGAAGAAGCAGAATGTCTATGGCCGTGATTTGCTGCAGGAGCCGACGGTAGCCCGTGAAGAGGGCTCCGGCACGGACCGCACCGTGCAGTCCTATATGCGGAATATGGGCCTTGCCGATCAGGACCTGCACATCGTGGCCAGAGTAGATGACCCGGAGGCCATCAAGCGTATGACCGCCCAAGGCGTAGGCGTCTCGGTGCTATCAGCCCTTTCTGTGGCGTCTGAGGTAGATGACGGCCGCCTGCTGACCTTCCCCATGGACCCGCAGGGACTGCACCGCAGTATCTATCTGGTCTACCCCAGAGAGACGATCCTCTCCCAGTCGGAGCAGGCCTTTGTCCGCTTCTGCCGCCAGATGGCCATTCGCCGGAATCTCTGATCCATTCAAAAATCGAAAAAGAGCTGTTATCGAATGATTCGATAACAGCTCTTTTCTATAGGAACCATTTGTTGGACAAAAATTGTATTTTATCGTATGATATATGAACAAGCTGTTAAAAGAGAGAGGAGTTTTGTAATGAAAAAAGAGAATTGGCTGGTCATCATTGCCGGCGTTCTGGTGGGCGTAGCGGCTCTGGTGCTGACCAAGCTGGGCAACCCCGCTAACATGGGCTTTTGTATCGCCTGCTTCGAGCGTGATATCGCCGGTGCCGTGGGCCTGCACAGTGCTGCCAAGGTGCAGTACGTCCGCCCTGAGATCATCGGCCTAGTGCTGGGTGCCTTCATCATGGCTCTGGCCGGTAAGGAGTTCCGTCCGCAGGCCGGTTCCTCCCCCGCCACCCGGTTCGTGCTGGGCGCCTTCGTCATGATCGGTGCACTGGTGTTCCTCGGTTGTCCCCTGCGGATGGTTCTGCGTATGGGCGGTGGCGACCTGAACGCTCTGGTGGGTCTGGCCGGCTTCGTTATCGGCATCCTCATCGGTATCGTGTTCCTTAAGCGTGGCTTCGGCCTCAAGCGCTCTTATCCCGCCAAGCTGGTGGAGGGTACCACCCTTCCCGTGGTGATGTTCGTGCTGCTGGTACTGGTGCTGGCGGTCCCCGCCATCTTCCACGCCAGCGAGGCAGGCCCCGGCTCTATGCACGCCCCTGCCATCGTCTCCCTGCTCATTGCTCTGGTGGTGGGCGCTTTGGCTCAGAAGTCCCGCCTGTGCATGGTGGGCGGTATCCGTGATTCCATTCTGGTGAAGGACAATCACCTGCTGTATGGCTTCATTGCCATCTTCGTCACCGTTTTCATCGGCAATTTGGCGCTGGGCAGCTTCAAGCTGGGCTTCGATCTGCAGCCCATCGCTCACAGCAGCCACCTGTGGAATCTGCTGGGCATGGTTCTGGTGGGCTGGGGTAGCGTGCTGCTGGGCGGCTGCCCCCTGCGTCAGCTGATTCTGGCCGGCTCCGGCAACGGTGACAGCGCCGTCACTGTGTTCGGTATGATCGTGGGTGCTGCCTTCGCCCATAACTTCGCACTGGCCGGCAATCCCGACAGCGCCAATGATGCCGGTGAGGTGGTGGTAGGCGGTATCGCCAACGCAGGCAAGGTGGCTGTGGTCATCGGCTTTGTGGTGTTGCTGGCCATCTCCCTGCTGAATTCCCGGAAGGAGGCGGCTAAGGTATGATCGACGCCCGTGGACAGCTCTGCCCCATGCCGGTGATTATGGTCCAGAAGGCCGCCAAGGAGAATCCCGCCGAGATCCAGGTCCTGGTGGACGATCCCTGCGCCGTGGACAATATCACCCGCTTCGCCGGAAACAACGGCTATCAAATCACCTCCGCCCCGCAGGGCGAGGACTATCTGCTGATTCTCCGCAAATAAGGATACCATAACGAAGAGAGGCAAGGCCATCGGCCTTGCCTCTCTTCGTTATGGATGCGTCCCCTCACAGAATGATGCAGATCAGACCGCCGCTTCCCTCGTTGAGGATGCGTTCCAGCGCCTCCCGCAGCTTTTTCTGAGAATCCTCCGGCATCCGCTTTAGCTTCGCCTGCAAATCCTCCCCCACGATCTCGTGGAAGCTGCGGCCAAAGATGTTGGACTCCCACAGCTTCCCCGGCTCCCCCTCGAACTCCTGTAGGAGATAGTTTACCATGTCCTGCGACTGCTTCTCGTTCCCCACAATGGGAGACACCGTGGTGCTCACATCCGCCCGCAGCATATGGATAGACGGAGCACTAGCCTTCATCCGCACGCCGTACCGTCCTCCCTGCCGCACGATCTCCGGGTCCTCCAGCTCCAGCTCCTCCACCGACGGCATCACCACGCCATAGCCGGTGGATCGGGCGCTGGCCACTGCCTGCCCCACCCGGTCATACTCCTTTCGTAGGCCCGCCAACGTCACCAGCTGCTCCATCAGATCGCCGTCGTCGGTGATGCTCAGCCCCGTCTGCTGGTTCACCGTATCGTAGAACAGGCTTCGGGGCAGCTGCACCTCCACCTGCCCCACGCCGGTCCCCAGATCCATCTGCCGCAGCATCACGGATCGGATCTGCTCCGACTGCTCCAGCTCCGCCATGCAGCTCTCCAGCTGTCGGACATGCTCCAGCCGCCTGGCCTCCTGCCCCACCGCATGATAAAGGCCCGCTGGGATGGGATGCTCCGGCGGCAGAGCCTCCACCCATTCCGGGAAAAACAGCTGCAATTCCTGCACCGGGAACTCATACAGTAGACTCCGCAAAATCTCCTGCAGGTCCCCTTCCCCCCAGCTCCAGGCAGTTCACCGTAAGACACCGCACACCGTATTTCTGCTGCAATTCCTCCGCCAGCGGACGGGCTTCCTCCGGATGCAGGGAGTTCACCAGCACCACAAAGGGCTTCCCCAGCTCCTGCAGTTCCCGGATGACCCGCTCCTCCGCCTCCAGATAGTCGCTGCGGGGAATGTCCGTGACGCTGCCGTCGGTGGTGACCACAATGCCCACGGTGGAGTGGTCGCAGATGACCTTCCGAGTCCCCAGCTCCGCCGCCTCCGTCATGGGGATCTCATGGTCATACCACGGGGTCATGACCATCCGTGGCGCCAGATCCTCGAACTGCCCCACGGCACCGGGAACCATGTACCCCACGCAGTCGATGAGCCGCACGGAGAAGGAGGTGCCGTCCGGTAGACGCACCTCTGCGGCCTCCTCCGGTACGAACTTTGGCTCGGCGGTCATAACGGTGCGGCCGGAGCCGCTCTGGGGCAACTCGTCTCTGGCCCGCTCCCGTCGGTAGTCGTTTTCAATATTGGGCAGCACCTGCGTCTCCATAAACCGTTTGATGAAGGTGGATTTTCCTGTGCGGACCGGCCCCACCACGCCGATATAGATGCTGCTGCCGGTGCGGGATGCCATATCCTGATACATGGATGTGGAACGATTCATATGCTTCTCCTCCGAATCCTATCAGCTTTTGCTCCCAGCATATGCGGCGGGACGGCCCATTAGAAGGGATATGGTTTAAGAAGATGTAAATTTTTCTGTCTTTTATCCAACAAAATGTTGATTATTCAGGGACGAATATGGTAGAATAAAGTTAGTTTATTCTACAGCATACGGAGGTGTTGACTATGCATGGCACGACCATTGACAGACGGGTAAAAAAGACCAAGAAGCAGCTGCGGCTGGCGCTGATGCATCTGATGACCCAGAAGAGCGCCAAGAGCATCTCGGTCCGGGAGCTGGCGGAGCAGGCGGATATCAACCGCAGCACCTTCTATATCCACTATAAGGACGTCAACGACCTGCTGCTGCATCTGGAGGATGAGATGGCGGAGCGTCTGTCAGAGCTCTGTCGGCGGCACGATCCCAGGGACTCCATGACCGGCGGCTACCCCTTCCTGACGGACCTCTACGCCTTCATTCGAGAGAACGCTGACCTGTGCAAGGTGCTGCTGGGGGGCTACGGTGACCGGGCCTATACAGAGCGCATCTGCCGCATCCTACGGGATGACTTCATCGAGGCGTATCTGTCCCTGCTATGTCCCGGCGACCGGGAGAAGATCCACTACTTCTGCGCCTTCATCGTGCCGGGAAATCTGATGCTGGCCCTGCGCTGGCTTCAGGACGGCACCAGGGAATCCCCGGAGGAAATAGCCCGCTTCGCCGGGCAGTTCATCAACAGCGGTGTGCAGTCCTTTGCCGGAAGATAATCGAAATGAAACGGGCATCCCGTAATAACAAAAAAATGGCTCCTGACAGCTTGTCAGGAGCCATTTTTATATGTCTCTTCTTTGCCGCTTTACCGCACCAACCGCTGCCCCGGCAGCACCACCGTCACGCCCAACAGCAGGCTCAGCGCCGTATACAGCATCGCAAGGCCGGTCTTTCCGCTTTGCAGCAGACCTGCCGTCTCCACGGAAAAGGTAGAGAAGGTGGTGAAGCCGCCGCACACCCCCACCCGAAGGAACAGAAGCAGCTGCGGGTTCAGCTTGGCATACTTCCCCGCCAGCGCCCCGATTAGGCCCAGCGCAAAGGCACCTGCGATATTGATGCACAGGGTAATAGCCGGAAAGCCGCTGACCGGTTTCAGGGGCAGCAGCCCCAGCAGATAGCGGCAGATGGAACCGGCTGCGCCGCCCAAACCAACGAATACGCAGTTCAGCAACATAGCCTTAGCCCTTCAGGCTCTCCTCCACCGCCACGGCCACAGCCACGGTAGCACCGACCATGGGGTTGTTGCCCATGCCCAGGAAGCCCATCATTTCCACATGAGCGGGGACGGAGCTGGAACCGGCAAACTGGGCGTCGGAGTGCATACGGCCCATGGTATCGGTCATGCCGTAGCTGGCGGGACCGGCGGCCATGTTGTCCGGGTGCAGGGTACGGCCGGTGCCGCCGCCGGAGGCCACGGAGAAGTACTTCTTCCCCTGCTCGATGCACTCCTTCTTATAGGTACCGGCCACAGGATGCTGGAACCGGGTGGGGTTGGTGGAGTTGCCGGTGATGGACACATCTACACCCTCGTGGTGCATAATGGCCACGCCCTCCCGGACATCATCGGCACCGTAGCAGCGGACGTCGGCCCGCTCACCCTCGGAGTAACGAATCTCCCGGACGATGCTCAGCTTGCCGGTATAGTAGTCAAACTGCGTCTGAACATAGGTAAAGCCGTTGATGCGGCTGATGATCTGGGCAGCGTCCTTACCGAGACCGTTGAGGATCACCCGCAGGGGCTCCTTACGGGCCTTGTTGGCGTTCTTCACGATACCGATAGCGCCCTCGGCAGCAGCGAAGGACTCGTGGCCCGCCAGAAAGGCAAAGCACTTGCTCTCATCGCTGAGGAGCATAGCCCCTAGATTGCCGTGACCCAGACCCACCTTCCGGTCCTCGGCCACGGAGCCGTCGATGCAGAAGGACTGCAGGCCCACACCGATCATCTTAGCGGCCTCGGCAGCGGTCTTGACGCCGGACTTCAGGGCGATAGCTGCGCCCACGGTATACGCCCAGCAGGCGTTTTCAAAGCAGATGGGCTGGATGCCCTTGACGATCTCATAGGGGTCGAAGCCCTTGGCCTTGCAGATCTCCCGGCACTCCTCCACGGAGCCAATGCCATACTGAGCGAGGACGCCATTGATCTTGTCGATTCTTCTTTCGTAGCTTTCAAACAGTGCCATTTTTTGTCCTCCTCTTATTCCTGACGGGGGTCAATGTACTTGGCGGCGTTCTCGAACTGGCCGTAGTGACCCTTGGCCTTCTCCAGCGCCGCAGCGGCGTCGTCACCCTTCTTGATGAAGTCCATCATCTTACCCAGACTGATGAACTCATAGCCCACGATCTCGTCGTCCTTGTTCAGCGCCAGCCGGGTGACATAGCCCTCGGCCATCTCCAGATAGCGGGGTCCCTTGACCTTAGTAGCGAACATGGTACCCACCTGAGAGCGCAGTCCCTTCCCCAGATCCTCCAGAGAAGCGCCCACGGATAGGCCACCCTCAGAGAAGGCAGACTGAGACCGGCCATATACGATCTGCTCGAACAGCTGACGCATGGCGGTGTTGATGGCGTCGCACACCAGATCTGTGTTCAGCGCCTCCAGAATGGTCTTGCCGATGAGGATCTCGGAGGCCATGGCGGCAGAATGGGTCATACCGGAGCAGCCGATGGTCTCCACCAGTGCCTCCTCGATGATGCCGTTTTTGATGTTCAGGGTCAGCTTGCAGGCGCCCTGCTGAGGGGCGCACCAGCCGACACCGTGGGTAAAGCCGGAGATATCGGAGATTTCCTTGGCCTGCACCCACCTCCCCTCCTCAGGGATGGGAGCCGGGCCGTGGTAAGCGCCCTTGGCCACCGGACACATATGCTGTACTTCCGCAGTATAGATCATGGTAACGATTCCTTTCTGTGCTGAATTTTTTACCATTGTGGATGGGTTTATCCTTTGGGGTTATTATAGCAAACGCCGGGAGAGATTTCAAGAAGTTCTAATCAAATATTCCGAACATTCCGTGCATTTTTGCGCCAACGCAGGGAGTCTATCCCTCTCACAGCTTGGTCAGATGGGTCCCGGCGGCCTTGAGCATCAGTTTTTTGGTGCCAATCTTGTCAAAGGCCACTTCCACCAGCGCATCGCCGCCCATGGGCCGGACGCTGAGCACCATACCGTCTCCGAAGGCATTGTGGCGAACGCTGTCGCCGGCCCGCAGCTGCATCAGGGGCGCAGAGGGTGCTGCGGAGCGAGCCCGCACCGACGGAGCGGACGGAGCCGTTGTAGATCGGACCGGCTCCTCCCGACGGGTACGTACCTGTGACGCAGCGGCAGGACGCTGCCACTCCCCCTCCCAGTGGGACGCCACCTGCTGGGGTTCGGGCTTCCCCAGCCACTCCATATTCTCCTCCGGGATCTCCTTGAGAAAGCGGGAGGGCATAGCGGGGGTGGTACGGCCGTACAGGGTGCGCTGCCGGGTATTGGTGAGGGTTAGCTTCTCCTTGGCACGGGTCATGGCCACGTAGCACAGTCGCCGCTCCTCCTCCATCTCCTCCTCATCCCCCATGGCCCGGTTGCCGGGGAACAGGCCGTCCTCCATGCCCACCACGAACACGCATGGAAACTCCAGCCCCTTGGCGCTGTGCATGGTCATGAGGGTGACGCAGTTGTCGGAGTCCGCCTGACTGTCCAGATCCGTATATAGAGCCACCTCGTCCAAAAAGCCCGCCAGAGTGGGGTTCTCCGGCTCGTTTTCCAGAAAGCCCATGATACTGGAGGTCAACTCCTGTACGTTCTCCAGCCGGCCCCGGCTCTCCATATCATTCTTTTCCTGCAGCATCCGCACATAGCCGGTGCGGTCACACACATATTCGTAGAACTCCACCAACCCCAGATCGGCCACATGGCGGCGCATTTCCTCCATCATATCTGTAAATGTAAGAAGCTTTACAGCGCTTGATTTCAGTTCTGGATAGTCGGATGCGTGGCAGAGGATCTCATAGAGGGGCCTCCCCTCCTCCGTAGCGATCACCTGCGCCTTATCCACCGTGGCGGTGCCGATCTTGCGGGAGGGTACGTTGATGATGCGCCGCAGCCGCAGGTCATCGGTGGGGTTGTTGATGACACACAGATAGGCCAGCATATCCTTGACCTCGGCCCGGTCGAAGAACTTCATGCCGCCGATGATCTTATAGGGGACGCCGTTGCGCTTAAAGGCATACTCCATGGCGTTGGACTGGGCGTTGGTTCGGTAGAGCACAGCGTGTTCCTTCCAGTTGACGCCCCGACGGTAGTTCATCATAATCTGCCCCACTACATAGTTGGCCTCGTCGGACTCATTGAAGCAGGTCTTGACGGTGATGATTTCCCCTTTTCCGTTCTCCGTCCACAGAGTCTTGCCCTTGCGGCCGGTGTTGTGGCGGATAACGGCGTTGGCCCCGTCCAGAATGTTCTGTGTAGAGCGGTAATTCTGCTCCAGACGGATGGTACGGGCGCCGGTATACTGCTTTTCAAAATTCAGGATGTTCTCGATGTTGGCCCCCCGGAAGCGGTAGATGCTCTGATCGTCGTCGCCTACCACGCAGATGTTGCGATGTCCCCCTGCCAGCAGACTAGCCAGCAGATACTGCAAATGGTTGGTGTCCTGATACTCGTCGATGAGGACGTAGCGGAACTTGCGCTGGTAGTAGGCCAGCGTCTCCCTGTCCGTCCGCAGCAGATCCACCGTGTGGAGGATGATATCGTCGAAGTCCAGCGCATTGGCGTCCCGTAGTTTTTGGTTGTAAAGCGCATATACTTTACCGATGCGCTTACGCCGCCAGTCCTGAGATTTTTCTGCCTGAGCGGCAAACTCCTCCGGCAGGATCATATCATCCTTGGAGCGGGAGATGATGGTCTGGATCTCCCGGACGGGAAAGGTCTTTTCATCCAACTCCAATTCCTTGAGAATGTCCTTCAGGAGCCGTTTGGTGTCATCGGTATCGTAGATGGTAAAGCTGCGGTCAAAGCCCAGCTTGTCGATGTCCCTCCGCAGAATCCGCACGCAGGCGGAGTGAAAGGTGGCGGCCCACACATCACGGGACTCCTCCCCCAGCATCCGCTCCAGACGATCCTTCAGCTCATTGGCAGCCTTGTTGGTGAAGGTGATGGCCAGTACCTCCCACGGGCGGGCGGGCTCCACGGCACACAGATAATCCGCCAAGGGCTTCTGCTCCGGGTCCGGATGCCGGACATACTGCTCCAGAAACTCCACCTCATCGTCGGAGATGGGCATGGGGATCTCCTCCGTGTCGCTGCCCCGGCCATAGCGCAGAAGGTTGGCCACCCGGTTGATAAGCACCGTGGTCTTGCCGCTGCCGGCTCCGGCCAGCAGAAGAAGCGGCCCCTCCGTGGAGAGCACCGCCTCCCGCTGCTTGTCGTTGAGATGCTGATAGTTCAGGGCGATGGCCTGCCGCCTTGCCCGAATAAAACGCTGCTGCAATTCATTCATGTACTTTTATCCCCTGCTTGTTGTTTTCCCCTATTTTAATACAAAATCCGGGGCCGGTCAACCTCTCTGCAGAAATATAGAAATTTTGTTCGATTTTCTATTGACAGAAACGGATGTTCGACTTATAATGCGTATAGAACAAAAGTTTCACAGGAGGTATGGACTATGACGACCTTTGGATTTATTATGATGGTGGTGGGCGTGGCTTTCTTCTCCGGCAGCGCCATTCATGTCATCGACCGGCTGGATCGTCCCCAGCAGCGCCGCCGCACGGTGTAACGGCATGGAGCTGCTGGATAAGCTGGCCATCCTGACGGACGCCGCCAAATACGATGCAGCCTGCACCTCCAGCGGCGTCAGGCGCAGCGCCCGGCCGGGGATGATCGGCAACACCACCTCCTCTATCGCCGGCTGCTGCCACAGCTTCTCCGCCGACGGGCGATGCATCACCCTGCTGAAGGTGTTGATGACCAACAGCTGCGTGTTCGACTGCAAGTACTGCGTCAACCGGCGCAGCAACGATACCCGCCGGGCGGCCTTCACGCCACGGGAGCTGGCGGAGCTGACCATCGGCTTTTACCGCCGCAACTATATCGAGGGGCTGTTCCTCTCCTCCGGCGTGCTGCGAAGCCCGGATTACACCACCGAACGGATGATCGAGTGCCTGCGGATCCTGCGAGAGGAATATCGCTTCAACGGGTATATCCATGCCAAAGCCATCCCCGGCACATCGCCGGAGCTGGTGCAGCGGCTGGGGCTGCTGGCAGACCGGCTCAGCGTTAACATCGAGCTGCCCTCTCAGAAGGGCTTGCAAACGCTGGCTCCGGATAAAAGCAAACAGGCTATTCTGCGGCCCATGGCACAGATTCGTGACCGGGCCAGAGAGAGCAAGGCAGAACTGGTGAAGTCCCGCCACGCCCCGGTGTTTGCCCCGGCCGGACAGAGCACCCAACTCATTGTGGGCGCCACGGCGGACAATGATCGCCATATCCTGCACCTGACCCACTCTTTGTACGAGAAGTACCGTCTCAAACGAGTGTTCTATTCCGCCTATGTGCCGGTAGTCGAGAACAGTCTGCTGCCCTCCAAGGATACGAAGCCCCCTCTGCTGCGGGAGCACCGCCTGTATCAGGCGGACTGGCTGCTGCGGTTTTACGGCTTCCGGGCCGAGGAGCTGTTGGACGAGCAGCACCCGGACTTCAATCCGCTGGTGGACCCCAAGTGCCACTGGGCCATCGGACATCTGGAACAGTTTCCGCTGGAGATCATGAACGCCGAATACGAGACGCTGCTACGGGTGCCAGGCATCGGCCCGATAAGCGCACGGCGTATCGTCTCGGCCCGCCGCCATAGTACGCTGCGGTTCGAGGACCTGAAAAAACTGGGGGTGGTGCTGAAGAGGGCGCAGTTCTTTATCACCTGCGGCGGCCGAATGCGGCAGGGCCTGCAATTTACCGCCCAGACCCTTCAGCGGCAATTAGAGGCGATGGAGCGAGGGCAGCTGCCGCCGGAAGAGTGCCGGCAGCTGTCACTGTTTGACTCGGCGGGGTGATACGATGGCATGGCAGGATGTGGTCTTTCAATACGATGGCAGCTTCGACGGATTCCTTTGCTGCGTGTTTGAAAGCTATGTACACAAAGAATTCCCCATCGCCTTTTACAGCGATGAGGAGTGTTTTTCCCTGTATTCCGTCCGCAGCATCCTGACGGTGCCGGAGCACGCCCGACGGGTGTACCGGGGCATCTTCAAGCGCTCCAAGCGTGCCGCAGAGCTGCTGCACCGTGCCTTTCTCACCTGTATGGAGGATAAAGAGTTGCACCTTTACACCTTTGTCCGCAAGCTGATGGACGAAGGACCGGATTTCCTGAGAAACCAGTCGGATGCGGCCTACTACCCCGTGGCCAAGGCTCTGCGGCACATGAGCGGCGAGTTAGAGAAGCTGCGTGGCTTCATCCGTTTTTCCGAGTACAGTGGCGTGCTGGGAGCGGAAATCGAGCCAAAAAATCGAGTCCTCCCCCTGCTGCGAAACCACTTCTGCAATCGTTATGCCAACGAAGCCTTTTTTATCTACGACAGTACACACAAGGACCTACTGCTATACAGCAGCGGCCGATCCCGAATGATGCGGGTAGACAGCCTGCAGTTGGCCCTGCCCGGTGAGGAGGAGCTTTGCTTCCGAGCCCTATGGAAGCGGTTTTATGAGACGGTGGCCATCAGGGAACGGGAGAATCCCCGCTGCCAGAATACCTTCCTGCCCAAGCGATATCGAGGGACGATGACGGAGTTTCTTCCGCTGGACTATGAGCGACAGCAGCAAAATCTCCCCTCCTCCCATGATGTAGCAAACGGCGCAATTATCAGAATGATCGATTCAATTGAATTGCCGCCTACCACCAGTTTACCGGAACACTCTATATAGTTTCCGAACAGGTCGTGAGGAAGAGAATCTCCTTCATATGGATAATTTACAGGATACTCGCTCTCTTTTGACGTGGGTACATATTTTGTTGAGATTCGCCCTTACCCTTCGCTGTCAGCAGACATAACAGAATATCTGGCAATTCTTAGCGTGTCAAGGATGGTGCTTATCCCCCGAAAGCAGGTCGCCGAAAACCAGGAATTTCTATTAGTCACTGTAAAGTATTACTATCTTACATCCGTTACAAAAAAAGGAAGAGGGCATATGCCCTCTTCCTTTTTCTCACATCACTTCATCAACTTTCCCTGTACCAGCAGCTGGAGAGCCTGCGCCACGTTCTGTACTGGCAGAAGCTCCAGATGCGGCAGTTCTTTCATCTCTTTGACCCGGTGCTCCGGGACGATGCACTGCGTGAAACCCAGTCGCTGCACCTCAGATAGACGCTGCTCCATGTGATTGATAGACCGTATTTCCCCAGACAGCCCCACCTCTCCGATGGCGGCCATATGGCTGGGAACGGGCTTGTCCAGATAGCTGGAGGCGATGGCCACTACAGCGGACAGATCTGCCGCCGGTTCCTCCAGCGTTAGACCGCCGATGATATTCAGGTATGCATCACACTGGGAGACCTTCAGATTCCCCCGCTTCTCCAGCACCGCCAGCAGCATCGCAAAGCGGTTGTAGTCAAAGCCGTTGCTCATGCGCCGGGGATTGGCGGCGCTGGCCGGAGCGATGAGAGCCTGCACCTCCGCCAAAACCGGGCGGGCTCCCTCCATGGCGCAGGTGACGCAGGTCCCCGGTGCATCCTTGGGACGACCCGACAGCAGCATTTCGGAGGGATTCTCCACCTCCTTCAGGCCCCAGTCCATCATTTCAAAGACGCCGATCTCGTTGGTGGCGCCGAAACGGTTCTTGGCTGCCCGCAGGATGCGGTAGGTCATGTGCTGATCGCCCTCGAAGTACAGCACGCAGTCCACCATGTGCTCCAACACCTTGGGACCTGCGATAGAGCCCTCCTTGTTGACGTGGCCGATGACAAATACCGTAATGCCCTGTCCCTTTGCCAGTTGCATCAGGGCCATGGTACAGTCCTTCACCTGCCCCACGCCGCCGGCGGGAGAATCTATCTCTTCATTATACAGCGTCTGGATGGAGTCCACGATGAGCACATCCGGTTTTTCCTCCCGGACACATTCCATGACATTCCCTAAACACGTCTCCGACAAAACATACAGATTTTCGCTCTCCACCCGGAGCCGCTGCGCCCGCAGCTTCAGCTGGTGGGTGGATTCCTCGCCGGAAACGTACAGCACCTTGGAGAACTCTCCCAATTTTTTACAGATCTGGAGCATCAGTGTAGATTTGCCAATACCCGGCGCACCGCCCACCAAGACCAGTGATCCCTTGACGGCGCCGCCCCCCAAAACCCGGTCCAGCTCCCCCATACCCGTTAGGAAGCGGATCTCGTCAGAGGTGCCCAGTTCTGTGATGCGTTCTGCCTTTACAGTTGTGGAAAAAACAGACTTTCTTCCACTTTTCACCGGCTTATCCGTCTGCTCCACAATGGTATTCCATGCACCACAGGCGGGACAGCGTCCCGACCACTTGGGCGTCTCATTGCCGCACTCTGTGCAGAAAAAAACTGTCTTCGCTTTCATGGATATCCCCTTATTCTTTGTCAATGATTCCCAAAATTCAAGTATCCGGCCACAATGGCCGCCGCCAGACGTTTCTGCTGCTCCGGCTGTCGGAGCAGCTGCGCCTCATCGGAGTTGGACAGGAAGCCGCACTCCACCAGCACCCCCGGACACGTGATGTGCTTCATGAGGTACACCGAGTTCCCTATGGCCTTGGCGGTCTTCGTTTCCGGTGTTTACTGTCAGATTCAGCGCCTGCTGGATGGATTGCGCCAGCCCGGCGGCAGGCTCCTGTGGATTACTGAAGACCTGCGCCCCGTGGACGGCGGGGTGCTGGGGCATACTGTTCTGATGGATGCTGAGCAGCACCGCATGGGGCAGGGCGTTGATAAGCGCCACACGGTTCTTCAGGTCCGACACCTTCTTCTCCCGCAGGGTCTGGGCCTCCGGAGAATAGATGGCCTCCTCCCCTGTTCGGGTCAATCGGACGCTGCGGCCCAGAAACACCAACAGCCCCTCCGCCTTTCGGACGATCTGCAGGTTGATGCCGCTCTCCGGCACGCCATCCGGGGACACGGCGCCGCCGTCCTCCCCGCCGTGTCCGGCATCCAGCACGATGACCGTCCCCGGTGAGGATATCTCTCCGCCGACCGCAGTGGGCTGGGTTTGCCGTCCGGTCAGCAGAAGTGTCAGCAGCAGGGTCGCCAGCGTTACCAGAATGCTCCACAGGAGCCGCCTGTGCCGCAGCCACAGTACCATGGCTCTCACCCCCTCCGGCACACTCTATGCGCCGTCGGGGTGCTCTATGCTGGGATTATACCATACCCATGCCGAGGATGCAAACCCCAGCGCCTTGCAAAATCCCCACAGCATGGTATAATAGCTGCAGAGCGGCGGCGACGCCGTGCTATTTTGCGAGGTGAGACCATGCCCATCGACTACCGGCAGGAGGCCCCCCAGCTGCTGCTGGACTTTCTGTCTTACCATGAGACCATTAAGGCCCACTCCCAGCGGACTGTGGACGAGTATTTTCTGGATCTGCGGAATTTTTTCCGCTACCTGAAGCAGACCCGTGACCCGGCTCTGCGGGATGTCCCTATGGATCAGGTCAGCATCCGGGATGTGGATCGGGACCTCATCGCCTCGGTGACGCTGACGGATATCTACGGCTATATGACCTACCTCAGTCGGGATCGGGTGCTGCACCAGAATAGCCAGCGCTCTGAAAAGGGACTCAACGCCGCCTCCCGCGCCAGAAAGCTGGCCACTATTCGCTCCTTTTACGGCTATCTCTGCAACAAGGTCCATGTGCTGGAGGAGAATCCCGTGAAGGATATGGACTCGCCCAAGCTGAAAAAGACCCTGCCCCGCTATCTGACACTGGAGGAGAGCATGGCCCTTTTAGACAGCGTAGACGGCCCTAATCGGGAGCGGGATTACTGTATTTTAACGCTGTTTCTCAACTGCGGTCTGCGAATCTCCGAGCTGATCGGCCTGAACCGCAGTGACATTCAAGGAGAGGCCCTCCACGTGCTGGGCAAGGGCAACAAGGTCCGCATCGTCTACCTCAATGAGGCGTGTCAGGCGGCTCTGGAGCAGTATCTGGCGGTGCGGCGACCCATCACCGGCAGGGACGAGGACGCCCTGTTCCTCTCCCAGCAGAACCGACGCATCAGCCGCTCCATGGTTCATGCGCTGGTGAAGCGGCATCTGCTGGAGGCAGGGCTGGACAGCACCCACTACTCCTCCCACAAGCTGCGCCACACGGCAGCGACCCTGATGCTGCAAAACGGCGTGGATGTCAAGGCCGTGCAGGAGGTGCTGGGCCATGAGCACCTGAACACCACCGAAATCTACACCCACATCGACAACGAGGCCCTACGGGTGGCGGCCCGTGCCAATCCCCTGTCACGGGTGAAGCCCAAGGGCAAGATAGACGAGTGATCCGCCGGATTTTTCCCGCAGATTCATTGACTTTACCGTCCAAATGCTATATGCTAAAAGAAATATGATGAGATGGAGGTTACCCATGAATACGGCAGAACTTTCCTGCATTTGCAAACAGGTGCGCCGGGACATCATCAACATGACGGCCAACGCCGGCAGCGGCCACCCCGGCGGCTCCCTGTCCGCCACAGAGCTGATGACCACCCTGTTCTTCCGACAGATGCGTATCGACCCCAAAAATCCCAAGGACCCCAACCGTGATCGCTTCGTTCTCAGCAAGGGCCATTCCGCCCCCTGCTATTATGCGGTGCTGGCGGAGCGTGGCTTCATCAGCCGGGACGAGTTCACCAACTTCCGCCAGCTCCACAGTATCCTGCAGGGGCATCCCGATTGTAAAAAGGTTCCGGGCGTGGACGCCTCCACCGGCTCTCTGGGACAGGGCTGCTCCATCGCTGTTGGTATGGCGCTGGGTGCCAAGCATCAGGGACAGGACGTGAAGGTCTACACGCTGCTGGGCGACGGCGAGTGTCAGGAGGGACAGATCTGGGAGGCATTCATGTCCGCTGCCCACTATAAGCTGGACAACCTGACGGTCATTATCGACAACAACGGGCTGCAGATCGACGGGCGCAACGACGAGGTCATGTCTCTGGGCGATCTGCCCGCCAAGCTGCGGGCCTTCGGCTTCGATCTCCACGAAATCGATGGTCACAATCTGGATGCCATTGCCGCAGCGCTGGACGCTCCCACGGCCCCCGGCAAGCCCAAGTGCATCCTGGCCCACACCGTGAAGGGTAAGGGCGTTTCCTTTATGGAGGATCAGGTGGGCTGGCACGGCAAGGCTCCCAACGAGGAGCAGCGCCAGCAGGCTTTGAAGGAATTGGAGGACTGAGAGCATGAGTGAAAAAATCGCCACCCGTGAAGCCTACGGCAAGGCACTGGTAGAGCTGGGCGCTTCCAACGATAAGATCGTGGTGCTGGATGCCGATCTGGCCGGGGCTACCATGACCAAATTTTTCAAGGCGGCCTATCCCGATCGCTTCTTTGACTGCGGCATTGCCGAGTGCAACATGATGGATGTGGCGGCGGGCCTGTCCACCATGGGGCTCATCCCCTTCTGCTCCACCTTTGCTATGTTCGGCGCAGGCCGGGCCTATGAGCAGATCCGCAATTCCATCGCCTACCCCCGTTTCAATGTGAAGATCTGCTGCTCCCACGCCGGCGTGTCCGTGGGCGAGGACGGCGGCAGCCACCAGTCCATCGAGGATATCGGCCTTATGCGGATGATTCCCGGCATGACCGTTGTCGTCCCTGCCGACGGCAACGAGGCCCGGAAGGCCACCTTTGCTCTGGCCCAGATGGAGGGCCCCGCCTATCTGCGGACCGCCCGGCTGGCCTCCCCTGTTTTCGAGCAGGACTATCCCTTCGAGATCGGCAAGGCCAACGTCCTCCGGGAGGGTAAGGATGCTGCGGTGTTCGCCTGTGGCCTGATGGTCAGCGAGACGCTGGAGGCGGCGGAGCTGCTGGCCGCAGAAGGGATCCAGATCTCCGTCATCAACGTTCACACCATCAAGCCCATCGATGCCGCCTGCGTCACGAAGTACGCACAGAAGTGCGGCAACGTGGTGACGGTGGAGGAACACAGTGTCATCGGCGGTCTGGGCGATGCCGTGGCGGACGTCCTCATGGGCAAGGTGAACTGTAAATTCCGCAAGATCGGCATCAACGACTGCTTCGGCCAGTCCGGCAAGGCCAAGGATGTGCTGCGGGAGTACGGCCTCACCGCCGACCAGATCGCAGCCAAGATCAAGGAGACTCTGTAAAGCGTATCCGGATATACGAAGGCATCCCCCGGTAAACGCCGGGGGATGCCTTTTAGCGTAAAACAGGTGCATCAAAGCAGGACAGCATGAAGCTCCCTGCTCTTTATCACCGTTTTACTACTTCAGGTCATACTTCCACGCACTGCCTTCCTGATAGTAGAAGAACTCGCTCAAAGCTTCTTCTGTGAAAACCCGAAGCATATCACGCATATCCAAAGACAGCTTAAGCTTGGGCAGATCGGCAATATCCTCCCACCAGACCCTGCCTTCGGGGCTGGAGCACAGTTCGCCATCAAAACAAGTTGCCTTATAAAGCAGCACAACAAACCTGCACTGATTTTCACACCAGTCTTTGATACCGCAGAGCTGGGGAGAACGGATATGCAGTCCAGTTTCCTCCTGCACCTCACGAATCACGGCATCCGTAAAGGATTCTCCCGGCTCTATATGACCTCCGGGGAAGGTGATGCCCGGCCAGTCCTGCTTTTCCCGGTCGATCACGACAACTCGGCTGCCATCACAGATCATGCACATATTGGTAAATTCAACCGTTTCGATTCTCTCCATTCTGTTAAGGCTCCTTTTCTGTTCGTGTGTATACGCAGTGTAGCATAGGAATCATTTAGCTTTCAATAGGCGTGACGGAAGTTATCTCCCAAAATGTAACCTTTCTGCGAATACAAATGGATCTCAGCCTTTTCCGGTGTGGAACACACAAAATGTGAAATGCACAAAAGCAGGCGGCACCAAACTGAAGTTGGGCGCCGCCTGCTTTTTTATGTAAGGGCCGTTTTCTTGCAGGACTCTTTCTTAGTCCTGCTGCCAGTTGTGCCACACGTTCTGCACGTCCTCGTTGTCCTCCAGCATATCGATGAGCTTATTCATGTTCTTCACGTCATCCTCGCCGGTCATGGTCACATAGGTCTGCGGCACCATCTCCAGCTCGGCGCTGGCGAAGGTATAGCCCTTGGCCTCCAGTGCCTTCACCACATCGTTGAAGCTGTCGGGGTCGGTGGTGATCTCGAACACGGGGCCGTCGGGAGAGAAGTCCTCGGCGCCGGCATCCAGCGCATCCATCATGACGGCATCCTCGTCCAGCTCGCCATCCTCATTGTCGATGACAATGACACCCTTGCGGTCGAAGGACCAGGATACGCAGCCCTGAGCGCCCATGCCCTTGCCAAACTTATCGAAGTAATGGCGGATCTCCGGGGCGGTGCGCTGACGATTATCGGTCAGGGCCTCCACGATCACGGCCACACCGCAGGGGCCGTAGCCCTCATAGGTGACGGACTCGTAGTTATCGGTGTTTCCGGCGCCCAGTGCCTTGTCGATGGTACGCTTGATGTTGTCGTTGGGCATATTGGCGGCCTTGGCCTTGGCCACCACCGTAGCCAGACGGGAGTTGTTGGCGGGATCGCCGCTGCCGCCCTGCTTGACGGCCACGATGATCTCCTTGGCGATCTTGGTGAAGGTGGCGGAGCGCTTGGCGTCAGCCGCACCCTTGGTCTTTTGGATGTTGTGCCACTTGGAATGTCCGGACATAGTATCGTTCTCTCCTTATCTCATGTAAAATTTAACTGCGTCGCCATGTACGGCGGACTTTGTGACCTCCAGCTCCGGAAACGCCTCCCGCAGCCGGCGGACGATCTCCCGGCACACCACATCCTCCGTGGGAAAGTGTCCTGCGTCGATGAGATTCAGCCCCTGCGTATCCAGAAAGTCATTGTACCGCAGGTCGGATGTCACAAAGGTGTCGCAGCCCTGAGCGATGGCCTGAGGGATGTAATCCCCGCACGCTCCGCCGCCCACGGCCACCCGGTGAACGGGTCTGCCGCCGTCTTTGTATCGCAGTCCATTGCAACTTAATGATTTTACCACATCTGATAGGAACTGTTCAAGGGGTTTTTCACAAGAAAGTGTGCCGATCCGCCCGATTTTTTCCTCATTCAGCGGTTTTGTATCCTGCAGACCCAGCGTGCAGGCCAGACAGTCGTTGACACCGCCCTCCGCCGCATCCAGATTGGTGTGCATACATATGGTGGAGATATCCCGCTTCACCAACTCCGTCAGCAGCCCGCCCAGCCGGGTATCCTCCCGGAGCGTCTGCATCTGCTGGGCGTGCCAGCGGATGTTCATCACCGGGTGGTGGGACACGATCAGGTCGGTCCCCGTCTCTGCTGCCTCTGCCACTACGTCCGGAGACACATCCAGCGCCACCAGCACCCGGTGGACCTCCCGGTCGCCCCGGCCCACCAGAAGACCCACATTATCCCAGTCCATGGCCAGCTCCGGAGGAGCCCACCGGAACATCATCCGCGTTACATCATTGACCGTTACCACGCTGCCACGCCTCCTTCTTTCCTTCCAGAATATCCGCCAGAGCCGCCAGCGGCTCCGCCTCGCTCTCGTCCCCGCCCCGGTGCAGGCCGTCCATCCGCAGATAAAGCCGCCGCAGCTGCTGCTCCAGATACAGGCCATACAGAGGGTCGTGCTCCAGACAGAAGCCGCCGTACCGCTCCGCATCCGAGGCCTCACCGGAGGGGCCACCGGTGACGGACAGGATCACATACAGTTTCCCCTTGTCCTGCACCAGACGCTCCTCGGTGCAGCTGTATCCGTTTTCCCGCAGCCAGCCCCGCAGCAGCTCCACCTTGGTCATGGGCTGTAGCAGCAGGGTGTGGTGGCCGGCCGCCGTCCATGGAGCGGCACGGAGGATATCCCGGATGGTCTCGCCGCCCATACCGGCAATGACCACGGTGTCTGTCTCCTCCGGCTCGATGCCGGACAGGCCGTCACAGAGCCGGAAGTCCAGCCCCTGTGTCTCGTATTCCTCCGCCGTGCGGCGGGCGTGTTCCAGCGGCTCCGCCCCCACATCGGAGGCGATGGCGGAGGGGATGCGCCCCTCCTGCAGCAGCCAGACCGGCAGGTAGCCGTGGTCGGTGCCGATATCCGCCAGACGGCCGCCGGGCGGCGTCATCTCCGCCAGCAGGCGCAGTCTTGGCTGCAATGCGATTCGTTTCATGGGGCCTCCCTCCAGACAGAAAGGAACGCATACGGCACCATGACCGTATGCGTTCGCTGCGTTTTACTCAGCGGCCTTGTTGGCCTCCTGATTCACCAGCTCCAGCAGCTTGTCCACGTCCACACCGTGAACGGCGCAGGCCTCCTCCACAGTCTCGCCACGGGAAGAGGGGCAGCCCAGGCAGTGCATACCGATGGAGAAGAAGATGGGAGCGGTCTGAGGGGCAACATCCAGAATATCACCGATGATGGTGTCCTTTTTGATTTCGATCATGTGTCAAAACCTCCGTTTGATATTTACACGGATAGTATATCCCAAATTTCCGTCTTTTTCAACAGGAAAATCATGAACAGCCTGTGAAAATCACAGAAAATTCCGTATCGGGCTGGGCAGATAAAATGCGGGAGCCGCCGCATAGGCAACTCCCGCATCATATGTCAGTCTGGCTGATCAGCCGTTCTCACGCATCTTAGCGAAGCAATCGCTGCAATACACGGGACGGTCGGTCTTGGGCTCGAAGGGAACCTTCGCCTCGCCGCCGCAGGCTGCACAGGTAGCGGTGAAGTACTCACGGGGGCCACGGGCGGCGTTCTTGCGAGCGTCACGGCAGGCCTTGCAGCGCTGGGGCTCGTTCTGGAAACCACGCTCAGCGTAGAACTCCTGCTCACCGGCGGTGAAAACGAACTCCTTACCGCACTCCTTGCAAACCAAAGTCTTGTCTTCGTACATGATGTTACCCTCTCTTTGAGAAAAATATATTGCGTTCAGCGCTTGCTGATATCGCCTGATGAAAGTTGCCGAGCCACCTTGCGCCGGATACGCTGCACGGCGTTGTCCACCGACTTGGGGGACCGGCCGACGGCCGCAGCGATCTCACGGCAGGTAAGACCGTCCAGATAAAACCCTAAAATCATGACCTCGAATTCGGACAGCTGCTTGCGGACATTCTCCAGCAGGCTGACAGCCTTCTCCCTGTCGATCAGCAGATCCTCGGGACCGGGCTGTGCAAAGGAAACATTTGCTTCAAAGAGTGAGGGATTCAAGGGGACCGATTGATTCAATGGGGCGTGCTTCCCCGCCGCCGCAGCCTTCACAACGGAATAGAGCCGGTGGCGGATACACGTTTCGGCAAAGGTTCGGAAGGAGGCATCCCGGTCCGGGTCATACTCCCGCATGGCCTTGATGAGACCGAACATTCCCTCCTGCATCAGGTCCTCGCTGTCTCCGCCCGCCAGAAAATAGGGCCGGGCGCAGGAACGAACCACCCGATGGTAACGGGCGGCCAGAACCTCCTCCGCCGGACGGTCCTGCTCCCTGATAAGGCGGCACAACGCCTCGTCCGGCAGCTGTTCCAGAGGGGCACCGCCGGATTCCTGATCCTTTGTCATAGTCTATTATACCTTTTCACTAAAGAATTTGTCAAGTCATCCACGTCGATTTGTCAAAACTGTATTTTTTCAGACAGAATTTTTATGAGATCAGCTAAATCTTCCGCCACTTTTCGGGCAACCTCGGTGGTTTTCGCCTCCACCATGACCCGAATCAGGGCCTCCGTACCGGAGGGACGGATCAGAACACGTCCCTTCCCGGCCAACTCCTGCTCCATCTGAGCGATAGCGTGCCGGAGGGCGGGATCCTGCATGATAGCGTCCTTGACGCCGGGAACGCGGGATACGGCCACGTTAATAAGTTCCTGTGGATACTGGGGGCAGCAGGATGCCAGTTCGGAGGCCCGTTTTCCGGAGCGCCGCAGGGCCTGCAGGAATTGCAGGGCCGTCAGCTCACCGTCGCCGGTGGTGGCGTATTCCCGGAAGATAGTGTGGCCCGACTGCTCACCGCCGATGGCGTAGCCGCACTCCAGCATCTTCTCCAGCACATGGCGGTCGCCTACGGCGGTGCATACCAGCTCGATACCCTCCTTGCGGCAGTACTCGTGCAGGCCGAGATTGGACATCACCGTGGCCACGATGGCGTTGCCGGAGAGCTTTCCGTGACGACGCAAATCGGCACCGCAGACAGCCATCACCTTGTCTCCGTCGATGGTATGGCCCGTCTCGTCCACCAGCAGACAGCGGTCGGCGTCGCCGTCGAAGGCAATGCCCAAGTCGTAGCCGCCGGCCACCACGCCCTCGGACAGGGATTTCAGGTGGGTGGAGCCACAGCCGTCGTTGATGTTCACGCCGTCCGGCTCTCGGTGGATGAAATCTGCGTGCAGGGGCAGGCCGTCAAACAGATCCGGCGCTGTGGCAGAGGCTGCGCCGTTGGCGCAGTCCACCAGCACCCGCAGGCCCGACAGGTCGCAGTCGATGCTGGAAATCAGATGGTCGATGTAATCCCGCTTCATCTGCCGCATCCCGTGAAGGCGCTTGCCGATCTCGCCGTGGGTCTTGACGTCCATGGGAGCGCCACTGAGGATCAGCTCCTCCACACGGGCCTCACTCTCGTCGGAAAGCTTATAGCCCTGAGCGTTGAACACCTTGATGCCGTTGTGCTCATAGGGGTTGTGGGATGCCGAGATGACGATGCCCGCATCCGCCTGCTCCAGCACCGTCAGATACGCCACCGCCGGGGTGGGAATGGTGCCAAGGGGCATCACGTCACCGCCCACAGAGCAGATGCCCGCCATCAGCGCCGCCTCCAGCATATCCGAGGAGATACGGGTGTCCTTGCCGATAGTAATGGTGGGCTTGCTCCCCTTCTCCTCCGTCAGGACGGCGGCCACCGCCTGCCCCACATGAAAAGCCAGTTCTACGGTGAGATTTTCACCAACGATACCACGGATGCCATCCGTGCCAAACAGTTTGCCCATAAGAGGTTCCTCCTACTCCTTACATCTCCAGCTGTTCCTGTCCTAAAAACGCTATGTGCAGGTGCTCATATGCCTTCCGGGTGACGCAGCGGCCACGGGGCGTCCGGGTCAGGAAGCCCAACTGCATGAGGTACGGCTCATACACATCCTCCAGCGTCACGGATTCCTCGCCGATGGTGGCGGCCAGCGTTTCCAGCCCCACCGGGCCGCCGCCGTAGTTCTCGATGATGGCCCGCAGCATCCGCCGGTCCACGGGGTCCAGCCCCAGATAGTCGATCTCCAGCGCCTGCAGGGCGTGGTCCGCCACGGCCTTGGTGATGACACCGTCCGCCCGCACCTGAGCGAAGTCCCGCACCCGCCGCAGCATCCGGTTGGCGATACGGGGCGTTCCACGGGAACGCCGTGCGATCTCCATGGCGCCCTCCGGCTGAATGGGGACATTCAGTATCCCGGCGCTGCGGGTAACGATCAGGGCCAGCTCCTCCGGAGTGTAGAGCTCCAGCCGCAGCGTCACACCGAACCGGTCCCGCAGTGGAGCGGACAGCTGTCCGGCCCGTGTGGTGGCGCCGATGAGGGTGAACTTGGGCAGATCCAGCCGAATGGAGTTGGCGGAAGGGCCCTTGCCGATGATGATGTCGATGGCATAGTCCTCCATGGCGGGGTACAAAATCTCCTCCACGGAGCGGTTCAGCCGGTGGATCTCGTCCACAAAGAGAATATCGTTTTCGCTGAGATTCGTCAGCAGGGCCGCCAGATCACCGGGCTTTTCAATGGCCGGGCCGGAGGTGATGCGGATGTTGACTCCCATCTCGGCGGCGATGATGCCCGCCAGCGTGGTCTTGCCCAGACCCGGAGGGCCGTGGAGCAGCACATGGTCCAGCGGCTCCGTCCGCCGCCGGGCGGCCTCGATAAAGACGGAGAGATTCTCCTTGGCCTTGGTCTGGCCGATGTACTCCGCCAGTGTATGGGGGCGCAGGCTCACCTCCGCATTGTCCTCCGGCAGCAGCGTCTTGGCTACCAGCGGCTCCTCGTAGATATCGGTGCCGAAATCAATGCTCATACGTCTCCCCCCTTCTCCTGCTTTTCATATCACTTCACCATCTTCTTCAGCGCCTGCCGGATGATCTCCTCCAGCGGCAGAGCGTCCATATCGATGCCCTTCAGGGCCGTACTGATCTCCTGAGAGCCGTAGCCCAGCACCGCCAGCGCCGCCGCCGCCTCACCGGACTTGCTGCCGCCCAAAGGCATAGGTGCGGCACCGCTGCCGCCGCCCTGCACCGTGAAGCTGCTCTGTTCCTTGGCCAGCTTATCCTTCAGCTCCAGAATGATGCGCTGAGCAATCTTCTTGCCGATGCCCTGAGCCGCCGTCAGGGCCTTTTCGTCCTCCGTCACGATGGACAGGGCCAGATTCTGGGGCGTGGTGGCCGACAGAATGGCCAGTGCCGCCTTGGGGCCGACACCGGACACGCCGATGAGCATCTTGAAGCTGTTGAGCTCCTGCTGGCTGGCAAAGCCGTACAGCTCGAAGATATCCTCCCGAACGTGGAGGTAGGTGTAAAGCTTGGCCCGCTCCCCCTTTTTCAGCTGGGACAGGGTATAGTTTGTAGTGGCGCAGGCATAGCCCACGCCGCTGCAGTCGATGACGGCCAGACCGGCGGCGATCTCCGCCACGGTGCCGTTGAGATAGTAAAACATATTCAGACCGTCTCCTTTACATCGGGGTCCTTTCGCCGCAGCAGGGACGTGGCGCTGCGGGCGTGGCAGATGGCGATGGCCAGCGCATCGGCGGCATCGTCAGGCCGGGGGACGGCCTTCAGCTTCAGCAGCCGCCGGGTCATATCCATGACTTGCCGCTTCTCCGCCAGACCGTAGCCTACCACCGCCTGCTTGATCTGCATGGGAGTGTATTCATATACCGGCAGGTGCAGCTTCTCTGCCGTGTACAGCAGCACCCCCCGCCCGTGAGCCACGGCAATACCGGTGGTGATGTTCTTGCTGAAAAACAGCTCCTCGATGGACATCTCGTCCGGCTGGAACTGCCGGATCAGCTGCTCCAGATCGTCCCCGATCTGCACCAGCCGGGCTGCCAGCGGCATACCCGCCGGGGTGGTAATGGCGCCGTACTGGACCATCCGCTGCCGCCCGCCCTCGGAATCGATGACACCGAAGCCCACGGTGGCCACTCCCGGATCAATGCCCAAAATACGCATAGCCGCTCCTTCCCGTTCACCCGCAGAGGATATGAAATCAATTTATTATAGCAAATTCCCAGTGAAAAGGCAACAGGGAAAAACATTTCTCCCGCAAGCGGGCGCTGCCTAAGTGCAGAGGAAGCCGCCCTCCGGGGCGGCTTCCTCTGTGAAATAATAATACTTTACAGCTCTTTACTCGCAGCGCTCACAGAGCACGCAAGTACTCCGGTCGCAGGCCGTAGCCCTCCAGGCCCTTCCGCACTCGCTCCAGCATGGCGTCCCGGTCCTGATTCAGCGTCCCCTTCAGCGTCAGGTAGTTGGAGGCGTGGTTCATCCGGAAAACGCTGCCCTCGCTGTCGATGTGCTGGAGCAGCAGCTCCGTCTCCCGCAGGATATCCTCCGGGCCAAGAACGGTAAAGCTGCCCTCACGCACCCATTTCTCCAGCGGCGTACCCGGCTCCACCATCAGCGTCAGCAGGCCGATATACTCCGGCTTCATGGCGCTGAATGCCTCCGCCGTACCGATGGCGTGCTCCCGCATCAGCTCCCGGCTCCCAAGTCCTGAGATGGCCGTTACCGACAGGGCCAGTCCGCAGCGCCGGGCCTTCTGCCCCGCCGCCACGATGGCCGCCGCCGTGTGGCCCTTGTTCATCCGGTACAGTACCTCATCGCAGCCGGACTCCAGCCCCATATACACCATGGTCAGGCCCTGAGACCGCAGTAGGCGCAGGTCCTCCTCGCTTTTGATCTGGAGACTGGTGGGCGAGGCGTAGCACGTCACCCGCTGGCACTCCGGGAACAGACCGTAGATCAAGCCCAGAATCTGGCTCAGTTCCTCCGTTTTCCGCATCAGGGCATCGCCGTCCGCCAGAAAGACCCGCTCCACCTTTTTATAGACCCGGCGGGCCATCTCGAAGTCCTCCCGGACCTCCTCCATGGGTCGGATGGCGAAGTGCTTGTCGTCGTACATATCGCAAAAGGCGCAGCCGTTGTGGCTGCATCCGTAGGTCACCTGCACGATGAGGCTGTAAGCCTCACTGGGCGGACGGTATACCTTTCCCTTATAACGCATGGTCTCACGCTCCTTTGGTCATTTGTTCCATTGTAGCAGATTTTCTTCCGTTTGAAAAGCACATATTCTCCGTAGGCGGTACATATAGTGTGCTGACTTCAACCAACGAGGTGACCGAATATGGAACAGAACTTCAACCACGTACTTCTGTGCGGACAGGTCCTCACCCAGCCGCAGCTGTCCCACGTCAACCACGGCCAGAGCTTCTCCCGGTTCCTACTGTCCGTCCCCCGGCTCTCCGGGCAGGAGGACTGTCTGCCGGTGATCGTCCCCCAGCCGCTGCTGGAGCTGTGTCCCCTGTCCCCCGGCGCAGCCGTCACCGTCACCGGCCAGCTTCGCTCCTTCAACAACCGCAGCGGACAGGGGCCACGGCTGGTGGTGTCGGTCTTTGCCCAGACCCTCCAGCCCGGCGGCGAGGGGCCGGTGAATCGCATTCGGCTGTCCGGCGTGCTCTGTAAGCCCCCTACCCTGCGCTGCACGCCCTTGGGACGGGAGATCTGCGATATCATTCTGGCGGTGAACCGGCGCTATGGCCGAGCGGACTACCTCCCCCTTATCGCATGGGGTACCGTTGCCCGTCAGACGTCCATTCTGGCGGTGGGCGCCCGTCTGACGGTGGAGGGCCGCATCCAGAGCCGCACCTACACCAAGAATCTGGAGACCGGGCCGCAGGAGCGAGTGGCCTATGAGGTGTCCGTCATGCGTCCGGCAGAGCTGTCGGAATTTGCGGAGTAGCTGCCGGATTTTGCAGCAGTGCCTATTGAACCGCCGCCCAAACCGTGATATGCTTATACATATACGAAAATCATGTAAAGGAACGCAAGACTATGCACCATATCCAGCACCCTCATCCGACCCGCTCCGGCGTGGATATGACCGAAGGCAATATCACCGGCCATCTGATCCGCTTTGCGCTGCCGCTGCTGGCGGGCAACATCTTTCAGCAGCTGTACAACATGGTGGATACATGGGTGGTGGGCAATTTCGTCTCCAACGAAGCCTTCTCCGCCGTAGGCACAGTGGGCCCCATCGTCAATATGCTCATCGGCTGCTTTCTGGGCTTTTCCAGCGGCGCCGGCGTGGTCATCAGCCAATACTACGGCGCACGACGCACGGAGAGGGTCCACGACGCCGTCCACACGGCGCTGGTGCTGACGGTGATCCTGTGTGCAGTATTCACGGCGCTGGGCATTGGCTTTACGCCCCTGATGCTGCGTTTGATGAACACCCCTGCCGAGGTGTTTCCGGAGTCCTCCGCCTATCTGACCATCTATTTCGGCGGCATCAGCGGCCTGCTGATCTACAACATGGGCTCCGGCATTCTCCGGGCCGTGGGGGATTCCCGCCGCCCCTTCTATTTTCTGGTGGTCTCCGCCGTACTGAACACGGCGCTGGACCTGCTGTTCGTGCTGCGGTTCGGTATGGGTGTGGAGGGCGTGGCCTGGGCTACGGTTATTGCGCAGGCCGTCTCGGCGCTTCTGGTGATCGTTGTCCTTCTGCGAACGGAACAGGCCGTGCGGCTGATCCCCCGTGACCTTCGCATCCATCTTCCTGTGCTGCGACAGATCATCCGGGTGGGCGTCCCCTCCGCTCTGCAAATGGCCATCACCGCCTTCTCCAATGTCTTTGTCCAGTCCTACATCAACGCCTTCGGCGCCGACTGTATGGGCGGCTGGACGGCCTATACCAAGATCGACCAGCTGATGCTGCTGCCGATGCAGTCCCTGTCCCTGTCCGCCACTACCTTTGTGGGGCAGAATCTGGGCCGCGGCAACGAGCCCCGTGCTCGGCAGGGCGTGCGCCGTGCGCTGGCCATTGCCATGGCCGCCACGGTGCTGGTGATGATTCCGGTGCTGGTCTTTGCCCCGCAGATGACGGCCTTTTTCAACCGGAAGCCGGAGGTGGTGGCCTACGGCGCTCTGCTGCTGCGGTGTATCTCCCCCTTCTATGTGCTGTGCTGCTTTAATCAGGTCTACGCCGCTGCCCTGCGGGGCGCCGGAAACAGTAAGGCCACCATGATCATCATGCTGTGCTCCTTTGTGCTGTTCCGACAGGTCTACCTGTTCATTATGTCCCACTACATCTCCCATGAGCTGATCCCGCTGGTCATGGGCTATCCCGCCGGATGGCTGGTGTGCAGCGCCGCCACGCTGATCTACTATCGCCGTACCTCCTTCCTGTCCACTCGGCTGGTGGCGGAGGACGGCAGCAAGGAGGACATCCAATGACCAAGTGTGAGAGCTGTGTGTTCTATCAGTACGATGAGAACTACGACGATTATGTCTGCGACATGGACTTGGACGAGGACGAGATGGTGCGCTTCCTCTCCTCCCAGACAGACAGCTGTCCCTATTGGCGGCCCGGCGATGACTATCTCACCGCCCGCAGGCAGTAGATGAAGTACGGAAGGAATTTATTATGAACATCCGAGAAGCCACAAAAAATGACTGCGTGCATATGGATGCACTCCTGACGAAGCTGATCCGTTATGAGACCCGATTTGATCCTAATTTGAGTCCAGAGGTCGTCATAGTGGACAATTACGCCGGGCAAATAGCCACAGAAGGCTGTAAGGCTTATGTCGCAGAGGAAAATGGAACCATCATTGGATATCTCTATGGATTTACATACCGGATCCCGCAGGTGCTCTTGCAGCCCATCGCCATCGTCGATGCCCTGTATGTCGAAGAGGGCTACCGTGGGAAGGGAATCGCCAAAGATCTATTCCGTAAGTTTCAGGAGTTTGCGTCGGGCTGCGGCGCTGCCAGCATTGAGTTGAAGGTGATGTCCCGTAACAGAGATGCGCTGCGCCTGTATACGTCGCTGGGGTTTTGCGAGACAAAAAAGTATATGGCGCTGCCGCTGTCGCAGAATGGAAACAAATGACATTTTTCTTTAATAATAACGAAACAGGAACCGGCTTGACCCGTAAAGGTCACGCCGGTTCCTGTTTTGTGTATTTATTTGCACTTTACGCCAGATAGACGGCCTTGCAGCCCAGATAGTTCATGTAGCAATCCAGCTTGCCCACCGTCTCGAAGGGAGCGTGCATACTCAGCACCGGCACACCGGCATCAATGGTGGTGATGTTGCGGTTGGCCATGTACTGGGCCACCGTACCGCCGCCGCCGGCGTCGATCTTGCCCATCTCACCGATCTGCCACACCACGCCGGTCTCATCCATCACCCGGCGGACATAAGCCACCGTCTCGGCGTCGGCGTCGGAGGAGCCGCCCTTGCCACGGGCGCCCGTGTACTTGCACAGCCCCAGACCGTGGTTCACCTGAGCGTCGTTGCGCTTCTCATACACCTCGGCGAAGTTGGGGTCATAGGCCGCCGTCACGTCGGAGGACAGGCAGAAGGCGCTCTCATAGCACACCCGCAGGGCAACGCCCTGACTCTCGCACAGATCCTCCATAAAGGTATCGAAGAAGGCGGACTGCATACCGGTGACGCCCATAGAGCCGATCTCCTCCTTGTCCGCCAGCATACAAACGGCGGTCTTGGTGGGGGTCTCCAGCTCCAGCAGAGCCTTCAGGGCCGCATAGCTGCACACCCGGTCATCGTGGCCGTAGGCGCCGATGAGGCTGCCGTCCAGACCGATATCCGTGGCATTAAAGGCCGGGACCACCTCCAGCTCGGCGGATGTCAGGTCATCCTCGCAGATGCCGTACTTCTCGTGGAGCAGATCCAGCACACGCAGCTTCACACGGTCGCTGTCCTCGCTGTCGCCCAAGGGACGGCTGCCCATGAGGATGTTCAGCGTCTCACCGGCAATGGCCTCGTTGAGGGGCTTCTTCCCCTGCTCACCGCCCAGATGGGGCAGCAGATCATTGATGACGAACTTGGGCTCGTCGCCCTCGCCCAGCACCACGGACACCGCCGTGCCGTCCTTCAGGGCTACCACACCCCGCAGCTGCAGGGGGATCGCCACCCACTGGTACTTGCGGATGCCGCCGTAGTAATGGGTCTTACCGTAGGCCAGCTCGCTGTCCTCATAAATGGGATGGGGCTTCAGATCCAGACGGGGAGAGTCGATGTGGCAGGCCACGATCTGTGCGCCCTCGGACAGGCTCTCCCGGCCGATCACGGCCAGCATCACGCTCTTCTTCCGGTTCACCCGGTACACCCGGTCGCCGGGCTGCAGGGCCATGCCCCGCTCATAGGGGATAAAGCCCGCCGCCTCCGCCAGTGCCACGGTGTGGGCCGTGCACTCCCGCTCGGTCTTGCTGTGGTCCAAAAAGCTCTTGTAGTCCCAGCAATAGGCCTCCATGGCGTCCAGCGTCTGCTGGTCCACCCGGTCATAGCCGTTCTTGCTGCCGGAAAACAGCAGCTCTCTCTTGGCCTTCATTTCATCGGTCATTATTCATGTCCTCCTTCGGTGATATTGTGGAGCTGACGCAGCAGATCCCGGAAAAAAATCTCCGCCTTCTCCCGGAACGCCTCCGGCGTCTCCTCCTGATTTTCCAGCACATCTGTGCAGTGCTCACGATAATAGCTGTCCGGCTTCTGGGCCTGAATACGCAGCCGTGCGTACTCCTCCGGGATATGGTCCCGCTGCATGATCCGCCGCACCCGCTGCTCGCCGGGGGCCAGCACCGCCACCGTCCGGCAGCAAAGCTCCCCCAGTCCGCTCTCTATGAGGTTGATGGCGTCCAGCCCCACCAGCACCTTCCCTTCCATCCTCCGCCGCAGCACGCCGGGGAGATAGTCGAAAATGATGCCGTTGAGCCGCTCCAGCGCCTGCGGATCGGAAAAGACGAGACTTCCCAGCTTCTGCCGGTCCAGTTCCATCCCCCGGAATACCTCGCCAAAGGCGTCCCGGATGCGGCGGCGCAGGGTCTCGTCCTCCCGCAGGGCCTGATGATACACGGCGTCGCAGTCCAACACCGTGCCGCCCAGCGCCTCCAGCGCCTGCAGGGCGCTGGTCTTTCCGGACCCGGTGCCGCCGGTGATGCCGATAACCACTGGAGCATCTCCGTCAATGAGGTGGAAGCCCGCCGCTTTTTTCAGCCGATTCCCTACCGCCAGACCCAGCCCCGCATCATCGGGACACTGGGCGAAAATCTCCGTCACGTCCGTTCCGTCGAAGGTACGCAGGGCGTCGAACACCCGCTGGGCCTGCGCCAGCTTGTCCGTGGACGGCCCCAGCCGATGGACGATGTGTCCTTCAAAATACCCGGCGAACTCGTCAAAGCAGATGACCCCCGCCTTTTCCCGCAGCAAGCCCCGGATCACCAGAGCGCTGTGGGCCGGGTCTCCGGTCACTGCCGTCACCGGTGCCTTGGGTGCGTAGTGACGGTACTTCATCCCCGGCGCACGGGGCTTTTCCCCGTCCTTCAGCAGCCCGGTGACGGCCTTGTCTACCGCCACCGTGCCCAGCACCTCCTCCAGCGCCTCCAACGGCAGTCCGCCGGGGCGCAGCAGCCGGGGCGGCGTCACCGTCAGGTCGATGATGGTGGACTCCACCCCCACCGCACACGGCCCACCGTCTACGATACCGTCGATCTTGCCGTCCATGTCCTCCGCCATGTGGCCCGCCGTGGTGGGGCTGGGCCGCCCGGAGGTGTTGCCGCTTGGGGCAGCTACCGGCACACCGGCAGCCTCGATGATGGCCCGTGTCACCGGATGGTCCGGGCAGCGCACGCCCACCGTCTCCAGCCCGCCGGTGGTTTGCAGGGGCACGTTCTCCCGCCGGGGCAGGATCATGGTCAGCGGCCCCGGCCAGAACCGCTCCGCCAGACGGTAGGCCGTCTCCGGTACCTCCCGGCAGTACCGCTCCAGCCACGAGGCATCCGGTACATGGATGATGAGGGGATTATCCTGCGGACGGCCCTTGGCCTCGAAAATATGGCGCACCGCCGTCTCGTTGAGGGCGTCCGCCCCCAGACCGTATACCGTCTCCGTAGGGATGCCCAGCAGCCCGCCCCGCCGCAGGATAGCGGCGGCCTGCGGGATGGCGTCTGCATCCGTCTCCGGATGGAATAGAATGGTTTTCACTGCGATCCTTCCCTTTTGCGGTGTATTTCTCAGAAGCCCAGCTCCTCGCCCACCAGCACCACCTTGATGCGGCCCGCCGGGCGGCAGATGCGGGTGGTGACGATCTGGCAGCAGATGCTGTCAGGCCCCGTACAGTCGGCGCACAGGCCGGTGACGGAACATGGAGTCTTGATCCCGGCAAACCGCTGGGCGTTGACGGGAGCGGCGACCTCTCTGGCCCGGCGCATGGCACCCTCCAGATCTCCGGCCACCTTGTTCATGCCCGCCACCACAATGACCTGCTCCGGTCCGAAGCACAGAGCTGCCACACGGTTACCGGTGCCGTCGATGTTCACCAGCTGACCGTCGGCGGAGATGGCATTGCTGCTCATCAGGAAGGTGCCGCAGGTCAGCGCCTTCTTCAGCATCTCCTGCCGCTCCTGCGGTGTCTGGGCCGTATCCCGGTCAATGAGGGCGATGCCCTCTTGCGCCAGCCGCTGCTTGATCCCCAGTGCGTCCACCGTGGCGGTGCCGCCCCAGGACACCGTATGCTCCTTGGGGATCAGCTCCACCACCTTCTCCACAGCCTCTGCCGCCGTGGAGACGTAATAGGCCTCGAAGTGGCGCTTTTCCAGCGCCTTCACCACCTGCGGACCAGCCTTGTCGTACCGCTTCTTCGTGTTTGCATCCATGGCTCATTCTCCTTTCTCATAACCCTCCTGCAGCCGTCGGGTCTGATCGGCCAGCGTCAGCGCATCGATGAGGGCGTCCAAGTCGCCGTTGATGACGGCGGCGAGGTTGAAATTTTTGCTGTCCCCCGTGAGGCGGTGGTCCGTCACACGGTTCTGGGGAAAATTATAGGTGCGTATCTTGCCGCTGCGGTCACCGGTCCCCACCTGACTGCGCCGGGTGGCGGCGATCTCGGCATTCTGCCGAGCCTGCTCCGCCTCATAGAGCTTGCTTCGCAGGATCTTCATGGCCCGATCCTTGTTCTTATACTGGCTCCGCTCGTCCTGACACTCCACCACCGTGCCGGTGGGCAGATGCGTGATGCGGATGGCGGACTCTGTCTTGTTGACGTGCTGCCCGCCTGCACCGCTGGAGCGGAAGGTGTCGATCTGCAGATCCTTGGGGTCGATGGAGAGCTCCGTCTCCTCCGCCTCCGGCATCACTGCCACCGTGGCGGCGGAGGTCTGGATGCGTCCGCTGGATTCCGTCTCCGGCACCCGCTGCACCCGGTGGGTACCGGCCTCGAATTTCAGCCGGGACCACGCTCCGTCGCCCTCCACCGTGGCACAGACCTCCTTCACGCCGCCCAGCTCCGTGACGTTCTGACTGACGATCTCCAGCTGCCAGCCCCGGCGCTCGGCGTACATGGTGTACATCCGCAGCAGGTCCGCCGCAAACAGAGCGCCCTCCTCGCCGCCGACACCGCCCCGAATCTCCAGAACCACACTTTTTTCATCGTTGGGGTCTCTGGGCAGCAGCAGGCGCTTCAGCTCCTCGGCCAGCCGCTCCCGCTGCTCCTTGGTCCGTGTCAGCTCCTCTTGGGCCAGCTCCCTCAGCTCCGGGTCCGGCAGCATCTCCCGTGCCTCTGCGATGGCTTGCTCCATCTGCTGTAAAGCAGTAAAGGTTTCCACCACAGGCGTTAGCTCCTTCTGCTCCCTGCTCAGGTTCTTCAGCCGCTGCTGGTCGCTGTACACCGCCGGATCGGCCAGCTCACGCTCCACCTGCCGCAGCCGCTCTGCAATTTGATTCAGCCGATCTTCCATGGGGCCTCCTTACGTCTGCTCCGCCAGATAGCGCTGCACATCCTGAATGAATTTATCCCGCCAGAACACATAGCCCACGGAGCCAGGCCGCAGGGATGCCTCCAGCAGATGGGGCTGGGCGGTGTAGCTGTCCATCTGCCGATAGACCTCCTCATACCGCTTATCGCCGCCTCGGGTCAGCACATAGGCCACCCGACTCAGCTCCTGCCCCCGGCGCTTCAGCAGCCCACGCACGGGGCTGGCACACCGTCCGGCCCACACGGGGCTGCCCAAAATTACCAGTCGGTATTCCTCCAAGGGCTTAGCCGTCTCGAATTTTTCCAGCGGATGGGTGGAGCGCCGCATGGCATCCAGCCCGGAGCGGAAATATCCCTTCCGCCCCTGCCGGTCCACGCCGTCGGTGAACTCCACCAGCTCGGCTTCCAGCGCCTCGGCGATCTCCGCCATAGTCTGACGGGTATTGCCGCTGCGGGAATAGTATAAACACAAAATGTCGCTCATCTATGGTGCCTCCTGATGGCCTGCCGGAGCAGGCCAGAGTAGAATTTCCTTGCTATTAAAATATCTGTAAAGTGATAATACTTCTCAGCTTTTTCAAGGCGTGTTACTCCTCAATCTGCAGAGAAAGCTCCTCCCAGCGGGCCATTTCCTGCTCCAGCCGGGCCTCTACCTCCTGCTTCTCCTGATAGAGCCGGTTCAGTTCCCCGGCATCGCAGGCGTGGGCCGCCATCTCCTCGTCCAGCCGGCGGCACTCCGCCTCCAGCTTGCTGATCCCCGTTTCGCAGATGGTCAGCTGCCGCCGGGCGGCCTGCTGGCTGCGGTTGCCGCGGGGCGGTCGGGTGTCCCCCTTTTTCTCCGGCGCCTTCACCGGCTGGGGAGCCTTCTCCTGCGCCTTCACCGCCCGGTACTGGGCAAAGCCCATGGGGTAGTCAGTGATGGTGCCGTCCGCCAGCTCCCAGATACGGGTGGCAAACCGCTGGATGAAGTAGCGGTCGTGGGAGACGAACAGCAGCGTGCCGTCAAAGGCCTCCACCGCCTCCTCGATCCACTCCCGTGCGGCAATGTCCAAATGGTTGGTCGGCTCGTCCAAAATGAGGAGGTTGATCTCCTCGTCCATCAGCATACACAGCCGCAGGCGGCTCAGCTCGCCGCCGGACAGCACCGACACCGGCTTGAACACATCCTCCCCCTGAAACTGGTAGGCGGCCAGCCGGTTCCGGGCGCTCTGGGCCGTCATGTCCTTTTTCTCGTACAGCATGGTATCCAGAATGCTGCGCTCCGGATGGTCAAAGTGAATGATCTGTGGCAAGTATGCTGCCTTTACAGACGGCCCCAGCTTAAAGATGCCGCTGTCCGTGGGCTCCAACCCCAGCAGCATATTCAGCAGCGTCGTCTTGCCGGTGCCGTTTTCGCCGATCAGGGCGATGCGCTCGCCGCCCTCCACCCGCAGGTAGATGTCGGAGAACAGTGTCCGCCCGTCGAAGGCCTTGGAAACGCCCTTCACCTGCAGCACCTCGTCGCCCTTGAACTGGCGGCTGGCGAAGCGGGCATCCATCTTCTTGGCCTTGGTGGGCTTTTCCGTGGTACGCATCCGCTGGATGCGCTTTTCCATGGAGAAGGCCCGCTTATGGAGGGCGTCATTGCCCATGAAAGCCCACAGGTGCATCTGCTCGGCAGCCTTTTCCAGCTGCTGGATCTTGGCCTGCTCCTTGAGATACTGCTTCATGCGCTCCTGATAGCGGCGCTCCTTCTCCACGGCGTAAAAGCTGTAATTCCCGCTGTAAAACTCCGCTTTTCCGTCCAGCACCTCGATGATACGGGTAACGGTGCGGTCCAGAAAATACCGGTCGTGGGAGATGGTCACCACCGTGCCCCGGAAGGTACGGATATACTCCTCCAGCCACTCCGTGGCCTGAAGGTCCAGATGGTTGGTGGGTTCATCCAGCAGCAGGATGTCCGTGTCCTCCAGAATCAGGCGGCCCAGATTCACCCGTGTCTTTTCCCCGCCGGAGAGCTGGTCGAAGAGCCGTTGGCGCATCTCGGCATCAATGGATAGGCCGCTGGCCACCTTGTTGACGGCGGTGTCCGTATCGTAGCCGCCCAGCCCCTCGAACCGGGCCGTCAGCTCGCCGTAGCGCTTCAGGGTCTGGGGAGAGCTGTCCCCCGCCGCCATCTGCTCCGTAAGGCGGTCCATCTCCTCCTTCATCCGGAACATCCGCTCGAAAGCAGAGCGCAGCACGTCCTCCACCGTGTAACCGTCGGGGTACACCGGGATCTGGGAGATCAGGCCCACCCGGCGGCCGGGGGCCACCATCACCTGTCCCTCATCGTAGTCCAGCTCTCCGGTGAGGATACGAAACAGGGTGGTCTTACCGGCGCCGTTTTTCCCCAGCAGGCCCACCCGCTCCCCGGTGTCGATCTGGAAGGTGACGCCGTCCAATATTTTCTTTTCCAGGTCAAAGGATTTGACCAGCTGGTTTACGCTGATATCGATCATGGATATTTCGTCCGTTTCGTTGTTTTCAGATGGATGCTATGCTTCCTGTGTAAGGGCCTGCACAATGCGGTGGAACTCCATGGCATGGGACGCCTTCACCAGCATGGCTGTGCCGGGGGTCAGGGCCTCCCGGACGGCGGGCAGCGCCTGCTCCACCGTGTCAAAGTGCAGGGCGATATCCCCCGCTCCCTGTGCCATGAGCCGTGCCTTCTCGCCGATGGCGATGACCTGATCCAGCCCCAGCCGGGCCGCCAGCGCACCGGCCTCCCGGTGGGCATCGCTGCTGAGCCGTCCCAGCTCGCCCATGTCCCCCATCACCGCCACCCGGCAGCGGCAGTCGGTGTCCGCCAGAATGGACAGTGCCGCCGCCATGGCCTGGGGATTGGCATTATAGCAGTCGTCGATGATGAGCCGCTCCTCCGGCAGGCGGATGCGCCGCATCCGGGAGCCGGTGGAGACATAATGCGCCACGCCCTCCCGGATCTGCTGCGCCGTCAGTCCCAGCCGCTCGCCAATGGCCACCGCCATGGACGCCGGATAGATCATGTAGTCTCCCGGTGACGGAATGTGCAGCGGATAGACGCCGCAGGGCGTGGTCACGGTGCAGGAGAGGCCCTCCACGCCGTGGGTGACGATGTCCGTGACCCGGACGGCACAGTTCTCTCCCCGGCCGCAGAGGATGGTCTCGAAGGGCAGCTCCAGCCCCGCCAGCAGGGCATCGTCGCCGTTGAGCACCGCCAGACCGCCGGGCTGCAGATGCTCGAAGATCTCGCTCTTGGCCCGCAGGGTACCCTGACGGGTGTTGCCGAGATTTTCAATGTGGGCATCCCCGATGTTGGTGATGACCGCCACCGTGGGACGCACCATCTCCCCCAGATAGCGGATCTGGCCGAAGTGATCCATGCCTGTCTCGATGACCGCCGCCTGATGCTCCGGCATCAGGCGCAGCAGGGTCTGTGGCGTACCGATCTCGTTGTTGTAGTTGGCCTCGGTCTTGAGGGTAAGGAAATGCCGGCTCAGCACCGAGGCGATCATCTCCTTGGTGGTGGTCTTTCCGGCGGAGCCGGTGATCTGCACCACGGGGATGGGGAATTTCTCCCGATACCACCCCGCCAGCTGTCCCAGCGCCCGGAGGGTATCCTCCACCTGCACATAGAACTTCCCCGGCACCAGCGCCTCCGGCAGGCGGCTGCACAGGCAGCCCGCAGCGCCGCTCTCCAGCGCCTGCGTCAGATAGGTGTGACCGTCAAAGCGCTCACCCACCAGTGGGATGAACAGGCAGCCCTGCTCCACCCGGCGGCTGTCGGTGCTGACGCAGGAAAAGCCCTCGCCGTCCTGCACCAGCGTGCCGCCGGTGGCCGCACACAGCTCCTTTGCCGTACAGGTCATCATGTCCGCTGCACTCCTCTCGCCTTCAGAGACTCCTCTACGATCCGCTCACAGAGGTCGGCATAGCTCAAACCCACCTGCGCCGCCTCCTGCGGAACCAGACTGGTGGGGGTCATGCCCGGCAGTGTGTTGATCTCCAGGCACCACGCCTTTCCCTCCTCATCCAGCAAAAAATCGGAGCGGGAATACACCGACAGGCCCAGTCCCCGGTGGAGCTTCAGCGCCATCTCACCGATCTGGTGCCACTCCTCCTCCGTGATGGGGGCGGGGCAGATCTCCTGAGCACCGCCCTTCTGATATTTGGAAACGTAGTCGAAATATTCGCCACGGGGGATGATCTCCACCGCAGGCAGATAGGTGTCCCCCAGCACGGCAATCTGGATCTCACGGCCCTTGATCTTCTTCTCCACCACCACGTGGTCGCCATAGGTCAGCAGCTTGGCCAGGGCTTCCCGCAGCTGCTCCTTGGTATCCGGCAGCTCCACACCGATGGAACTGCCGCCGTTGACAATCTTCACGGCGCAGGGGACCTCCAACTCCTCCACCAGACGGGGGATATCGGAGGCCGTGTAATGGACGTCACGCCACGGCGCCGTGCGAATACCCTCAGACTCCAGAAACCGCTTGGTAACGGATTTGTCCATGGCCATGCCGCTGCCCAGATAGCCAGAGCCGGTGTAGGGTACTCCCAGCAGATCCAGCGTGGCCTGAATACGACCGTCCTCGCCGCAGGAGCCGTGGAGCGCCAGAAACACGATATCCGCCATGGTGCAGACCGTCAGCACATCCTTGCCCAGCAGGGACGGCCCCTGATCCTTCCGACTGCGGCGCACGGCCTCCAGATCCGGAGCCTCCTCCGTGACCCGGTTGTCGCCGCACAGGCCGTCCGGGGCATCGAAGATATCCTCCAGCCGACCCTCATAGCTCTCCAGCCCCAGGAACATATCCACCAGAATAGCCTGATGTCCCCGCTCCCGCAGCGCCCGGCACACGCCGGTGCCGGAGGTCAGGGCCACCTGACGCTCCGTGCTGAGTCCACCGGCCAAAACAACGATCTTCATAAGCTTTGCCTCGCTTTCGCTTGAATCACAGGGCGACCCGCCGACAGCAAGCCACCTATTATATCAGTATGTCAGTATAGCATATCCCTCCGTCGATTACAACCGGGCAGGGAAATTTTCAACGACAAAAGAACCGCCCCATGAGGGGCGGCCCAATAAAACAGTATATTGTTTTCGGGAAACGGCATGATTTCGGTCATGCCGTTTTTCCGTTTTGCAAGTCATAGAGTAATGCGGCGGGAAGTATGCCGATGTAGTTATAGCTGATCTCCACATCCTGTACCCGGTGTCCGCTGGACTTGTCCGGTGCATGAACATATACGGCGTTGACCATATCGTTCAGAATGGTGGGGGTTAGTTTCTCTAAGTGCAGATACTTCTTCGCCTGACGGATAAATTTGTCTACATTATCCGCCTGATCTTCCTGATTCTGTATTTCTTCTTCCAGCATTTCAATCTTGATTCGCAAGTCTGCCTGTTCCTGCTCATAATCTTCAGACAACATCTGAAAACGAGCTTCGGACAGCTTTCCGTTGACCATATCCTCATAAATACGCTTGAACAATCTGTCCAGTTCTGCCAGACGGTTTTCGGATTTCTGCAAGGTTCGTTTCTTGGCAGAAAGCTCTTTCTTTGCTTCGGCACTTCGCTTTGCACCCAATGCTCTGCGGAACGCATCTTCATAGCTTGCCACACAGGAGATCACCATTCTCATGTGTTGAAGTGTTCCTTCCTCCAAAACAACTGCACGGATAAAGTGAGTGTCACAAACATCCTTGCCCTTTTTACGGGAAGTGGAACAAACGAAGTGATCCTGTCTGGATTCAAAGCTATTGCTGGTACAGTAGTACAGCTTTTCACCGCAGTCAGCACAGCGGACGATACCGGAGAACATATTGCTTTTTCCGGTTCGGGCGGGACGGCGTTTGTTCTTCCGAAGCTCCTGTACACGGTAGAAGGTTTCTTCGTCCACAATGGCATCATGGGTATTCTCGAAAATCTTCCATTCGGACTGGGGATTTTCGATTTTCTTTTTGCTCTTGTAGGACTGTCGGTGGGTGCGGAAGTTGACCATGTGACCCAGATATTCCTGCCGTTCCAGGATTCCGGAAATGGTGCGGGGTGCCCAGTCATAGGGATCATCCGGTGTCTTAGCGGGAGCATTTCTCCCCATCTTTGCCCAATGGACGGTAGGACAATCCACCTTGGCATCTTTCAGCTTGTGGGCAATCTGAGAAGGACCATACCCTTCCATGCACCAAGCGAAGATCTGCCGGACAACAGCTGCTGCTTCATCATCGATAATCCAATGTTTTTTCGGATTGTCAGGGTCTTTCATGTAGCCATAGGGCGGATTGGTGGTCAGATATTCACCGGATTCGCCTTTCTGCTTCATGGATGCCTTGACCTTCTTGCTGCTGTCCTTCACATAGAACTCATTGATGATGTTCAGGAAAGGTGTAAAGTCGTTGTCCATTTGGTTGGCGCTGTCCACACCGCTGTTGATGGCAATGAACCGGACATTATGCTTCGGGAAAAGGATCTCTGTATAGAAACCCACTTCCAGATAGTTTCTGCCGATTCGGCTCATGTCCTTGGCAAGCAGAACACCGATCTGGTCTGCTTCCACCAGGGCGATCATGCGCTGCCATTCCGGACGGTTGAAGTTGGCACCGGAAAAACCGTCGTCTACGAAAAACTGGATGTTGCGGAACCCCTGTTCCTTTGCGTATTTCTTGAGAATCGCCTTTTGAGACGAGATTTGTCAAGGGTATTTTCTTCATAAGAGAGCGCCTTGCACAAAATCATGACAGGGCGCTCTCTAAATGAAGTATTGGAATTGATAACCAATCAAGTTTGCTTTTTCTTGTCAATACTGAAACTTAGCCTTTCCGCACTAACTCAAGCGGGGATCGTTGCGCCAACCGCTGCAAATGCAAGTAAGTCGCCACAATATAAACAATCAGTTGCAGGACACCTGCCACAATAACCGCAATTGGCATTGATACGACTTCCGTTATCATATCGTTATATCCAATCGTGGCTGCACCGCTCAAACTTGTGTTAAGCACTTCTGAAACGGAGGAAAACAGATTTAGTGTCGTAGCATTCATTGTAAGGATTCCAACAATGATCCCAGTTATTGTCGCAAGGATGACAGGTATTGCAGCTATCTTCCAGTTAAACATCACAGCGGTCCTTTTACCGGAACCAAGCGAGAGCATCAGGCCAAGCGTCCGCCGTTGACGGTTTACAAACAGAGCAAGAAATACGAACAGGGCCGCACCTGCTGTTATGCAGGCAGCGAAAAGAAGCTGCTGCGCACTGCTGTAAAATCCATGCAAAGTTTCAGCGATTTCAGTGTATCCGTTATCAAAGCAAAACAGAATGTTTGCCGGGTATCCATGCGATTCCAGTGCATCTTGGAGCGCAGATACCTTTCCATTTTGCAAAACATATGTAAAAAAAACGCCATTTCGACTACTATAGCAGTTTTCTGGCAAAGAAGCATTTGGAACAAAGACCGTATTGGGGAGGAATCGATAGTCTGCGGCATCCCATAAGTCTGACTGTCGGTAAATGCCCACAATTTGGTATGTTTTCGCGTTGCCTGAAAGACCAATCTCTTGGGAAAACCACTGTGGTTGCACTTTCCATTCCGGGTCTGTCAACTCGGCAAGCGGGTTTGGACCCCAATAGAAGGCCAAATCAATGCTGTCCCCTATACCGAGTCCGCTTGCGATGGCAGTTGTTTCAGAAATCAGGCAGACATTAGAGCCTTTTTTATAATCGTCCGCCCCAAAACTCCGTCCTTCTGTTACGAAAGAGTCCTTTTGATGGAAACAATACATGCTTTCCAGAAGATCTGTACCAATTACACTGACAGTATGATATTGCGTATCCAATTCTTGGACTGCGCTCCGCCATTCAATTCCCGCATTTGAACTTAGAAAAACATCCAGATCTGTTTCCAACGGGGTCATGTATACATCAAGGTATTGGTCGTTTAGCAGTACACCCGTTTCAGAACCGTCAATTGCATAGTCTGGCTGTGTTTCTGGGTACAGTCCGTGCCAGTGTGTAACAGTCATTGCACAGGAATCTATTGCGTCAACCATGTTCTGTCCCAAAATAGACGTTTTTTCACCAGAAGAGTATTTTGCTACTGGTATGAAATCTGGTGAAGCGGTTTTCTTTTCATCTGCCGTCAAGTCATATGATATACGAGACAAATCAATATCTTCTACGGAGCACCGGTGCGATTCTGCTAATGTTGTGCGCAGTTCTAGGTCTCGGTCTATATATTCCGATCCATAAACCAAGTAGCGTCGTCCAACCTGAATGCCAAGTGCGTCCAATTCTTCCCGAGAGTTACACCCTATAGTAAGGTATAGCGTGCTGCGAACAGCATAGTCTTGATGAAGTTTAATCACGTTTTCAATCGAAGCGGTAACAGATACGGACGCAATTTCAGCAAACTCAGGCAGATTTATCTCATCTACTGACGTGATACGAACTACCAAAACCGCTCGACCATATGGCGTATCAAGGCTGGGGGCATATGTGCCATCTTCATTTCCGCTGGTAACGGTCTGGATAGAGGGGCAATATGCACTGATATATTTTTGTTGGTACGCGCCTTTTATGATCGTTCCATCAGCAGCAAGCTGATCCATATATGCCCACATATCTTGACTAATTTTACTTTCTTCATGATGGAGCGTCAGCCCGTTGTACTCTGTTGTCACATCCTCTGTCTCAGTTGTGGGGATGCCAATTGTCACATAGCGTTCTTCAATTTGCGCAAGCGTTGCCTTTGCAGATGAAAATACGCCTGCGCTCAGGCAGATAAAAGCGGAAGCCATTCCCACCAGCAGGATAATTGCAAGCAAGCGAACTGGTTGACGAAAAAGCTGTTTCAAAGGTGTCATATAGCTTCCTCCTTGATTCTGCCGCTGTCCATACGGAATACGACATCCGCCGCCTTGGCGACCTCCAAATCATGTGTGACAACCACTACACAGCAGTTTTCTTCATGTGCCAGTCTGGAAAGCAGCTGAATAATTTGTGTGCTGTTTTCTGTATCCAGATTTCCCGTAGGCTCATCTGCGAGAATGATCTGCGCATGAACGGCTAATGTTCTGGCAATTGCGACTCGTTGCTGTTCGCCGCCTGACAGCATGGCAGGAAGTCGCTTCCAATAGCTTTCGCCCAGACCTACTTTTTCAAGAGCAATCTGCGCCTCTTTTTTTGCATCGGCATCGGAATGCCTCAGCAATTTTAAGGGATACATGACGTTTTCACAAACAGTCATAAGTGGAAACAAATTATAGCTTTGGTAAATCACAGACGCCTGCTTGCGACGGTAGATATCCACGTCGATTTCCCGCAAACTTTGGCCGCCGACTATTATGTCTCCGCTCTGCGGCGTATCCAATCCTGCCAGTAATGAAAGCAGCGTTGTCTTCCCACTTCCACTTTTGCCGACTAACGCATAAAAAGTTCCAGCACTCAAATCACAGGAGACGTCTTTTACAGCCTGAACAGTTTGGTATTTTGTTTTGTATGAATAAGAAACACTTTGCACAGATAATACGGACATACTACTCAACCTCCCGTAGTAATCGGATTCCGCTTTTTCCAGTTGCCATCAAGCAAGCTGTAATTGCCCCGACATTCATAGCAAAAAAGAGTGCTGCGGCCATGGCATATTGGATGGCAGTCTCTTGGACAACCAGGATGAGAATTGTTCCAATAGCTGCGCCAACCAAAAACATCAGACATATCTCGACGAATACCATAATGACTGTTTCAATGCGTTTTGTACCAAGAGATCGTGCAATGGCAAATTCCCGCCTTCGGATATGAATATAGAAAAAACCTGCGGCAGCACCAATCATGACCTCTATGCAGGCAAAAATTGGTTTTAGTCGATACAGTGTTTGCAGATTTCGATTCAAAGCATTCAGGGTTTCGCGGAGTGTTTCGTCATGAACTGTTATGGCAAATTGCTGATATCGGAGAGCTGGAGAATTATTGATTTCTTCTTGATGCCCGGAGGGGTCCACATTTGCGAAGTGACGTATCAGTATTTGCCGGAATTCGTCCAGCTCATGATTATCGCGCACTGTTGCGCTCAAGCTATCCCCCGTAATCTTCCCATCCAGTTCTGTTTGTACTGCGGCAACGCAGCTGAATGGGCAATAGATCGTTTGAGATTTCGACGAATACGTCCCAGCAATTTCGAGCGAAATCTGTGTGGAAGCTTCACCGGTCGCAGCAGGCGACATCTGAACCGTCAATATGACATTACCACTATTATCGGTATCTTGCGACAGTTCTTCTGCCGCTGCGGTTGAAACGAGACACACCGCTTTATTTGAGGTAAAAATTGATTCGTCGTATCCTTCAAAATAAGTAATCGAATTTCCTGAAACGGGTGCCAATTCCGATGCGGCATCAACAGAAGTAATGCCAATCAGCTTTTGCCGACTCGAAAAACCCGTCCCTTGGCTGTAATAGACAGATGCTTTCAGGCAAACATCCTTCACATAGGAGGAAAATGCTTTTTCCTGAAGCTCCCCGCCATAAGCATATTTGTCAGAGAGAAAGTAGTTGATAATATAGTCTGTAATTTTCAGGTCATCGGTTTTCGTGCCGGTAAGATTGGATACGACGACAGTTACGGGAATCACTGCGTAGGCGCTCTCCATATCCTGTTCTTTCTGGCAAATGAAGCCATCAAAGAGAGTAAAAAATGCACAAAGGAAAGCTATCAGCAATACAATACTCACCGTCTGCCAAGCGCCGCGCTTTAAGCGCACCTTTTCGTAAAAGAAAACAATCATTTAACTGCACTCCAATAATGCAAGCAGCGGCATGGGAGAAATATTCACCCATGCCGCTGCTCAGCTGTCACTTACTTATCTGTCAAAACCGGGAAAACAGACTGGGGCAGGATGCAATATCCTATAACGTCGGACTTTTCATCTGTAAAAATCAGTTGTTTGAATTTGAGTAAGAGACTCTTGCTTCTTTAGCGCTTCTCCCAACAAAGCGCTCTCAAGCTCTACTTCACGTTGCCAATCTTCGCTACTACTTCTATCCGAAATAGTTTGTCCATTTTGAATCACGTCCAATATTGGAGGCTGGCTTAGATCAATATAGTTGCTACCCTGAGCAGCAATTTCTTTTGATTGTCTCGGGTTTGTCATAAAACAGACGACAACTGCCAAAACAAGTATCGCGGTCACGGTTATGATCCAAGTATGAGGCTTTCGATAAGAAAGTACAGCACGGATTCGTGTTTTCACATTCTTACTGCCGAAGGCCAGCGGGCAGGCCGCAAAAATACGCTGGTTTGCAGTGCAGGAGAGCAACGTCTGCGAATACGCAGCGCGCTGAGAATCACTCATATCCTTGATAGCGTATTCGTCACATGCCAACTCAATATCTTTACAAAGGAAATAATACGCAATCCAAATCAAAGGATTGAACCAATGAAGAGAAAGAATTAAGAACGCAATGGGCTTTAGCCAATGATCGCGGCGTTTTATATGCGCACGTTCATGTGCAATTATGCTATCCAATTCCTTGCTCTTTATATGGAATGGAATATAGATGCGCGGCGCAAACAGGCCAAGAATAAACGGAGCATTCACATGCTCGCTTTGATACACATTTGACGAGAGCCGGACAGCAGTTTTTACTTTGCTGCGGAGATGTACATAGCTTAATGCTTCAAACAGAAGCATTACTGCCATACCAGTACACCAGACGATTCCAACATAAGGAACAGGAGCAGCGAAGCTTTCAGCAGAAAGCATTCCATGTGCAGATGCCGAAAAGCTGCTTATATTGGGAATGACACTCAAGCGACTTTCCAATGCGTTTGGCATGAGAAGCCGAATCCCAACAAAGCTCCACAATACGGGGAACAGCCATTTGGGGGCCTTACGGAATATGATGTGAACAAGCAGAACAGTCAGAACAAGCCATCCGGCATTGATGCTCATATTAAGCAGCTTCATAAACAATTCAGTCATCCGGATGCTCCTTCCGAAAGCGGTCAATCATCTGCTGCATCTCCTGAATTTCATCGACTGTGAGCTGTTGGCTTTTGGTAAATGCAGTCAAAAAGGCCGGAATCGAACCGGCAAATTTTTTCTCGACCAATTCCTCAATTTCAGCTGTCTGTATCTGCTCCTTGGATACCAGCGAAGAAACTATCGTATTCTCATTCTTTATCACGCCACGCTCTGACAAGCGCTTTATTACCGTGTAAGTGGTAGTAACCTTCCAGCCCAGCTGCTCTGCACAAAGCTGAGCCAAATCTCTGCTCTTGATGGGTTCATGATCCCAAAGAATCAGGCAAAAACGGTATTCGCTTTCAAAAACTTTTGGTGTACTCATTCTAGCGGCCTTTCATTCTAATCTGTTAGTACTATTCTAACGGATTAGAGTGGAAAAGTCAATAGGGCTAATGTGCATTTTTATTTTTTAGCACTTAGCGCTGGAAGTGTTTGGACTTTTGCGGGTCTGACCGTTGCCGACGAATAAGTATCTGCCGCACCTGGCGCTCATCTGCGTCATCTCCGAGCAGGCGAGACGTTTCCTGTTTGGCACCGAGCAGCATAATAAGAGATGGCTTCTCATGCATGGCATCCTCTAACTGCTTTTCTGACTCCTTTTCCTGTGCGTAACGGATACTCTGCCGTGCTTCGTACAGTTCCACCGGATTAAAATCCGCAGTCTGCGCTTTCAGTTCAGCGTATTCATCCAAAGCCTTATCTAACTCGGCAGAGTATTTTTGCTCCTGCGCCTCCAGCTTTTTTAGACCGGCTTCCATGGTGGCAATATCCTTGCGGAACGCCTCTGCACCTGCATCCTCCGCATACTCAAATTTTTGCAAAAGGAGCGCCTTTTCGGAACGCAGTTCCTCCAATTCTTCCGTCAACCCTGCAATTCGGACAGCCAGCGTCTTGTGGCGTTTCACACGGTATATTGGCAATTCCATTTTCTCAGCAATCAGCGCCTTGCGCTCCCTGCTTTTTTCCTTAATTTGCTGCACCAGACCGGTATACCGTTCCAGCTCCGGCTTCCATACGGCGAGGGATTTTTGAATATGAGATTTTCCGCTGCGAATGTGGGAGAGCTGATAGCAGAAGATCAGCACACGGCTGCGCAGCTTTTCCAGCCCTTCCGCAATGGCGGGGACAGTACGGGCGACCAGTGCGGTCAACTTTTTGATTTCAGCTTTCAGCTCCCGCAGCAGGGCATTGTCCGCCTTGATCTGCCGGTTGATCTCGCAGCGGTCAGCCGGTCACTCCCTCATGGATGGTAGGCTGCTCATCCAGACCTCTGGCTGCGTTGCTGCGGTGGTCGATTCGCTCGTCATGCCCGTACCTCTCCAAATGACGGTTGGTCGCATCCGCCCACGCTGCCCGCCATACGGCAAGCTGCTCCTCGCTGTTCCAACGCTCGGAGATGGGATTCTGACGGCCATAGCGGGTGCTTTTCGGATGCTTGTCTGCGCGGACAAATCCTTGCGCCTCGGCAGCAGACGGCGTCATATACACCTTCTTCTTGCCGACCTTGTAGGGATATTGTTTCTCCCAACGCTCGTTCTGTGCCGCCTTAAACTCAGCGGCAGTAAAACCGCGTTCCTCACCGTTTTCTCATGCAGAGATATTCCTTCTCGGTCTTGTACTGCCACTTGCCCTGCTCGTCCAACGGGCGCACCGTCAAGAGAATGTGGGCATGAGGGATTGTGGCCGTCCGTGTCGTGGATGGCAGCATCGGCACACATCCCGTCCGCCACAAACTGCTCCCGGATAAATTCTTGCAGCAACTCGATCTGCTCCTCACGGCTCAGCTCTATTGGAAGCGCAACCACAAACTCCCGCGCCAACCGGCTGTCTTTCGCAGTCTCCACTTCCTCCACGGCGTTCCAGAGCTTTTCACGATCTTGCCATTCCTGCGGGGCATACTCCGGCAGAAACACTTCCTGCCAGACAAGCCCTGCTTTTTTCGTGTAGTCATGCTGTATCCCGTCGTAATCGTTATACAGACGGGAACAGCTTAGGTAAGCAGAGGCGGCCACGGCGGAGCGTCCCGCGCCCCGGCTGACCACCTTTGCTTCCAGATGATAAATTGCCATCTTCGTTCACCTCGTCTTCCTTTTTCTGTTTCTCTTTCGCAAAAGAGAGAAAAGGGCTAACGCCTAGCCCTCTCTGCGGCAAAGCTGCCGGTGGCAGGTTTGCGCAGGCAGGCGGCAACAGGGGTAGAGAATATCTACCCCTGTTTCACTGCGTTCATCGCAGGGAATTGCCGTCTGCGCAGACGATGACAGCAGCGCCCGCAAATGCTGTAGCATTGTCTGGAGGCTTCCGCAGAAAGCGCAATCCCCCTCGGAGAGCGCACGATGCCGCAGGCATACCACCGCCCCTTCAGGTGGTGAGTAAGTGCGCCCTTCGGGGAGAAAAAAGAGGGCGGCCCCCGGTTTCCCGGAGACCTCCCATCTGAAATTTAGATTTCTTTTCCCAGCTTCCGTGAAAAGATACCCCTCCAGCGCAGGCAGCTCCATCGTCTGCACCTCCGGCAGCACCTTTTCCAGAATCGCACCCTCCTGAATGAGCCTGCGAGTGCGGGCTTTCGCTCCTTGACGCGATCCCGTGCCTGTGCTTCCTCCAATCGGTGCTGCGCCTGCAACAGCTTCTTTTCTGCATCTGTTATGTGAAACATCCTCCTCACTTCCGCCTCTGCCAGACGATCTCGTAACCCAGCGCGTCGGCAAGCTGGACGGCCTCGACATAGCGCAGGGACTCCCGCTGGAGCTTGTTTGAAAGGTTGGAAACGCTGTCAGACCAGCCGTGTTCGTCCCGCAGCAGATCGACGACCTCCTGCATGGTCATTCCCTGACGAACGATGTACGACTTGATCTCATTTCTCAGATTGGATTTCATCAACTTTTTACCTCCATTTTTCGTGATATTGGTTTTTGAGTAAGTGAACTGTGTGCGCGTTGCAGTGAAAAATCTGCCGTGCCGCAAATCCGCTCAGATTTCCGTCCGTGATGCCCTGTTCACAACTTCACCCTATCAACTTCGTTCTGTGTGAGAGCATACGGAACGGCAGAATATGCCGCCGTCAGGTGCAGCGCCTTCGCGCTTCGGTAAATCACCGGATGGTGCAGTCCGTTCGACCTGCGGCAAAAATCTTCACGGATTTCACAAGCATTGATTTTGGAATAGCAAAATAGGCTGTCGGTGTACGGTTTGGTACGGCAAAACTGACGCTTCTGTACGCTGGTTTTGCGTACCGGCCGCCGATTCAGCGACAGATTTTACACGCTGCCGTGAAATACTCCACGGTGCGCACAAGCAAAAGCGGTTTTTTAGGATGGAATCAAAAACAGCCGTACAGAGTGTACGGCGTGTACGGCAGTTTTGAAGTCCGTTTCTCATTTTCAATACGGCAGCGGATTGACTACCTCAATGCCCACAAATCCCCGCACCCGCTTACCGCCGACGTGGACATTGTTGGTGGCCTCCACATTGTAAAGCCGCTCATTTTGCGCAAGCTCAGAGCTGACCCGGTTGGCAGACATGGGCTTCTGTGCGTTATCGTCGCACCATCTCGTGTAGGCTTCATAGATCGCCTTGGAGCTGGCTTCGCTGTCTGCCCGAAAGCGGATATAGCTCTCGGATTGCAGAAACTCGATCACATTGTTGCTGCTGCGCTTGACCGTCTCCATGTTCTCTCTGGCTTTGCCCGAAATGCTGAACTGATAGTTGTTCCCAATGAGCCGATGCAGCCCCTCCAGACACCAGAGGAAGATGCCCTCCCTTTCCCGCAGCAGCTTGTCCACCAGAAACGGATCGTCTGCTCTGCCTGCGGGCCGGTCTTTGGTGGTCAGCACGATCTGGCGGCGAAAGAAACCGTCGGACTTATCGTGTAAGGCGGTCAGCGCACCGTTTCCGAAGCAGAGAAACCGGACATAGAGCTGGCTTTGGTAACTCTGGACGCCCTTGCGCTCCATGTCCATTTTGCACTCGGACGTGACGATGGATTTGATATAGTTGGTCTTGGGCAGAGCGCTCATATCCATATCGTCGTCCACCATCAGGAGCTTGTTCTCCAAATCCGCACGGCTGAACCGGTTGCTCTCGACCTTCTGGATGCTGGTGGTATTCATGCTGTCGCCCAGCAGCGAGCGCATGACAAGCCCAATACGACTCTTGCCCTCGCCTCCCTTGCCGATGAGCATGAGCATCTTCTGTCCCTTGGTGGTTGGCAGCAGACAGTAACCCAGAAACTCCTGCAAGGTGGGAATGTCCTCTGGTTGCAGTAGCTCCGATAGGAATTGCAGCCACTGGTTCGGTGCAGGTGCATCAGGATTGTAAGAGACGGTCAGGCGGTTGTTGCAGTAGCTCTTGTCAGCGGTGAAGCTGCCGTCCATGAAGTACGTTCCGTTGGCAACATGGATGCGGTCAGTTTCAATAGGCAGCGGCGGCGAATATGCTTGCAGCTTGATGCTGGCAAGCAGGTTTGCAACCGTCTTGGATAGGTTAGCGGTCAGCACCCCGGAGATTTCCTCCAGAATGAGATTGCCGATCTGCCCCTCGTCCTCAATGAGGCCGTCAATGGTGAACAGCCGTCCACGTACACACTTCATGGGGTGCTTGTCCAAAAACTGCTGGCAGAACAGCACCTCATTGATGTGTCTGCCGTCGTACCAGTCAGGCCACGTCTGCGGTGTCATATTCATCTTCCAATTCCTCCTTTTGAATTTCCTCTAATCTTTGCCGCAGCTCATCCAGCTTGCCGTCCGCCATCTGCTGTCGCACCACTTCGGTGCGTTCGTGGGAATCCCCGACGCACAAAATATCCTAAGTAATATTCCGTCTGGTCGAGGTTGCGGCAGGCTTCTACGAACCGGGTGTGAACAGGCTCGTCAGGTAACTGCGGCGCATACTGCACCTTCCATTTCCGCAGCACATGGGCATAATCCGACAGAACAGAAAAGCACAGCCGCTCGTTTTCCCTGAGCTGCTGTGCTTCTGTTTGGATGCGCTTTGCGTGGAGCGCCGCTGCGCTGGGCGGCTTGTCCGGGCTGAGATGAAATCTGCCATCAGCTTCCGTGCCGCATCGTAGGGCGAAAGCTGAAACAGCCTGCCTACAAAGTCGATTACGTCTCCGTGTTCCCCACAGGCGAAGCAATAATAGTGGTCGTCGGCCACATACAGGCTGGGATGCCGGTCGTTGTGAAAGGGGCAGAGAGCTTTCCCATATCTGTTCACATCGATCCCGTACAGCTCTGCCGCTTCCCGCAGATTGACATTCTCTTTTACGATTTCAAAAATACGCATGATACCTCCATTTCTGCGCAAAAACGACGGCCTGCCCGTTTAGGGGCAAGCCGCCGTCTGTGTCTTATCTTATGCTGATTTCGTTTCTTCCTCGTTCTTAGCTTCTCGCAAGGCTTTCTTCCGTGCGCCCTGCCGCTTGATCTGTGCTGCATACCGGCAATCATCGCCACAGTATTTGACATCTGACCTCGTTGTGGTGAAGGCCTTGCCGCAGTTTTCGCAGGTACACGCCCGACTGCGGCTCTCTGCCGCCTCCTGCCGGTAGAATTTTGCCCGGCAGTTGGGGCCGCAGAACAGGGCGTTTGTCCGCTTGGATTCAAATTCCTGCCCGCAGCACTTACAGGTCAGCATGAAAGGCTGACCGACAGCGTGTTCCCCTGCCTTGATTTTTTGATACCGTTCGCGGCTTTTGATGCGGTGCCGCTTGAGCTGTTCCTGCCGCTTGCTTTCTTCCTCGGTCAGCTCCGGTGCGGGTAGCTCGAACTGCCCGATAAACCGAAGGTGGATCTCCACCTCCTGCACCCGGTCGCCGTCGATGCGCTCCGGGGCGTGGACAATGATTTTCTCAATAAACTCGTTGATCATGGGCGTGGTCAACTCAGAAAAGTCGGTGTACTTCCTTGCCAGCTCCAGAAACTGCTCCACACGGGCGGTATCCTCTGCAAAAGCGGACAGCCTTTTTTCTGCTTCTGTGACAGATGTTTGCAGCGCTTTTTGCTCGGCTTCGTAATCTGCCAGCAGACTGTCAAAGCGCTCATCGGTAATGCGCCCGATAGCAAAGGATTCATAGAGCTTTTTAATGATAGTATCCAGCTCGGCGATGCGCTTTTTGTCCTTACTCAGCTTTCGCTGGCGTCCTTGGCCGCTTCTGCCTGCCGGAGCTGAGAGGCAGAGCGCACCTTTTCCATGAACGCCGCCTGATTGGAAATCGCAAAGGTGCTGACCGTGCGGATGGTGTCCAGAATCAGAGTGCGCAGGGCTTTGGTCGTGATATAATGGCCGCAGCAGGCGGCAGTTCGCTTCTGACGGGCAAGGGTATAGGAGGAACAATCGAAGAAGTCAGATGGATAGGGATTATTCTCCGTGCCGCCTTTGGAGCGGTGATTATACATCTTCTCGCCGCAGTCGGCGCAGTACAAAAGGCCGGTCAGCGGATTCGCTTCCCCCAGCGTGTCGATGCGCTTGGGTGTCTTGCGGAGCTTTTGCGCAAGCTCCCATGTTTCCCTGTCCACAATGGCCTCGTGGGTATTCTCGAAGATCAGCCAGTCCTCCCTGGAATTCATCACGGCGTTTTTATCCTTGTAGGACTGCTTGTGGGAGCGGAAATTCACCGTATGCCCCATATACTCCGGCTTGGAGAGAATCTGCCCCACGACATAGCCGCTCCAGTTATAGGGATTTGAAAATTCCTCCTTGCTTTTCCAGATGCCCTTGCCCTGCTTGCCGAAGTACACGGCGGGCGTCTCCACCTTATCCTCAAAGAGAATCCGGGCAATATCGTAGGGTCCTTTGCCCTCGATGGTCAATCGAAAAATGCGCCGCACCACGGCGGCAGCTTCCTCGTCGATCAGCCAATGGTATTTGTTTTCCGGGTCTTTCCTGTAGCCATAGATAGCGCAGTTGGTGGTGGGCTTGCCGGATTCTCCCTTGACACGGATGGCAGTTTTCTGCTTGCGGCTCAAGTCGCGCAGATACCACTCGTTCATAATGTTGAGGAAGGGGGCAAATTCGTTGCTGTTCTGGTCATCGCTGTCCACACTGTTGGCGATGGCAACAAAGTGAACGCCGTGCTGCCGGAAGAATACCTCCGTGTAAAATCCGGTTTGGAGGTAGTCGCGCCCCGCCCGGCTCATGTCCTTGACGATCACATGGGCGACTTTGCCTGCCTCAATATCTGCGATGAGCTGTTTCCATGCCGGACGCTCGAAATTGCCGCCGCTCCAGCCATCATCAGTATAGTGTCGGCAGTTGGTGTAGCCTCTCTGCTGGGCATAGCTTTCGAGGTATTTTTTCTGATTCACGATGGAGTTGCTATCACCGGCATTGTCATCGTCACGGCTTAGCCGCTCATACAGAGCGGTGATCTTTTCCTCAGTCTGTTTCATGCTCGGCGCTCCTTTCAGACTGACGGCTCATTTGTGGTGCTTCCATTATAGCACAAGTGCCGTCATTTGTAACCCCTTCATTGCGGATCATCCGCAGAATCTTTTCCTCCATGGTCTCACCGCTGCTTTCGTTGAATACGACCCTTACCTTATAGGTGGTGCCGCCGATGCGCCGAATGATGAACTGCTCCTGTTTCGTTTGCTCCATAGGCTTCCTCCTTGCGTAATTTGTTGGTTTTTGGTATAATAAGGCCGGTTCCGTTGGCTGTAAGCTAATCATGGCTTTCTGTTGGTTTTCCATGCTCCATATCCTCCTTTTCTTCGCTGATGGCTCGGAAAGTAATCCGTGTAACTTGCGCTAAGATTACTTCCTCTACTAATAGGAGAAAAACGGGGTGTAAATCGGAACTGTTTTTTGAGAAAAAGAAAAATATTTTTTCGAGGAGGTGAAGCTGTCGTGGAAGCATGGGAGGATGAACTGCTGTGGGATGATGATTTTTCCGATGAGGAAGAAGATACCGAGGAGCAAATAGAGGAAGCCGACCTTGAAATGGATGAGGATAGCTTTGCCGATTGGGAGGATGCGTCGGACGGTGCGCCGGAGAACGAATCGCTGGAGGAAGCGCTTGCAGAGGAACGCACGCTGGAGCTGGAAAGCGAGCTGGAGCAGGACGAGCATCCCAGAAACTATGACGCCGAGCTGGAGGACGAGGAAGAGGAAGCCGCGCCCACCAGCGAAAAACGGCTCAAGCGGGAAATTCGCGCAGAGGCTGTGCGGCGGCTGGAGGAAGCAGCCCGGACGGAATCGGATTTTTTGACTGTGGTAGACGAGTGGAACAAGCTGGACAGAAATCGGGAACGCCGGGAGCGTGACCACGAAAACCTGCGCGGGGATGTGCCGTTGGAGTTTCAGGCCGTGCCAGAGCCGAGAATTGCTCCCCTCTGGATGAATCTGCCAAGGTTCCGCCAGCTCTGTCAGGGAAATTTTCTCGACATCATCTTCTCCTGTCCCTACGAGCTGCATGAGCTGACAGCCAACCGTTTTCTCTCCAAGCTCTTCTTCACCCTCAGTGATGAACAGAAGGAGGTACTGTATTACCTGTTCGTCAAGCAATACAGCACCACAAGGCTTGCTGCCATCCGTGGGCAGTCCGACCGGAATATCCGAAAGTTGCGTATGACCATTCAGAAAAAGCTGCAAAGGCGGATGTATGAGCATCTGAGTGAAAAGCTGGAGAACGATCATAGCCTTACCCTGCGGGAGCGCGAGTTCATGGAAGAATATGAATCGCTATTGCAAACCATGGGCAAAGATGCCGTGATTCGCCGGGAAAACAAAACAAAACCGAGAAAAAAGAAAGCCGCCCTTGACGATGACAAGGACGGTTGATACAATAGTAATACGGTTAATATATAGTTGGATTACGAGTTGAGAGGAACAGCGCCATGAAGAATCTCTTTGAGCAGTCCCGTTCCCATTGGGTACGGTATGACCGCTATAAGATCAAGACCGGTAAGGACGGGAAACGCTATATCACACCGGAAAAGACGGCAAAGCCCGATGTCTATAACCCGCTGAAGGAGTCCTCCGAGATGGTGTTAGAGGCGTTGAACGTGGGGATGCTGATGATGAACCGCAGTCCGGAGGACGAGGTGCAGAAGGCCATTCTGGAATTTGTAACCCATTACGGTCTGCTGTGCCTGATGACAGCGCTGCCCACCACGCCGTCTTTCATGGATTATGAGGCGGTCTATCTGCCGAAAAATCACTTCATCAAGGAAGAAAGTATGGAGACAGAGGACTATCTTGCTCTGTTCTATCCCTTTGACCAGCTGGATCTGGTAAAGGCGTGGAATCCAACTGGAATGTCTCCGGGGACAGAACGATGATTGCCCTGACCATGACCTTCATGGATGAGCCAATGGCAAAGAATATGAGCTTTCAGAGGGAGTATGCTGAGCCGTACGACTGGGTGGCACAGCAGTTCAAGGATTGGGCGTTCACGCTGACCACATCTATCTTGTACTACAATGACTACGACAGCATTGACGAGGATACAAGAAATCTCTACCGCAAGGCCATGGCTGCTTTCGGCGGCATTGCGCCCAGCTATCATATTGAGCTGCTGGACAAACCGACCATCTATTGGGACTTCCATTCGCTGCTGCTGGGCATCCAGATGATGTTCAGCTTCCTGCTGGTGGACGGAGAGAAGCCCCTGCGGCTGTGCAAGCACTGCCAGAAGGTGTTCCTGAGCAGCCGCTCCAATTCCGCTTTTTGCAGTCCCCGCTGCAAGAATCAGTATAATGTCTATAAAACACGGGCTAAGAGCCGGGAGGATAAAGAGAATGGATGAGAATATGGCACTTACCCCATACGAGACAAGAGAAATTTTGTTTTATAAGACCGATAACGGCGATGTCAGGGTTGAGATTCTGTTATATCAGGAAAATTTATGGCTGACGCAGGCAAAGATGGCGGAGCTGTTTGAGGTGCAGAAAGCTGCCATCTCAAAGCACCTGAAGAATATCTTTGCCTCTGGTGAATTGATGGAGGATTCAGTTGTTTCCGTTTTGGAAACAACTGCGGCAGACGGGAAAAAATATCCCACGCGGTACTATAATCTGGACGCGATCATTGCGGTCGGCTATCGGGTGAACTCCAAAAAGGCCACCATGTTCCGCATCTGGGCGAACAGGATACTGAAGGAGTACATCATCAAGGGCTATGTCATGGACGATGAGCGCCTGAAAGAGCCGCAGAACTTCTTCGGGAAGGATTATTTTGAAGAACAGCTGGAGCGCATCCGTGACATTCGTGCCAGTGAACGGCGCTTTTATCAGAAAATCACGGACATATACTCCCAGTGCAGCGCAGACTATGATGTGGACAGTCCTGTTACAAAAGAGTTTTTCGCCACCGTACAAAACAAACTGCATTACGCCATTACAAAGCACACCGCAGCGGAGATCATCTATGACCGGGCAGACAGCACGAAACCGAATATGGGCCTGACAACATGGAAAAATGCACCAAGCGGCAGAATCCGAAAATCTGATGTTGTGATAGCGAAGAACTATCTGGACGAAACCGAGATGAGTAGTCTGAACGAAATCGTCACAATGTATCTTGATTATGCCGAGCGGCAGGCACGCCGTGGAAACATCATGTATATGAAGGATTGGGTCGCACGGCTGGATGCGTTTTTGCAGTTTAACGAGGGAGCCACCGGAAACAGTCCTCTATAATAGTCTCAGACTATATAGGGGGCGAACAAAGGTGGTTATTACAGTGGAGATATACAAACAGATTCGTAAGATGCGGCTGAACGGCATGAGTCAGAGACAGATTGCAGCAACGCTCCACATCTCGCGCAATACCGTCAAAAAGTACTGGGACGGCGACAGCGTTCCCTGGGAGCGGAAGAACTACTCCAGAGACGCCTCCGTACTTACTGAGGATGTGGTAGCCTTTGTCAGACAGTGTCTGGATGAGGATAACCAGTGTAGATCCAAGAAGCAGCACCACACCGCCAAACGGATCTACGACCGGCTGGTAGCCGAATACGGCTTCACCGGCGGCGAGACAACCGTCCGGCGACTGGTGAAAGAACTTCGCGAGAAGAGCCAGGAAGCATTCGTTCCGCTTATCTTTCCGGCAGGAGATGCCCTGCAGATTGACTGGGGTGAGGCAACCGTCTACTTGAGCGGTGTCAAAACTACCGTCAACCTCTTCTGCGCGCGACTGTGCTACAGCGGTGCCCCCATGGCTCTGGCATACCGCAGACAGAATGAGGAGAGCTTTCTGGATGCACTGGTTCAGGTATTTCAATATTTCGGCGGTGTTCCCAAACGGGTTATCTTTGACAACGGTAAGGTTGCTGCTAAGGATGGCTTCGGCGCCCACGCCCGGAAGCAGGCGGGTTATGCCGCTTTGGCCGCTCACTACGGCTTTGAAGCTGTATTCTGCAATCCGGCATCCGGCAACGAAAAGGGTCTGGTAGAAGGACTGGTGGGCTATATCCGCCGCAATGTCTGTGTTCCTATTCCCAGAGCAGAAACCATGGAAGATCTGAACCGGATGCTCCAGGAAAAGTGTCTGAACTACCTGTCCCACCAGATTCGCGGCAAAGAATCCTCTGTGGGTGAGATGCTCACAAGGGAGCGAGAAAAGCTGTACCCTCTGCCCGGCTACCCCTTTGACCCATGTAAGCGTGTCACTGGCCGGGTGGACAGGTTCTGTACAGTCCGTTTCGATACAAATAACTACTCTGTTCCTGCCGCTTACTGCGGAAGAGAGGTATCTGTTAAGGCTGGACCCGAAACAGTTGCCATCTACTTTGAGGGGCAGTGTATTGCCTGGCACCGGCGGTGTCTGGACAGAAAACAAAATATCTACAAGCTTGAACATTACCTTCCTCTGTTGGAGAAGAAAGGCAGAGCCATTTTCTATGCCAGACCGGTACAGGAAACACTGCCCGCTTACTTTCTGAATTGGCTGCAGAAACAGAATTTATCCCCAAAAGAACTGGTTGAAATTCTGAGCCGCTGCCGGGAGGAAGATTGCGATGTCATTATGGCCGAAGCATCCTGCCACGCCGCTCCTGTCCATATTGAGGATACCGTTGTTGTGCAGGCAGTAGACCTGCATGCTTATGATGCGTTCCTATGCGGAAAGGCAGGTGCTACGGTATGAATGCTGTGGATGAATTGATCCGACTCTACGCAAAACAGCTGAAAATTCCTTCCTTTGCAGAGTACAGGGAAGTTCTGCGGCAGGCAGATCCATCCGCCGGATTTGCTGACCTGCTGCTGGAACTCATGAAAGCGGAAACGGCTTCCAGACAGGAAAACCAGAACAGGCGGCGGCTGAAAGCGGCTGGATTTCCATATCTGAAAACGATGGAGGAATTCGACTGCAGCCAGCTCAATGATGCGGTTTCTCCGCTGTTCCTGCAAGAACTGGCCAGCTGTCAGTTTATCCAGAACAGGCAGAATGTCATTATGATTGGCAACCCTGGCCGGGGCAAGACCCATCTGGCGATTGCTCTGGGTCTGAAAGCCTGCACCCAGGGATACAACGTCCTGTTTAAGAATGCGGCAACGCTTTCTACAGAATTATGCGAAGCAAAGGATAATTACCATCTGGGCAAGCTGGAACGGACGCTGGCCAAGGCGGATTTGCTGATTCTGGATGAGCTGAGCTATCTCAGCTTTAACAGGCACCAGTCGGAGTTGCTGTTTAAAGTCATTTCAGACCGAAGTGAAAAGAGCAGTACCATTGTGACCACAAACCTGCCATTTTCTAAGTGGACGGATTTGTTTGAAAATACCACAATGGTAGCCGCCCTCATTGACCGGCTGACATTCCGCAGCCATGTCCTGGATATGAACGGAGATTCCTACCGTCTGAAAGCGACCATGCTGAACAAGGCTTAGCAGGGTGGCTCAAATATTCGTGAGCGGAGTGGCTCACTTTTTCGTGGTCGTTGGTGGCTCAAAAATTCATGAGCGCATGGCTCACTTCTTCATTGACATTTACAAGTAACAGCGGCCATTGCAAAAGCCTTTGCCGAGAGTGAGTTTGAGAAATACCGTGTCATTCAGGATCGGCAGTATCAGAGTGATTTTGACCGACTTGTAGCCAGCACCGAGGAAAAGGATTAAAACGCAGAAATGCCCGTTATCGGCCACGCAGCCAATAACGGGCATTTGTCATTCATATACAAGCTCGGTCAAAACGATTTCCTCCGCGCGGCTGCGGATGTTGTTCATGCGGCGCACCCATTCCATTTGGTCGGCGGCCTTGAGTGCTTCGGTCACGCCTTCCTGCCTTGCCATATCGGAAACGATGATTGCCATACGCTCGTTGCAGGCTTGGTCGATCTCGGCAAGGTGCCGATGCAGCGTTCCGCTTGTGAGCAGGTTCGTGTAGAGAATGGGGCGATGTTCTTTCAGATAGCTGCGGCGCATACGCCCGTACTTCCGATCTGGTATTCTGGTTCGTCCGGCAGCGCAAGGTTCGGGATAAGATAATCACCCTCCTGACGGTAAGTGCCACCCATTTCCTCGAATAGAGATTTCATAAGAATCAGCTCCTTTTTGTGTTGATTTGCAGCGGTTATAAGGCTTTTTTGGCTCCTTTCCTACAACTGCTGTTCCATTCACCACAAATGAGCCGCAGTCATATGTATTAGGTGGGAGAAACCACCCTTTACATAGTAACTCTTGATTGACAATGCTGTTGCTCTCTCCTGCCTGCTCGTCATCACGACTCAAGCGGCAATAGATTGCGGTAATTTTGCCAGACTGCCTATTCATATCTTGTTCCTCCTTAATCGGCGGGCAGTCTGCCAATACAGGATTGCTTACGTTTATTATAGCATCCATTTGTGAATATTTCACCCCTTTTCTTAATTCTCTTCCGGATTATCGCATGCCATCTGGTCAAGTAGTTTTCTGGACAGACTGCGATTTCCGTCATAGCGTCCGGTGAATCGATAGGTGGTTCTGCCGGACTTGATTTCTACTGTGATTTGGGGAAGCTGCGCTGCACAGTAGTTGGGGACAACGATCCCTCGTTCGGGGTCGATTCTGTAATTACGGTTGTTATCGTTCATAAAAATTATCCTTTCATTTTAGTGGTGGAGCAGGATCAGATTTCCTGCTCCTGCTTTTTAGGTTGATGTTCCAGAGAATAGCCCATAGCTTTTCTTGCGGTGTCAATATGGGATTTAATTTTCCACAACTGTTGGGACTCGGCCCGGATTTTCTGGAACTCGGCATAGGTTACCTCATGCTGCTGTTCCAGTTCTGCGTACTCTGTTTCCAAAGATTTGCGGTCAAATTTACCGTCCGGGAACTTCAGAGAAATGATACGCCGTGCTTCATAGTAGCGTTTCATATCATGGGCGTGTTCTGCCTTATACTTCTCTCTGGCCTTGGTGAATTTAATCTTCTGTAGACCGTCAAAGACAGGTTTCAACTGCTTGTAGGTTTCATAATGCTCCGGTATTTTCCGCAGCATTTTCATTTCAGCGGTCTGTGCATCCAGCTTCTTTTTCAAGCTGTCTGTAGTAGTACGAAGATCACTAACATGGTTTTCCAGCGTTTCAAGATCATGAATGTCGTGGTCAAGCAAATACTGGCATAATTCGCTGTACTCTTTCAGATTGTTCGCCTTTGCCCGCTGAGAATAGGCACCAGCATTGCGCTGATCGAAATACATTTGCAACAGTGTGATCAGATCGGGAGCCTTGGATTTGCTCATTTCCACCTTGACTTCCTTCAGCCAGTCCAGCAAAGAGGCAATCTTTTTCTTCATATCCCGGATAACAGAATTGGTAGCTTTGATCCAGCGGTTGAATTCACCCTTGTCGGTACGAATACCTTTAGCTTCCATTTGACGGACAGAAGGACCTTCATGGATAGTAGGCAGTAAGTCAACTCCTTGTCTTTCGTAGCTGCGGTGGTCAATACGTTCCGGTAATCCCTTTTCCTCAAACTTTGTATTGCACATCGCCGCCCATTGCTCCCGCCAGTATTCCAGCGTTTCCGGGCTGCCCCAGTCAGTAGTGGGAACGGCGTTAAAAATGTAATTTCCATCTGCATCCAAGAGCCTGTTTCCTTCCTCATCCAGTTCATAAACACGGCGTTGCTTCATGCCCCATTTTCCGTTTTCCTCGATAGGGCGAATCGGAGCCATGACATGAAAATGGGGATTGGAAATGCCGCCGGGTTCAGCGTCGGGAACATGGATGGAGAAGTCCACCACCATGCCCCGGCTCACAAAATGCTCCAATAAAAACTGCCTTGCAAGGGCGATGTTCTCATCCAGAGAGAACTCGTTTTGCAAGGCAATGTCAAAACTATATGCAAGCTGGGCATTCTTTCCGTGCTCGGCTTTTTCTACTGCGTTCCAGAGGGTTTGCCTGTCAGTGTATTCTCTGGGTGCGTGGTCGGGCAGTAAAATCTCGAAACAGATCACACCGCCCTTGTTGGTGTAGTCAGAGGTTTCGCCGTAATATTCACTGTACAGCTTTTCTCCGGACCGGTAAGCTGCGGCAGCGATAGCAGACTGACCTTTACTCCGCTTAATTTGTGTGACATTCAGATGAAACAGGGCCAATAGGCGGTTCCTCCTTTTCCCGGTGCAGCAGCACCGCATTGTGAATCACTCTCTGCACATCGGGCATTTCCAGAATACCTTCCAGTAATTCCTTAACCTCTGGCAAGGTCAGTTCCTTGATTTCCGGTGCGATACTCTCAACTGTTCCGGCGATGGTGCATAGTCGGTGGGTACGTGTTTTGCGGTCAGCTTTTTCGTAATAGGACTTCCGGTTCTCCAAGCGCCGTTGCTTGTGCTGAAGCTGTTTCAGTTTTTCCTCTACGGTGGCTTGTTCTTGTTGGAGCTTTGTTAGCTCCGGGTTAGATTGATACATAATATAAACCTCCTTCGATTGTCGTTTTGATAAAAGAAATAGGGAACAAATATGGTTTGTCAGAACCGTGTTTGTTCCCTATTTGGGCAAGGATAGCGATAAGGGGACCCCACAAAACCTGTTTTGTGGGGAAAAGGAGGAGCAAGGGAGTGAACGCAGTTTTCGCCGCAAGGTGGAAACGGAGTTGAGCGGACTTTGCGACGACGAGCGCAAGGGGTGCAGCCCCTTGTACGGAACGCAAGTGACGCATCCCGGTTCAACATTCGGATATTGTGACCGGGGCAGCTCCGCAGGACGCACTACATGGCGGCAGATCATGTATAGAAGTGCGCCCTTAGTTCCTAAGGGTTTCTCCCGTATCCACCCCGGTTTCCGCTTCCTTTCGTTTCTTTCCATCGCATTTACCCCGCAGGCCGTTTTCTTTTGCCCATTTCCGGGCATTGCTTTTTCGTTCCTCACTGTACGGGGCTGTCAGCCGGATGCTGATTCGTTCCTTAGCAATCTCGAACCGCAATCCGCCCTGCTCGTCATCCTCGGATAGCTGGCACAGTTCCGGGAATTTGGCTGCGTACTCTGTCAGCCGCCGTTTCAGCTTTGTATCGTGGGTGTAAACCTCCGCAATGGGGTCTTTTGCGTTATAATAAAACTCTGTGACCTTCTGCTTTTTCGTAAGACCTGTTTTCATAAAATTTACTCCTTTTTTCGTAGATTTTTCTCGGCTCTTGAATTGAGAAAGAGGGGTGATTTTCTAACAGAAATGCTCCGGACGATGCCCAGTTCATTTGAAGCTGCGCTATCCGAAAACTTCTGTATTTTCTCAACTCAAGACCGTATTTTTATTGGGGTTTGTTGGTGCAGCTGTTCAGCCATTCCAGCAGATCCTTTTTCATTACCATTTTCCGCCCCCCGATCCGCAAGGTCGGGAAGTCGGAACGGTTCAAAAGTGCGTAAGCGCCGGACTTGGAAATCTGCAAAACAGACGCAAGCTGCTCTGCGGTCATTACGTCCGGCAGACTGGAAAACATCTCATTCGCCATAGGCTTTTCCTCCTTTCTGCATGAAAAAACAGCAGCCACAAAATGTGACTGCTGTAAATTCTGCATGTTTACTTTTTCGGGTTATCCAGAAAATTTTGATATTCGCTGGTGACAAAATCCTCGTATGCGTTTGCGATGTGGGCGATCCGTTTGTGGACAGCGCTGGCAGTTTTATAGCCGACCTTATCTGCAATCTCTTGTTCCGTATGCCCCTGCATCCGAAGCCGCAGGATCTCCTGATCTTTATCCGTCAGCGTTGATTTTTTGAATGCTTCAATCTGGTTTTCATCCATGATGTCTTTCTCAAATTCCGCCCGGGGATCTGCGATGGCTAACACAGAACCGTCTTCGGTTTCCATCATCTTATCAAGAGAGATGGATTTTCCGGAACGATTGTGATGCCACTTTCGCATGAAGTCGTTCTTTGGAACACTGAACTTATCATCGTAATCTTCCGGAGAACGCATTTCCCATGCTGCATCAATCACCGGCTGCCATTGCTGTTCAGCAACGATCATGTCTGTCAGATTGCCAACCAGATTTCCAAACTGCTGATAGGTCAGCCAGGGAACATCTGCGCCCATGGGTATATTGTAAAGATTTTGAAATCCTAAGCCATGGGTTTCCAGCTTCATCCTCATGTAAGGAATGATCGCATAGGAAAGCTGCCAGATGGGAGAGTGGCCTGCATAGTTTGGTCGGCTGCCCGGAATATCTCTGTAATCTCCGTTGCGTCCCTTCACCTGGAAGAACTGCCAAGCTGCCCAGGAATTGCTGTCCCAGAGACCGCAGAAAATTCTGTGTAATCGACAAAGTATGACAGTATAGATACTGGCGGCAAGGTCAAGAATGTTACCAAGCATTCACGACAAAGGAGTCAGTATTATGAACGCACCACAGGACCTTTTGAAGCAGTATGTTCAGAGCCAGCATTTCACCAGCACCGCCGACATCATGGAAGCTATGAAAGAAATGTTCCGGGATGTCATCCAGCAGGTCATGGAAGTAGAGATGGACGAGGAACTTGGCAGAGAGCGTTGCCAGCGTGCCGCAGACCCAGAAAACGTAACTCCCAATTACCGTAACGGCTACTCCCAGAAAACCGTAAAGACCCAGTTGGGAGAGATCGATATCAAGGTTCCCAGAGACCGCAAGGGTAACTATGAGCCGAAGATCATCAGCAAATATGACCGCAATGCCGAAGGCATGGAGGACAAGATTCTGTCCCTCTACGCTTGTGGCATGAGCCAGCGGGATATCGCCGAGCAGATCAAGAGCCTGTACGATGTAGAGATATCCCCGGAGCTGGTTAGTAAGATCAGCGAGAAGATCATGCCGGAGGTCAATGCCTGGCAGAATCGGCCTCTGGAAAGCATCTATCCCTTCATCTTCATGGATGCTATCCACTACAAGGTCAAGGAAGATCACCGCTATGTGACCAAGGCAGCTTATGTGGTTCTGGGCATCACCATGGATGGCCGGAAGGACATTCTTGGCGTGTGGATCGGCGAGCATGAGAGCAGCAAATTTTGGCTGAGTGTGTTGAATGATCTCAAAAGCCGGGGTGTTTTGGATGTTTATCTGTTCTGCACCGACGGCCTTTGCGGCATGATGCAGGCAATCCAGGCGGTGTATCCCAAGAGCCGCCTGCAGCGGTGTATCGTCCACCAGATTCGCAGTTCTACCAAGTACGTCAGCTACAAGGACATCAAGAAACTGGTAGCTGACCTGAAGAAAATCTACACTGCGGTCACACTGCAGGAAGCGGAAGAGAACCTGCACGCATTCGCAGATGAATGGCGGAAGCAGTATCCCTCCTGCGTCAAGAGCTGGGAGGACAACTGGGAAGTTTTGAGCACTTTCTTTGAATACCCTCCCGAGATTCGGAAAATCATATATACGACAAATATTATCGAAGGTTTGAACCGGCAGTTCCGGCAGATTACAAAGAACAAACCGTCGTTCACCAATGACGATTCTCTGCGTCGGATGCTGTATCTGGCATCTCAGCGGATCGTCAAGCATTGGCACGCCCGGTGCCAGAATTGGGATATGGTGCTCAGCCAGCTGGAGATCATGTTCAGCGACCGCCAGGTGGGCTGATTCCCCTTGAAATAGGATTCCCGGAAGGCTGAGACGGCATTCACGCCGTACCGGCGCGCATACCGCCCCACCCTTCCGGGACAGATGTGAACAAGGGGAATAAGCCCCCATCATGCACATTGATAATGTGATATTCTTGATTTTGTCGAAAAACGCTTACACAAAATTCTCTGAAAAGCAATGCCGATGACACAGAAAGAAGTTTCCTGCAAGTGAGCCATGATGCGGTTGAGCCCATAGCTGCGCTTGCCAACTCCAAATTCGCCCTCGACAATGTTTCGGTCACAGATATCCTGATACTCCTGTTTCTTTGCCTGCTTCGTCCTTTCCACGTTCTTTGCCGGTCGTCCCAGGGCCGGCCCAGTCAGCTGGATGCCCTGCGCCTTGCACCAGGAAATGGTCTCCCGTTTTGGTAGATTTTATCAACAAGAATTCGCTGCGGATAGCAGCCATGCTCCTGACGGTAGCCCTCTACGGCGCTGAAAAAATCGGTTGCTTCGTTGAAAGCATCAAAGGAAAGTCGCTCGATTTTTGCATAGCCATCCACCATGCTGATATGCAGCTTGGCTCCAAATTCTGTGTTCGCATGGGCTTTCCCGCGGACGATTGGCCTGACCCAAGGCTGGCTGATGCTGACGATACGGTCAGGTACCATGTGGACACGGTTTTCGTACATGTATAGCTGCTGCTCGTACAGCGTTGTGATGGTATTCAATAAATCCGCAACTTTTTCGGATACTTTCAAATGGGTTTTCTGAATAATATCCGCGATAAAACCAATATCCCGCCGGATATATTGCAGTTGCTTCCGAACGCCTTCCCGTATCTTTTTGGCAGTGCGTTTCTTACACTTGGACAGTTTCAGATAATCCCGGCGGGCTGCCCTGCGCCGCATCCGGGGCTTTTTCAGCTTGTGGGCTTCACAGTACACATCAACGATGTGCTCCAGCTTTTCCCGCGCTTCATTCAGAAGCTGGAAATCCTGTGGATAGGAAATGTCTGCCGGACAGCAGGTGGCATCCATGATGAGGGTGCCTTTGTTCTTACCGGAACCCCCACCGTTCTGGTCATTGTGATTGTCCTGATCTTCCTTCGGGATGGAAGCTGCCAGCAGAGCAGCAATGGCTTCCGGCGGGAAGCGCTTCCGGAATTCAACCATAGTGGACGCGCCAAAGGGGCATTTGCTGGTGTATTCCTTCAGGCCAAGGAAGTATTGCAAATACGGATTCTCACTGACATGCCGCACCGTCCACTCGTCGCTGCACTTCAGTCTCTGCTTGATGATCAGCGCACCCAATGCGATCCGGGCAGGATGTGCCGGATGCCCATTGTTGACAAACTGCTTGGCATATGCCTCCTCCGCTTCATCCCAAGGCACCAAATCCGCCAGCTTTACCCACTCGTTGTTCTTGTCCAACTGACCATAAGGAAATACAAAATCCTCGATCCGCATCTGTCTGTTCATACGATACATACCCGCATCCTCCAAAACTGCACGCCTTTTTCCGGCTTTTTACATTATTCCCGTGCAGTTATTATAGCATATTTTGTCGGGAAATGCAGTGATTTCAATGCTTTTTTTGTTGCGGAGTGGACTCTATATATGTCAACAGCGCTCATTATCCCTTTCGTGATTTTGATAAGACAATTATAGCACAAGCGTTCGATAATGCAAGTATTTTTGCCAATGATACAGTTACTTGTCAATGAAAGATATGAAAGAGCCGGGATTGCTCCCGGCCCATGCTTGTCTGCTAGAATTACTTCCTGTTCTGTTCAATCCATTGCACAGCAAAGTCCACAAGCTCTCTCTGCTTCATAAGCGTTATGGTTGCATTGCCCAATGTGACCTTTTGAACGGAATGACGGTTCTCAAAGGCCTCTCCGATTTCCTCAAAATCCTCACCGTCCACAAAAAGAGTATCATAGGATTTCCAGACCCGCTGACCGTTTTCCATAACGGCACTGTATTCCGTGCTGTTGTGCTTTCCGGGGTAGTCTGCTCTCACATCTGCCAAATGCAATGAAGTGTTCTTATCGTAACCAACGCCGATCAGCAGTACATACCCATCCAGTTCATACAGTTTCCCGATGGGTGAACCCTCCCCAAAGATATTAGAAAGGTCATGATCTTGTGTAAGATACGCAGCATATTTTCCGTTCGCAGCCACTGAAGCGGGCGGGATGATCGCTACGCAGCGTACCGGGCCACCTGCGGAACATTTCTGCAACAGCCCCCATGGTATTTGTGGGTGTGATATCCTTGTTGTACGCAGGCCAATTGTCCCGGATGATCTGCCACCATTCCTCCGGTTCTTCCCAGTGAACGCCAGCGGTGGGATCAAGATTCTTCCATGATTGGGTTGGCATCAAAATGGTTCCGTCTGCGCCTACACTTTCCAGCAAGGCTTCAATGACAATCTGTGCGCCACCGCAAACAAATCCCATACTGCTCAGCGAGGTATGAACCATAATCGTCTGACCTGCGGTAATACCAATCTTCTTTAGCGCAGTCAAAATGTCCTGCTTTAATACGATTTTTCTCTCCATTTACAAAACCTCGACAAACTACATTTACGCTTTCAGCTTCTCTTCGATTTCCTTGTCCGGCCAGTAGCCCCAGGATTCTACGATCTTACCGTTCATAACCTTGAAATTTTCCAGCGCTTCGAAGCTGACCCGTTTGCCGGATTCATTGTGAAGTCCATCAAAACGCACTCTGGTGGCAACCATTCCCCCTTCTGCGAAAGCATCAATTACAGTTGCATTCAGATAAGCATACTGCCCGGCAACGATTTTCAGAATGCCCACCGCATCCGCATTGCTCCTTGCGGCAGCAGGACTGTTGTCAATATAATCCTCTGTCATACAGTCCATCACAAAACCATAATTTCGGTTCGTATAGCCTTCTTCAAAAAAGCGGATGACCAGTTCTGTTGGTGTCATGGGAATAACCTCCTGATTTTTATGTTTTCATTTTATCGCAGATAAAAGCAAATTGCAAAGGTTAACACCGTAACCCTGCACAAAAAGAAATTGCGGCATTTATGTTCTCTGCACAAATGCCGCATATAAGTTATGTCCTGCTGCTTCTCCTGACCACAAGCTGCACCGGAAGCCGGATTTGTGTTTCGGTCTGTCTGCCTTCCTTTAATTCCCGGAGTTTCTCTATGGCAATCCTTGCCCGAAGTGCGCCATCCTGCCTGACTGTGGTAAGAGATGGAGATACCATCTGGCAGAGAGGTGTGTCATCAAAACCTACAACAGCAATTTCCTCCGGAACCCGGATTCCCTGCTCATTCAGAAAGCCGATGAAGTCAACCGCATAGTAATCTGAAACTGCAAAAACCGCAGTTGTATTCAGAATCCTGTTCAGATGTTCTCTGTAGAATTGCCAACGCTGCTGCCGATGCATGGGAACCAGTAGATAATCCGCAAAGCCGGGAGCAAAACCTGTCTGGAAGCCCTGTACCCGCTCCATATCCACACAGATGTCATTGTCGGCAATACATAAAGCCCGTTCGTGACCACTCTCCCGGAGATAACAGCCTGCCTGATGGCCGCCGTCATAGTTATCGATGGTGATATTCACGATCCTTTCCGGGTTTTTACAATAACCGTCATAGACCACAAAAGGAATCCGCATATGATTTCGAAGATACACATAATCCTGATCGCAGAAGCCGATCACCACGATTCCGTCCAGATTCCACATGGATGCAAACTGAATGATTTCTTCTGCACTTTTTGCTTTCTTCACCATCATAAATTGCCCGTTGGCTTCGATTTCGGTGGACAGATAATTCAACGAAGAGGAGATAAAGAAATCATCCAGCGTGTGCCCTTCGTATTTTTCATGGTCATTTACGAACACGCCGATAATTCTGGAAGAGTTCCGGGCCAGCAAAATACCAGCCATGCTGGGAATGTATTGCTTTTCTTCCAACAGCGCCATAACCCTCTTCTGGGTTTCCTCAGAAATCTTCTTTGTTTTTCCGTGAATCACATTGGAAACCGTGGCCGTACTAAGCCCCAGCTCCTGCGCAATATCACTGATTCTAACCCTCTGGTCCTCCATTTGAGATGCCTCCTGTCAGCTGAATCTGAGATTAGTATATATCCATCCGGCAGGAAGGTCAAAGGTTAATCGCATAACCCACAACAAGAATACGTGCGTTGCATTACTCAGCTGCCAAAGAAATGAGCCGGGATTTCTCCCGGCTCACGCTCTATTTGGGAAAGCCCCAGATCAGAAAATAGGCGATCATGGAAACTGCGTCGATTGCCAGAACCGCCCCGGCGATGATGCCCACGATCTTCAGTCCCTTCTTTGCTTTCTGCTTGTTTTCGGTAGTCATAACCTTTGCCCCCCATTCATCCAGTTTTGTTGTGACAGGCACTTTTCCCAATACCAGCTCATCCAGAGAGATTTCAAACAGCTCCCCCAGAGCAACCAGCTTATCCATGTCCGGGGTAGAATCGCCCAACTCCCATTTTGAAACGGTCTGTCGGGTCACATCCAACCGATTCGCCAGTTCCTCCTGAGAAAGTCCCTTTTGCTTTCTCAGTTCATACAGTCTGTTTCCAAATTCCATTGTGCTTCCTCCTTGGCTTGGAATGACATCATTTTAGCGGGGAGCGATCATAAAGTCTACCGATTTCACTTTGCAATTCCGCAACGGAAATTAACATCTAGGATCATGGAGTTGATACACTGCAATCAAGGTCTTTTCTTCATCGCCGGTATCGGGCAACAGCGTCCGTTCAAAGCCGATTCCCTCATGCTCCAGGCACAATTCCAGGAACAGCAGGAAGATGCCGATATCGATGCGGTTGTAATGCGTCACCATGGCGACAGGCATGATACCCCGCTTTCCGGGCTTCTTGTATCTGTAAACAGACAGACCTGTCTGTGTTGCTTCCACGATCCATGGCTGCGTATTGCAGGCGCTGGGAGCGAACCGGGCAATATTACCGATATTGGTGTAATGCACGCCATGCCATACCTCATTCGGAGGTTTGCGCTTGCTTTTGAACATATCTTTTCGGAACTTGTCCTGGGGCATTTTCGCAATAGCGATCATGATAACGAAATCCAGACCGTTATATGATCGTTCCTCTGTTTTGCCAATCCCGAACCACAAAGCGCCGATGTTCAGGGAGGCGAGATACAGATCCAACTGTTCGCCAATGTATCCGATATTGGAGAGATACCCCTCCTTCTTTTCGCTGTAGAGCAGGATGCAGTATTCCTGCCCCCGCTTGCAGGTGGTCTGATCCGCCGAAACAATCTTCATTCCTACTTTAATCTCTGGAATCAACGGTCGGCAGGAATGAAAGGCTTCTTCAATCTGAGTCAGTTCCATATCCGATAGATGCCCGATGTCCTTGAATAAATGAAAGGACTTTCGTTTGAAGATCATTTGATACTCCATTTCATTCATGGCTAACCCTCCATTTTCGTTTCCATTATTATAACGCGTAATATTTTTAATGTCAAACGCATCGTATTTAATGCCGCTCATTAAAAAGGAATTGACAAACATTAAAATCAGTGTTATGCTTTCATCATCAGAAAACCTTTGGAGGTATGTGAAATGAAAAACTTCAGCAAATTCATTGCGAATATGGCAAAGATCATCACAAAAATCGTGGAGGTGTTCCAGTGGGTCGGAGCGGGCCTGATGCTGGCGGCAACGGTCTGTGCATTGGTCAATCCCGATTGGATCGGCTATTTCATCGGCTTTGATGCTTGTGAGAGCTGCGGGGCCAAACTGTCTGTGTACGGCTTTGAAATTCAGGCGGCTGTTACAAACGGTCAGGTTGATATGACGGCGCTTTTCCTGTTCGGCATCGGCGCAACGCTGATCCTTGGGCTGATGGCTATGATTTTTAGAAATCTCCACCTGATCATCAAAAAATCCGAAGGAACGACTCCTTTCCAGCATGACAATGTGCGTATGTTCCGTGAGATCGGCATCTTTTCCATCGCTGTCCCCGTTGTTGGCTTTGTTATGAGCGTGATCGCAAGAATCGTGATCGGTGTTGAGAACGCTGAGATATACAACGGCTTTGAGGGCTTTGTCATCGGTATTGTGGTTCTTTGCATCACTCAATTCTTTGCTCAAGGCATAGAGCTTGAAAAAGATGTAGACGGACTTCTGTAAGGAGGCCGCCATGGGAAAAATCGTTCTTCGACTGGATCGGATGATGGTGGAGCGGAAAATGTCCCTTAACGAGCTTGCTGAGCGGGTAGGCATTTCCAATGTAAACCTGTCCAAGATCAAAAACAACAAAGTTACTGCTGTCCGGTTCACCACGCTCGCGGCGATCTGCGAGGCGCTGGACTGCGAAGCGGGAGACATTCTGGAATATCAAAAGGATAGCTAATCATGAAAATCGAAACCGAAAGATTGATTATTACCGAGTTCACCATGGATATGGCGGAAGCTGTCCATCTGAATTCTCTGGACGAGGACAACCGACGGTTTGTCCCCGACGAAGTATTTGAAACCGTGGAGGAGGCAGCCGATACCGTGGGCTTCCTGATGGGTGTCTATGAGAACGGCGACGGCCCGCTGGTGTATCCGGTGCTGCTGAAGGATGGCACCTACATCGGCTATGTCCAGGCCGTTCCCTTTGACGACGGCACCTGGGAAGTAGGTTATCACATCGGCGGCAACTACACCAAGAACGGCTATGCCACCGAAGCAGTCAAGGCATTCCTACCTGTCATCATGCCCAAGCTGAGCCTTTCCAAAATCGCTGGTATCTGCCTTGCGGATAATAAGGCTTCCGTCAAGGTCATGGCGCGCTGCGGCTTTATCAAGGAATTTGAAGGCATCGGCCCCTATCAGGGTGAGGAACACAGAATCTGCAAATACTTCTTCGCGATCTAAAATAAAAAATGCGTGATACCCAGCCCATGGGACTGAAGTATCACGCATTCTTTTGTTGTTGCACCCTGTTTGGCAGCTACCCTATGTCAGTAGTTTTCATACTGTCTTATTGGAAGCTGCCTTGGGGCGGTTCTTGGAAAAGTTCTATGCAGCTAACGCAGCCAGTCCGGCAGGGAGCGCTTCTGGATGCCGGAGACCATGCCCATGGCGATGAACAGCGTCACCACCGACGAGCCGCCATAGCTGATGAAGGGCAGCGTCAGGCCCACCACCGGCAGCACAAACAGGCACATCCCCACGTTGGAGACGATCTGGAACACCAGCATCCCCGCTACGCCCACGCAGATGTATGCGTCCAGCTGGCTCTTGGCGTTGCGGGCCACTACGATACAGCGGATAACGATGGCCGCCAGCAGCGCCAGCGTCAGCACACAGCCCAGCATCCCCAACTCCTCCCCGATGACGGCGAAGATGAAGTCCGTGTGCCGGAAGGGCAGGTTCACGGAGGAGGTACTCTGGGTCTGAGCCCCGTGGAGCAGCCCTTGTCCTGTCAGGCGACCGCCGCCGATGGCCATCAGGCTCCGGGTCTGCTGCCATCCGGCCCCCAGCGGATAGAGACTGTGGTCCACCAGTACCTGAAAGCGTTCCTTCATATAGGGTGGAATCTTGTCCAGCTCCCACAGTAGGTAAAAGCCAGCCCCGGCGCCAAAGATGCCCAGAGCGAACCACCGGAGGGCTACCCCGGCGGCAAAGGCCATGCAGGCGAAGATACACACATACACCAGTGCGCTGCCCATGTCGGAGGAGATTACGTAGTAAAGGCCGATGGTCACCAGCAGATTCCCCGCCAACAAACCCACAGCGGGGATGGACTTCATGTCGCCCCGGCCCTTCATCCACACCAGCTGGCGGGCCAGCAGCAGGATAAAGGTCAGCTTCACCACCTCTGCCGGCTGCACCTGAATGGGGATGCCCCGGACGCCCAGCCATGCCAGATTGCCGTTGGCCGACACACCCAGCGGAGTTTTCAGCAACAGGAAGAAGCCAAGGTTAAAGGCCAGCAGCCACTGCCACTTTTTGCTGATCTCCGTCAGGTCCACCATGGACACCACGAAATACAGCACAATACCCAGCGCCAAGCCGCACAGCTGGATGATGACGCACTTGAGTCCCCCCTGATACCGGGTGGCGCTGTAGATCATCACCACACCGAAGAGGGACGTCACGGTACACAGGGCCAGCAGCAGAAGATCCGCCTGACGGATAATATCCAATATGGTATTTTTCACACTTTTCAGCATGGATGTTTCCTCGAACGATCTATATAGAGCTTATATTGGTTTAGTGTACCACGTTTTCCTGCCGGTGTAAACCGAAGTTTTTATGAACGCAGGGTTGACAAGTGATGCCCTCGGTGATATATTGGTGCAAAAGTAAGAAAAGTTATACTTTTCATATCAGGAGGGATCGCTGTGGGAAAGAAGGATGACCGGTACTATATGTCCTCGGTAAAGATCGGCCCCAAGGGGCAGATCGTCATCCCCAAGGAGGCACGGGCCATGTTCGGTCTGGAGCCGGGAGACACACTGGTGCTGCTGGCAGACACCAAAAAGGGCATTGCCCTGCAAACGGCGGATAAGCTGAATCCCCTGCTGCGGCGGGTGTTTCAGCAGCTGCCGGGCGACGAGGAGGCGGAGGAATGAACGCACTGGAGGTCAAGGGGCTATGCAAGCGTTATCCGGCCTTTTCGCTGGAGAACGTGAGTTTTTCCGTGCCGGAGGGAGCCGTCATGGGCTTCATCGGACGCAACGGAGCGGGCAAATCCACCACGCTGAAGGCTCTTCTGGGGCTGGTACACCCGGATGCCGGGGAGGTAACGGTGCTGGGCAAATCCTTCCGGGAGGACGAACAGTACATCAAGGAGCGCATCGGCGTGGTGCTGGGCGGCATCGACTTCTATCCCAAGAAGAAGATACGGCTCCTCAGCGACGTGACCCGCCGGTTCTACGGCAACTGGCAGGAGGAGAAATACCGCCACTATCTGAATCTGTTCGGCATTGACCAGGAGAAGCGGGTGGATCAGCTGTCTACCGGCATGAGGGTAAAGTACATGATCGCTCTGGCCCTGAGCCACGATGCCCGGCTGCTGATCCTGGATGAGCCCACCAGCGGACTGGACCCGGTATCCCGTGACGAACTGACGGAGCTGCTGCGGCGCATTGCCGCCGACGGGCAGCGCAGTGTGCTGTTCTCCACCCACATCACCTCGGATCTGGAGAAATGCGCCAGCCACATCACCTTCATCAAGGACGGCACCATCCAGCACACCGGTACGCTGGCGGACTTCCGGCAGCACTACGACTACCTCCGCCAGCCGGGACAGGAGCTGACGCTGGAGGACATCATCGTTTCCGTGGAGAGGAGGCCCTTGGATGAAAACGCTATTGTATAAGCAGCTGCGGCTGGTGTGCCAGCCTATGACGCTGGTGTTCTGCCTGTTCGGAGTCATGCTGCTGATCCCGGCCTACCCCTATACCGTCATGTGGTTCTATGTGATGCTGGGGCTGTTCTTCTCCTTCCTCAACGGGCGGGAGCAGAAGGACGTGTACTACTCCGCCTTGCTGCCCATCCGAAAGCGGGACACCGTCAAGGCCAACTGCCTGTTCGTGGGGCTCATCGAGCTGCTGGCGCTGGTCATCGCCGTCCCCTTCGCCCTGCTGCGGGCGAAGCTGGGTATCGGGGACAATCCCGTGGGCCTCAATGCCAATGTGACGCTGTTCGCCTGCGGACTGATGCTGTTCGCCGTGTTCAACGCCGTGTTCCTGCTGTCCTTCTACCGGACGGCCTACAAGGTGGGCGTGTCCTTCGTGAAGGCCTGTATCGTCATGGCGGTGGCGGCGGTCATCATGGAGGCCGCCGTCCACTTCCCGGCACTGAGCCGCTTCAACGGCTATGACCTGCCCTGTCAGCTGCCGCTGCTGACGGCGGGACTGGTGATCTGGTGCGGCAGCTGGCCCCTGATCTTCCGGGGTGCCGCCGCCCGATACGAGAAGGTTGACCTGTAAGCGAGTGACCCTCAGCATCATCTGCGGACGGCAAGGACACCCTCTGAACAAGCATAAAGAGGACAGGGCTGCGCCCTGTCCTCTTTTGCTCTCTCAGTCCGCCAGACCTTTCCCGGCGGAAAACTGATCGTATTTCGCCTGAAGCCACTGCTTCAGCTCCTCCACACCGGCCTCGTCCCACGGGAAAACTCTCTCCTGCCTGTCCTGCGCCGCCTCGTAGCAGTACACGGAATAAACCGCCGTGTGCAGTATGCCCTTTTCCTTCCCCATGTCAAAGCGGTAGCGGAAGTCTCCGATGCTGCCGGTATAGACAAAGGCCCGCTTGAACCAGCGGGGTGTCAGCTCTGCAAATTGCGGGTGCATCCTGTCCCCTCCCCTGTTGATTTTTTTATCAGTATACCACAGCCCGCCGAAAAAGGACAGTCAAAAATAGACACACGGCGGCAAAATCAGCAAAAAGCGCTTGAAAATCCATTCCTCCCGTGGTATCATGTACGTAACGTTTGGAACATTTAAGCTTCGGCTGAGAAAAGGGGTATCCGAATATGGAAAGTGCAGTGAAACGCATCGGCGTGCTGACCAGCGGCGGCGACGCCCCCGGCATGAACGCCGCCATCCGTGCGGTGGTGCGGACGGCAATGAAGAACAACATCGAGTGCGTGGGCATCCGCCGGGGCTGGGCGGGCCTTATCGCCGGGGATATCTGTCCCATGAATTCCGGCAGCGTCAGCCGCATCATCAACCGGGGCGGCACCGTTCTCTATACCGCCCGCAGCGACGAGTTCCGCACGCCGGAGGGACAGAAGAAGGCCGCCAACACCTGCAAGCTGCTGGGGCTGGACGGCATCGTGGCCATCGGCGGCGACGGCACCTTCCGGGGGGCGCAGGATCTGTCCAGATTCGGCGTGTCCGTGGTGGGCGTGCCGGGTACCATCGACAACGACATCGTCTGCACCGACTATACCATCGGCTTCGATACCGCCGCCAATACCGCCGTGGAGTGCATTGACCGTCTGCGGGACACCATGCAGTCCCACGAACGTTGCTCCGTGGTGGAGGTCATGGGCCGTCACGCCGGGTATCTGGCTCTGTATGTGGGCGTAGCCGTGGGGGCCACCGCTGTGCTGGTACCGGAGCATCAGTATGACTTTGAAAAGCATGTGGCCGAGAAGATCCGCGCAGCCCGGTTGGGGGGCAAAACCAACTTCATGATCGTGGTGGCCGAGGGTGCCGCTAGCGCCATGGACGTGGGCAAGGAGATCAAAGAGCATCTGGGGCTTGACCCCCGTGTCACCATTCTGGGCCACATCCAGCGGGGCGGCAGTCCCACCGCCAAGGATCGTGTGCTGGCCACCCGCATGGGCTACGAGGCGGTACGGGTGCTGGCCGAGGGCATGACCAACCGGGTCATATGCGTCCGGGATGACCAGATCGTCAACGTGGATATCGATGAGGGACTGGCCATGAAAAAGACCCTCAACGCCGAGGAATTCGAGGTCATGACCGTTATGACCGGTGTGTGAGCCATATACGAAATAGAATAAGCGTATCCCATGGAGGAGAAGCACAGCTTCTTCTCCATGGTCTTTTTGTACAAAAAGCGTTGACGGACATCGAATCTTATGGTTCGTAATAGGAAACTTTTCTTATGTTCCCTCTGCGTCACGGAGCGCTGTTTGTTGTGTTCTGCGCCGAACCTGCCTGTTTTGTCAAAAATGTTCATCTGTTATTGTGCATTTTTGCCGCCGCACCCCCTCACGGGGTGCATGGATTGAAATCATAGTTGATAATTCAAGATATACATGGTATACTTAGCCGTACCCCCTCACGGGGTGCATGGATTGAAATTCATTGTTCTGACGCAGGTACAGTCAGGCAGAGTCGCCGCCTCCCTATGAATCCTGCTGATATCATCAAAGATGCTGTTGCACTTATCAAAGAATATGCACAGGAACTCAGTCAAAAAGAACACAGAGATGATGTTGAATCCGGGGAATTGATCGGCTATACTGAGGCTCTTAGTGTACTTCAGGATGCGTGTTCGCCGGATATGCGCCGTGAAATCGGTCTTGATTTCGATATCGACGCAGCATACCTGAATAGTACGAAAAAAAGGAGGGACTTGCTGTTATGACCTCGATGGAAAAGAAATTGACTGAAAACCGATTAACCGAAGTGAAAGCTGCCCTCTCTGCAAAATACCGCACGGTTGATCTTGGCGGGGAAAAATTTTTCGTTGCCACAGATGGAGCGTTCTTCCGAGTTGGTGTATTTCCCGGTGCGATGGCGCTGGTGATTGAATATGCTGATACGGAACAGGAAGCAAGGCAGAACGCACTGGAGGACGGAGACCGCTTCTATCTGGATGAAACAACTCTGGATGAGATGCTTCGCCTCATGATAGCCGAAATTGAGAGGTGCTGACCGATCCCCATCTGTCAGGCTCCGGCTCTCGGAGTTTTTCGCCATTTGGGCGGCGATCCGCAGCACATCCCGGTCGGAAAGCGTCGAGCTGCGAATTTGTGCTTGACTTTCCGTCTGGTTCTGTGCTACAATATCCCCAGTGGTGGATGTGCCGGACTTGACTGGCTGCCCCACGAGGGTGGTGGATGTGCCGGACTTGACTGGCTGCCCCACCTTTTTTATTGGATCAATATCATACAGATACTTCACACCGTTTGCGGATTCCGCCACGTTCAGCGTGGCCTCCCAGACGGTGTTATTTTTATCCTGAATGTACGTTGTCCAATACTGCCAGTCGTTCTTGCCGTTGTTGTCCAGCCAGTCGTGAGGATATCCAGCCTTCTCCCGGTCCTTGTACTGCGAGGTGGCAATCAGTTCATCCGCCAGCACGACGGATTCCTGCTTGACCTTCACATCCCGGTTCTTTCGTGCAAGATCATTTGTCACAGGAACTCTCCGCCCATTCCGGTTGCGGAACTTCTCGCTGGGAGCTGCGATGCGGATATCCACCACTTCCCCGTTGGGGTCATAGGTCGTGATGGTCTGGCCGCCCAACTCCTTCACCCGCTCACGCATCATCTCCTTGCGCTCTGCGTCCGTCAGCCCCTCCAGCAGCGTGGAATCCAGATAGACGCCCTTGCCGTAATCCGTCCCGTCCTCGCCCTTGATCTCCCGGATAGAGAACTGCACGTCCCCTTCCTGCACCACGGAGGAAAAAGGCAAGCCCTTGATGTTGACATTCTGCCCAGCATAGGTTATACTGCCAATATAACCATTTCGCAGAAGCTGCCGGGACGCTATTGTAAGCCCGGAAGAGCGAAGAAGCGGGATGGTTCTTTTTTATGTCCAGCATGGACTCGGAGTTTTCGCCATTTGGGCGGCGATCCGCAGCACATCCCGGTCGGAAAGCGTCGAGCTGCGAATTTGTGCTTGACTTTCCGTCTGGTTCTGTGCTACAATATTCCCAGTGGTGGATGTGTCGGACTTGACCGGCGGCCCCACGAAGGTGGTGGATGAGCTGGACTTGACCGGCGGCCCCACCTTTTTTATTGGATTGATATCATACAGATACTTTACACCGTTTGCGGATTCCGTCACGTTCAGCGTGGCCTCCCAGACGGTGTTATTTTTATCCTGAATGTACGTCGTCCAATACTGCCAGTCGTTCTTGCCGTTCTGCATTGATGCGGGCCAGCTCCTGTACGCCGACCTCGGACACCATCTGCTGGAGCATCCCGCACCTTGCTGTCCTTGAAGTAGTCCTGCTGCGCCTCCGTCAAGCTCCGACCTTCGCTGTCTCGCAGGGAGAACTGCACATCCCCTTCCTGCACCACGGAGGAAAAAGGCACGCCCTTGATGTTGACATTCTGCTTGAAATAAGATATACTGCCAACATAGCCATTTCGGTGCAATTCAATGGGCATAGAGAAGCCCATTGTCTTAAGCAGCGAAGTGGCTCTTTTCTTATCCAAGAAAAGCACATCGCTGGTTTTTAAGAAGCCCCTGCTGTTTTCTTTCGCCGTCCGGTTTTCTGTTGCCGTTTTGGTGTATGCACTGGAGACCTTCTGAATATCGTCAATAGCAAATCCCTTTTCGACGGGGCGAAGGTCCAAAACCGCTACAATGTTTCGACCGTTTTTTGCTTTCGCTGTATCCAGAAGAACCAACCGGGTATTACTTGTGCCGCCTCTGGTCTTGCTTTTCAGCACCAGTGCCGGATCCTCCAGAAGCTGGGGGATCTTTTTGATCTCCGCCAGCGTCATTTCCGGGTGCTCCCGAAGGATGGTGCTTATCTTGCCGCCCTCCATGTAAATGTCGCTCTCGATGGCACCCAGCCCCTGCAAAACCGGGCCGGTGCTGCCCAGCGTAAACCGCACGCCCTCCGGCTTGCCGTCCTTGGCCCACTGGTCGATCTCGTCGGCAAAGGCTTCCCGAATCGCCAGCTGATCCCTCTGCGCCTTGCCCTCGCTCCGGGTTCTCCGCTCCCTGATAGCTCTCCACCGCCGCCGTGGCCGCCTTGTCATAGGCTTCCACAATGCGCTCCAGATAGTGCAGTCCGCCGTCCCGCATCTCCTTCAAGAGCGCGCCTCCGCCTTGGTGTTGGTGGTCAGCCCATCGAAGTACGCCTTCACCTTGGCGATGAAGTCCTTCAGCTTGCCGATGAGTTTTTCCGTCCCCCACACTCCCCGCCGGCAGTGAGACACAAAAAATTCCCGGAGAGCCTTCGTTCTCCGGGAATTTTTTATGAGTCAATAAACGCTATCAAGCCTTGCCGGCGCAGCCCAGCACGTCCACCAGCTTGTGGCGCACCAGCTCCTTGATGTTGGCACGGGCGGGCTTCAGATACTCACGGGGGTCGAACTTGTCGGGATGCTCCTCCATGAACTGACGGATGGTGCCGGTCATAGCCAGCCGCAGATCGGAGTCGATATTGATCTTGCACACGGACAGCTTGGCCGCCTCACGCAGCTGCTCCTCCGGCACACCGATGGCATTGGGCATCCGGCCGCCGTGGTCGTTGATCATCTTCACGTACTCCTGCGGCACGGAGGAAGAACCGTGCAGCACGATCGGGAAGCCGGGCAGTCGGCGGGAGACCTCTTCGAGCACGTCGAAGCGCAGGGGAGGCGGAACCAGGATGCCCTGCTCGTTGCGGGTGCACTGCTCGGGCTTGAACTTATATGCGCCGTGGCTGGTGCCGATGGCGATGGCCAGAGAGTCGCAGCCGGTCTTGGATACGAACTCCTCCACCTCCTCCGGACGGGTATAGGATGCCTCATGAGCGGCCACCTTCACCTCATCCTCAATACCGGCCAGCGTACCAAGCTCGGCCTCCACCACCACGCCGTGGTCGTGGGCATACTCCACCACACGCTTGGTGATCTCGATGTTCTCGGCAAAGGGCTTGGAGGATGCGTCGATCATCACAGAGGTAAAGCCGCCGTCGATGCAGCTCTTGCAGGTCTCGAAGTCGGGGCCGTGATCCAGATGCAGCACGATGGGGATATCGGGGCAGCACTCCACAGCGGCCTCCACCAGCTTCACCAGATAAGTGTGGTTGGCATAGGCACGGGCGCCCTTGCTGACCTGAAGGATCACGGGGGCGTGCTCCTCCTGGCAGGCCTCGGTGATGCCCTGTACGATCTCCATGTTGTTGACGTTGAAAGCGCCGATGGCGTAGCCGCCGTTATAGGCCTTTTCAAACATTTCCTTGGAAGTGACCAGTGGCATAAAAATCGCTCCTTTAGCAAAATAGTTCTTGACTTGTACGGAATGATTGGAATAATATATCCATGGCTTATTGTATCACACTTTTTCTTTTTTGCAACCCCCAGTCATTTACTTTATGGCATTTCCGTGCTAAACTGATAGAGCTTGATTAAAAATTCTTCTGTGGAGGTATAGATCATGAAAGAATTAAAGGGTGCCTGCATCATCGGACAGTCCGGCGGGCCTACATCGGTCATCAACGCCAGCGCCTACGGCGTCATCGACACGGCGCTGAAGTCTCCCTGCATCACGCAGGTGCTGGGCGCCGAGCACGGCATCAAGGGCGTGCTGAATGACCGTCTGTTCGACATGGGGCTGGAGGACCCGGAGGAGCTGCGGCTGCTGAAATACACTCCCTCCTCTGCTCTGGGCTCCTGCCGCTATAAGATCGCAGACCCGGAAAAGGACGATACCGACTATCGCCGGATTCTGGAGGTGTTCAAGAAGCATAACGTCCGCTACTTCTTCTATAACGGCGGCAACGACTCCATGGATACCTGCAACAAGATCAACACCTATATGCAATCCGTGGGCTACGAGTGCCGGGTCATGGGCGTACCCAAGACCATCGATAACGACCTCTTCGGTACCGACCACTGCCCCGGCTACGCCTCGGCGGCCAAGTACATCGCCACGTCCATGATGGAGGTCTATCACGACGCCCATGTCTATGACACCGGCATGATCGTGGTCATGGAGATCATGGGCCGCCACGCCGGCTGGCTGGCCGCCTCTGCGGCGCTGGCTTCGGAGTACGGCGCAGGTCCCGACCTCATTTATCTGCCGGAAACGGATTTCAGTATGCCCAAGTTCATCGAGGACGCGAAGCGGGTCTATGCCGAAAAAGGCAGCTGCATCATCGCCGTCTCCGAGGGCATCCACTATGAGGACGGCGGCTTCGTCTCCGAGGCCAAGGTAGCCGCCAATGACGGCTTCGGCCATGCTCAGCTGGGCGGTCTGGCCGCTATTCTGGCGCAGGTGCTGAAGGAGGAGACCGGCGCCAAGGTCCGTGGCATCGAGCTGAATCTGCTGCAGCGCTGCGGCGCACATCTGGCCTCCGAGACGGATATCGAGGAGTCCTTTATGGCGGGCAAGGCCGCCGTGGAAAACGCCGTCAACGGCATCAACGGCCGCATGATTGGTTTTGAGCGTGGCGTCCGGGACGGCCGCTATGCCTGCAAAACCAAGCTGATCCCTCTGATGGAGGTGGCCAATGTGGAGAAGAAAATTCCCCGTGAGTGGATCAATGCCGAGGGCAACGGCGTGAACCACCAGTTCATCGAGTACGCCCTGCCTCTGATTCAGGGTGAGCCGGATCTGCCCAAGGTGGACTCCCTCCCCCGCTTCGCCAAGCTGAAGAAAATTCTGGCAAAATAATCGCAGCCATAAAAAATGTCCGGCCATAGGGCCGGACATTTTTTGTAGTTCTCCTACTGATCGAAGGAGGGGTTGACGAAGTAGAGATTCTTCTGATCCATCTTCTCCTTTGCCAGCCGCAGCCCCTCACCGAAGCGCTGGAAATGGACGATCTCACGGGCCCGCAGGAACTTGATGACATCGTTGACGTCGGGGTCATCCGACAACCGCAGGATGTTGTCATAGGTAACACGGGCCTTCTGCTCTGCTGCAAGGTCCTCTGTCAGATCTGCAATCAGGTCCCCCTTCACCGCCATGGAGGCGGCGTTCCACGGGGAGCCGGAGGCGGCAGTGGGATAGACCCCGGCGGTATGATCCACGAAGTACGCTTCATAGCCGGCGTCCTTCACCTCCTGCTCCGTCATGCTCCTGGTCAGCTGGTGAACGATGGTCCCCACCATCTCCAGATGCCCCAGCTCCTCCACACCAATATCCGTCAGCAGCGCCTTCAGCTCCGGGTATGGCATGGTGTAGCGCTGGCTGAGATACCGCAGGGAGGCTCCCAGCTCTCCGTCCGGCCCACCGTACTGACTGATGATGAAGGCCGCCAGTTTGGGATTGGGGTTGGCGATGCGTACCGGGTATTGCAGCTTCTTCTCATAGACAAACATCAGTCCGAACCTCCTTCATCCCAGGGCCACGGGTCCTTGAGCCACCGGTAGCCGCCCTCGGTAACGGTGGTCTGGGTCAAGGGGCCGTACTGCGCCTCATAGCGGGCTCTCCCCTCCTGCGCTAACCGGATATATTCCCAGTAGAGGGCCAGCACCTCCTGATCCTCGGCATGGGTCACCAGATACAACCCCAGCTCGTCGATGGCGAAATCCAGTGCCATCAGCTCTGACAGCGCCGTGTTGGCCGCCGGGAACCGGCTTTTCAGCTCCTTATGAAACGGCAGGTCCAGTCCGGGGAACAGCGTCCCCTGCTGCAAGGCCTCCCGCTGATCGTAGCGCTTGGGGTCCTGCCCCTGCATGGCCACAAAGGGAAACGCCATAGCGGCGCACCGTCCCGGCAGCTGCCCCTTCCCCTCCGGGCACTCATTCTCCGCCGCAGCGTTGGTGATTTCTGTGTACAAGAGTCCTTCCTCCTCACAGGTCATGTGTGAGCCAAGCGGCTCATCCCATTCTATGCCACCGCCGTGAAACTGGGGACTTCCCTTTTCGGAAACTTATGGTATAATGTCTCTAACGTATCTTTATCATAGGAGGAATCAGATATGGCAAACCAGACCATCCCCCAGCGCAGTGAGGTTCCGGAGGAATACACATGGAACCTGAAGGACCTGTATGAAAGCGATCAGGCGTGGAATGAGGAATATAAGGCCCTGAAGACCCTCCCGGAGCAGATCACTGCCTTCCGTGGCACGCTGGGCCGCAGTGCCGAGGACCTGCTGGCATGGTTCCGGCTCCAGGATCAGGTGGAGGAGCGGCTGAGCCGCCTGTATGGCTACGCCAGCTGCAAGGGCGACGAGGACACCGGCAACAGCTTCTATCAGGATATGCGTGGCAAAGCCATGAGCACGCTGGTGACCATCTCCAGCGCTGCTGCCTTTGCCACCCCGGAGATCATGGAGATCCCGGAGGATACCCTGAATCTGTTCTACACCGCCCAGCCGGAGCTGGAGACCTACCGCCGCAGCCTGTATCAGATCCGCCGCCGCAAGGCCCACATCCTCTCCCCTGCCGAGGAGAAGCTGCTGGCCTCCGCCGGCGAGATGGCCAACGCCTCTGAGAACGTGGCCAGCGTGTTCCGCAACGCCGATATGGTCTATCCCGACGTGGTGGACGAGGCCGGCAATGCCCATCAGCTGACGGACGCCACCTTCGTCCCCATGCTGATGAGCCCCGACCGGGAGCTGCGCCGCCGTGCCTTCGAGACCTACTACAAGGCGCTGGGCCAGTATAAGAACACCGTGGCCGCCACGCTGGACGGCCAGTTCAAGCAGCTGTGCTTCTTCGCCAACGCCCGCCACTACGACAGCACCCTTCAGGCATCTCTGGACGCCACTGAGGTGCCGGTGCCGGTGTATCTGAACCTCATTGAGGCGGTCCACGGCAATCTGGATAAGATGTACCGCTATGTGGCCCTGCGAAAAAAGGTCATGGGCGTGGACGAGCTGCATATGTACGACGTCTATACCCCCATTGTGGCGGACGCCGACAAGGAGATCACCTATGAGCAGGCCAAGGAGACCGTGCTGGAGGCCCTCCATGTGCTGGGCGATGACTATGTGGCTCTGCTGAAGGAGGGCTTCAACAACCGCTGGATCGACGTCTACGAGAACGTGGGCAAGCGAGGCGGCGCCTATTCCTCCGGCATCAGCCGTCCCCACCCCTATGTGCTGCTGAACCACAAGAACAATCTGGACTGCCAGTTCACGCTGGCCCATGAGATGGGCCACGCCCTGCACAGCTATCACAGTTGCAAGTATCAGCCCATCAGCACCAGCGACTATGTCATCTTCGTAGCCGAGGTGGCCTCCACCTGCAACGAGGTACTGCTGATGCGCCACCTGCTGAGCAAGACCACCGATAAGAAGCAGCGTGCCTATCTCATCAACCACTTCCTGGATCAGTTCAAGGGTACCGTGTACCGCCAGACCATGTTCGCCGAGTTCGAACTGGCCATGGGCAAGATGGCCGAAAACGGCGAGGCCCTGACGGCGGACGCCCTGTGCAGGAAGTATCATGAACTCAATAAGCTCTACTTCGGCCCGGATATGATCTCCGATGACCAGATCGCTCTGGAGTGGGCCAGAATCCCCCACTTCTTCTATAACTACTATGTGTTCCAGTACGCCACCGGCTTCTCCGCCGCCGTGGCGATCGCCAACCGCATCCTCAAGGAAGGTGCTCCCGCCGTGGCGGACTATAAGAAGTTCCTCTCCGGCGGCTGCAGCACCGACCCCATCAGTCTGCTGAAAATCGCCGGCGTGGATATGAGCTCTCCGGAGCCCGTCAACAGCGCTCTGGCCCTGTTCGGCGAGCTGGTAGACGAGCTGGCAGAGCTGCTGTAAATCAGTTTTCCTGCACAGCTATCCCGACCTATGACCATCCCCCATTCCGCCGCCCCGGCAGAATGGGGGATGCCTTTCGGAATGATCTCATCCAAACCTCATACTAAAACTCCCCCTGCGCCATATGGCGCAGGGGGAGTTTCACACGATTTGACGGGATGTGCCTTCCCTTTAGTCTACGATATCCACCGAAGCCTTCACGCCGGTGCGCTGTGCGTAGGAGCGGATCAGGGTACGGATCTCCTTGGCGATGCGGCCCTGACGGCCGATGACCCGGCCCATATCCTCCGGGGCCACACGCAGCTCCAGCGTCAGCTCATCGCCGTTTTCCACCTCCGTCACAGTGACCTGATCGGGATGCTGAACAAGACTTCTGGCGATGTAGAGCAGCAGCTCCTTCATGCCTCTGCCTCCGCTTTACTGAACGTCGACCTTCTTCAGCAGAGCACGAACGGTCTCAGTGGGCTGAGCACCGGTCTTGATCCACTCACGGGCCCGGTCAGCGTCGATCTTGATCTCAGCGGGAGACACGCAGGGGTTGTAGGTGCCGATCTCCTCGATGAAACGGCCGTCACGGGGATAGCGGGAATCCGCCACTACCACACGATAGTAAGGAGCCTTCTTAGCACCCATTCTTCTCAGTCTGATCTTAACCATGTTGTTTTTCCTCCAATAATGTAAAATAGAATTGTATTTGATAAATGCTCCTGCACTTATTTACGGTTTTTGCGCCGGTCACTTCAGCCGCTTCTTACGCCCGAAGCCCTGCATCTTTCCACGGCCCCCCATTCCGGGCATACCGCCCATGCCGGGGATGCCCCGGAACCGGCCCTTGCTCATGGACTTGGTGAGCTGCTGGAGCATCTCAAAGGACTTCAGCAGCCGGTTCACATCCACCACCTGCAAGCCGCAGCCTGCGGCAATGCGCCGTTTGCGGCTGGCGTTGAGGATCTGTGGATTCTCCCGCTCCAGCGGCGTCATGGATAGGATGATGGCCTTGGTATGGGCCATCTGCTTTTCATCGATCTGACTGGCATCCAGCTGCTTGCCCAGATTCCCCGGCAGCATCCCGGCGATCTGGCTCAGGTCGCCCATGTTCTGCAGCTGCTCCATCTGATCCAGATAGTCCGTCAGCGTCAAGCGGTTCTTGCGGAGCTTCTCCTCCAGCTTCTTGGCCTGCTTCTCATCATACTGCTGCTCCGCCTTCTCGATGAAGGTCAGCATATCGCCCATGCCCAGGATCCGGGAGGCCATGCGCTCCGGGTGGAACAACTCGATCATGTCCAGCTTCTCGCCGGTACCCACGAACTTGATGGGCTTGCCGGTGGCCGCCCGGATGGAGAGAGCTGCACCGCCACGGGCGTCGCCGTCCAGCTTGGTGAGCAGCACACCGTCGATGCCCAGCGCCTCATCAAAGGCGGAGGCGGCGTTCACCGCATCCTGACCGGTCATGGCATCCACCACCAGCAGGATCTCCGTGGGCTTCACCGCCGCCTTGATGGCCTTCAGCTCGTCCATCAGGGCCTCATCGATGTGCAGCCGTCCTGCGGTATCCAGAAAGACCATGTCGTTGCCGTGGTCCCTGGCGTACTTGACGGCCTCCTCGGCAATGTGTACCGGGTCCGCCTGACCCATTTCAAACACCGGGATATCCAGCTGTTTGCCCACTACCTGCAGCTGGTTGATGGCGGCCGGACGGTACACATCGCAGGCCACCAGCAATGGCCGCTTGCCGAACTGTCGGCGCATCAGGCCCGCCAGCTTGGCGCCGTTGGTGGTTTTACCGGCGCCCTGCAGACCCACCATCATCACAATGGTGGGTCCCTTGGAGGCAAAGGTCAACCGAGCATTGGAGCCGCCCATCAGGGCCGTCAGCTCCTCATTGACGATCTTGACGATCTGCTGACCGGGGGTCAGGCTGTCCAGCACATCTGCACCGACACAGCGCTCTGTGACCTGCGCCACAAAATCCTTGACCACCTTATAGCTGACGTCCGCCTCCAGCAGCGCCAGCCGCACCTCACGCATCCCCTCCCGGACGTCCGCCTCGGTGAGGCGGCCCTTGCCACGGAGCTTTTTGAATGCGGCGTTGAGTTTTTCGGAAAGTCCTTCAAATGCCATAGCTTACTCCCTCAGAGCGGCGGCATATTCGCAAATCTGCGCCGTCAGCCGTTCCAGCTCCGGATTCTCATACTGCCGGTAGTTGATGGTTCTGATCTCCTTGGCGGCGTCCTCGATGCCCTGCACCTTCTTCTGCATCTGCATGAAGCGCCGGATGAGGCCCGTCTTGTCCTCCAGCTCTGTCATGGCGGCCTCCGCCCGGACAATGACGTCCCGGACGCCCTGCCGGGAGATACCGTAGTTCTCGGCGATCTCCGCCAGCGACAGATCCTCGTTGTAATAAAGATCAAAGAATTCCTTCTGCCGGTCCGTGAGGATCTCCCCATAAAAATCGAACAGCATCGTCATGCGATAGGTCTGGTTTTTCACGAAGATCCCTCCTATGTAAAGTTGATTTGCTTTACAAGCATGACTATCATACCCCATTCCGCCCCGGTTGTCAAGGTGAATTTTGCGGCAAATGAAAGTTTTTCATGGCTGCGGGCATCATTTTTCATGGAATAATTCCTCATTTCCCTTGCACAATCCCGGTGATTTGGCTATAATAGGCTGTATGCTAATGTGAAGGAATGAATCCATGAGTACTGTTATCACCTCTGTGGATCACCGCAGCCCTGCCCAGCGGGCGGGGATCCGGCCCGGCGAGAAGCTGCTGACCATCAACGGCCACGAGATCGTGGACGTGCTGGACTACCGCTTCTACGGCTATGATGCCAAGTGCCGGCTGGAGCTGCTGGAGCCCAACGGTTCCGTGCGGAATGTACAGATCAAAAAGGAAGATGGCCTGGATCTTGGGCTGAATTTCGACACCTATCTGATGGACGAAATGCGCTGCTGCGCCAACCACTGTGTGTTCTGCTTCGTGGACCAGATGCCCCCCGGAATGCGCCAGACCCTCTATTTTAAGGACGACGATGCCCGGCTGAGCTTTCTGCAGGGCAACTATATCACCCTCACCAATCTGACGGAGCGGGAGGCTCAGCGCATCATTGATCTGCGCATCAGCCCCATCAACGTCTCCGTCCACACCACGGACCCCCAGCTCCACTGCACCATGCTGGGCAACAAGAACGCCGTGCGCTCTCTGGAGTATATGCGCCGGTTCTGTGAGGCCGGCATCGTCATGAACGGCCAGATCGTCATCTGCCCCGGCTGGAACGACGGCGACCAGCTGCGCCGCACCCTGCGGGACCTGACGGAGATGGAGTTCTCCAGCTGCTCGCTGGTGCCGGTGGGCATCACCAAGTACCGCAAGGGCCTTGCCAAGCTGCGCCCCGTGGACGCCGCCACCGCCGCCGAGATCATCGACATCGCAGACGAATTCGGCCGGGAGAATCTGGAGCGCTTCGGCACCCGGCGCTTTTTCTGCGCCGACGAGCTGTTCCTGCGGGCGGGCCGCCCCCTGCCGGAGGAGGACTACTACGAGGGCTACCGCCAGCTGGAAAACGGCGTGGGAATGCTGCGCTCGCTGGGGGACGATTTTCTGGCAGCGCTGGATACGGTGGATGTACCGGAGGAATTTTCCTCCTTCACCATCGCCACCGGCACAGCGGCGGCCCCCTTCCTGACGGGACTGGTGCAGCAGGCACAGGCCCGCTTTCCCGACCTCCGGGGCGAGGTGGTGGCCATCGACAACGACTTCTTCGGCCACACCATCGACGTGGCGGGCCTGCTGACGGGACAGGACATCTCCGCCCAGCTGCAAAAGCGGCCGCTGGGGGACCGGGTGCTGATCCCGCTGCATATGCTGCGGCACGGTGAAACGGTATTTCTGGATGATTATACAGTAGAGCGTCTGTCTCAGGTGCTGGGCCGCCCCGTACAGGTGGTGGGTCTGGACGGCTTCGATCTGGCCGACGCCCTCTTTGCCCCGGCGGAAAGCCGGCAGGACAACGGAAGGAGCTGATACCCATGTCCAAACCCTTGATCGCTATCGTCGGACGGCCCAACGTGGGCAAGTCCATGCTGTTCAACAAGATCATCGGCCGACGCCTCTCCATTGTGGAGGATACTCCCGGTGTCACCCGTGACCGCATTTATGGGGAGTCCGATTGGAACGGCCGAAAGTTCCGCCTGGTGGATACCGGCGGTATCGAACCCAATACCGACAACCAGATCCTTGCCTTCATGCGGGAGCAGGCTCAGATCGCCATCGACAACGCCAACGTCATCATCTTCGTCACCGATATCAAGACCGGCATGACCGCCGCCGACCAGGAGGTGGCCGGGATGCTCCAGCGCTCTAAGAAGCCCATTGTGCTGGCGGTGAACAAGATGGACTCCACCGGCGCCGTGGATCCGGACTTCTATGAGTTCTACAATCTGGGTCTGGGCGACCCCATCGCCGTGTCCGCCGTCCACGGCCACGGCACCGGCGACCTGCTGGATGCCTGCCTGCAATACTTCCCCCCGGAGGATGAGGAGGAAGAGGACAGCGATGTCATTCAGGTGGCCATCATCGGCAAGCCCAATGTGGGCAAGTCCTCCCTCACCAACCGCATTCTGGGCCAGCAGCGGGTCATCGTCAGCAACGTGGCCGGCACCACACGGGACGCCATCGACAGCTACTTTGAAAACGAGACCGGCAAGTATAACTTCATTGACACCGCCGGTATGCGGAAAAAGTCCAAGGTGGACGACAATATCGAAAAATACAGTGTCCTGCGGGCCACCATGGCCATCGAGCGCAGCGATGTGTGCCTCATCATGATCGACGCACAGGACGGTGTCACGGAGCAGGATACCAAGGTGGCGGGTCTGGCCCACGAGGCCGGCAAGGCCTGTATCATCGTGGTGAACAAGTGGGATCTGGTGGAAAAGGACGACAAGACCATGGACCGGATGCGGGAGGATATCCGCCGGGACCTGAGCTATATGACCTACGCCCCCATCGTGTTCATCTCCGCCCTGACCGGCCAGCGTGTCACCCGGCTCTTCGAGCTCATCAACTACGTCCGGGAGCAGTCCTCCATGCGGATCACCACCGGGATGCTCAACTCCGTTCTGGCGGACGCACAGACCCGTGTCCAGCCCCCCACGGATAAGGGCCGCCGCCTGAAGATCTATTATATGACGCAGGTGGGCATCCGCCCGCCCCACTTTGTGGTGTTCTGCAACGACAAAAAGCTCTTCCACTTCTCCTATCGCCGGTATCTGGAAAATCAGATTCGCAGCGTGTTCGGGCTGGAGGGTACGCCCATCATCATGAGCATCCGTCAGAAGGGGGAAGAAGATGCATAACGTGACCGTGGCTTTTGCCGCATTGCTGGTGATGCTGCTGTCCTACTTCTTCGGCTGCTTCAACGGCTCTTTCATGGTATCCCACTTCATCATCCGGGACGACGTTCGCAAGCACGGCAGCGGCAACGCCGGTCTCACCAACTTCTACCGCACCTACGGTGCCAAATACGCCCTGCTGGTCATCGCCTGCGACATGGGCAAAACCGTGGCGGCGTGCCTGCTGGGCAGCTTCTTCTTCCGCTGTCTGGGCTGGGACGGCACCTTGGGGACGCTGCTGGCGGGCCTTGGCTGCGAGCTGGGCCACATCTTCCCGGTGTTCTACGGCTTCCGGGGCGGCAAGGGCATCCTCTCCGGCGGCACGCTGGTGCTGCTGCTGAACTGGCGGGTGGCCGCCGTGGCATGGGCGCTGTTCCTGCTGCTGTGGCTCACCACCCGATACGTCTCGCTGGCCTCCATCACCGCCACCTGCAGCGCCCCTGTCACCGTGTTCTTCTTCTATGGCCACAACTGGCTCTACACCGGTCTATGTCTGGCGGTGGCGGCTCTGGTGGTCTGGTGTCATCGGGAAAATATCCAGCGCCTTCTCCACGGAACGGAGAAAAAATTCAAGTGGCACGTCAACCCCACGGAGGGCAAGAAGCCGCCTGAATAAGAGAGAGAAAATAAGCAGAAAGGAACCAAGCACATGAAACACAACCAAATGCGTCAGGTGGTCTTCCCCATTCTGGCAGCCTTTATCTGGGGTACTTCCTTCGTGTCGCAGGATATCTGCGCCGACTCCATGGGGGCCTTCACCTTCAACGGCACCCGTTACTTTATCGCCGTACTGTCTCTGCTGGTGGTGATCGCCGTCATGAACACCACTCGGAAGGACCGGCCCCAGCCCACGGCGGAGGAAAAGAAGGCCTCCCGCAAGCAGCTGTGGCTGGGCGGTCTCTGCTGCGGCACCGCTCTGGCTATCGCCTCCAACTTCCAGCAGGCAGGTCTGGTGGCCGGCACCGACGCCGGCAAGGCGGGCTTCATCACGGCGCTGTATGTGGTGCTGGTTCCCCTGTTCGGTCTGTTCTTCCGCCGGAAGGTCAGCGGCCCGGTGTGGATCGCCGTGGTGCTGAGCGTGGTATCCCTGTACCTGCTGTGCATCAAGGGCGGCTTCTCTCTGGCCCCCGGCGACCTGCTGGTGCTGGTGTGCGCCGTGTGCTTTGCCGTACACATTCTCCTCATTGACCACTTCACCGCCCGCTGCGACGGCGTGAAGCTCTCCTGCCTGCAGTTCCTGTTCGCCGCTATCTGGTCCACCATTCTGGCCCTGATCTTCGACACCATTGACTTCCACGTCCTTTGGGAGTGCATCCTGCCCCTGCTGTACGTGGGCGTGTTCTCCTGCGGCGTGGGCTACACCCTGCAAATTCTGGCCCAGAAGGATTCCAACCCCACGGTGGTCACCATCCTGCTGAGTCTGGAGAGCGTGTTCGCCGTCATCGCCGGTGCCATCATCCTGCACCAGCAGATGTCCCTGCGGGAGTATATCGGCTGTGCTCTGATGTTCATTGCCGTGGTGCTGGCGCAGGTCCAGTTCCCCGCCAAAAAGGCCAAGCAGCTCCAGTAAGCCCTTTACAAATCAACAAAAGACGCCCTCCGGCCATGCCGGAGGGCGTTTCTCTATTCACTTCTTCCCTTTCAGGGCTTCATGCGGCGCAGCAGCTCCACCAGCATCTTCCAGACCCGCTGCACGGAGGAGATGGACATTTTCTCCCGGAAGGTGTGGATCTCCTTCAGATCCGGTCCGAAGGACACGCAGTCCAGCCCCGGCAGCTTGGCGGAGAACAGCCCGCACTCCAGACCGGCATGGATGGCCTCCACCTTGGGTTCATAGCCGTACTGATCGGTGAACACCTCCACCATCAGATCCCGCAGCGGAGAATCCGGCAGATAGGCCCAGCCGGGGTACTCTCCACGGGTGGAGGTCTCCCCGCCCAGCTCCGCCGTCAGGCAGGCGATGCGCTGGAGCAGCATCTGCTTCTGGCTCTCCACGCTGCTGCGAACGCTGCTGGACAGATGCACCGCCGTCTCGCCGGTGGTGAGGATGCCCATGTTCAGGGAGGTCTGCACCAGACCGGGGATGTCAGCGCTCATGACCTGTACGCCGTTGGGGTGGCACACCAGCAGGCACACCGCCCGGCGGGTGGACACTGCGTCCATAGGCAGCATGGCCGTCTCGGCAGGCTCCACCGTTACCTCTACGTCGGGATCCGTCACCCGGTACTCCTCCCGCAGGGACTGCGTCATGCGGCGGCAGACCTCAGCGGTGACCTCGGCATCGGCGGCCACCACCGCCTGTGCGCCGGTGGGAATGGCGTTGTCCTTCAGACCGCCGCAGACCTCCACCAGCCGCAGCTCCGTCTCCTCCGCCACAGAGGCCAGCACACGGCCCATCAGCTGAACGCCGCTGCCCCGGCCCTTGTCGATCTCCGTGCCGGAGTGGCCGCCTACCAGCCCCTGAACGGTAATGCGCTGCACAGGAGCCGCAAAGACCTCCCGCCGCACCGGCAGCACGCAGTCCATCCGAGCGCCTCCGGCGCAGCTGACGGTGAACACGCCCTCGTCCTCAGAGTCAATGTTCAGCATCCGGCGTCCCTTCAGGCCGGACACGTCAATGCCCATGGCCCCGTCCATGCCCGTCTCCTCGTCCACGGTGATGACCGCCTCAATGGGAGGATGGGGCAGGCTCTCGTCGTCCAGCACCGCCAGCGCCATGGCCACGGCGATGCCGTCGTCTCCGCCCAGCGTGGTCCCCTTGGCATAGACAAAATCCCCGTCGATGGCCAGATCCAGCCCCTCACGGGTCATGTCCTTGCCGCAGTCCGGCGCCTGCTCGCACACCATGTCCATGTGACCCTGCAAAATCACCGGCTCCGCCCCCTCGTACCCGGCGGAGGCGTCCTTAAAGATGATGATGTTGTTCAGCGCATCCTGCTGATACCGCAGGCCCCTCTCCCTGGCAAACTCCGCCAGCCAGTCGCTGACGGCCTTGGTGTTGCCCGAACCGCGGGGAATGGCGCTCATCTGCTCAAAAAAGTGAAATACCCGTCCCGGCTCCAGATGCTCCAGAACTGCCATATACATCGCTCCTTTTCTCTGTATGGGATATCGCCTTTAGTATACCCCCTGCCACCGGATTTGACAAGAGAAAAACTGCCGGGACTCTCCTCCCGGCAGCTTTCACGCTGAAGCATCTAAATTTTTTTGCTGCGGGACTCCCGCAGGCGGCACGTCCCTGCGCCGCTTGGTCGGAGATTGCCCCTCGCCGCCTCTTATTCGTCGGCGTTGATGTGGTACAGCCCCGCCACATCCTCCAGCGCCACCGAGAAGGTCACGGCCTGCGCCTCGGTATGCGCCCCCGCTTGGGCCATGATGGCCTGCATCACGGTGTTCTTGTCGCCGGTAGGCACCACCATGAGGATGATCTCCCGCTCCTCGGCAATAGACATTCCAAAGAACTTCCCGGCATCCTCGGCGCCGGTGCTCTTGGCGTGCAGAATGGTGCCGCCGTGGGCTCCTGCGCTGCGGGCGGCTCCCATCACCGTGTCGGTGTAGCCCTGATTGGCAATGGCCACGATCAGCTGATACGCTGCATCCTTCATGCTCTCATCCTCCTTCACTTCCACATCCGGCTCCGCCTCCGGGTTGCCGGTAATTAAGTAATTCATAGCCGTCCGCCCGCCGATGCTGCTCAAAGGCAGGCACATGGCAATGCCGGTGCCGGGGTTGGTCAGGTGCATGGTGGTGACCAACTCCTTCATCAGCACCTCCTTGCACGCCGGTGTCACCACCGACAGCATCACGGACTTCTCCGTGGCCTCCAGGCCCAGATAGCTCAGCACCTCATCGCTGGCGGTCCCCCGGCCCAGCGCCGTAAACACCACCGGTGCGCCGAAGGCCCGGTAAAAATCCACAAATCGTCTGGAGCCAATCACCCGGTTGGTGATGGTGATCATCAAATACAGTCGCTTCATATGCCCTCCTATGCCAGCTCGATGATCTCCTCCACCTGCCCAACGGCCGGTACAGGAGTGCGCTTGCTGAGCTTTCGCTGATAGCTGACGCCCAGCAGCTGGATGGTCACCAGCGGCGTCATCGCCACCATGGCCACCACGCCGAAGGCGTCCGTCACCACATTGCCCCCCAGCGCATCGCAGGCCCCCATGGCAAAGGGCAGCAGGAACGTGGCCGTCATCGGACCGGAGGCCACGCCGCCGGAGTCGAAAGCGATGGAGGTAAAGATCTTCGGCACCACAAAGGACAGCGCCAGACTCAGCACATAGCCGGGGATCAAAAACCACATGATGGAGATACCCGTCAGCACCCGGATCATGGCCAGCGCCAGCGACACCGACACGCCGATGGAAAGCGCCGCATTCATGGCGCTGGCAGGAATGGCTCCGGCGGTGATCTCCTCCACCTGCCGGTTCAGCACATGGACCGCCGGTTCCGCCGACACGATGAAGTATCCGATGAGCATGGCAATGGGGATCAGCAGCCAGCTGTAGCTCTCATGGGCGGCGATGCTCTCCCCCAGGAAGCTGCCCACGGGCATGAAGCCCACGTTGACACCGGTAAGGAACAGCACCAGCCCGATGTAGGTGTACAGCAGACCAAAGAGCATACTCATGACCTCCCGCCGGTGCATCCGCCGGGTGACCAGCTGGAACAGGACGAAAAACGCCAGAATGGGCGCCAGAGACAGGAAGATCTCCTTGAAATACTCCGGCAGCGCATGGGTATACGACCGGAACATCTCCGCCGTGTCCTTGGCATCCGGCACGCTCACCGGGGTATAGGTGCTGCCGTCGGGCTGATACAGCAGACCCAGCAGCAATACCGTGATGATGGGGCCGATGGAACACAGGGCCACCAGACCGAAGCTGTCGCCCCCCGCCTCCCTGTCGTTACGCACGGCGCTGACGCCCACGCCCAGCGCCATGATAAAGGGTACCGTCATGGGGCCGGTGGTGACGCCGCCGGAGTCGAAGGCGACGGCCCAGAAGTCCGGGGACACGAAGCCCGCCAGCACGAACACGATGGCGTAAAACCAGATCAGCAGATACGACAGCTGGATGGCAAACAAAATACGCAGCAGGGCGATCACCAGAAAAACCCCCACGCCCAGCGCCACGGACCAGATGATGACCCGATCCGGGATAGACGGCACCTGCCCTGCCAGCACCTGCAGATCCGGCTCCGCCACGGTGATGATGACGCCGATCAAAAAGCTGATGGACACGATGACCCACACCTTTTTGGATCGGGTGATCTCCTTACCTACCGCCTCACCCAGTGGGATCATGGACATCTCCGAACCCAGAGTAAACAACCCCATACCCACGATCAGCAGCAGACTCCCCAGCAAAAACGCCATCATGGCGTTGTTGGAGATAGGGGTAATAGTAAAGCACAGCACCAGCACAATGGCGGTGATGGGCAGCACCGAGGTCAGCGATTCCTTCAGGGGCTTGCGGAAAATGGTCAGCACCTCTCCGGCCTCCCGCCGCTTGCGCCGCAGGCGATCCTGCTGCGCCTGTACGCTCAATGGCTTACGAGACAAATATCTTCCTCCTTTTCCAATTTTCTCCTGACAAAACGAGAGCGCACCTGTCCGTACATTGGGCAGATGCGCCTCGCATCTCTACTTACAATATCATTTTATCATGAAAAGCCCCCTCAGGGCAAGGGATTTTCCGTAAAGAATCCGTGAACAAATGGCAAGGCTTACTCCTTGTCAGCACCTGCTGCATCCTGTTTCTTGGCTTTCTCCTCCCGTTCCTTGCGGATGTGATCCACCAGCAGCAGCACGCCCATCAGCAAGCAGGCAATGCCCAGCACCAGATAGATGGCGCCGCCCCGCTCCAGGATCCCCACCAGCGCAAACAGCACGCCGAGGATAAAGACGATGACCGTGATCTGCTGCCGCTTGCGCCGGTCCCGCTGACGCTTGATCTCCTGGATCTGTTCGTCGGTGTATTCCGTGTACTTCATTCCTTCTTCTCCTTTTCCGTTATAACTCCTCCCGTGGGCCGGGCCGGTAGCTCTCCTCCATCAGCGCCAAGGTCAGCCCTCCGGCGGACAGCTCCGTCAGCCGCCCCTGCAGGGTCTCCCGCCTCTCCGACGGCAGAGATACCGTCAGCGTCACATCAGCGCCGTAGTCCATATCGTCCAGAATACCGTCCGCAGCGGCGATCTCCAGCTTCACCCGCTCAAACAGCGGATAGGGGCAGCTGAGCCGCACACGGGCCCACAGACCCATGGTGGCCACGCCTGCCGCCGCCAAGGCGTCCCGTGCGCCCTTGGAGTAGGCACGGGTCAGCCCTCCGGCCCCCAGCAGGATACCGCCGAAATACCGGGTCACCACGCACACCGCTCCGGTGACGTTCTCCCGCTGGAATACGTTCAGCATGGGCTGTCCCGCCGTTCCCTGAGGCTCTCCGTCGTCGGAGTAGCGCACCAGATTCGGCCCCAGCAGATAGCACCAGCAGTTGTGCCGTGCGTCATAATACTTCTTCTTCGTCTCCTGGATCCGGGCTTGGGCCTCCTCCTCCGTCTCCACCCGCCACACGTGGCTGATGAACCGGGAGCGCTTCTCCACAAACTCGCTCTCCGCCTCCTGAAAGGGGATACGAAAGCCGTCAGCCATGGCGCACCTCCCACTCCTGTCTTGTGATGGCCTGGCACACGCCGGGGCGCTCCGTTCCGTCGGGCCACGGCGACGGCGGCGTATCGCAGACATGGCGGAAGCCGCACTTCTCCTGCACCCGCCGGGATCGTTCATTCCCCGGAAAATGGGCGCACCACACACGCTCCGCACCCATCTCCCGAAACTGCCGGCGCAGCATCGCCTCCACAGCCTCCGGGATCAGTCCCTGCCCCCAGTAGGGGCGGGCGATCCAGTAGCCGAGCTCCGGCTCACCCCTCCCCTCCGGTATCTCCGTGGGGAATACGCCGATGGCGCCAATGGGGTCGCCGTTCCCGCCCTTTGGCACCACGGCAAAGGTTCCCTCCTTGGCCAGCACCGTCCGGATGATGTCCCGGCTGTTCTCCACAGAGGTGTGGGGCGACCATCCGGCGGCGGGGCCTACCTCCGGGTCCCTGGCCCAGCGGTACAGCGCCTCGGCATCGCTCTCCTGCCACGGCCGCAGCAGCAGCCGTTCCGTCTCCATCATTCCCCAGTCCTCCTTCGGCTCCGTCCAGCCCTCGATATAGTCCTTCAGCTGGCCCAGCACCTTGGGGGGACACACCGCCGTCACATCAATGCTCTCCTGATAGGCCACATCCTCCACCTTGGCCTCCCGATAGAGGCTGTCCAGCATCCCCGCCTTGTCATAGGGCAGATGGATTACCACCCGGCGGGTACCCTTGTCCAGCCTCCGGTCGATGGCCTCCATCAGCGCCGGGATGCCCTCCCCGGTCTTGGCGGAGATGGACACGGCGTCCTCCTCATGGCTCCGCTCCCCGGAGAAGGCCACGTCGCACTTATTGTATACCCGGATGCAGGGGATCTGATCCGCCTTCAGCTCGTGGATCAGGTCCTCCACAATGGCGGCCTGCTGCTGCCACTGGGGATTGGACACGTCGATGACGTGCAGCAGCAGGTCTGCGTACTCCAGCTCCTCCAGCGTGGCCTTGAAGGCCTCCACCAGCTGGTGGGGCAGCTTGCGGATAAAGCCCACGGTGTCGGAGATCACCACATCCAGCGTATCGCTGACGGTGAGCAGCCGTGTGGTGGTGTCCAGCGTATCAAACAGCCGGTTGTTGGCGGGGATACCCGCCCCGGTGATGGCGTTGAGCAGGGTGGATTTTCCGGCATTGGTGTAGCCCACGATGGCCACCACCGGGATCTCGTTTTTCTGCCGCCGCTGGCGCTGGGTGCTGCGGACCCGCCGCACCTCCTCCAGCTCCGCCTTCAGCTTGTCGATCTTCCGGTGGATGTGGCGGCGGTCCGTCTCCAGCTGCGTCTCGCCTGGGCCCTTGGAGCCAATGGGACCCTTGCCGCTAGTGCCGGCCTGTCGCTCCAGATGAGTCCACATACCCACCAGCCTCGGCAGCAGATACTGGTACTGGGCCAGCTCCACCTGCAAGCACCCCTCCTTGGTCTTGGCCCGCTGGGCAAAGATGTCCAGGATCAGGCCGCTGCGGTCCAACACCTGTACCCCGGTCATCTCCGTCAGCACCCGGATCTGGGAGGGCGAGAGGTCGTTGTCGAAGATGACCATGGTGGCCTCTTCCTCCTGCACCATGCGCCGTACCTCCTCCACCTTGCCCTCTCCGATGAAGCTGTGGGGATCCGGCTTCTCCCTGCTCTGCAAAATGGTGCCGACGGCTTGCCCTCCGGCGGTCTCTACCAGAGCCGCCAGCTCCGCCAAACTCTCCTCGTCTGCGTTGTCCTCCCGCAGCACCGGGGAGCGCAGCCCCACCAGCACCGCATAGTCTCTCTTATTTTCCCTGTTTTCTTCCAAAGTTCTGCGTTCCATGTACATCCTCGCTTCCGGTTTTCACCTAATAATATAGTATACCCGGCGGCAAAAGTAAAGGACCCGCAGCCAAAAAGCTGCGGGTCCTGTAAAAAGTGTCTTTACTTGTCCAGACCGAAGCGCTTGTTGAACTTCGCCACACGTCCGCCGGTATCCACCAGCTTCTGCTTGCCGGTGAAGAAGGGGTGACACTTAGAGCAGACTTCTACGCGAATATCCTTCTTCGTAGAACCTGTCTCAATTACATTACCGCAGGCGCATTTGATAGTAGTCTGCTGATAATTGGGATGGATTCCTTCCTTCATTGCTCTGGTTCACCTCTTTCTGGTACAATAGTCCTCTTTCACAAAGGCAACTGTGATGATACCACATCTCATCGCAAAATGCAAGCACTTTTTGCAAATTTACAAATTTATTGTGGCGCCCGTGGAGAAAAAGTACAATACCTTGCGGCAGACCTTCTCCTCCATCACCCGCTCCAGTGCCTGAGCATAGGCCTCCAGCTGGGGCCGGTACTCCTCCGCCCGCTGCGGCTCCTCGCCGGGAGCCAGACGGTCGGTCTTGAAGTCCACCACCACCAGCCCCTCCTCCGTGCGGAAGGCGCAGTCCACGACGCCCTGAAGCATCAGCTCCTCTCCCTCCGCCGCCGGGTCGTACAGCGCCGCCGGCATCAGCAGGGCAAAGCGATACTCCCGCCAGACCTGTCGGGCCTGCCGGATCTCCTGCGCCAGCGGCGTCGCCAGAAACGCCCGGATGCGCTCTATGTCCACCGCCTCCGCCTGCTGGGGTGTCAGAAGCCGCCGATCCGTGAGCCGCCGCACCTGCTCCTCCGGGTCCGGGCCGCCCAGCTCCAGATACTGCATCACCAGATGCATGGCCGTCCCCCGTTCCGCAGCGGTGAGCCTGCGCTCCTGCTGCAAAAAGAGGGGCCTCTGGAAGTCCAGCCGCCGGGGCCGGGCGGATGCCGCCCCCTCTGCGATCTCCTCATCCAGCACCCTGCCCTTCAGCTGGGTAGCCGTCACCTTGGTGGGGATGGTGCAGGCCGCCGTGTGGCCATAGCGCAGCTCCATGGCGGAGAGATCATACCGTCGCTCCTGCACCGCAGCCTCCTCCGGGGCCGCAGCCGCAGACCCACATTCAAACACCGGGTTCTCCCACAGCCGCACCTGCCAGCCGCCATCGGAGAGGGCCGGCTGCTCCGGCTCCATGTCCGCCCACTGCCGCAGCACCGCCGCCTCCGGCGTACACAGCAGCGGCAGCAGGATCCAGTCCCCCGGTGCCTTGGCGCTCCCCACGGCCTCCGGGGCCGCCGGACAGCCCGCCACACTGAGCAGCCCCCGAACCCGATTGCGTGCAAAGCGCATACAGTCCACGCAGATGAGCTTCTCCTTGGCACGGGTCATGGCCACGTACAGGATCCGCATCTCCTCCGCCAGACTCTCCCGTGACAGGGCCAGCTGAATGGCCTGCTTGGAGACGGTATCGTACCGGATGCGCCGCTGCCGGTCCACCCGCTCCGTCCCCAGCCCCAGCCGGGGATGCACCAGCACGGGCCGCTGGAAATCGTCCCGGTTGAAGCCCTTCTGCAGATCCGCCAGGATCACCACCGGGAACTCCAGTCCCTTGGACTTGTGGATGGTCATCAGCTGCACGCCGCCGCTCTCCTGCCTTGCGCTGATATCCGGCAGGTCGCCGCTCTCTATCAGGTCATGGAGATAGCTGACGAAATCGAACAGGTTCCCCCGTCCCGCAGCCGCCAGCTGCCCGGCGTAGGCGTACAGCGCCAGCAGATTGCTGCGCCGCTGCGCACCACCCTCCATGGCCCCGAACACCGCCAGTGCCTGCCAGTCCGTATACAACTTCCACAGCAGCCGGTCCGCCGTCAACTCCCCGGCCGCCGCCCGCAGCTGCGCCAGCTGCTCCAGAAAGGCACGGCTATCCTCGCCGTCGTCGGCACACAGAGCGCCGTAGTAGTCCCCCTCCGGATGCCCGCCCCGGATCTGGGCCAGCCGATCCGGCGAAAAGCCCAGCAGCGGCGACCGCAGCACCGCCAGCAGCGGCACATCCTGCCGTGGATTGTCCACGATCTGCAAAAACGACACCATCACGGCGATCTCCATGGTCTCGAAGAAGGACTGCTCCTCCCCGCCGGCGCAGGGGATATCCTCCCGCTGCAGGGCCGCCGTAAAGGCCTTCCGCCTTGCTGCCGGAGAGCGCATCAGGATCACGATATCCTCCGGTCGGACAGGCCGCTGCTGCCCACCCTCCCCCTGCACGGGGAAGCCCTCGTCCAGCAGCTGCCGGATGCGATGGGCCACGAACCGGGCCTCCACCTCCGTCCGGTCGAAGTGTTCCTCCTCGCTATCCGCCACGCTGATCAGATGGAACTCCGTATCCGTGTCGCTGCGCTCCGGATAACCTATGGCCCCGTAGTTCAGTTGTTCCTCCGGCCCGTAGTCCATCTCTCCCATCTGCCGGGACATGATGCTGCCAAACACAAAGTTGGCAGCCGAAAGCACCTGCCGCCGGGAGCGGAAGTTCTGGCTCAGCAGCACCTTTCGTGGCTGCCCCTCCTCCGCCTCCTCTGCCGGTCGGTAGGCCAGATATTTCTCCAGAAAAATGGTGGGGTCCGCCAGCCGGAACCGATAGATGCTCTGCTTCACATCCCCCACGGTGAACAGGTTCTGCCCGTCCCGTGAAATGGCCCGGAAGATGCAGTTCTGCACCTCATTGGTGTCCTGATACTCGTCCACCATGATCTCCCGGTATCGCCCGGACAGCTGCCGCCCCAGCGGCGTCGGCGCACCGTCGTCACCCTGCAAAAGCCGGATGGCATAGTGTTCCTGATCGCTGAAATCCATGCAGTTGCGCCGCACCTTCTCCGCCTGATAGGCGGCGGTGAAATCCTCCGTCAGCTGCACCAGCGCCAGCATAGCCGGGGCCATGGCCTCCAGATCCTCCAGCTGCTCGCTCTCGCTGACCGCCAGCAGCGCACCGATCTCATCCAGCTCGTCCTTGCACCGCTTGCGTACCGCCTGCGCCTGCTCCTTGGCCCCGTCGCAGCCCTTGACGACGCCCATCCGCCGGAAGGCGGGCTTCAGCCGGGCCATGGCGTCCCAGCCCTCCTGCGCCGCCGTCTCATAGCCCTGCAGCTGCTCCGCCATCTCCAGAAACCGGTCGCCGTAGCCCCGGTACAGATCCGGGTACTGCTCCATCCACGCCGCCGTCTCCGTCAGCTTCTCCGCCCAGAACCGGCTCCGCCGCAGGATGCTGTCCGTCAGCACCTCCCGGTAAGGCCCCACGGCCTCCGGCACCTGCTGCCACTGCTCCCGCAGCCGCTCCAGCCACCGCATGGGGTAGGCGTGGCTCTGGATCTTCCCGTGGATGTCCAGCACCAGCCGCTCCAGCGCCCGGTCATCCCGTCCGGCGCCCAGCGTCTCCGCCAGCTGTTGGGCCTGAGTATCCCCCCGGCCGATGCGCTGGTAAAACTCCTCCAATACCTGCTCCAGCACCTGCATCCGCAGCAGCTCCGCCTCCTGCTGATCCAGCACCCGGAAATCCGGGGTCAGGCTTCGCTGCCCCTCCGGCGGCAGCAGGTGGATGTTCTCCCGCAGCAGGCTCCCGCAAAAGGCGTCCACCGTTTTGATGTCCGCCTGATACACCCGCATCATCTGGCGGCGAAGGTGCATATTCTCCGGCTGACGGGCCACTCTCTGGCTCAGCTCTGCGGCGATCCTGCCCCGCAGCTCCGCCGCCGCCGCCTTGGTAAAGGTGATGATGAGGAAGTCGTCGATGCGGCAGCGCTCCCGCTCCATATAGCCGAACAGCCGCTCCACCAGCACCTTGGTCTTGCCGGAGCCGGCGGCGGCGGACACCAGCAGGCTGCCGCCTCGGTCCTCCATGGCCTGCCGCTGCTCCGGCGTGGGCTCAAAGCTCCCCATGACGTCCCTCCTCTCCCGTCTCATGCGCTACAAATTCCCAGAACTCGTCGGCCTTCACCCGTTTCAGCGGCCGCAGCCGGTCGCCGGCCTGCCCGTCCTGGAAGTGACAGGCCGATGCAAAATCGCAGTAGGTGCAGGCACTCTCCTGCGGCCCCCGCCAGCAGGGGTCTGCGTCGATGTTCCCCTGCCGCAGCTCACGGGTGATCTGGTGCAGCAGCTTCTCCACATACTGCCCCAGCCGCCCCAGCTGCGCCGCCGTAGCCACGCCGCCGCTGATGCCGCCGTCCTTGCTCACCTGAATGGGCAGGAAGCACGGCGTCTCCAACGCACTGTGCTCCATGGCCCGCAGCACCTCCGGGTCCCCCAGCACCATGCCGTCCCGCCGCAGCTCCCGGTTCATGGCCCTGCGGAGGGCCTCCGGCGTGATGTCCCGGTCGGCCTTCAGGATCAGATCCCGTGCCGGGTGATACAGCACCCCCGCCGGAACGATGGGGTATCCGAAGCAGGACTGCCCCTCCTTCTCCAGCGTGAACAGATACAGCAGCATCTGAATCCCCAGCCCGTACCGCACATCCGACAGGTCAAAGGACTTGCGCCCCGTCTTATAGTCCACCACCCGCAAATACAGCTTCCCGTCGTGGAGCCAGCCGTCCACCCGGTCCACCTTTCCGCTGACGGAGAGGGTAGCATCCCCCTCCTCAATGGTGATGGCCGGCAGTGTGCCGTCCCGTCCGCCGAAGCCCAGCTCAAAGGCCACGGGCTTGAAATCCGATTCCGCCAGCTCCTCCGCCATGCGGTCCACGATGTCCTCTGCCGTGGTGCGCAGCCGCCCGAACAGATAGCGGAACCGGGCGCTCTTTTCCTCGTAACCTGGTATTTCATCCCGGATGTAAAGGTCAATGTATTTACGGACCATAGCGTGCAGCTGCGGCGTTTTCACCGCCGCCCAGCCGCCGCTGCCTGCCACCTCACGGGCGGTGTTCTCCAGCAGATAGTGCAGAAACGTCCCGATCTCCGGGGCCTCGAAGCCCGCCGGACGCCGCTCCTTGGCCCGCAGGCCGTACTGCATAAAGTAGCCGAAATGGCATTGCCGCACCCGGTCCATCCGGGAGGCGGACATCCCCATCCGGGTGCCGTACAGGGACTGCACCGCCGCTGGGGACAGCCGTCCCCGGCGCAGCTGTCTGGCCCGCTCCATGGCCGCCAGCGTCCCGGCGTACTCCTCTCTCCCGGCAAAGTACCGCCACAGGGAGCCGCCCATCTCCTGACCGGCCTCCTCCAGCGCCACCGCCGGGGTCAGCAGACGCACCGTCTCCCGCTCCGGCATCAAGCCCGGAAACAACCGCTCCAGCCGCCGCACCACAAAGGAGGGCCGCAGCTGTCCGCCGTTGTGATCCGTCACCGGATAGCTCACCGTCAGATGCTCCGACGGCTGGGCCAGACAGGCATAGATGTTCTGCAATTCGTTGTCCAGTGGGTCAAAGGCCGCATCCGACAGCAGAATGTCCCGCTGCTGCAAAATCTCCCGCTCCTCCGGCTCCAGCAGGCCGTGGCCCGACGGCGGCTGGGGCAGCACATGGTCGTTGGCCCCCAGCAGAAACAGCCGCTTCACCGAGTGCCGGTCGTTGCGGGTCAGCTCGCTGACCTTCACCTGATCCAGCGTCGCCGGGATGGTCCCCACGCTGTACTGGGTCAGCACCAGCCGCAGAAGCCGTGCAAATTCCTCGCCGGAGAGCTCCACCTCCCCCAGAATCTCCGCCATCTGATCCAGTACGCCGCACAGGATCCTCCACAGCTGGCTGTATTCCTCCGCCAGCTGGGCCTGTCCCTGCCGCAGCAGCTCCTCCGCCGTCTCCTTCAGCCGCTGCGGCACGCCGGACTCCTCGGCAAATATGTAAAGCACTTCCGCTTTATCTCTGGCCTTCGGTCTGTCCTTCATGCCATCGCTCAGGGGCAGCAGCGTAGAGCGCACCTTCTGCCTTATGCGGTTGACCTCCGCCAGCCGCTGCTGTCGCTCCGGGGTCATCTCCTGCCCGTAGCCGTCGGGGTTTGCCGTCCACTCCGTGTCCCGCAGCCACATATTCCCCCGGATGCTCCACAGGATCACATAGTTCTCCAGCAGGTCGCATTCCTCCGCCGTGATGCCCGCCATCCCCGTCTTGAGATAGCGAAACATATCCTCCCGCCGGAAGCCGCCGGTAACGGCATCCACCGCCCCCAGCAGCATAGTCAGGGGCGGCTTTGCCAGAATATCGCTGCGGCGGCTGATGTACGCCGGGATGCCATCCCGCTGAAAAACGCTCTCGATGACCGGGCCGTATACCTCCATGCTCCGGGCGGTAACGGCAATGTCCCGCCAGCGGCAGGCCCCGGAGGCCACCAGCTTCCGGATCTGCGCCGCCGTCCGCTCCACCTCGCCGTATACCGTGCCGCACTCCCACAGCGCCACCTGCTGCCGGCAGTCGTCCCCCTCATAGGGCATATCCTCCCCCAGCAGGTGCTTCTCCAGATGGGCCAGCGGCCCCTTCCCGGAGCCGGTGAGCCACACGATCTCGCACTCCGTCCCCAGCTGCCGGGCCATCCGCTCCAGTCGCTGCCGCTGACGCAGGGCATTCTGAAACAGCGTCCCCTCCGCCCGGTCGCCCAGCAGCGTCACCGCCACGCTCTCCGCCTGACGCATCACCTGCTCCAGCACGCTCTCCTCCAACTTGTTCAGATAGGAGAACCCGTCCAGATACACGTCCTTGCCCCGGAGATAGTCGCTCTCCGCCAGCCGGTCCCGCAGCTTCTGGAGCCGGGACCGGGCGTCCACGCCCTCGGCATGGAGCTTCCCGTCATAGGCGGCATACAGCAGCGCCAGATCCCGGAGCTTATCGCCCATGGCGCCCTCCATGTCCTCCACCTGCTGCCACAGGGCCTGGGGCGTGATCTCGTAGGCGTAGAACTCCTCCGTCAGATCCGTCAGCTGCCGCAGAAACGCCGCCCGCTGGGAGGGCCGTCCGAACACCTTCAGCCGGCTGTGCAGCTCCTGCAGCGCCAGCCGCATGGTCAGCAGCTTACCGCCGCCGTCCAGCGTAAACTCCGCCAGACCGCCGGTCCGGGCCAGCACCCGGCTGCCGAGGCTCTGGAAGCTCAGCACCTCCGCATCACGGGAGGCCGTAGGCCCCAGCGCCCGGCACAGATCCACCTCCGCCTCATGGGAGATATGCTCCGGCACCAGCAGCACCTGCGGCCTCTGGCTGCGCTGCCGGGCCATGGTCTCCAGCACCCGGCGGGACTTTCCGGCCCCCGCCCGTCCGATCCATATGGAAAGCATGGCTTCCCTCCTTCACCTTACTCCGTCACGCCGGGGATATCCCCCACGCCGTCCAGCACCAGCCGGGGCCGGTACGGGAACTTCTTGATGTCCGACCGGCCGGTGATGCCCGACAGCACCAGCACCGTATCAAGACCCGACTCGATGCCCGCCACCATATCCGTATCCATCCGGTCGCCGATCATGACCGCCTCCTCGGAGTGTACCCCAAGGATCCGCAGGCCCGTCCGCATCATCAGGGGATTGGGCTGCCCACAAAGTAGGCGTTCTGACCGGTGGCCATCTCGATGGGTGCGATCATGGCCCGGCAGGCGGGGATGATGCCGTCCTCGGCAGGCCCCGTCAGATCGCTGTTGGTGCCGATGAGCTTGGCCCCCTTCAGCACCAGCCGAACCGCCTTGAGGATGTTCTCATAGTTATACGTATTGCCCTCGCCGATGATGACGTAGTCCGGGTCCACATCGTTCATGGTGATGCCCTCGTCGTGGAGAGCCATGATCAGTCCCGCCCCGCCGATGACGTAGGCGCTGCATCCCGGTGCCTGACTGCTGATAAACCGGGCCGTGGCCAGTGCGCTGGTATAAAAGTGGCTCTCGTCCACATCCAGCCCCATGCGGTGCAGCTTCTGCTGCAGCTCCTTAGGGGACCGCTCGGAGGAGTTGGTGAGGAACAGGAAATTTTTCTGCTCCCGATACAGCCACTCCACAAATTCCTTTACCCCCGGCAGCAGACGGTTCCCGTGATAGATCACACCGTCCATGTCGCAGATAAAGCCCTTTTTTCTTCTCAGTTCCTCCATGGATCATGCTCCTTTCTGAATTGGCCTTTTTCAACACTTATATTATACCTTGCCATGGGACATAATCCAAGCACGCTTTTGTAAAATCCGCTGTTTTCCAGAATTTTTAGCAATTTCCTGCGGGAAGTACATATTCTGCTTGCTTTTCCCTGAAAATCGGGTACAATATGAGGGTGTCTGCTCTCCGGCAGACAAAAAATCGACTTTTGGAGGAACCTATGAAAAAAATCGTATCTCTGGCGCTGGCCATGCTGCTGGTGCTCTCTCTGGCCGCCTGCGGCAGCAAGAACAGCGGCGCCGGCGATGTGTCCGATGCCCTGACCCTGCTGAACACCGTCTGGGCCACCTACAGCGAGGAGGAAAAGTTCCCCGTCAGCGGCGGCGACTATGACCACCCCGTGGACGACGCTCCCGGTGCCTTCGACATCTCCAACGCCGACAACATGGACTATATGCTGGGCTTCCCCGGCCCCTCCGTGGCCAATCTGGTGGACGCAGCATCCCTGATGCACATGATGAACGCCAACACCTTCACCTGCGGCGCCTACCACCTCAGCGATGACGTCAGCGCCGCCGACGTGGCCTCCTCCCTGCGGGATAATATCATGAACCGCCAGTGGATGTGCGGCTTCCCCGACAAGGTGGTGGTCGTCACCATGGGCCAGTTTGTGGTGTCCGTCTACGGTGCCGAGGATCTGGTAAATACCTTCCGGGATAAGCTCCAGAACTGCTTCTCCTCCGCCGTTGTAGTCTACGACGAGCCCATCGCCTGATGCTCTTTTCCAGTATTCCCTTTCTCTTTTACTTCCTGCCGCCGGTGCTGCTGCTCTACTTCCTGACGCCGGACCGCCGGAAGAACCTGACGCTGCTGCTGAGCAGCCTCGTGTTCTATGGCTGGGGCGAGCCCCGGTTCCTGCTGTTCATGCTGGCCGCCATTGCGCAGGGCTACGCCTTCGGTCGGCTCATGGAGCGGTATCCCCGTCATAAGCGGCTCTTTCTCATTCTCTCGGCGGTGCTGAGTCTGAGTCTGCTGGGCTACTGCAAATACGCCGGCTTTTTCCTCCGCACCTTGGGTGCGCTGACGGGTCTTTCCCTGCCGGCTCTGCAAATCGCCCTGCCCATCGGCATCAGCTTCTATACCTTTCAGGTGCTCAGCTACGTCGTCGATGTCTACCGTGGTACGGTGCCGCCCCAGCGGAATCTGCTGCAGCTGGCCACCTATGTGGCCATGTTCCCCCAGCTTATTGCCGGGCCCATCGTCCGCTATGCAGACATTGCCCCGGAGCTGACCCGCCGCCGCCACACGCTGACGGACGCTGCCGCCGGCGCACGACGCTTCGTGGTGGGGCTTGGGAAAAAGGTCCTGATCGCCAACGTGCTGTATGAGTTGATGTCCGCCTTTTTGCAGTCCACCCAGCCCTCGGTGCTGTTTACATGGCTCTACGCCGTGGCCTGCGCCCTGCAAATTTACTTCGACTTCTCCGGCTACAGCGATATGGCCATGGGCCCTCGGCCGGATCTTTGGCTTTCATTTCCCGGAAAACTTCCGCTACCCCTTCCTCTCCGGCAGCGTCACGGAGTTCTGGCGGCGCTGGCATATCAGTTTGGGCAGCTGGTTCCGGGACTACGTCTATATCCCGCTGGGGGGCAGCCGCTGCTCCCGCAGCCGGTGGCTGCTGAACGTGTTCCTTGTTTGGGGCCTGACGGGCCTGTGGCACGGGGCGGCGTGGAATTTCGTGCTGTGGGGCCTGTTTTTCGCCGTCCTGCTGGCGGCGGAAAAGCTGTGGTACGGCCACGGGCTGGAAAAGACCCGGCTCTTAAAGCACCTGTATATGCTCCCCCTGCTGGCGGTGAGCTTCGTGCTCTTCAATGCCGCCGACCTCCCCGCCGCCGGGCAGCAGATCGCCGCCCTCTTTGGTTTCGGCGGCCTGCCCGCCTCCGGGGTGGAGAGCCTTTACTACCTCCGCAGCTACGCCGTCGTATTGGTCATCGCCTTGCTGGGGGCCACCCCCCTGCCCGCCAAGGCGGTGCAGCGCCTTCGGGACACCTCTGCCGGCAGCGCCGTGCTGTCCGTTGCGGAACCTGTGGCGCTGGTACTGCTGCTGGCGGCTTGTACGGCGTATCTGGTGGACGGCTCCTTCAATCCCTTCCTGTATTTTCGGTTTTAAGGAGGGCTGACCGTGAACGAAAAACGCACTGCCCTGCTGACGGTATGCCTGCTGGGTGCCTTTCTGCTGACCTTCTCCCTCTGGGCGTACCTGAAGCCCGACGACGCCTTTTCCCAGAGTGAGCGCCGCAAGTTGACTCCGAAGCCAAGCTGTACAGTAAAAAGCATTTACAGTGGGCGCTATATGTCGGATTTCGAGACATACGCCCCGGATCAATTCCCCCTGCGGGAGCAGTTCCGAACCCTGAAATCCCTGACCAGTCTCTATCTACTGCGCCAGAGCGACACCAACGGCGTATATCTGGCGGAGGGCTATGTCTCCCGATTGGAGTACCCCATGCAGGAGGACTCCATCGCCCACGCCGCCCGGCGCTTTGACTACCTGTACGACACCTATCTCTCCGGCACGAACTGCCGGCTGTATCTGTCGGTGATCCCGGACAAGAATGCCTTTCTGGCCTCCTCCCACGGTTATCCGGCGCTGGACTACGGGGCCTTCACCCAAAGCCTGCGGGAAAAGGCCCCCTACCTCACCTATCTGCCGATAGGCGATCTGCTGTCGCTGGAGGACTACTACCGCACCGACCTCCACTGGCGGCAGGAGCAGCTGACGGACGTGGCTGCCCGCCTGCTGGAGGGGATGGGGGCCGAAGCCCCCGGCACCTTCCGCGAGGAGACTCTGCCCACCCCCTACTACGGCGTGTACTACGGCTACGCTGCCCTGCCCATGGAGCCGGACACCATCCGCTATCTCACCAATGACACCTTGGAGAGCTGCACCGTCTACCACTACGAGACCGGCCAGACCACCGGCATCTACGATGGGGAGAAGGGCGCCGGGCGGGACCCCTACGAGTGGTTCCTCTCCGGCTCCGAGTCCCTGCTGACGGTGGAAAATCCCCACGCTGCCACGGACCGGGAGCTTGTTATCTTCCGTGATTCCTTCGCCAGCAGTCTGGCCCCCCTTCTGGTGGAGCAGTATGCCAGAATCACGCTGGTGGACATCCGATACCTTTCCAGCACGATCCTTGGAAAGTATCTTACCTTTACAGATCAGAATGTGCTGTTTCTGTACAGCGTCCCCGTCCTGAACCACAGCGACACCCTGAAATGACCCCGTCATCCCTGACGTGGCCGCAGCATTCCCCTGTCTGGCAGCGGTACTCTTGACCCCTTGCTAACCCCGACGCATCCACAGTATGGCCCTGGCTGGCAGCGGTATATCTGACCGCCTTCATCCCTGCAAACATCACGCATCCGCAGTATGGCCCTCCCCGGCAAACGCCGGGGGAGGGCCATGTCAGCGTGTCGAAAAAGTCTTTTCGACACGCTGAGGCATTTTTCAGACCTTCAAAAAGCTCTGAAAAATGCGGATCATCATCGTACAGGACACCCTTCCCGGGTTTCCCGCACACACCCTTCCGCCCCGTTGACGACAGGCTCCCGCTCTTTTGACAGGCTCACATGACCCTCCCCCGGTGTTTACCGGAGAGGGTCATGTATCGCATATCTCAGAGCTGCATAGCTTCACCACTCCATGCGGAATCTCCTTGCCAATCTCTCCGACCTTCCTCCGTGCTCAGTGCTTTCCCAGCCACTGGCGCAGGCCCTCCCAAAGCTCCACCGCCCGGAACCGCAGGACGTAGCCGCCGTCCTCCTCGGTGATGAGGGACAGATCCTCCTCCCCCAAGCCGCCAGAGACGGCCGTCTCCTGAAAGTCGCAGGCGGCAGTGGTACACAGGGGTGGGAACACCACGCACCACCAGTTTTTCCCGGCTCCCTCCCCGATGACCACCCGCAGAGCCAGATACTCCCCGGAGGGTAATGCAAAGCCGTCATACTCCCGTGTAGGAAACTCCGTCTCCTCCAGCCCGGCGCTGACGGTGTATCGGCTGCCCTGAGCGGCGATCTCCTCCGCCGCCGTCTGCTGCAGCCGGGGCAGCGCCTCGGCGAGACGCTGCCGGGCCTCCTCCATGTCTCCCGACTGGCGCAGGATGTCCTCCGTCAGCACCAGCACCCGATCCCGCACCCGCAGCTTCAGTGCCTGATCCGCTTCGTTGTCGGAATTGGCGATGACGTGGAGTCGGATGACCTTCTGCTCCAGCGCATCCTGCCGCTGGAGGGTGCAGGCCCCCCACAGCAAAGCCGCCGCCACTGCCAGCAGCAGCGCCGCCTCCCATGTATGTAATTTATTTCCAGTTTTCTTCCGCATAGGAAACACCTCTCCGTGTCGTTGATTTTTGCACGGAAGGATGAAAGCACCGTCCCATGCAGCTTATCTGCATTGTGGACGGTGCTTTTGCGTTTTATACCAATACGGAAAAATTTTGGACAATCACAGGACAAACTCGGGACAAAATCACGGTCTCTTTCCGCTCCCTTTTTTGTCCTCTGGACGTCCGTTAAATGTCCAGAAAAATGTCCGGAAAATGCCTGAAAAAATATCGGGCCGTCGACGGGCAAATTACCCCCGCCCCACACAGCGGACAAAGGGGACCTCGGTCATAGCCGCTGCGGATGACCGGGCAGCTTCCTCCTGAGAGAAAAAACCCACCACGGCGGAGCCGGAGCCACTCATGCAGGCCGTCCCCGCCCCCAAGGTCAGAAGTCTGTCCCGGATAGCAAAAATCTCACTCCCCGGCGGCAGCACCTGTTCAAAGACATTGCTGATCTGGGAGAAGATCTCCGCCAGATCCCGGCGCTGTAAGGCATCCATCATCCGGCGGGTGTCGGGGTGGACCGCCATCCCCGCCTCATCCAGCCGGCGGTACATCTCCGCCGTGGAGAAGGATACCTGCGGCTTGCACACAACGAACCAGCACTCCGGCAGCGCCCTCAGCGACAGCAGCTGCTCTCCCTTCCCCTGCACCAGCGCCGTGCCGCCCCGGACACAGTAGGGGACGTCGCTGCCCAGCTCCATGCCCATGTGCTCCAGCGCCTCCATGGGCAGATCCGGGGCGTACAGCTTCCGCAGGCCACGCAGCACAGCGGCAGCGTCGCTGCTGCCGCCGCCCAGCCCTGCCTGAGAGGGGATACTCTTTTCCAAGGTAATATGCAGGCCATCGCAGGCCACGCCTGTGGTGCGAAAGAACACCTCCGCCGCCCGCCACGCCAGATTGCTGCCGTCGGCGGGGATCGCCGCATCGTCGCAGGTCAGGGAGATGCCCTCCCCTGTGCCGCTCTCCATCGTCACCGTATCGTACAGCGCCACGCTCTGCATCACCGAGACTACCTCGTGATAGCCGTCGGGGCGTCTGGCCCCCACATCCAGCGTCAGGTTCACCTTGGCGGGCGCCAATTCTTGCCGCTTCATGCCGCTCCCTCACTCTCCTTGTTCTCCCGAGGATTATATCACAGGTCATGCGGAAATTCCATAGTGAGAAGGAAATTCGTGAAAAATGGTCAAGACTCCGATCCAAAAGGGTCGGAGTCTTGTGGTATGACCGTCGAAATGCCGGGCCTTTCTTAAAAGTCTTTGCCTTTCCCGCTTCCGGAGGTGAGGGCCTGCATGACAGCGCCTCCCGCCTTTTGGTTCTCGTCTTTCAGCGGTGAGAGGGCCGCTGCTCCTGTACTCCGTATCGGAAAACGGTTTACGGTATTTCGCTCTCTGGGAGATCAGACCAGCACGGCCCGGTGGAACACCTTCTTACCCTTGCGGATGATGACGCCCTCGCCGGTGAACTGCTCACAGCCCAAGGTCTCGTCGATGGATTCCACCTTCCGGTCGTTGACACTGACACCGCCCTGCTGTACCAGACGGCGGGCCTCGCCCTTGCTGGCGCACAGGCCGCAGCGGACCATCAGGTTCAGGATATTGATCTGCCCGCCTCCCAGATCGTCGTTGGTCAGCTCCGTGGTGGGCATATGGGCGGCGTCGCCGGCACCGGAGAACAGGGCCTTGGAGGCCTGACGGGCCTTGTCGGCCTCCTCGTCGCCGTGGACCAGCTTGGTCAGCTCATAGGCCAGAATGTCCTTGGCCTCGTTGAGCTTTGCACCCTCCCAGCCGGCCATCTCGTCGATCTGCTCCAAGGGCAGGAAGGTCAGCATCCGGATGCACTTGAGCACATCGGCATCGGCCACGTTGCGCCAGTACTGGTAGAACTCGAAGGGGCTGGTCTTGTTGGGGTCCAGCCACACGGCGTTGCCTGCGGTCTTGCCCATCTTGTTGCCCTGAGAGTCCGTCAGCAGGGTGATGGTCATGGCGTGGGCGTCCTTGCCCAGCTTGCGGCGGATCAGCTCCGTGCCGCCCAGCATATTGCTCCACTGGTCGTTGCCGCCGAACTGCATATTGCAGCCGTTGTGCTGGAACATATAGTAGAAATCGTAGCTCTGCATGATCATGTAGTTGAACTCCAGGAAGCTCAGGCCCTTCTCCATGCGCTGCTTGTAGCACTCGGCCCGCAGCATATTGTTGACGGAGAAGCAGGCGCCCACCTCACGCAGCAGATCCACGTAATTCAGCTTCAGCAGCCAGTCGGCGTTGTTGAGCATGACGGCCTTGCCCTCACCGAACTCGATAAAGCGCTCCATCTGGCGCTTGAAGCACTCGGCGTTGTGGTCGATATCCTCCTTGGTGAGCATCTTCCGCATATCGGTGCGGCCGGAGGGGTCACCGATCATGGTGGTGCCGCCGCCGATGAGGGCGATGGGCTTGTTGCCCGCCATCTGCAGGCGCTTCATCAGGGTCAGGGCCATGAAATGGCCCGCCGTCAGAGAGTCCGCCGTGCAGTCAAAGCCGATGTAGAAGGTGGCTTTGCCGTTGTTGATCATCTCACGGATCTCTTCCTCGTTGGTGACCTGTGCGATCAGGCCACGGGCCACCAGCTCTTCATAAATTCCCATAGTTGTTCTTTCCTTTCTCCTTTATGTGGGATGTGATCGGGCGCAGGGGGAAAAGAAAACGCCCCCTGTCCGCAGACAGAGGGCGATGTATCATCGCTGTACCACCTCAGCTTCGCCGCTCCCTCACGGAAAGCGGCCTCATGGAGTGCCATCACACTCCGCCGCTGTAACGGGCGGACCCGACCGTGCCTACTGGCCCGCAGAGGGCGTTGGGACGGCTGCTCCGGGATGTATTCGCAGCGGCGCTCCTCTCCTCTTTTCACCGGACAGAGACTCTCTTTGCAGGTGCAGGCGCTGCTACTTGTTCCCCTCCTTGCAGTAGCTTTTGTAGTTGCTGTGAGGACATTATAGGGGGTATCGGCGGGTTTGTCAAGCCCTATTCCAGCGTGCGCTTGAAATCCTCCGCCGCAGACAGCAGCTCCTCCGCCCCCTCCAGCATGGTGGGAGTGATGTGGGCGCCGCCGGTGAGGCGGGCCAGCTCCTGCCGCCGCTGGGCCCGATCCAGCCGCCGCACATGGGTAAAGGTGCGGCCGTCGGTGACGCCCTTCTCCACGGAGAAATGGGTATCGGCCATGGCGGCCAGCTGGGGCAGATGGGTGACGCACAGCACCTGCTTGGTGCGGCTGATGCGGGCCATCTTCTCCGCCACCTTCTGAGCGGCCCGGCCGGAGACGCCGGTATCCACCTCGTCAAAGACCATGGTGCCTACCCGATCCTGCTCCGACAGAACGTTCTTCATGGCCAGCATGATGCGGGCCAGCTCACCGCCGGAGGCGATCTTCTGGATGGGGCGCAGCTCCTCGCCCACGTTGGCAGACATAAGGAAGCGCACGGCGTCCATACCGGACTCCGACAGGGGCTGGGGCTGGAAGTCGATGGCGAAGCGGATGCGGCCCATATCCAGTTGGAGCAGCTCCGTGAGGATCTGCTCCTCCAGCCGCTCGGCCGCCTGATGGCGGGCCTTGGAAAGCTCCTCCGCCGCAGACTGGGCAGCGGTCAGGGCCTTCTTCTCCAGCTGCTGCAGGTGCAGCAGGGTGTCGCCGGCGTCCTCGATGGCGTCCAGCTCCTTGGTGCTGCGGTCCAGATAGGCCAGCATACTCTCTACATCCGGGCCGTACTTCTTTTTCAGCCGGTACAGCTGATCCAGACGGCCCTCCACCTCGTCCAGCTCCTGCGGGGAGAAGTCGAAGGCGTCCCGCTTGTCCTGCACGGTGTAGGCCAGATCATAAACCTCGCTGTACACTGCCTCCAGCCGCTGGTACAGCTCCTCGAAGCTGTCGTCCAGACGGCGGATGGGCTCCAGAGCGCTCTGGGCCTGCCGCAGCAGGGCCAGTGCGCCGCTGGTGCTGTCGTCGCCGCTGAGGCAGAAGTCCGCCTCGGAGACGGCGGACATGAATTTTTCGCCGTTGCGCAGCAGGTTGCGGCGGGAGGTCAGCTCCTCCTCCTCGCCGGGTCTCAGCTTGGCCCGCTGAAGCTCCTGGATCTGGTAGCGCAGGGTATCCATGCGGCGGGCCTTCTCTGCCTCGTCCATTTGCAAGGCGTGCATCTGGCGACGGATATCCGTCAGCTTGGCGTATTTCTCCCGATAGGCGGTCAGCAGCGGCTCGGTGCGGCCGAAGCTGTCCAGATACAGCAGGTGCTGCTCCTCGTCCAGCAGCTGCTGGCCGTCGTGCTGACCGTGGATGTTCAGCAGGCGGCTGCCCAAGGTGCGCAGCTGCGTCACCGTGACGGGGCGGCTGCCCACCCGGCAGACGTTTTTACCGTCGGCGTGGATCTCCCGCTGCAGCAGCAGTTCCTCATCCCATGTGATACCCAAGTCCTCCCCTACCTCCGGCGGGATGCCGGTGAAGCAGGCGCTGACGTAGGCCTTGTCGGCCCCGGTGCGGATCAGGTCACGGGAGGTGCGCTGACCCAGCACAGCACTCAGCGAGTCAATGACGATGGATTTACCGGCGCCGGTCTCGCCGGTGAGGGCGTTGAAGCCCGGCTCAAAGGTGATATCCGCCCGGTCGATGATGGCGATATTTTCGATATGGAGCAATTCCAGCATCTGTCATCCCTCCGTACAGGCGCTGTTTCAGCGCAGCATCTCCTTGATCTCGTCGGCAAACTCCGCCGCTGCGGCGTTGTCACGCAGCACCAGCAGAACGGTGTCGTCCCCCGCCAAAGATCCCACCAGATAGGGAACCTCCATGCCGTCCAGCGCTGCGGCGGCGCCGTTGGCCAGACCCGGCATGGTCTTGATGACCACCAGATTCTGGGCGTAGTCCACGCTGAGGACACCCTCCCGGAAGATGGTACGCAGGCGGTCGGCAAAATTCAGCTTTGTCCGATGGGCGGACACGGCATAGCGGTAGCGGCCCTGCCCTACCGGCTCCTTGATGAGGTGCAGCTCCTTGATATCCCGTGAAATGGTGGCTTGGGTGCTGCGGATTCCCCGCTCCTGAAGCCGTTCCAGCAGTTGCTCCTGTGTCTCCACCGTCTCCTCGGCGATGATTTGCAGCAGTTGCTCCTGACGCTGATTTTTCATGCTTTTGTGACCTCCCCGCCCATTTTCTTATCCAGAATCTCGCAGAAGCTCTTCTTGGACAGCCGCACCAGCTTGGTGGTGTATTTGGAGGTGCTGACACGCACCTGATCGTTGTTTTTCAGAGAGAACGCCTTGCCGCCGTCCACGGACAGATAGACGAACTTGCGGTTGGCGTCCGGGGCCTCCACGGTGATGACGTGCTCCGGTGAGAGAACGTAGCTGCTGGAGCGGGTGGAGTGGGGGCAGATGGGAGTCAGCAGCAGGTTCCGGGCGGTTGGCTCCACGATGGGGCCGCCGGCGGCCATGGAGTAGCCGGTGGATCCGGTGGGGGTGCTGGCGATAACGCCGTCGCCGCCGACCTTGGTGAGCTGGCCCTCCTCTGTAAAGATATTCAGCCTTACAACCCTTGCAATGGAGCCCTTGGAGATAACAGCGTCGTTGAGAGCGATGTTGTTATACACGGACTTTCCGCCCCGGAGGACGGACACGTCCAGCATCATCCGGGACTCCACGTCGAAGCTCCAGTCCGCCAGATCCCGCAGGCGGTCCAGCTCGTCCACCTCCAGCTCCGACATGAATCCGAGGCTTCCCAGATTCACTCCCAGCACCGGGACGCTGTGCAGTGCCACCGTCCGGGCCAGATGCAGAATGGTGCCGTCGCCGCCGAAGGCGATGAGCAGATCCGCCGAGCGGATCTCCTGATGCAGCGGGGTGATTCGCAGGCCCAGCTCCGCACCATAGCCCTCCCGCTGGAAGGGCAGGCACACCACCGTCTGAAAATGCAGGGCATCCAGCAGCTTTTTGGCCTCCTTGCACACCCGCAGCTCGCTATCCCGATAGGGATTGGGGCAGAGGATCACTTTTTTCATATCTACTCCTCCTCAGTCCTTCAGCTGACTGTGCGACTCCGCCACCAGCGCTGGCAGGTCAAAGCTGCCGTCCGGCTCATCGCACTTTTTCAAATAGCCAAGATATTCGATGTTCCCCTCCGGTCCACGGATGGGCGAATAGGTGATTCCAAGCACTGTAAAGTGGTTTTCCTTGGCATGGGTCAGGAAGTGCTCCAGCACCTCCTGATGCACGGCGGGATCCCGCACCACGCCTTTTTTACCCACCTTTTCCCGGCCGGCCTCGAACTGGGGCTTGATGAGGCAGGCGATCTCACCCCCCTGCCGCAGCAGGCCGTACAGCGCCGGGAAGATCAGCTTCAGGGAGATGAAGGACACGTCGATGCTGGCAAAATCCAGCGGATCGGGGATCTGCTCCGGAGTCAGATACCGGGCGTTGGTGCGCTCCATGCACACCACACGGGGGTCGCTGCGGAGCTTCCAGTCCAGCTGGCCGTAGCCCACGTCCACGGAATAGACCTTCCGGGCGCCGTTTTGCAGCATACAGTCCGTAAAGCCCCCGGTGGAGGCGCCGATGTCGGCGCAGATCTTATCGGTCAGGGTGATGGGAAAGGTCTTCATGGCCTTTTCCAGCTTCAATCCGCCCCGGCTCACATAGGGCAGGGTGTGGCCACGAACCTCGATGAGGGCATCACTCAGCACCGCCGTGCCGGGCTTATCCACCCGCTGGCCCGCCACGAACACGTGGCCCGCCATGATGACGGCCTGTGCCTTCTGGCGGCTCTCCGCCAGACCACGCTCCGTCAGGAGTATGTCCAGCCTTGTTTTATTGCTCATGCACAGCCTCCTCTGCCGCAGCGGCGACGCCCTCAGCGTCCAGTCCGCAGAGATGACGCAGCTCCGCTACACTGCCCTGTGGGATAAAGCGGTCGCCTGTATTTTTCAGCACCAGCCGCCGGGGGGCCATGCCCAGCTGGGCCATGACGGCCGCCACCCGCTGGCCCACGCAGCCGGTCTCCACGCAGTCCTCCAGCACCAGCAGGCGCTTCGTGCCGGTCAAAGCCGTGCGGACGGTCTCCGGGTCCAGGGGGTCGATGGTGCTGAGCTTCAGCACCTGAGCGGAGATACCCCGCTGTGCCAGCAGATCGGCGGCGGACAGGGCTTCGTTGATGAGGGTGCCGTAGGTCAGGAGGGTGATATCCGTCCCCGGGCGCAGGCAGGCGATGGCTTCATCGCTGCGGTCCTCCTGATAGGCCCCCTCCCCGCCACGGGGATAGCGCACCGCCACGGGGCCGGTCTCCTCCTGCACCGCACGGCGCAGCATGGTCCGCAGTTCGGCAAAGCTGGCGGGGCAGAACACCTTCATGCCCGGCACCTGCGACAGGTACATCACGTCGAAGCAGCCGTGGTGGGTCTCGCCGTCGGCCCCCACCAGTCCGGCCCGGTCCACCCCCAGCACCACATGGAGCCCGCTGAGGGCCACATCATGCAGCAGCATATCATAGCCACGCTGCAGAAAGCTGGAGTACACCGCCAGCACCGGCACAAGGCCCTGCTTGGCCATGCCCGCCGCCGTGGCCACGGCGTGGCCCTCGGCAATTCCCACGTCGAAAAAGCGGCTGGGGTAGGTCTTGGAGAATTTCGTCAGCCCCGTACCGTCCACCATGGCGGCAGTCAGGGCGCAGATGCGGCGGTCCTCCCCCGCCAGTCGGGTCAGTGTCTCACCGAACACGGAGGAAAAACTGGGTGCGGCGGGCTTGCCGCTGCCGGTACGGACATCGAAGGGTCCGATGCCGTGGAACCGGCCGGGATCCGCCTCGGCGGGGCCGTAGCCCTGCCCCTTCACGGTATGGACATGGAGCAGCACCGGACAGCGGAGATCTTTCGCCTCCCGCAGCATCCGGGTCAGCTGGACCACATCGTGGCCGTCCACCGGCCCCATATAGGTAAAGCCCATGTTCTCAAACAGGGTGCTGCCGGGAAGCAGGGACTTTTTCAGCGCCGTTTTCACGTCGTGGCTGACGGAATAGAGCCTCTGTCCCGTCTGGGAGGACTCCAGCACCTGACGATAGCGCTTTTTAAATGCGTAGTAGCCGGGCTTGCTGCGCAGGCGTGACAAATGCCGGGACATCCCGCCCACGTTGGGGTCGATGGACATCCCGTTATCGTTCAGGATCACGATCATAGGCTCGTGAGAGGCCCCGGCGTCATTCAGTCCCTCGAAGCTCAGACCACCGCCCAAGGCTCCGTCACCGATCAGTGCCAGCACCTGATAGTGCTGATGCAGCAGCGTCCGGGCCCGTGCCATGCCCAAGGCCACGGACACGGAGTTGGAGGCGTGGCCGGCGATGAAGGCATCGTGAGGGCTTTCCCACGGCTTGGGGAATCCGGAGAGACCGCCCAGCTGGCGCAGGGTGCCGAACAGCTCCCGCCGCCCGGTGAGGGCCTTGTGGACGTAGCACTGGTGGCCCACGTCGAACACCAGACGGTCCTGCGACGTGTCGAACACCCGGTGGATGGCCACCGTCAGCTCCACCACGCCCAGATTGGACGCCAGATGCCCGCCTGTCCGTGACACCTGCTCCAGCAGGAAGGTGCGCAGCTCACGGCACAGCAGGCGGGCCTGTTCATCATTCAGTTTCCTCACATCGGAGGGGTCATGTATCTGTTCCAACAGCAAGTTGATCGCTCCATTTCATCGGTAAAGATGCAGGGTATGCATGAGCCGGGCCACCCGGTACACCACGCTGGTACACTCGTTGATGGCCACCGTCTTTCCCAGCGCCTTGCCGCCGATGGTGATACCGGAGATCAGCGCCGTCACGGCGATGGAGATGAGGATGGAGGTGGTGCTCAGGTCCCTTTGCAGCTCCACCACGATGACAGCCGCCGTGGAGCCGCTGACGATGCCGCAGATGTCGCCCACCACGTCGTTGCAGAAGGAGCTGACCTGATTGGCGTTTTTCAGCAGACGGATGGCCTCCGTGGCACCCTTTTCCTTATGGGCCGCCATGGAGTGGAAGGGCTTGGGGTCGGCGGCGGTGACGGCCACGCCGATCATATCAAAGACGATGCCGAGGGCGATGAACACCGCCAGCACGATGATGGCCACGGCGTAGCCGGTCCCCTCCAGCGCAGTGGAGGAGAAAAAGCTCAGCAGCGCCGACAGCGCCACCGCCAGCAGAAAGACACGCAGCGCCCAGCTGCGGCCGCTTTTCTTCTTGTTCTTACTCTTGCTCTTTCCCTTATTTCTATCGGTTTTATCGCTTTCGCTCAAAGGAATATCCCTCTCTTTGCTTTGCAAAAATATAGATGCTTCTTAAAAAGAATACTGAACAGGGCAGCGCCGAAGGTTAATCTTGCGGCTTAGGTACGGGTAGGATTTCCCCACAGCACACCTCTCGTTGCCGATCAGGCGGTTTCCCGTTCGGTGCTGCGCCATGATGTTACCGGTCATGGGACCCGACTGCCACTTAGTCCGCACTGCAATCCCCCCTGCGCCCCTGTGGGACAGCCTAGGTGATTTCCACAGCAGTCAAACCGTCTCTTAGCCTCTTTTGCAGGCAGGGTTTCGAGAGAATCAACACGCTGCCCCTGGCCGGGGGCAGTGGTGCTTCCACTTCCCTATCTACCCTACCCACGCAAGGCAGGCTACTCTGCACACAGCGTTCACGGCACAAGGCCGGGTAGCACCGCATTGCAGGTTCACAATCTGCCTCGTACACAGGTCGCTTGACCACAAAGGGAGTACGCCTGTGCACAACAGCAGGTCTCCACAGAGGCAGGGTCGGGTCCTCCATGCCATTGGAGGGCGCCCCACCACCGCAGATGCGGGGGCTCCCGCATCTCCTCCCAGCACCCACCCCAAACTGGGCGTAAGCAGCAGGCACCAGGAGTTTCACAGTTGTGCCCTTAAAAGGATTTTTAGGCCCTTCTTAGAAGACGGCAGATCTGACTAGGATACTGCGCCGCTGTTCAGTGATTCAATATATTATCATACTTCCGCCGAATTTACAACTGATTTATGCAAGATATTCCGTATATTTTAAGTCATCCGGGGAAAAATCCGCCGTTAAGAAATTTACAAGCCCCGGAGGAAGGGCCTCCGGGGCTTGTCTTATTTCACCGACAGGCGGCGGGTCAGCGCCTCGTCCGGTACGGCGTAGATCGTCTGATAGGTGGTGTAGACCACCATGCCAGGCTTTCCCCCGGCGGGCTTTTTCACGAATTTCACCGGGGTATAATCCACCGGCACCTTGCCGCCCTCACGCCCCTGGGAATAGTAGGCGGCCAGCGAAGCGGCCTCCTCAATGCTCCGGTGGTCCGGCTCTGTGCCGCCGGTGCAGAGGATCACGTGGGAGCCGTGGATCTTCTGGGTATGGAACCAGAGATCCCGGCGGTCGGCGTCCTTGCACGTCAGCTTGTCGTTCTGGCGGTTGCTGCGGCCCACCAGAATCCGCAGGCCCGCCGTGGAGCGGAACTCCCTTGGGCGGGAGGCCCGCTGGAAGCCGGTCTGTTTCTTGCCCCGGCCCCGGAGGTAGCCGCCCTCCGTCAGCTCGGTGCGGATGTCATTGAAGTCCTGCTCCAGCTCCGCCTGCTGCAGCTCCTGCACCACGCTCTCCAGATAGGAGAGCTCCTGTCTCCCCTTTTCCAGCTGCTCCGTCAGGATGCGCTCCGCCGTCTTGGCCTTGGCATACTGCTTGAAGTAGCGGGCTGCGTTCTGCTGGGGCGTCAGCAGCGGGTCCAGACGGATCTCCAGCTGGGGGCAGCCCTCCTCGTAATAGTTCTCCGCCGTCAGGTGGGTCATGCCACGCTCCATGCGGTAGAGGTTGGCGGTGATGAGTTCTCCGGCCAGTCGCAGAGGCTCCCGGTCCTGTGCGGCGGCGTATTCCTTCTCCTGAAGGGCCAGCTTCCGACGGACACGGTCCCGTGCGGCGGTGGCGGCCTTCATCAGATCCTGCCCCTTCTGGTGGACACGGTCCGCCTGCTCCCGGCCCTGATAGAAGTCGTCCAGCAGCTGGGCGAAGGTGTCGTAGGTGCGGCAGGTGGCCGAGGGGCCATACTGGGTCACGGGGAAATAGGAAAAGTCCGCCGGACGGCCCTCCCGCTCCAGCAGCTGCGGGAGGAAGCAGCCCTCCTGCACCTGCTGCTGCCATGCGTGGAAGGTCCGCCACAGGGCGGCGGGGTCAGCGCTGCGGGCATCCGTCTCGCCGCAGGTGCGGCAGACCAGCTCCCGTGCCAGCAGCGGCGGGATGGCGGTGAAGGTGTCCATGAGCCAGCGGTCCAGCGGACTGTCCTCCGGGCGCTGGGCCAGCAGGCGGCGGAAGGTATCCTCCTCCGTCGTCAGCGGGTCGCACTTGTCCTGACGGGGCGGCAGATGGTAGTAGAGCCCCGGCAGCACCTGACGCTGCTGGGACATCTCGAAATCCACCCGGCGCAGGCAGTCCACGATGCGGCCCTCCCGATCCACCAGAATGAGGTTGGCGTGGCGGGGCATGGCCTCCAGGATCAGGCGGTAGTCGCTCTGCTCCCCCAGCTCGTCCACCGCCCGGATGGTCAGTGTCACCACACGCTCCAGCGGCTCCTGCTCCAGACGCAGCAGCCGTCCCCCGGCCAGATGCTTCCGCAGCAGCATACAGAACATGGGGGGCTGGGCGGGATTATCCCGCAGCTGCCATGTCAGATGCAGCCGGGGCTGGCTGGCTCCGGCGTTGAGCAGGAGCCGCCGTCCGCCCCGCAGCAGCAGGATCACCTGATCCCGTGCCGGCTGCTGGATCTTCTCAATGCGGGTATTCTCTATCTGGGCGGCGGTCTCACGGACCACGGCCTGCATACAAATGGCGTCCAACGGCATATTATTCCTCCTCCATCATCGCGGCGAACAGCTGCTCCACCCGGTCGTGACGGCCGCTGAGGTGCAGCCAGCCCAGCAGCGCTTCCAGCGCCGTGGCCTGCTGGTACTGCGCACGGCTGGCATGGGTGGGGATGGAGTGGACGTTAGCGTTGCGGCCCCGGCGGAACACCGCCTGCTCCTCCTCTGTCAACAGGGGCAGGATGCGCTGGGCCAGCTCCGCCTGCTTGGGGGCGCACACCAGCGCCACCGTGGCCCGGTGCAGGCCCTTGCCGGTGGCTTTGCCGTGGGCGCAGAGCCATGTCCGCACCAGCAGCTCATACACGGCGTCCCCCATATGGGCCAGACCGATGCTGCTGATGCCCCGGATCTGATCCGGCGGCAACTGTATGTGAAGGTAGTCGGTCATATGCGTTATCTCCTGAATCTATATATGTGCTTCAGTGTATCACAAAGCAGGGTGAGATGCAAGCGCACCGGCGGAGAGGGCTTTTTCTCCCAAAATTTTCAATACCCCTTGACTTGGTAGGTTAATCCTGCTATACTACTAACATACCAAAATGGTAGGTAAATCTTTTCAGGAGGAATCCCTATGATATACGCAGATAATGCCGCTACCACCAAGATGAGTCCCGTGGCACTGGCCGCCATGCTGCCGGCGCTGGAGGACAACTACGGAAACCCCTCCAGCCTGCACAGTGTGGGCCAGCACGCCGCCGAGCTGCTGCAGAGCGCCCGCGAGGCCATGGCCCGGTGCCTGAACTGCAATCCCCGTGAGATCCTCTTCACCTCCGGCGGCAGCGAGGCCGACAATCAGGCGCTGCTGTCCGCTGCGGAGCTGGGACGGCTGAAGGGCAAGAAGCACATCATCTCCACCGCCTTTGAGCACCACGCCATCCTCCACTCCCTGAAGCGTCTGGAGAAGCAGGGCTTCGAGGTGACGCTGCTGCCGGTGGGCCCCACCGGCACCGTTACCGCCCAGCAGGTGAAGGAGGCCATCCGGCCGGATACCTGTCTGGTAACGGTGATGTACGCCAACAACGAGATCGGCAGCATCCTCCCCATCGAGGAGATTGGCGCCGTATGCCGGGAGGCGGGCGTGCTGTTCCACACCGACGCCGTACAGGCGGCGGGACATCTGCCCATTGACATCAAGGCCCAGCACATCGATATGCTGAGTCTCTCCGGCCACAAGTTCCACGGCCCCAAGGGCGTAGGTGCTCTGTATGTCCGGCAGGGCGTACCCATCACCAGTCTCATCGAGGGCGGCGCACAGGAGCGGGGCAAGCGGGCCGGTACGGAGAACGTCCCCGGCATCGCCGCCATGGCCGCTGCGCTGGAGGATGCCTGCGCCCATATGGAGGAGAACCGGGCCAAGGTGACGGCGCTGCGGGACAAGCTCATTGCAGGGCTGTCCCAGATCCCCCATAGCGCCCTCAACGGCGACCCGGTGAACCGGCTGCCCGGCAACGTCAACTTCTGCTTCGAGGGCATCGAGGGTGAGTCCCTTCTGCTGCTGCTGGATGATGCAGGCATCTGCGCCTCCTCCGGCTCCGCCTGCACCTCCGGCTCGCTGGATCCCAGTCATGTGCTGTTGGCCATCGGGCGGCCCCATGAGGTGGCCCATGGCTCCCTGCGGCTGAGTCTCAGCGAGTGGAACCAGCCGTGGGAGATCGACCACATCCTGCGGGAGGTTCCCCGTGTGGTGGCGTATCTGCGGTCCATGTCCCCGGTATGGAAGGATCTGGAGTCCGGCAAGAAGCAATTCATGCTGTAAGCGTTGATTTAGTGAAAGGAGTACTATCATGGCACTGTATACCGATACTGTAATGGATCATTTCATGCACCCCCGGAATGTGGGTGAGATTCCCGATGCCGACGGCGTGGGGCAGGTGGGCAACGCCAAGTGCGGCGATATTATGAAGATGTACCTGAAGATCAAGGACGGCGTGATCGAGGACGTAAAATTCGAGACCTTTGGCTGCGGCAGCGCCATCGCCTCCTCCTCCATGGCTACGGAGATGATTAAGGGGAAGACCATCGATGAGGCGCTGGCCGTCACCAACCGGCAGGTGGTGGAGGCGCTGGGTGGTCTGCCGGCCCACAAGCTGCACTGTTCCGTGCTGGCGGAGGAGTCCATCAAATCCGCCATCAAGAACTACTATGACCGCAACGGCATCGAGTACGACCACAGTAGGTTCCCGGATGACTGCGGCGAGGTGGAGTCCTGCCGCATGGTGTAAGGGCGAAATATTTTACAGGTCAAAAGTCCCTCAGCTGTATCTGACAGCTGAGGGACTTTCTCTACGCTCCGTCGAATGTGCGGGATTTTTGTCACGCCGTATAAGCCGCCTATCTGCGGGAAATACTGTCATCATCCAAGTGGTGGAGGCAGCGTATGCAGGGGAAGGTGGAAATCTGTGGGATCAATACAGCCCAGCTGGAGATCCTGAAAAACGACGAGATGATGGAGCTTCTCCGGCGCACCAAGCAGGGGGATATGGCGGCCCGTGAGCGGCTGATCCGGGGCAATCTCCGGCTGGTGCTGTCGGTGATTCAGCGGTTCAGCAGCCGGGGCGAGAACGCCGACGATCTGTTTCAGGTGGGGTGCATCGGTCTTATCAAGGCCATCGACAACTTCGACATCCGTCAGCCGGTGCGGTTCTCCACCTATGGCGTTCCCATGATCGTGGGGGAGATCCGCCGCTATCTCCGGGACAACAGCACCCTGCGGGTCAGCCGGAGTATGCGGGACACTGCCTATAAGGTCCTGCAGGCCCGTGAGCGGCTCCTGCGCCAGCAGCAGCGGGAGCCTACGGTGGAGCAGATCGCCCAGGAGCTGGAGCTGCCCCGTGAGGAGGTGGTGTTCGCCATGGACGCCATGTCGGCCCCGGTTTCTCTGTATGAGCCGGTGTACGCCGACGGCGGGGACGCCGTGTGCGTCATGGATCAGATCCGGGACGACCACAGCAGCGATGAGGGCTGGCTGCAGCAGCTGGCGCTGAAGGACGCTATCTCCCACTTGCAGCCCCGTGAGCGGAACATTCTGGCCCTGCGGTTCTGTCAGGGCAAGACCCAGATGGAGGTGTCCTCCGAGATCGGCATCTCGCAGGCGCAGGTGAGCCGGTTGGAGAAAAATGCCATACGCTCCATCAAGCAGGAGCTGTGAAAAAGGAGGTGTGACCCACAGGTCACACCTCCTTCGGTCATTCTTCAGTTGCTCCACGGGGCGTTGCTCTCAGGTGACAATGGCCATGAGATATTCTGCCAGTCCGTTCGATCCGTATAGTAGGAGTAGGTGTTCCCCTCCAGCGTCACGAAGGAGATGAACACACCCTCCCAACGGCCGGAGCTGCTGTGCTTCAGCGGATAGCGCCACAGGCGCATCACCGAGGTGTCGCTGTAATAGAGGGTGGCATCCGGCTCCCCCTCCGGCAGCCGGTCGGTGAAGTGACCCACGCCCAAAGCGGCCAGACTGCTGTATATGGAGCGGGCGTTACTCTCCCGCAGGCGCAGCTCCTGTCCGTCCACCAGCGCCCGGACGCCCCGGTGGCGCTTGGCGTAGATGGTGCTGGCGGCGACGGCATCCATGCAGGTCTCATAGCGGTTCTTGATGCGCTGGGGTCGGCTGATGAACAGGCCGATGCAGGTCAGCACTACCAGAGCAATCGCCAGAATGACCGCCCACCACGGGAAGGTTTTTTGCCGGGGGCTGCGCTGCACCCGGTCATAGAGTCCCGGCATTTTGCCGTCTCCTTTCCTTTTGCATTCTTACACAGGATACCACACATCCGGTGATCTGTAAAGGCCTACCGGCCGCCGCTGATCTGCTGGCACAGCCACTGGGCAAAAAGCGCTGCATCCTTGGCGTAGGGATGGATGCCGTCGCTGGTGTACTCCTCCTTCATGTAGCCCTCGTCATCGCAGTAGAGGTGGGAAGCATCCAGACAGCGAACCTTCTTGCCGTCGGCCAGACCGGCGATGCCGTCGTTGACCTCCTGTAGGCGCTGGGGGCTGAAGTAGCTGGCGCTCTCTGCCACAGAGCGGGACACGCCGTAGACCTTCAGCAGGTAGATGGTGGCATCCGGCTGAAGCCTTTTCAAGGTGTCGATGTCCTCCTGATAGGCGCTGAGCAGGCTGCTCATGGGGTAGCCACACTCGTTGATGCCCAGCATGATGAAGATCTTCTTATAGGTACGGTTTTGCAGCAGGGTCGTCAGATCCGTGGCATCGAAGTTATCGTCCGAGGCGGTAACGGAGAACATCTGGAAAACATTCATGCCAACGTCTGTGAAGTAATCCGCCTTGCCAAGCCTTGCATAGTAGGCGGAGCTGACCATGCGGGAATCTCCGATGAACAGAGCATCGTCGAAAAAGCTCTCGTCCTCGCCGTATTCGGCCCCCGTCACCACGGCGGGAAGCTCCGTTGGCACCCCCGGCACCTGCGGCTTCTCCGGCTGGGCAGGAGTCTCTGTGTCAGTAGGAATTTCCGATTCGTCGGGTGCTTCCGGGTCCGTGGGATTTTCCGGCTGCTCGGGCTGGTTCGGGGTGCTGTCGGCCTGCTTGGCCTGCTCCATGCGGCGGAGGTCCGTGTTGTCATGCAGCAGCATGAATGGCACGGCGATGGCCAGGCGGTCCTCCCAGCCCCCTACATACTTTTGCAGCTGGGCCTTCAGCACAAGGCCCGTTACGGTGGTTGCCAGGGAGGTGGCCACCAGCAGGATGGCCAGCACGGCCAGTCCTCTCTTTTTTGGTTCTAATCTCTTCATGGCTGCTCGTCCTCAAAAGCTAAAATACATAAAGGGGTCGTTGGTGGCCACCGCCATACAGTAAACGCATACCCAGAACAGCACCAGCAGGAGCACCGTTTCCAGCGGGGAGGTGCGGATGCGGCGCCAGAGCTTCTCCGGTAAGGGCGTGGACACCAGCAGACCGATGACCAACACCACGGCGTACTGCCGTCCGTAGACCAGAAAGTCCCGTGCATGAACCGCCGTGCCGCCGGAGAAGGCAAAGAGCCGCCCGATATAGCTGCCGATGTCCTTCAGGGAGGGGATGGCGAAGAGCATCCAACTTAGGGGAATCACCAGGAGCATATAGAGCCGGGAAATCACCTGACTGCGCCGGAGCACCTTACCCCAGCCCAGACGTTCCAGGGAGATGAGGGCAAAGAGGAACAGTCCCCACAGCAGGAAGTTCAGCGTACTGCCGTGCCACAGGCCCGTAAACAGCCACACCACCAGCAGGTTCAGGTAGGTACGGCCCTCCCCCTTTTTGCTGCCGCCCAGCGGGATATACACATAGTCCCGGAACCAAGAGCTGAGACTGATGTGCCAGCGGCGCCAGAAGTCCCGCATGGAGCGGGCGGCATAGGGGTGCTCGAAGTTCCGGGGCAGCCGGAAGCCCAGCAGCTCCCCCACGCCGATGGCCATCCAGGAATAGCCGCAGAAGTCCAGATACAGCTGCAGGGAGTAGGCCACAAGGCCCAGCCACGCCATAGGGGTGGAGACGCTCTCGAAGCCGATGGTCTTGACCTGACGCCACAGGCCGCCGATCTGGTTGGCCAGCAGTACCTTCATGGAAAGACCGATGATGAAGTCCCGCAGGCCCGCATCCAGCTTCCGCAGGGTGCAGGTGCGGCGGTACATCTGCTCCTTCAGATCCGCCGGGTCCATGAGAGGGCCGGAGAGGAGCTTGGGGAACATCAGGATCTCTGCGGCGTAGGACACCGGACACTCCTCCGGCTCCATGCGGCCACGGTACACGTCGATGACGTAGGCGGCCATCTGGAAGGAGTAAAAGCTCAGGCCCAGCGGCAGGGCGATGCCACTGCCCAGCAGGCCGGCATATTTGAAGCCGAAAAGGCACAGGCCCAGCACCAGCAGGTTCCCCACCAGCAGGGGCTTGCTCCCCGCCAGCTTCCGGCCGGAGAGCCACGTCAGAGCCATGAGCCCCAGCAGCAGCGCCAGACACCACGGCCGCTTCCATGTGCCGAGCAGGTAAAAGACAAGACTCCCTAATGTCAGAACGCCGTTTCGCAGTCGCTCCGGCATCAGGTAATATACTGCCAGAAACACCGGCAGAAAGATGAAAATAAAGGGTAGTGTGTTAAAGCCCATGCGATTCTCCTATGGTATTGAACGTGACCGATGCTGTCTATCCAGAAAGACAGCCCGCAGGTCACTCTGCAGGCTGTCCCGTAAGCTGCGTGAAACTGTATTTTATTATGGTCTATCCCCATGGGAATTGCAATAACAAAATATGCACAAAATGGTTACAATTTGTCTTTTATCTTCGGACAGGGAGAGGCCCACGGCGATGCCGTGGGCCTCTCGTTCATCGACGTCAGTTTTGGTGCTCCTCCGCCCAGCAGCCGGTGCAGCGCATATTGCGGGCGGAGGTGGGATCCATGCGGATCAGCCACGGCACGTTGATATCGTACTTTTCCGCCGTCTCCTGGGCCACATGATAGCCCCGGATGCCGCCCTCATAGATGGCGGCAGAAGCGTCCTATTGGGGACATTTCTGCCGGTTTATCCGAAAGTTCAGTTCGCCGGCTCCGCCATGGCGCTGCGGACAAAGGCGGTCATCAGCTCCCCCAGCCAGTCCACGCTGCGGTCGATGTCCGCCTCCATGCGGTTCCACAGGAATTGCAGGAAGAATCCCACATAGGCATAGCGGCAGAAGGCGGCGATCTCCTCCACCCGCTCCTGCGGCAGGCCGCTGTTCTCCGTCCGCTGCTGCACCAGACGGAAAAAGGTGTCGTCCGTCAGGGAGAACACATACTGCTCCATCCGGTCCCGTGACAGGGCGTTGAACACATGGTAGATCTTGGCGGGATGGGCCTGACACTCCCGCATGACGGCCTTGGTGGAGGTGCGCCAGTCGCTGCCGTCGCCTGTAAAGCGGCCCAGCTCCAGATGGAACCACGCATCCAACAGATCATAGATGTCCCGGTAGTGGTAATAAAAGGTGTTGGAGCTGATATCGCACCGCTTCACAAGGGCCGTCACGGTGATCTTGTCGAAGGGCATCTCCTCCAGCATCTCCCCAAAGGCCCGCATGATGGCCTTTTGTGTGTATAGCGCCATGAACGCACCTCCCTGTTCTTCACCGTATTATAACAGGAGACGCCCTCCGGCGCAAGGGGTGCCTTCCGGCGGTGGAAATATGCCAAAAACCGGCACGATTTCCTATGCTGCAGACTGGGACTTTCCGGGTTTCCCGGCGGCTTTCCTTCATTTTTTCGCATTGTGAAACCATTTTTTATTGACTTGTGCTTTCCAACCATGGTAAAATAAACTTTGCGTGTATCTTTTGACGTTTTATGTAAATTATCAGGGGATGGGCACGGAACAGCCCGCCCCGGAAAAGGATGTGACAGCCCATGCTGATGTGTGTGTTTCTGTTTCTGCTGTGGCTTATTTTCAACGGGCGGGTGACGCTGGAGATCTGCCTGTTCGGCATCGTCGTGACGGGGCTTGTATATGCCTTCTGCGTCGCCGTGCTGGGGTATCATCCCCGGAACGAGCGGCGGGTGCTGCGGCGGCTGGGGTGGTATCTCCAATATGGCGCAACGCTGGTATGGGAGATCGTGAAGGCCAACGTGCAGACCATGAAGGTCATTCTCTCCCCCAAGGCCGCCTACCGCCCCGCCGTGGTGCGGCTGCAGGTGCCGCTGGAGGAGGCCAGCTCCCGTGTGCTGCTGTCCAACTCTATCACCCTGACCCCCGGCACCGTCACCATCCGGCAGCAGGAGGAGGAGTTTCTGGTGCTGTGTCTGGATAAGGACGGCGGCGAGGCCATTCCGGACTGGAATCTGGTCCGTATTCTGAAGAAGCTGGAGGGCAGCAAGTGATGGATCTGATCGAGCAGTGCTATAGCTATCTGTTCTGGGGCGCTCTGGTGGTGCTGGCTGTGGGCATTCTTGCGGCGCTGGTGTACATCATCCGGGCCAGGCTGACGGTGGACCGCATCATCGGCATCAACCTCATCGGCACCATCGTGGTGATGGTCATCGTGGTGTTGACCTTCCTGCTGGGGGAGGACTATCTGGCGGACATCGCCCTGATCTATGTGGTGCTGTCGTTTATCGCCGTGATGATGCTCTGCCGCATTTACATCAATCTCTATCAGCGCAATCAGCGGAAAAAGGAGGAGGCGTCCCATGATCGGTGAATGGATCCGCTTCGGCGTGACGGCCCTGTGCGTGGTGGGGGGGCTTTTCGCCCTGCTTACGGCGCTGCTGGGCCTGTTCCGCTTTGACTATGCCCTGAACCGGCTCCATGCCGCCGCCATCGCCGACACGCTGGCGCTGGGGCTGGTGCTGCTGGGCGTCATGGTGGCGGTGGGCTTCCGGGCCGTGCTGTGGAAGCTGGTGCTGGTGCTGGTGATCCAGTGGTATACCTCTCCCCTGTCCAGCCATATGCTGGCGCAATTCGAGTACCGGGCCGGGCAGGAGGATCTGGCCCGCTATCTGGAGCTGCCGGAGGAGACGGAGGAGGTGAGCGCCCCATGAGCACCGTATTCCGTCTGTTGCTGCTGGCGGGGCTGCTGGTGTGCGCCGTGGCCACGGCGCTGGTGAAAAAGCCCCTGTGGGCGGTCATCATCTACATGGCCTACTCCATCATCATGTCCGTCATTTGGATCCTGCTGGAGGCGCCGGATCTGGCCCTGACCGAGGCCGCCGTAGGCGCAGGCATCACCGGCATTCTGTTCTTCCTGACGCTGCGGCGCATCGACCGCATCGACCGGGATGCCGACGTGGAGGAGACGCAAGGAGAGGAGGAACCCCATGAAGAAAACGAAGCGACCCACTGAGCAGGAACTGCTGCACCAGTGGCTGGAGGGCGATCTGGACCTGACTCAGCAGCTGTATGCCGAGGAGGATGAGCCTCAGCCGGAGGCTGTGGAGCCCTATCAGCCCAAGCGGGATCGGGACACCTTCCTACGCTCCCTGCGGCGCTCCCTGCGGCTTTATAATGTGCTGGCCTTCCTGCTGTGCGCCGTGTTTGCGGTGCTGATGCTGATGACGGTGGCCAACCTCCCCCGCTATGGCTCGGCGGATGCCCCCACCGTCAATGAGGTGGCCCAGCGCTATGTGGAGCAGGGTACGGAGGAGACCGGGGCCGTCAACACCGTGGCGGGTATGATTCTGGACTACCGTGCCTTCGATACGCTGGGTGAGTCCTTTGTGCTGTTCACCGCCGTGTGCGCCGTGACCATCCTCATGAATCTCTCCCCCAAAAAGCGCCGCCTCCTGCCCAAGGAGGTGGTGAACTACGCCGCTGATCCCATTGTGGCCGGGGTGTGTCGGGGGCTGATCCCGGTGATCCTGCTGTTCGGCGTGTACATTCTGCTCAATGGCCATCTCTCCCCCGGCGGAGGCTTTTCCGGCGGGGCGGTGCTGGCGGCGGCGCTGATGATCTATGCGCTGGTATGGGGCGATGAGGCCGCCTCCCGCACCTTCCGGGCCTCCATTCTCCGGGCGGTGGTGGTGTGCTCTCTGGGCTTTTACTGTCTGGCCAAGAGCTACTCCTTCTTCACCGGTGCCAACCATCTGCACTCTATCATCTCTCCCGGCACGCCGGGGAACATCCTCTCCGGTGGCCTGATCCTGCCGCTGAACGTGGCGGTAGGGCTGGTGGTGTGCTGCACCATGTATAGCTTTTATATGTACTTCCGAAGGGGGGAGCTGTAAAAAATGCATCTGGAAAATCTCCCCTTTAACTATGAGGAGGCCGTGGCGGTGCTGCTGTTCGTCATCGGCTTTTGTATGCTGCTGTTCTCCCGGAATCTCATCAAGAAGGTCATCGGACTGGACATCATGGACAGCGGTGTTTTTCTGCTGCTGGCGGACCGGGGCTACATCGCCGGGCGCACCGCTCCCATCATCGTGGACGGCGTCACGGACATGAGCCGGTACGTCAATCCCATTCCCGCCGGTCTGGTGCTGACGGGCATTGTGGTCTCCGTCAGCGTGTCGGCGGTGATGCTGTCGCTGACGGTGCGGATCTACAAGACGTATCACACGCTGGACGTGGATAAGCTCTACATGATGATCTCCCACAAGAAAAAGAGGAGGGACCGCCGATGAGCTTCGTGCAGAACTTCCCTCTCTTTTCCATCATCCTGTCGCTGGTGTGCGCCGTCATCTCCTTTGCCGCCAACGACCGCTGGGCCAGAGGCCTGACCCTGTTCCTGCTGAGCGTCAGCGTCTGTATGCAGGCGGCGCTGCTGGTGTTCTGCGCCGTAAACGGCACCAGCTACTCCTATATGATGGGTCACTACCCCGCCCCGTGGGGCAACGAGATCACCGTGGGGGTGCTGGAGTCCTTCATGGCCCTACTGTTTGCGGCGGTGATGCTTTTGAGCGTGCTGGGTGGGATGCCCCGCATCCGCCGGGATATCCCGGAGCACCGGATGCGGCTTTACTGGGTGATGATCGATCTGGCCCACGTGGCCCTGCTGGCCCTGTGCTACACCAATGATATCTTCACCGCCTACGTGTTCATTGAGGTACTGACCATCGCCTCCTGCTGCCTGCTGGCGGCCCGTGACGGCGGACGGCCCCTGCTGGCTGCCGTGCGGTACATGATCTTTTCTCTGGTGGGCTCCGGGCTGTTCCTCATCGGCGTCATCTTCACCTACTCCATTACGGGTCAGCTGCTGTTTCCGCAGCTGAAGCAGGCCATTGCCCTGCTGTGGGCCGACGGCACCTACCGCTTCTCCATGACCGTGGCCATCGGCCTGATGGTGGGCGGCCTTGCCATCAAGAGTGGTCTGTTCCCCTTCCACTTCTGGATGCCCGACACCTACGGTCGGGCCACGCCCGCCTCCGCCGGTATCCTGTCGGGTGTGGTATCCAAGGGGTACATCTTCCTGCTCATCAAGATCATCTATCAGGTCATCGGCATCGAGGTCTTTGCCGCCAGCGGTATTCAGGACCTGCTGCTGGTGCTGGGCATCGGCGGCATGGTAGTGTGCAGCATTTCCGCCATTCAGACGGGGCGGCTGCGGACCATGATCGCCTATTCCTCCGGCGCACAGATCGGCTACATCTATATGGGGCTGGGCATGGGGACGCAGGCCGCCCTGCTGGCAGCACTGCTGCAGATCGTGGCCCACGCCGTCACCAAGCCCATGCTGTTCCTCTCCGGGGCGGGGCTGGCCGGGGCCTCCGGCGGCCATCAGGACTTCCGCTCCCTGCGGGGGGCGGCCCATCGGGCTCCGGCGGCGGGCGTGCTGTTCACCATAGGTGCCCTGTCCATGGTGGGCATCCCCATTTTCGCCGGATTCATCCCCAAGCTGTACTTCGCCACCGCTGCCGCCGCCACCGCTGGGTGGCGAGTCTGGGCGGTATGGCTGGCGCTGGGGGTCTCCACGGTGCTGAACGTGCTCTACTTCCTCTACACCGCCATGCTGATCTGGGTGCCGGAGGAGACGGAGCACGCCCAGCGTCCCAAACGCTTCTCCCCCCTGCCTACGGCGGGTCTGGCGGCCATGAATCTGGCCGTGGGCCTCGGCTCCGCCGCCGTGACGGAGCTGTTCGCCATGGGCATGGGGCTATTCTGCGGCTGACCGGAAAGGAACAGGTGACTATCTATGCTGATTCTCTTGATCGCACTGCCCCTGCTGACCGGTCTGGCGGCAGCGCTCCCCTTCCCCAGCCGCCGGGGGCGGCTCACGTTTCTGCTGACCATGCAGGTCATCGAAACGGCGCTGGTGATTTGGACACTGGTGTCCGGCCGCAGCTATGCCACCAACATCTGGCACCTGACAGAGTCCCTGACCATCGCCATGAAGTTGGACGGCGTGGCCGCCGTGTTCTCCGCCCTGACGGCGGTGGCGTGGCTGCTGGCCCTCATCTACTCCGTGGAGTACATGAGCCACTCCCAGAACGAGGCACGGTTTTATGTGTTCCTCTTCCTGTCGGAGGGGATGCTGCTGGGGACGGCCCTGTCGGCGGACTTCGTATCCATGTACGTCTTTTACGAGCTCACCAGTCTCTGCTCCATGCCGCTGGTGCTCCATGAGCTGACCCACGACGCCGTGACCGGCGCTATGAAGTACCTCTACTACTCCATCGGCGGCGCCTTCTTCGTGCTGTTCGGTATCGTGGTACTCTACACCAATACCTCCACTCTGGACTTCGCCCCCGGCGGCACCCTCATTGCCGGGCAGCACACGGGGCTGGAGCTGCTGGCGGTGTTCTTCGTGGTGCTGGGTTTCGGTACAAAGGCGGGCCTGTTCCCCATGCACAACTGGCTCCCCTCAGCCCACCCGGTGGCCCCCGCCCCCGCCAGCGCCCTGCTGTCGGGCATCATCACCAAGGCGGGCGTCATCGGTATCATCCGGGTACTGTACTTCATCGCCGGCCCCTCCGTGCTGCGTGGCACATGGGTCCAGACGGCCTGTCTGGTGCTGGCACTGGGAACGGTGTTCATGGGCTCCATGCTGGCCTACGGCGAGCGGGACTTCAAGAAGCGTCTGGCCTACTCCAGTATCTCCCAGATCTCCTATGTGCTGACGGCGCTGTTCCTGTTGACGGAGGACGGCCTCACCGGCGGTCTTTTGCAGGTATTCTTCCACGCATGGGCCAAAATTGGTCTCTTCCTCATTGCCGGTGTCATCATCCATCTGGCGGGGCTGCGGAACGTGGAGGACTTCCGGGGGCTGGGACGGCGCCTGCCGGTGACGTTTTTGTGTCTGGTATTCGTCTCTCTGTCGCTGGTAGGCATCCCGCCCTTCGGGGGCTTTGTCAGCAAGTGGGCCATCTCTCTGGCGGCTCTGGACGGACTCGGCGGCCCTCTGGCCTATCTGGTCCCGGCGGTGCTGCTGGTATCGGCGCTGCTGACGGCGGGATACCTGTTTGCTCCCATCGTCAGCGGCTTCTTCCCCGGCGAGGGCTTCGCCGGGGAGCCACGGCTCCGGGAGCCTCCGGCCATGACCCTGCCGCTGGTGGTGCTGGCGGCGGTGTGTCTGGTGCTGGGACTGTTCCCCGACCGGCTGACGGCGCTGTTCCAGTCTCTGGCAGCGCAGGTGCTTTAAGGAGGTGCGGGTAAATGAACGGACTTTATCTGACGCTTCCCATTTTCCTGCCGCTGGTGGGCGGGCTTGTCTCGTACCTGATCCGCTTCCCCGGCAACCGCAGCCGCCATCTGTTCTACGGGGTGCTGATCTGCCTGACCTCGGCGGTGACGTGGTTCTCCATCCTCCGCTGCGGCAGCGAGAGCTTCCAGCTGCTGCGCTTCACGGAGGAGCTGACCCTCACCCTGCGGATGGACGGCGCCTCCCGGCTCTTTGCGGGGCTGGCCGCTACCCTGTGGCCCTTTACCATGCTGTACGCCTTCGACTACATGAGCCACGAAAAGCATCTGTCCATGTTCTGGTCGTTTTTCACCGTCTCCTTCGGCGTGACGCTGGGGGTGGCCTTCGCCGGGAACATGATGACCATGTACCTGTTCTATGAGCTGCTGACACTGGCCACGCTGCCGCTGGTGATGCAGCCCATGTCCACCACCGCCCGGAAGGCCGGCGTCAAGTACGCCGTCTACTCCATGAGCGGGGCGGCGCTGGCCTTCATCGGTCTTATATTCCTCATCGTCAACGGCGCACAGGACTTCACGCCGGGGGGCCATCTGGCGGGCTACACCGGTGACCGGCAGCTGCTGCTGACGGTGTTCGTGCTGGCCTTTGTGGGCTTCGGCGTTAAGGCGGCCATCTGGCCCCTGCACGCATGGCTGCCCGCTGCGGCGGTGGCCCCCACGCCGGTGACGGCTCTCCTGCATGCGGTGGCCGTGGTGAAATCCGGCGCCTTCGCCTGCATCCGCCTGATCTACTACGCCTTCGGCACGGAGATCCTGGTGGGGACGTGGGCGCAGCAGGCGGTGATGACTCTGACCCTTATCACCATCCTGTTCGCCTCCTGTATGTCGGTGAAGCAGCGGCACTTCAAGCGGCGGCTGGCCTACTCCACGGTGTCGAACCTGTCGTACATCCTCTTTGCCGCCACCATTATGACCCTTCCGGCGCTGACGGCGGCCTTCCTGCACCTGATCGCCCACTCCGTGGTGAAGATCCTGGCCTTCTTCACCGCCGGAGCCGTGCTGCATTACAGTCACCGGGAGTACGTCCATCAGCTGGAGGGACTGGGCAAGCGGATGCCCGTGACCTTCGTGTGCTACACGGTGGCGGCCTGCGCCCTGACGGGCGTCCCCCCCTTCAACGGCTTTGTCAGCAAGTGGTACATCGCTCTGGCGGCGGTGGACACCTATCAGCCCCTACCCATCATCGGCTTCGGCGTGCTGCTGGTGTCGGCGCTGCTGACGGCTATCTATATGTTCCAGATCGTGGTCCGGGCATGGTTCCCCCGGCGCAGCGCTCCGGCCATTCCGGAGGGCTCCGTCCATGAGGCGGGGTGGCAGATGCTGGTACCCATGGTGGTGCTGGCGGCGGCTTGCCTGCTGATGGGTCTGATGCCCCAGGGGCTGCTGGATCTGATCCGAGAGGCGGTGACACTGTGACGACCTTCTATCTGCTGATCCTGTTTCTGCTGCCCGCCGTCATGGTTGTCGGCATCGCTATCCCACGGCGGAGGGAGCTCTCCGCCCAGTGGGTCGGAGAGCTGGTCATCGCCACGGCGCTGCTGGTGCTGGGGGCCATGCTGGCCCTGTGCCGTCTGCCGGTAGGGACAGTCATCGTCTCCCCCGTAGTGGGGCTGTCCTTCACCTTTGGCGGCTTCCAGCGGCTCTATGGGCTGGTGGTGTGCTTCATGTGGCTCATCTGCGCCATGCTGTCGCCCCAGTATTTCCGGGGGCATCACCACCTGCGGCGGTACTATTTCTTCTTCCTCATTTGCTTGAGCTTTACGCTGGGCGTGTTCCTGTCGGCGGATCTCAAGACCACCTTCCTGTTCTTCGAGCTTATGAGCCTCGGCTCCTATGTGTGGGTGGTGCAGGAGGAGACGCCGGAGGCGCTGGATGCCGGTAAGACCTATCTGACCATCGCCGTTCTGGGCGGTCTGGTGACGCTGATGGGTCTGTTCCTGCTCCAGCATCTGACGGGGACGCTGACACTGTCGGCGCTGAAGGCGGCCTGCGCCGCCGTGACGGACCGCACGGCCCTGTGGTGGGCGGCTCTGTGCGTGTTCTTCGGCTTCGCCGCCAAGGCGGGCGTATTCCCGCTGCACATCTGGCTGCCCAAGGCCCACCCGGTGGCCCCGGCCCCCGCCAGTGCTCTGTTGTCGGGTGTGCTGACTAAGGCGGGTATTTTCGGTATTCTGGTCGTCACCGTCTACCTGCTGCCGGGCAGCCGCAGCTGGGGCGTTCTGGTGCTGATACTGGGCTGCATCACCATGGTGCTGGGCGCCGTGATGGCGGTGTTCTCCACCAACCTCAAGTACATTCTGGCCTGCTCCTCCCTGTCCCAGATCGGGTTCATTCTGGTGGGCGTGGCCATGCTGACCCTGCTGGGGGAGCACAACGCGCTGGCCGCCCACGGCACGGTGCTGTATATGCTGAACCACTCGCTGGTGAAGCTGACCCTCTTTCTCTTTGCCGGTGTGGTGTATTACAACACCCACCAGCTGGATCTGAACCGCATCCGTGGCTTCGGGCGGGGCAAGCCCCTGCTCCACGGGCTGTTCCTGTGCGGAGCCTGCTCCCTGGCCGGTATCCCCGGCTTTCTGGGCTACATCAGCAAAACGCTGGTCCACGAGGCCGTGGTAGAGCTGGCGGTGGAGACCGGCAGCTCCGCCATCACGGCGGTGGAGTGGCTGTTCCTGCTGTCCGGCGGATTGACGGCGGCCTACCTCACCAAAATCTATGTGGCGGTATTCTGGCAGAAGGCCCCGGCAGATGCCCACGCCGCCTCCCGGCGCTGGGGAACGCCCCTCTCCGTGGCGGCACTGACGCTGGCGGCGATACCGCTGCCGATGCTGGGCCTGCTTCCCCATGGACTGTCGGAGAAAATTGCCGCCGCTACCCTCTCCTTCACCGGCGGCCATGATTTCTCCCATGCCGTCCACTATCTGGCTTGGGAGAACCTCAAGGGCGTGGTCATCTCCCTGTCCATCGGTATGCTGGTATACTTCCTGCTGATTCGGCCCCTCCTCATGGAGCGCCGGGACAGCGAGATTCGCTACCGCTCCCTTTGGCCGGCGTGGCTCAGCTTGGAGGAGAGCATCTACAAGCCCCTCTTCCGGTGGCTCATCCGGGTGCTGATGACCCTGTGCCGGGTGGTGTGCGATCTGCTGGACCTGCTGGTGCTGGTGATGCGCCGCACTCTGCTGCGGGATACCCGTGACCACGTGCGCCGCTCGCCCCATAACTCCGTGGTGCGGGCCATGTCCCACAACAGCAAGTACTCCCAAGAGGAGACGGCGGATCACGTAGGCACCGTGCTGGACGCCTTCCAGCGGATGGAGGGAAGTCTCTCCTTTGCCCTGCTGATGGCGTGTCTGGGTCTGTGCCTGATCCTGCTGTGCGTCATCCTCCACGTGTTCGGATAAGCAAAAAGCCCCGCAGGAAACGGAAGCGTTTCCTGCGGGGCTTTTGTATGCTCACTTACTTTTCGTGAAAGCGGACGGCAGCCAGTACGGCGGTCTTGCCGTCGGGCTTCCGCACCGCCATGCGACAAATGCTGCCCTCCCGGCGGCAGAGAACCGACAGTTCCTCCCCCTCGAAGCAGGGAGAGGCATAGTGGATCTCCATGGAGGCGATTTCCCCGCCTGCCAGCACGCTGGCCGGGAAGCAGTCCAGCAACAGCCGCACATAGGCCACATTGTTCATGTGGCGGCCCATGTCGATGTCCGTGGAGCGCACCGTATGCCGCTGCACCAGCTCCTCCGGCAGCAGGTCGTCCCGGAACCGGGCGGGGGCCTCCGTGATGCCCTCCCGCTCCACAAAGGGGAAATCCTCCGGGAAGCCAGACTGGGCAAAGGGAATGAGCCGCCCCTTCTCCCCCAGCACCGCCCACTGGGTGCGGCCCAGCGCCAGCAGCTGATCTCCCTGCCGCAGGCTGTAGCTACGGAAGCAGCGCAGGGATCTCCCCTCGCAGTGCTCCGGCCATGTGGCCGCCGTCACCTCCTGCGCCAGAGCGGGCCACCGGAAAAAGTCCACCCGGCTGTGGAGCGTCAGCCAGAAGGCACCACGCCGGGCCATGGCTGCACCGCCTACGCCGATGCGCTCGGCGTGTTCTGCGGCAATGGCCTGAAACATGGTGAAGGCCGCCAGCGGCGACATCCGGGCCGATGCCCCGCAGTAGTCCGGGGACAGGGTGAAGTTCTTCTCAAAAAAGCCTTGCAGTTGGGTCATAACGCACCTCCGGGGAAAATGTTTTTTAGTATCATACCACATTTTCCCATTTCCGGCAACCCGCCGAAAAAACAGCCTCCTCCGCCTGTAAGGCGGAGGGGGCTGTTTTCAGGTTATGTGGCTATTTGGGAAGAAGATCAATCCGCACGCTTCTTGGCGGAGAGCACCGGCACAGCGGCCACAGACAGGGTCGCTGCCATGACCCACACGGTAACGGTCATGCCGTCGCCGGTCTCCGGAGACTGGGCATCCTTGCCGGTATCGGGCTTGGTATCCGGGTTGGGGTGGGCTCAGGCGTCTCGCCGGACTCCACGTTGAAGTCGGTATCCAAGAGCTTACTGTAAATGGCGTTGGTAGCCAGACGGTAGTCGTCGGTCTGGTGGGCCTTGTTGGTGATGCTAGTGCAGAACACCGTCATATCCAGCCCGTTGGCCCGATCATCGATGGCCACGGCATGGCCCTTCAGGCCCGCCTCGGGATCGTCGATGCCGTTCCACCAGCCGGCCTTGTAGAAGTCATCCTCGCTGCTGGCCCGCATGAGCACGGTGGCCTCCTCCGGGTAAGCGGAAATGATGGAGCCGCCCTTGGTGTAGGTGGCAGAATATCTGAGCGACGACGAAGATGCCTTTGCCGAGTTGCTGGCCAGAAAGACCGATAAGGAACTTTTAAGGGAACAAAAGCGCTGTGAGGAGGAACTGCAAAAGGCGATGACCCGGAACGATACCGTTTCCCGGCTCTATGAAAAACTCTATGAGGACAACGCCACCGGAAACAGCATAACGAAAAAGAGCAGGCCACTTGCCTGCTCCCTGCATCAAACCGTATCAGAATAGAAAAACCGAGTGGTCATAAGTGAAATCCCTTATGACCACTCGATATGGTGCGCGAGGCGGGACTTGAACCCGCACGCCCGTAATGAGCACTAGAACCTGAATCTAGCGAGTCTGCCAATTCCACCACTCGCGCATATCCATATGAAGTTAGAAAAAAAGAATGGTGCGCGAGGCGGGACTTGAACCCGCACGCCCGTAATGAGCACTAGAACCTGAATCTAGCGAGTCTGCCAATTCCACCACTCGCGCATATCCGTTCTTCTTTTTTTCACCGCAGGAGAGGGATGGTGCGAGTGATGGGACTTGAACCCACACGTCCAATCGAACACAAGCACCTCAAGCTTGCCTGTCTGCCTATTCCAGCACACTCGCAAATGAGTCCCTCAACCGGCGACTTGTTCATTATATCATTTTGTTCGATTTTGTCAAGAGCTTTTCCCAACTTTTTTATTTTGGCAAGTTGTAATATGTATTTTGACAGGTGGTACCTGTCGGAATATTGGGTCGGATCAAGGCCCAGAAGATATGGAGGTACATCCAATGGAAGAAAAGGTATTTGTATCGGCACCTCTTAACTGCCTCCGATGCCTGCGTGTAGTCCCCTCCTGCGGCAGTCAAGCTGCCGTCAGGCGTGCTATTATCCTGAATAACGAGCCAATCTGTATTCATCTTCTGAATACCGGCACCGCCGGTATTGCTTTTCGCTATATTTGTGCCATTCAATGCCTGCCGGTCAATGTCGGCAAGATAACTGTTCAGCTTGCCGCTTGTCAGCAGAATGTAGTAACGTACCCTGTGATACTGCTTCAGATACCGCAAATGCCGCTGTCCCCATACGCCGATATACGCCGTTCTTTCTTCGGGCAGTTTCAGGCAGGGAAGATAGGAATCACCCTGCACTTCATACCAAAGCCCGTTTTTCTCGTTATAAATGTACTTGTCCATTTTGTAATCCTCCAATAGGATTGATTTTACCTACAATCCAATCATTCCGGCCGATTACAAAAGCCAAAGGGAGAGGACTTCCTTACGAAGCCTCTCCCTTGGGACAGTCCTTGCTTTTTATGTAAACTCTCGCTTACTTGTTGCTCAGATACTCGTCGATGGACTTGGCGCCCAGCTTACCGGCACCCATAGCCAGGATGACGGTGGCAGCACCGGTAACGGCATCGCCGCCGGCATACACGCCCTGACGGGAGGTCAGGCCATCCTCGTTGACGATGATACCGCCCTTCTTGTTGACCTCCAGGCCCTTGGTGGTGGACTTGATGAGGGGGTTGGGGGTGGTACCCAGAGACATGATAACGGCGTCCACAGGCAGCTCAAACTCGCTGCCGGCCTTCTCCACAGGACGACGGCGACCGGAGGCATCAGGCTCACCCAGCTCCATCTCCACGCAGGTCATGGACTTGACACAATCCTGCTCGTCGCCGTTGATCTGAACGGGGTTGTTCAGGGTCTTGAACACAACACCCTCCTCGATGGCGTGCTCCACCTCCTCATGACGGGCGGGCAGCTCCTCCATGCCACGGCGATACACCACGTACACGTCAGCGCCCAGACGCTTGGAGCAGCGAGCGGCATCCATAGCCACGTTGCCGCCGCCCACCACGGCCACCTTCTTGCCCTTCAGATCCATGATGGGGGTATCGGAATCCTCACGATACGCCTTCATCAGGTTGATACGGGTCAGGAACTCGTTGGCGGAATACACACCCTTCAGGTTCTCGCCGGGGATGTGCATGAACATGGGCAGACCGGCACCAGAGCCAACGAACACGGCCTCGAAGCCGTTCTCCTCCATCAGCTCATCGATGGTGATGGTGCGGCCTACCACGATGTTGGTCTCCACCTTCACACCCATGGCCTTCAGGCCGTCCACTTCCTTCTGCACGATGCTCTTGGGCAGACGGAACTCGGGGATGCCGTACACCAGCACGCCGCCGGCCAGATGCAGAGCCTCATACACGGTGACCTCATAGCCTTTCTTGGCCAGATCGCCGGCGCAGGTCAGACCCGCAGGGCCGGAGCCCACCACGGCCACCTTGTGACCGTTGGACTGGGGCTTCTCGGGAGCCTCGGTGCTGTGGGCGTTGTGCCAGTCGGCCACAAAGCGCTCCAGACGGCCGATGCCTACGGGATCGCCCTTCTTGCCACGGACGCAGTGCATCTCGCACTGGCTCTCCTGGGGACAGACACGGCCGCAGACGGCGGGCAGGGAGCTGGTCTGATGGATCACCTGATAGGCGCCCTCATAGTCACGCTCCACGATCTTGGCGATGAACTCCGGGATGCGGACGTTGACGGGGCAGCCGTTGACGCAGGGATGGTTCTTGCAGTTCAGGCAGCGGGCCGCCTCATCCAGAGCCTGCTCCTCGGTGTAGCCCAGAGCCACCTCGAGGAAATTCTTATTCCGGACATTGGGGTCCTGAGAGGGCATTTCGTTCTTATCCAAACGCATATTGATCTTTGCAGCCATCTTACTTTACCTCCTGCTTGAACAGATTGCAGACTTCCTCGTGCTTATGCACCTCGAAATCATGATACATCTGGTTGCGCTTGACAGCCAGATCCCAGTCCACCAGCTGACCGTCGAAGTCGGGGCCATCCACGCAGGCGAACTTGGTCTCGCCGCCCACGGTCAGACGGCAGCCGCCGCACATACCGGTACCGTCGATCATGATGGGGCTCATGGAGACGGTGGTGGGTACGCCGTAGGGGGCCGTGGTCTTGCAGACGAACTTCATCATGACCATGGGGCCGATGGCAAAGATCTCATCATACTGATTGCCGGCGTCCAGCAGCTCCTTCAGTGCCTCGGTAACAAGACCCTTCTGGCCATAGGAGCCGTCGTCGGTGCAGACCTTCATCACGGAGGATACGGCCTTGAACTTATCCTCCAAGATCACCACGTCCTTGCTCTTGAAGCCCACTACCGCGTGGACCTCAGCGCCGCAGTCGTGGAACTTCTTCAGAACGGGGTAGGCAATGGCGCAGCCCACGCCGCCGCCGACAACGCAGACCTTCTTCTTGCCCTCGGTCTCGGTGGGCTTGCCCAGAGGACCCACAAAGTCATGCAGGTAATCGCCCTGCTGCTTGTGGCTCAGCTTCTCGGTGGTTGCGCCCACCGTCTGAACAATGATGGTGACGGTACCCTTCTCGCGGTCATAGTCGTGGATCGTGATGGGGATACGCTCGCCGTTTTCGTCCACACGCAGGATGATGAACTGACCGGGCTGGGCCTTCTTGGCCACCATGGGTGCCTCGATCTCGTACAGGATCACCGTGGGCTTCAACGCTTCCTTCGTTACGATACGATACATGGTTGTTCCTTCTTTCCTCAAAAGTCATGGCTTGCTACGTTCCATGGGCACACACGGAACTCCTCACCCGTGTGCGCTCATCTTATCTTATCACATCCGCCCATGGTTCGTCAATTATTTCCTCGAACTTTGCCTTTTTCAGGCAAAGGCATGGTGCAGCGTCACCTGTCCCCGGTCGATATCCACCAGATGCTCCTCCTTCATCTTCTTCAGCTCCCGCATCATGGCGCTGCGGTCGGCGGAGATATAGTCCGCCAGAGCGCTGAGGGTGAAGGGCAGATGAAAGCTGCCGCAGTCGTCGCCGCCGGTCTGAAGGCCGAAGTAGCACAGCAGTTTCTCCCGGATGCTGCGGCGGCTCAGAACCTCCACCCGCTCGGAGAGGGCGGCGGCCTTGCCGGTCATGATATGGAACATATTCTCCACCAGTCGGCTGTGATGGGTGCAGGCCTTTTCGCATCGCCGGGTCAGATGCTCGGCGCTCATGAACCACACCCGGCACGACTCCGCTGCCACCACCGTAATGCTGTCCCCGGCCACGTTTTCAAACATCAGCATCTCTCCGAACACGCTGCCTGTGGGCAGATGCTCCAGAATGGTGCGTCCCCCCTGCCGGTCGATGCGCTCGATGACGGCGCTTCCGGCGGTCAGGAGTCCCAGCTCCCCCCGCCCCTCGCTGATATCATAAATCACGGTGTCGGCCCGGAAGCTCTCCTCCCGGACGCCGAAGCACACCCGCATCTGCTCTACCTCATCGGGGCTGATGCCCTCAAGGATCGGTATGTTCGCCACAGGGGACCTCCTTTCCCGCTGCCGCCATGCGGCGATCCCGCCGCCCGCCGATGACCACATAGATGATGACATAGGCGATGGCGCCCACCACCAGGCCCGCCACCACATCGATGAAGGCGTGCTGCTTGACAAAGAGTGTGGAGCAGATGATGATGACGCCCCATATGTCTGCGAAGGTGCGCCAGCCAGTGCGCCGCAGTCCCGGCGTCCGGTGAACGGCATAGAGGGCGTCCAGCACCCCCAGCACATGGACGCTGGGCAGCACATTGGTGTTGGTGTCCAGATTGTAGGTGTTCTGGAGGAGCCACGTGCAGAAGTTGTGGTGCTCCATCACCGCCGGACGCAGATCCTGTCCGTTGGGCACCAGCGCACAGAAGATGGTGGCAAACCCGAAGGTCAGCATGATGCTCCACATATACCGCCGGAAGCCCTCGGCATCCTTGACGATCAGGTAAAGGCCCAGCGCCAGCAGAAGAAAGCTCCACGAGTCATAGGGAATGACAAAGTACTCGCAGAAGGGGATGTAGTCGTCGATGAAGGTCTGGGTGGCCCAATAGTTGTCGGTGATGAAGTGCTCAATAAGGAAAAAGCCCCCCAGATACACCGGCAGATACAGGCCCCACCACATATGGGGGTGATCCTTGATGAAGGTCTTGATGGTCTGCATGAGAATCCTCCTGATTTCAACAATTTTCCGTGAGGGGCATTATAGCATACCCCCGCCCAAAAAGGAAGTGTTCCTGTGATATAAGTCACAATTATTTTACAAATCCATTTCCCGGTTGCGGCGGCGGCAGATTTCGAGTATAATAGATATGTTATAAATGAAAAGATATGGAGGAATCCCCATGATCCTGCAAAAGAAAGAGGAGCTGGCCAACCGCCAGCTGCGCCTGACCATCACCGTGGAGCGTGATGCGTGGGAGAAGGCCCTGAACGACGCCTATCAGGAGGTCAAGGCCCTGTACCCGGTGGAGGGCTACGCCGTGGGCAAGGCCCCCCGTGAGGCGCTGGAAAAGGCGTACAGCCACGATCTGTTCTATCAGGAGGCGGTGAACGAGACCTTCCCCGCCGCACTGGTGGAGGCCATCGCCTCCGAGGACATCCAGATCGCCGCCCCTCCCGCCCTGAACGTGGAGACCATCGGCCCAGACGGCTACACCTTCACCGCCCTCATCGACCTGTATCCGGAGGTGAAGCTGGGCCAGTACAAGGGCCTGTCCGCCCCGTGGGAAAATGCCGAGCTCTCCGACGATGACACCAACGAGGCCATCCAGCGCTTCCTGACGGAGCATCTGGTGGAGCAGGAGCAGGACCGGGCCGCCATGGGCGACGAGGTCACTCTGGACTTCGAGGGCTTCGTGGACGGCGTACCCTTCGAAGGCGGCAAGGGCGAAGGCTATCCCCTGCTGCTGGGCAGCGGGATGTTCATCCCCGGCTTCGAGGAGCAGGTGGCGGGCATTTGTCCGGAGGAGGAGCGGGATGTCCACGTCACCTTCCCCACCCAGTACGTGCCGGATCTGGCCGGCAAGGATGCCACCTTCCACGTCAAGGCCCACCGCATCGTCCGGCGGAGCCTGCCCCAGCTGACGGACACCTTTGCACAGGAGCAGGGCTTTGAGGATGTGTCCCACCTGCGCCGCAGTATCATGGAGCAGGCCATCCTGCAAAAGCAGCAGGCCGCCTCCAATGCCTTTGCCGAGGCCCTGATGCAGCAGGTGGTGGCGGGCATGGAGGTGCAGCTGCCCGACTCCATGGTGGAGAGCCAGCTCACCGGCATCCTTCAGGAGCTCCAGCAGCATCTGGAGAGTCAGGGCGCTTCCCTGTCCGATTACCTGCAAGCCGCAGGCCTGACCATGGAGGATCTGCGGGATCACGCCCGTGAAAACGCCGTGGCCGCCGCCCGGTACGAGCTGGCTATGACGGAGATCGCCCGTCAGGAGGGCATCACCGTCACCGAGGAGGAGCTGGAGGAGAAGTATCGGGAGATGGCCGCCCTCTACGGCATGACCGTCCCCCAGCTGCGGGAGCAGGTGCCCCCCGCCCGGCTCCAGCACGATCTGAAGCTGGCCAAGGCCCGTGCCGTTGTTGTGGACTCCGCCCTGCGGAAGTAACTCCGCTCATAGAACCCCACATAGAGAAACACCCCCGGAGGATGCAGCGGCATCCTCCGGGGGTGTTCTTTTGCTTTCCGGTACTTACTTCTTATACGGTACGTGCCAGATGGTGTCGGCATAGTCCGCCACCGCCCGGTCGGCGGAGAAGATTCCGCTGCGGGCGATGTTGTGCAGGCTCATGCGGTTCCACCTCTCCCGATCCCGGTAGGTGTCCGTCACCCGCTGGGAGGCGGCGCAGTAGGAGGCAAAGTCCGCCAGCAGCAGATACTGATCCGCCGGGCAGTCCACGCCGAACAGCAGCCGCTGGTACAGATCCTCATAGCTGACGCCGTCCCGGAACCCGGCCTTCAGCTGATCCAGCACCCGGCGCAGCACCGGGTCACGGGTGTACAGCAGATACGGGTCGTAGCCCCGGCTCATGTGGGAGGCCTCCTCCGCCGTCAGGCCAAAGAGGAACATATTCTCGTCCCCCAGCACCTCGTGCATCTCCACGTTGGCGCCGTCCAGCGTGCCGATGGTCAGTGCGCCGTTCATCATGAACTTCATGTTGCCGGTGCCGCTGGCCTCCTTGCCGGCGGTGGAGATCTGCTGGCTCACCTCGCTGGCGGGCATCAGCATCTCCGCCATGGAGACCCGGTAATTCTCCAGAAATACCACCTGCAGCTTCCCCTTGCAGATGGGGTCGTTGTTCACCTGATCCGCCAGAGAGTTGATGAGCCGGATGATGCGCTTGGCCACGGCGTAGCCGGGCGCAGCCTTGGCCCCGAAGAGGAAGGTCTGGGGCGGGAAGTCCATGTCCGGGTCGTCCTGTAACTGCTGATACAGGGCGATGATGTGCAGTACGTTCAGCAGCTGCCGTTTATACTCGTGAAGCCGCTTCACCTGCACGTTGAAGATAGCGTCCGTGTTCAGCTGCACCCCCTGCTGTCGGCGGGCCCACCGGGCAAAGGTCTCCTTGTTGCAGCGCTTGATCTCCTCCAGCCGGGCCAGCACCGCCCCATCCTCAGCATAGGGGTCCAGCTCCTGCAAATGGCCCGCATGGGTCAGATAACCGTCCCCGATGAGCTCCCGGATCAACCCGTCCAGACCGGGGTTGATCTGGCTGAGCCAGCGGCGATGATCCACGCCGTTGGTGACGTTCTTGAACTTCTCCGGCTCCATTCGGCAGGCGTCCCGGAACACATCATGGCGCAGGATATCCGAGTGCAGAGCGGACACGCCGTTGATGGCCATACCGCCGGCGATGCAGAGGTTGGCCATCCGCACCACACCGTCCCAGATGACCGCCATCTTGGCGGTCTTTTCGGGGTCGTGATAGAAGCTCTCCACCTTCTCCTGCCAGCGGCGGGCGATCTCCTGCAGGATCTGCCACACACGGGGCAACAGTGTCTCGAACAGCTGCTGGGGCCAGCACTCCAGCGCCTCCGCCAGTACCGTGTGGTTGGTGTAGGCCACGGAGTGGGTGGTGATGTGCCACGCCTCCTCCCAGGAAAGGCCCGCATCGTCCACCAGAATACGCATCAGCTCCGGGATCACCAGCGCCGGATGGGTGTCGTTGATCTGGATGACGTTCTTCTCGTGGAAGTTTTTCAGGGTGCCGTAGGTCTGGATGTGCTGCCGTGTGATGGACTGCATGGTGGCCGAAACGAAGAAATACTGCTGCTTCAGCCGCAGGGACTTGCCCTCATAGTGGTTGTCCTCCGGATACAGCACCTTGGAGATTACGTCCGCCATGGCCCGCTCCTCCCCGGCCCGCAGGTACTGCCCCTCGCTGAACAGCTTCATGTCGATGGGCTTGGGACTCTTGGCGTCCCACAGCCGCAGGGTGTTCACCTGCTGGGTGTCGTACCCGGCAATCTCCATGTCGCACGGCACCGCCAGCACACGGGTATAGTCCTCATGCACCACCATCAGGTGGCCGTTGTCCCACCGGGTGCGGACCTTGCCGCCGAAGTGAACCTCCTCCGTCTCCTGCGGCTTGGGCATGAGCCACGCATCGCCCAGATTCTTCCAGTCGTCGGGCAGCTCCACCTGCTGGCCGTCCACGATCTTCTGCTTGAAGATGCCCAGCTCGTAGCAGATGGAGTAGCCGGTGGCGGGAATCTCCAGCGTGGTCATGCTGTCCAGATAGCAGGCCGCCAGACGGCCCAGACCGCCGTTGCCGAGACCGGCATCCGGCTCCATGTCGAAGATGTCCGCCGCCTTGAAGCCCAGTGCCTCCACGGCCCCTGTCAGCGGCTCCAGCAGCTCCAGATTGTAGGCGTTCTTCATCAGGCTGCGTCCCATGAGAAACTCCAGCGACATATAGTGGACCTTCCGCTTCTCCTGACTGTCCACCGCCTCACGGGTACGCACCCCCCGCTCGGCCATGATGTCCCGCAGCACCAGAGCGCAGGCCTTCATGATCTCTCCGTCGGTGGCCTGCTTCTCCGTGCAGCCGTAGTTCAGCCGCAGCTTCTGCACAATGGCCTCCTGCAATGTTTCCTTCGTATAAGTCATAGATATCCTCCTGTATTGCATCCGGGACTTACCGCCCCAGCAGCTTTCCATAAATATTCCGGTAGGCCCCGGCGCTGCGATCCCAGCTGAAATCGCCCTCCATGCCCCGCCGCCGCACCATGCGGAAGCCCTCTGCATCGCCGTGGTACAGGCCCACCGCCTGCCCGATGGTGTCCAGCATGGCCCCGGCGTCGTAGGCGGCAAAGACATAGCCGTTGCCGTCGGGCTGCCCCACCTGACAGGACCGGACGGTGTCGTTGAGACCGCCGGTCTGCCGGACGATGGGCACGGCGCCATAGCGCATGGCGATCATCTGCGACAGGCCGCAAGGCTCGCTCTTAGAGGGCATCAGAAACAGGTCGCTGCCGGCATAGATGCGGCGGGACAGGCCTTCGTTGTAGCCGATCCAGGCACACAGCCGTCCCGGGTAGCGGTTCTGGGCGTGGCGGAAGAAATTCTCATATCCACCGTCACCGCTGCCCAGCACCACCAGCTGACAGCCGGTGGCCATGATGCCATCCAGCGCCTGACACACCAGATCCACGCCCTTGTGTCCCACCAGCCGGGTCACCATAGAGAGGACCGGTGTCCCCTCCTCCTGAGCAAGGCCCAGTTCCTGCTGAAGTGCCGCCTTGCATAGGGTCTTCCCCTCTGGCTCCGCCGCCGTGTATCGGGCGGGCAGATTGGGGTCGCACTCCGGATCATAGCTCACCATATCGATGCCGTTGAGCACGCCGGAGAATTTCCACTGGATGCTGCGTACCACGCTGTCCAGCCCGGCGGCATAGGCGCTCTCCCGCAGCTGGGTGGCGTAGGTGGGGCTGACGGTGGTCACGGCATCCGCCGTCACCATGGCCCCCTTCATGAGGTTCACGCACCCATCCATCTGTAGAACGCCGCTCTCGTACCAGTCTCCCCGGTTCAGGCCGAAAAGATCCTCCACCGTGTCGGCGCCGTACTTGCCCTGATACTCGATGTTGTGAATGGTGAACACGGTGGAAACGTTTTCAGCCACAGTTTTCAAGTAAATCGGCACCAGTGCAGTCTGCCAGTCGTTGCAGTGGATCACCTCCGGCCGCCACTCCAGCATGGGAAGCACCGACACCACCGCCTTGGAAAAGAAGGCAAACCGCTCTCCATCGTCCATCTGGCCATACAGCGCCCCACGGCGGAAGTACCGCTCGTTATCCAGGAAATACCAGACGACGCCCCGATACTCCAGTGAGAACAGGCCGCAGTACTCATGCCGCCACGCCAGGTCCACATAGGTATAGCCGTGCCAGCGCATTTTCTCTCTCCATGCGTCCGAAACTTGCCCGTACAGCGGCAGGATCACCGCCGCACGATCCCCACCGGCAGCCACCGCCGGCGGGAGACTTCCCAGCACATCCGCAAGACCTCCGGTCTTGCAGAAGGGAGCCGCCTCGCTGGTCACATATAAGATATCCATGCCGTTACCTCCTTGTGTCCCCTCCCCGCAGCCTGCGGGGAGGGACGTGATTCGTTTATACGGTAGCGTTGCGGGCCACCACCACAGGATAGCTCTCGTCTCCGATGAGGGTGCGTCCCTCCCGGATAGTCACAGCCTTATCGGCAATGACGCAGCGCAGGGTGGCATCCTTTTTCACCACCGTGCCCTTAAAGAGCACGCAGTTCTCCACCTGCGCTCCCTTCTCTACCCGGACACCCCGAAACAGAATGCAGTTTTTCACGCTGCCCTGAATATCGCAGCCATCGGCAATGAGGGAGTTCTCGCACACCCCGGCAGGGTCTAGATACGCCGGAGGCGCATCGTTCTCCTTGGCCAGAATGGGTCGCCGGGGATCAAACAGCAGCCGCCGCTGCGCCGGGTCCAGCAGTTCCATGCTGCGGCGGTAGTAGGTCTGTACCGTATCGATGCGGGCGGCATACCCCTGCCACACATAGGCGTGCAGATGCAGCCGATCCTTCTGATCCTGTAAAATGTGGTGGCGGAAGCTGTACCGGTTGTGGGCCATGCACTCCTCCACCAGCTGCACCAGCAGCTCCCGCCGCAGGATGCACACGTTCAGGCAGCGGTAACCCGCCGGGGTGTGGACGTCGTAGGCCACATCCACGATGCGGCCCTGTTCATCCAGCTCCAGATAGGTATCGCTGGGGTCGCCGGGCTCCGCCGTACAAACCTCCGTCAGGTCGGCCCCGGAGGCGATGTGCTCCTGCAATACCTGCTCCAGCGGCAGATTGATGACCAGATCGCTGTCCGCCAGCACCACATACTCCTGCCTGATCTCCCGTAGGTACTCCAGCACGCAGCCCAGCGCCTCCACCTTCCCCCGGAAGCGTCCGGCGGAGGTGCGGCTCTCGGCATAGGCGAAGGCCGGCAGCAGCGTCAGCCCGCCCCGATTGCGGCTCAGATCCCAGCTGCGGCCGTTGCCCAGATGATCCAGCATACTCTGGCACTTGCCGTGCATGATGACGCCCACATCGTGGATCCCGGCGTTGACCATGCTGGAGAGCATAAAGTCCACCACCCGGTAGTTGCCGCCAAAGGGCATGGAGCCGGGGATGCGGTGGGCGATCAGATCCCCCAGCCCCGTGGGCTTTCCGTAAGAAAAGATGATGCCGTGCATGGTGTGGTTCATGCCTTCACCTCCCCGTGATGCCGGTCCAGCAGAGTCTTGGCGGAGACGATCTCCCCGTCCCCTATCACGGTACCGGGTCCCAGCACCGCCACGCCCCAGTCATCCGGATCCTGTGCCGTCTCCGGCGGAGCGCCCACCTGAGCGTCCCTGCCGATGCGGCAGCTCTCACCCACGATGGCGTACTGCACCACGGCTCCCGACTCCACCACGGCGCCGGGCATCAGCACGGAGTAAGAGACGACGGCCCCCTCCCCCACCTGGGTGTTGTAGCTGAGGACGCTGTTCTTCACCTCGCCCAGCACCTCGCAGCCCTTGGCCACGACGCTGTTGCCGATGTCCGCCTTGGCTCCCACATAGGCCGGGGGACAGGAGGGCGTGCGGCTGTAAATAGGCCACCGGCGATCCAGCAGGTTCAGTCCGGAGCCGGGACTCAGCATATCCATGTTGGCGTCCCACAGGGACACCAGCGTCCCCACGTCCTTCCAGTAGCCGTCAAAGCGCCATGCGGTCATCCGCTCCCCCGCCGCCAGCATGGCGGGGATGATGTTCTTGCCGAAGTCGTTTTCCGAGGTGGGGTCCGCCTCGTCGGCCACCAGATACTCCCGCAGCTTGCTCCATGTGAAGATATAAATGCCCATCGACGCCAGATTGCTCTTGGGCTCCTTGGGCTTTTCGGCAAACTCCGTGATGCGGTCCTCCCCGTCCACCGACATGATACCGAAGCGGCTGGCCTCCGCCCACGGCACCTCCATCACGGCGATGGTGCAGGCAGCCCCGGTCTCCTTGTGGCGGCGCAGCATCACGGCATAGTCCATCTTATAGATGTGGTCGCCGGAGAGCACCGCCACATACTCCGGATCGTACAGATCCACGAAGCCGATGTTCTGATAGATGGCATTGGCCGTCCCCTTGTACCAGCTGGCGCCGGTGGCGCTCTGGTAGGGCGGCAGAATGTGAACGCCGCCGTCCAGCCGGTCCAGCTCCCACGGCTGACCGTTGCCGATGTAGCTGTTGAGCTCCAGCGGCCGGTACTGGGTCAGCACGCCCACGGTATCGATACCGGAGTTGGCGCAGTTGGACAGAGGAAAATCAATGATGCGGAACTTCCCGCCAAAGGGTACCGCAGGCTTTGCCATGTCGCCGGTAAGCACATACAGCCGGCTCCCCTGTCCGCCGGCCAGAAGCATGGCGACACATTCTTTTTTCATGTCCGTCCCTCCGTTCCGTTTTTCGGTTCTGCGGGCCGCCTGGACCGGCCCTTGAGGATTACCCCGCCCAGCGGCGGGATCCTGATCCTCAGGGACCTTTCCCGCCCGTGGGAGGGAATGTCCTCCACGGTCAGCAGCCCCTCATTGCACACACCGGAGCCGCCCCACTGGAGGCTGTCGGTATTGAACACCTCTTCATAATACCGCTTGCCCCCCGGCACGCCGAAGCGGTAGTCCTCCCACGCCTCCGGGGAGAAATTCACCGCACAGACCAGTTCATGGCCCGCCCGATCCCGCCGCAGGAACACGATGACGTTGCTGCGGTTGTCATCGACCACCAGCCACTCGAAGCCATTCCAGTCGCTGTCGTTCTCCCACAGGGGCCGGTTTTTCCGATAAAAGCGGTTCAGCTCCCGGATACATTCATGAGTCCGGCGGCAGTCCTCCTGCTCCAGCAGATACCAGTCCAGCTGTCCGGCGAAATCCCACTCGTGCCATTGGGCCAGTTCCGTTCCCATGAAGGTCAGCTTCTTGCCGGGGTGCGCCAGCAGGTACAGGTAAAAGCCCCGCACCCCCGCCAGCTGCCGCCAGTCGTCGCCGGGCATCTTCCCCCGGAGGGAGCCCTTCATGTGAACCACCTCGTCGTGGGACACCGGCAGCACGAACCGCTCCGAGAAGGCGTACACCATGGAGAAGGTCACATCCTTGTGGTGGTACTGGCGGAACCACGGATCCATTTTCAGATAGTGGCAGATGTCGTTCATCCACCCCATGTTCCACTTGAGGTCGAAGCCCAGACCTCCCTCCTCTACGGGCCATGTGACCTTGGGCCACGCCGTGGACTCCTCCGCCGCCGTCAGGGCCGGCGGATCCATGGTGGCGGCCATCCGATTCAGATCCTGCAAAAAGGAGATAGCCTCCAGATTCTCATGGCCGCCGTAGACGTTGGGCCGCCACTCCTGCCGGTCATAGTCCAGATACAGCATAGACGCCACGGCATCCACCCGCAGGCCGTCCATGTGGTACTCCCGCAGCCACCACGCCGCCGAGGACAGCAGGAAGCTCCGCACCTCGCCCCGGCCGAAGTCAAAGACCCGTGTCCCCCATCCGGCGTGCTCCCGCTTCAGGGGGTCGCCGTACTCGTACAGGCAGGTGCCGTCGAAATCGATGAGCCCGTGCTCATCCTTGCAGAAGTGGGCCGGCACCCAGTCCAGAATCACGGCGATCCCGGCCCGATGCATCCGATCCACGAAATATTTCAGATCCTCCGGGGTGCCGTAGCGGGCGGTGGGTGCAAAATACCCCACACACTGATACCCCCACGAGTCATCCAGCGGATACTCCGTCACCGGCAGCAGCTCCACGGCGTGATAGCCCATATCCCGAACATAGGGGGCCAACCGGTCCGCCAGCTGCCGATAGGTGAGAAAGCTGCCGTCCTCCTGCCGCTGCCAGGAGCCGGGATGCACCTCGTAGATGTTGAGTGGCCCCTCCCACAGAGGCTCCCGGCGGCGCTTTTCCCGCCATGCCGCATCCCGCCACGGATAGGGTGCCATCTCCCACAGACGGCTGGCGTTCTCCGGACGCAGCTGGCTGTAAACGCCGTAGGGATCCGCCTTCCAGCGGGTGCGCCCGTCGGCGCCCTCCACCACATATTTATAGGACTGCCCCACTTGGGCCTGCGGCACCGTGGTCTCCCAGATGCCCTCCGGCCAGCGGTTCATGGCAAGGCCCTGCCAGTCGCTGAAGTCCCCCGCCACCCGGACGCTCCGAGCATTGGGGGCATAGACCCGGAAGCACCAGCCCTCCGCCGTGCGGTGTGCGCCCAGCAGAGACTGCGTCTCCTGCCAGCTGCCCTCGAAAAACCGTTTCAGACCGCCTTCCATGCTCTCCCCTCCGTCTCCGGGGCAGGCGCAAACTCCCCTACCCCACCTTTGTGGGCTTATTTTACTCCAATCCCCTCCCCCCGTCAAGCGCCGGTGGCCGTCAAGACACCATTTCTACGAATCCCACAACGAAAAAGCGCACGGGCTATCCCGTGCGCTTTTTTCAGCCCTTTCCGCAGCTTATGAAAGCCCCTTCCAACCATCCGATGCGTTCTTGCGGCGGCCGCCCGGATATGCTATACTCTCCTTATCACCGATGTATATCTCCACCATGAAAGGAGCCCTCCATGCTGACCATCCGCAGAGCCGCTGCCGCCGATCAGCCGCAGCTTATGGCCATCTATCGCACGGCGCAGGAATATATGCTGCAAACCGGAAATCCCACCCAGTGGGGCCGCTCCTATCCGTCGCCGGAGCTGATCCGCTCCGATATCGCTCAGGGCATCTGCCGGGTTCTTAGCGATGAAGCCGGGATACATGGGGTGTTTGCGCTGCTGGATACCCCCGAGCCCACCTATTCCCGGATAGAGGGTGCCTAGCGGAACGACGCCCCCTACCTCACCATCCACCGTCTGGCCGGGGACGGCCGGACACACGGTCTCTTCCGCTGTACTGCGGACTACTGCAAGGCCATTTCCCGGAATGTCCGAGCGGATACCCACGCCGACAACCGCACCATGCAGCATTTGCTGGAGGAGAACGGCTTCCTCCCCTGCGGCACGATCCATGTGCGGGACGGAACGCCCCGGCTGGCATACCATTGGACGGCAGAACCATCCGCTCCCCCTGCGGGATGCCCTGCCCCGTAAGCCGAACCTACCGCAGAAGGCAAATGCCCCGCCCACGCACTCCACGCAAAAAAGGCCCGGCGCATGATGCGCCGGGCCTTTTCATCACTGTTTCTGCTGCAGGTCAGCCGCTTACTCCTGATCCTCATCCTCGGCGTCCGCCAGATCGCTCAGGTCGAACTCCAGCTTCTCGCCGCAGTTGGGGCAGCGGATCTCGCCGCTCTCCAGCGTGTCCTCATCGAACACGATCTCCTCCTCGCAGACGGGGCAGGTGGTCTCGAAGTACTCCTCGTCGTCATCCTCGTCCTCGTCATACTCGTCGTCATCGTCCTCCAGCTCGTAGAGGGCCTCCTCCACCTCGCACAGGTCGTCGCTGACGGCGTCCAGACCGTCCTCCACGTCGCACAGCTCGTCCTCCAGATCCCCGAACTTCTCGGACATATCGCCCAGCACGTCGATGATGGCGGCAATGAGCTTGCCCTCCTTGGACTCGGTGTCCAGAGCCAGCCCCTCGGCCAGACCCTTCAGATACGCTACCTTCTCAGAAATCTCCATGTTCGTTCTCCTTTCTAAGTACGGTGGTCCTTTCCTTACTTGGCCCGGCCGATGTACTCGCCGGTACGGGTGTCAATGCTGATCTTGTCGCCGATGTTGATGAACAGGGGCACCTTCACCTCGGCGCCGGTCTCCACAGTGGCGGGCTTGAGGGTATTGGTGGCGGTGTTGCCGGCCAGACCGGGCTCAGTCTCGGTGACCTCCAGATCCATGAAGTTGGGGCACTCCAGACCAAAGACGCTGCCCTTGTAGCTCAGCACCTTGCAGACGGTGTTCTCGGTGACGAAGCGGAAGGCATCGCCCAGAATATCCTTGTTCAGGGGAACCATGTCATAGGTCTCCTGATCCATGAAGTAGTACAGATCGCCGTCGTTGTAGCTGTAAGCCATGTCCTTGCGCTCCACGAAGGCCTCCTCGAACTTAGCAGTAGGGTTGAAGGAAGTCTCGGTGACGGCACCGGTCACCACGTTCTTCATCTTGGTGCGGACGAAGGCAGCGCCCTTGCCGGGCTTGACGTGCTGGAACTCCACGACCGTCATGATCTTGCCCTCGTACTCGAAGGTCTTGCCGTTTCTGAAATCACCGGCGGTAATAGTTGCCATAGTTGTATCCTCCCATATTATGAGAAAATCTCCTTCTGTGGGAGCATTTCCTCGGATTCATGAATTAGCACAGCAGTTATATTCTACATGATATGTCCCGTTTTGGCAAGGGCTTTGCCATATTTTTTCCCGCTTTCCGGGGAAATTATGTGTGCCGGCGGCGGCAGACGGCCTTAAAGGGCGCCTGCAAGGCGTGGAGCACCCAGTTCCATGCGCCCTTCGGCCCTCCGGCAGGCTCCACCATCAGAGCCAGTATCCCCGCCAGATTGGCCCCCAGCATATCCGTCAGCAGCTTATCCCCCAGCATGGCCGTCTCGGCGGCGGTGGCCCCGGCCTGCTCCATGGCCCGGTGAAAGCCTGTGGTCCGGGGCTTCTGTGCATGACCCACATAGGGGATGCCCAGCTCCCGGCAAAAGGTCTCCACCCGGTGGGAGGAGCGGTTGTTGGACAGGATCATCACCTGCACCCCGCCTTCCTCCATGCGGTGCAGCCACTCCCTTACCCGGTCGTCCGGGTGAGGGACGTACTTGGGAGCCAGCGTATAGTCCAGATCGCTCAGCAGCAGACGGACCCCCCGCTGCCGCAGATACTCCGGGGTGATCTCCTCATAGGTTTCAAACAGCCGGTCCGGCACCAGTGATACTCGCATACATCCGCTCCTGTCTGCATAGTCTGCCTATGGCATCCACGGGCAGAGGAGAACGCTTCCGCATCATTCCGGGCCTCCTCTCTGCCTGTCAGCGCTATCATACCATGAAATCCGCCGGATGACAAGGGGGAGTGAACATGACGCTGTATCTCACCGCCGCACCGGACCGGCTGGCGCAGGCCAGAGCCGCCACGGCCCAGCTGGCCCATGCGGCCTACCGCATGGGCCCGGACTCCCAGCTGCTGGCAGCGCCCCTCCCGGCGGCGCTGCGAGGCGGACTGATGGTGGTGTCCGACCGACAGGCCCCGGCGGTAGAACGGCCGGAGCCGCTGGCCCGGCAGGTGGTGCGGGTGTGTCTGCGGCGGGGCTTTTCCGGGGTGGTGCTGGATCTGGAGGAGCAGCCGGAGGGCCGGTGGGCGGAGGATCGGGCGGCCCTGATCCGGCAGCTGGCGCCGCTGCTTGGGGCCTACGGCCGCCGCCTCTATGTGCCGGAGATCTACGCCGCTGCCTCGCCGGAGACGGTGGTGCTGCTGTGTACCGCCCTCTCCGGCGGCAGCCTGCAGGGGCGGCTGGAGGAGGCCTGCGCCGCCTACGGCGCTCAGCGGCTGGCGCTGGATCTGGAGCGGCTGATGATGGACTTCCCCCTGCCCTGCCCCAGCGGCGAAGGGGTGCGGCTGAGCCGGGAGGAGCTGGCCATGCAGATGCAGGGGCGGTCCGTGTTTTACGCCGAGGATCTGTGCGCCCGGTACTTCACCTATCGCCGGGGCGGACAGACGCACTTCGTTCTCTTTGACGACGCCGGGACACTGAAACGGAAAATGGAGATGGGCCAAGCGCTGGGCATCCGGGAGGGCTTCGTGATGCTGCCGGAGGTGGAGGATCTCATGGGATTTCTCTTCACCGGGGAAGGCTGACGCATGGAAAATCTGAAAAAACGAAGGTCTGAGCAGATGCTCAGACCTTCGCAGTGAGATCAATAATATCTCTTGTTTCTGTTCTTGCGGGCAGCCTCGGACTTCTTGCGGCGCTTCACGCTGGGGCTCTCGTAGCACTCTCTCTTACGCACCTCAGCCAGAACGCCAGCCTTCGCACAGCTTCTCTTGAAACGCTTCAGAGCGCTATCCAGGGACTCGCCTTCCTTGACGTGTACTTCGGACATCTATTTTTCCCTCCCTCCGATGCACCCGGCTATTTCCAGGGTGCTCTTTAAGAGCCACTATACATGACTTTAACAGGGGATATTATACCGGGAAGTATGGTACTTGTCAAGGCATTTTCAGAAAAAACGGCGGGAATTGCGAAAAAAGTCCCGCCTGTCGATACAGGCGGGACTTGCATTCAAAACGGTACTGATTTAGCCATTTATTGCAATGCCGTCAATGGTCAGTTTACCGGTGGTGCCGGGAACAAAGCGTCCGTACAGCTCGCTCTGACCGGCAGGAGCGGTCTTGCTGTCCTGTGCATGGGTATTGCCGGTAGAAGCGGTATGGTTGATGGTGACCTCGCCAGCATTGGCCGTACCCACCACTACGCCGACACGCCAGCCACCATCATCCGTGGAGTGCAGTTTGGTATTCGTCACCGTGCAGTCGGTGATGGAGTGATAGGTGGCGGGGTTTGCACCGGCGTGACCGATGATACCGCCCACAGAGCCTTTGGCCGTGATTTCGCAGTTCTCCACAGAGCAGTTGGTGATGGTCACATAGGTATCCACCGGGCCGTCATTGGGGTTGTTATAGCCGGAGGACCAGCCCACAAGGCCACCCACACGAGCGCCAGCGGTGCTGGTGATGGTGGAATTGGTCAAATGGCAGTTGACCAGATCGATTTTCGGCATGGAATCCACATTGCAGATGAATGCACCGATGCCCTGCGTATTGGTGCTGTCGTTGATGGTCATCTTATCCAACGTCAGATCCTTGATTACGATACCGGAGGTACCGGCAAAACCGCCGGCGAACAGAGCGTTGTTCAGGCCGGAGATGGTATGGCCGTTGCCCTCCACCGTAATGACACCGGCGCCACGATAACCATCCACCGTAACGGGCGTCCAGGTCTCGCCCTCTGCCAGCGTGATATCCCCGTTGATGATGATCTTGTTGTCGCCGGAGCCTGCATCCGTGAGGGTGGTCAGTGCCGTTCTCAGCTCCTCAGCCGTTGCAACGGTAACGGTGGTAGGTACCTTTTCGGGATACTCGGCAGCGTTATCGTATCTGTTGTTGAAGCTGTCGCTCTCTACGGTGTCCTGCGTAGCCGTCACGGTGATGGTGATGTTCTTGAGCTCCTTGCCCATATAATCATTGCCTGCGGTGGTAGCCATCGTACCGGTGAGGGTGATCAGACCGGTCGATGCCTTATCCGTACCCTTGGCGGTCAGGTGACCTTCCTGATTGATGTCAAAGGTAGCTCCATCCGCCGTCTTATAGGTAAAGGTGATGACCTTCAGCAGGCCAGTATCGCCATCCAGACCGGTGACGACGATCTTGTACTTCAGGGCCAGATTGCCGTTGTTGACGATCTGGAAGGGGGTCAGCTCATAGGTGCAGCCCGGCTCCCACAGGGGATTCTGCTCTTCGTCAAAAGCGGTACCCTTCTGCGTTTTCCATGCCAGATTTTTGATTGCATTGCCGTTTTCGTCCTGAATCTCGATATCCAGATTACCGGCCTGGATCTTGTTGACACCCGTGCTTGCGGTGTCGGTGAACCATGCGAAGGTAGAGCCTACCAGCATAGCCAGGCACAGAACCATAGCCATGACGCTGCCCAGCAAGGCCCGTTTGGTGGACTTGCAATTTGTCATGATATCTTCCTCTTATTTTCTTATGTGTGACCGATGGGGCGTCTCAAGGGGAGTACGGATTGCCACAGCCCGACTGCGGACCGGTCTGCACCGTCGTGCCAGACGATTTTCAGCCACTTCGTGTCATGAAAATCGGGACACATCCTCGAAATCGCCTTGCTGCATCCGCCGCTGGCGGCGCTGCGGCGATTTCCGCAATGACATTTCTGTTCATGTCTTTACAAAGAGGCGCAGCCCAACGTGGGAATCCGTATTCTCTTTGGAACACCCTTTATCGTTTCAATGAAATGATAACCGCCCATGGGCGGTTCGGCGCGCACTATATATACGTGGATATTAGCACTTCTTCTGGCTGTATGCAAGAGGGAACATCGATTTTCGTTGATCTGAGGCAAAGGTTTAGAACGTACTTAAGCAGTATCACATAAAATACCACATTTTCCGGGGATAAAGGGGGATTTTTTCGGGCAGAAAAAGCGCCGCCTCCCTTCGTGGGAGGCGGTGCTTCTGCGTTTTTACTTGGCGGGCTTGACGATGAGGTTGATGAGCTTATTCTTCACCAGAATGGTCTTAACGACCGTCATGTCGCCGGTGGCCTTCTGAACCTTATCCAGCGCCAGAGCGGCGGCCTTCACCGTCTCCTCGTCGCTGTCCATAGCCACGGTAACGGTACCCTTGAGCTTGCCGTTGACCTGCACGGCCATCTCCACGTGGGAGTCCACGGTCTTGGACTCGTCCCAAGTGGGCCAAGGCATCTGCATGGCCATCTTGCCGGTCTTGGCGGCGTAGCCGGTGAGCTCCCACATCTCCTCCACCATGTGGGGGGCGAAGGGAGAGAGCATCAGCATCAGCTGCTGCAGGTCGCCGCGGGTCAGGCCGGAGGAGTAGAACTCGTTAACCATGGCCATGAGGGCGGCAATAGCGGTGTTCATCTTCAGGTCGTCGATATCGGTGGTGACCTTCTTGATGGTCTTGTGGATGATGGAGGCGTTCTTCCCGGAGATCTCATCGCTTTCCTGCGCCAGCTCCATGAGGTTCCAGCAGCGATCCAGGAAGCGCTTGGAGCCCTTGACGGCCTCGTTGGACCATGTGACGGCCTTCTCGAAGTCACCGATGAACATGATGTGCAGGCGCATGGTGTCGGCGCCGTACTGGGCCACGATATCGTTGGGATTGACTACGTTGCCGCGGGACTTGGACATCTTCTCGCCGCCCTCGCCAAGGATCATGCCGTGGCTGGTGCGCTTGGCGTAGGGTTCCTTGGTGGGGACCACACCGATGTCATAGAGGAACTTATGCCAGAAGCGGGAGTACAGCAGATGCAGAGTGGTATGCTCCATGCCGCCGTTGTACCAGTCCACGGGGCTCCAATAATCCAGCGCCTCCTTGCTGGCCAGTGCCTTGTCATTGTGGGGGTCCATATAGCGCAGGAAGTACCAGCTGGAGCCGGCCCACTGGGGCATGGTGTCCGTCTCCCGCTTGGCGGGACCGCCGCAGCAGGGGCAGGTGGTGTTGACCCAATCGGTCATCTTGCTGAGGGGGGCTTTCGCCGTCGTCGGTGGGCTCGTAGCTCTCCACCTGCGGCAGTACCACAGGCAGCTGCTCCTCCGGCACCGGAACCCAGCCGCACTTTTCGCAGTTCACCAGAGGGATGGGCTCGCCCCAGTAGCGCTGGCGGGAGAACACCCAGTCACGGAGCTTGAAGTTCACCTTCTCCTTGCCGAAGCCCTGCTCCACCACGTACTTCTTCATGGCGGGGATGGCCTCCTTGACGGTCATACCGTTGAGGAAACCGGAGTTGACCATGATGGCGGTGTCGTCCTTGGCCACGAAGGCCTCCTTGGTGACGTCGCCGCCCTGCACCACCTCGATGATGGGCAGGCCGAACTTCTTGGCGAACTCCCAGTCACGCTGATCGTGGCCGGGGACACCCATGACCACGCCGGTGCCGTAGCCCATGAGGACGTAGTCTGAGACGAACAGGGGCAGGGGCTTGTGGGTGACGGGGTTGATGGCCTCGATGCCCTCCAGCCGGACGCCAGTCTTTTCCTTGTTCAGTTCACCACGCTCGAAGTCGGACTTGCGGGCGGCCTCCTCCTGATAGGCGGCCACGGCATCCCAGTTCTTGATGTGGGGCTGCCAGCTCTTCAGCAGGGGATGCTCCGGGGAGATGACCATATAGGAGGTGCCGAACAGGGTATCGGCACGGGTGGTATAGACGGTGACCTCGTCACCGATGTTGGTCTGGAAGGTGATCTCGGCTCCGGTGGAACGGCCGATCCAGTTGCGCTGCTGGATCTTGACACGCTCGATGTAGTCCACGTCCTCCAGATCGTCCAGCAGACGCTGGGCGTAGGCGGTGATTTTCAGCATCCACTGGCTCTTCTCCTTACGGATGACCTCGCTGCCGCAGCGCTCGCAGACGCCGTTGACCACCTCCTCGTTGGCCAGCACGCACTTACAGCTGGTACACCAGTTGACGGGCATGGTGGCCTTATAGGCAAGGCCACGCTTGAACATCTGCTGGAAGATCCACTGGGTCCACTTGTAGTAGCTGGGGTCGGTGGTGTCGATGCAGCGGTCCCAATCGAAACCGTAGCCCAGCATTTTCAGCTGGCTGGTGAAGTTGGCGATGTTCTGCTTGGTGACGATGGCGGGGTGGATATGGTTCTTGATGGCGTAGTTCTCCGTGGGCAGGCCGAAGGCATCAAAACCGATGGGGTACAGGACGTTGTAGCCCTCCATGCGCTTTTTACGGGTGACGATGTCCATGGCCGTGAAGGGCCGGGGGTGGCCCACATGGAGGCCCTGACCGGAGGGGTAGGGGAACTCGATGAGACCGTAGAACTTGGGGCGCTTGTCCCCGGTGACGGCGGCGTAGGGCTTGGTCTCCTCCCACCGCTTCTGCCACTTCTTTTCAATGGCGGCAAAATCATACTTCATGCTGCTTTCTCTCCTTATTATGATAATGTATAACTGAGCGGTAAAAAAACGCCCCCGGCCGCTGCTGCGGTCAGGGGCGAAGCAACTCGCTGTACCACCCTGCTTCCGTGATGGGACTCCTCCCCTCACGCTCAGGCGGCTTTAACGCAGGCCATACGTCCCGCCCTGTTCAGGCGGGAGGCTCCGGGGCCAGTACAGCAAGGCACCTCCGCCGGTTCGCACCACACGCCGGCTCTCTTGGGGCAGGTCTGCCTTGCCTTTTTCCCTTCATCGCTTTTGACAATACAGTTCTATGATAATATCCTTCGATGGATTTGTCAAGCGTTTAGCCGGGAGTTGTTTTATTCCTTGGCATCCACCACGCCCGTCAGATCCACCGGTGTACCGTCACGCCACAGGCGCTCCAGCCCGTAGAACTCACGGGCCTCGGCGTTAAAGACATGGACGGCGATGCAGCCGTAGTCCAGCAGCACCCACGTGCCGCCACGGTAGCCCTCCCGGTGCAGGGGATTCTCCTCCGCCTCCTCCAGCAGGACCTTCTCCACGTTGTCCACCAGTGCGTTGATCTGGGTATTGGAGGAGCCGGTGGCGATGACAAAGTAGTCCGCCAGCGTGGTCAGCTCCCCGATCTCCAGCACCTGAATTTCCTTTCCCTTTTTATCCGACAGCGCACGGGCTGCCAACAGCGCCAGCTCCTTGGCATTTTTCATTTTGCTTCACCTCTTAACAGAAAATCTCTCGCTTCCAGCGTATCATGATGCACGGGATTGCCCATGCGCTCCATCTCGTCGATGGTGTCGGACAGGCCCATCAGGAGACCCTTGTCCAGATCGTCGTATACCGCACGGCGCAGCTCGTCCACCCCCGGAAAGTCCCGATTGGGCTCGATGTAGTCCGCCAGATAGATGACTTTTTCCAGCAGGGTCATATCCGGCTTGCCGGTAGTGTGCCAGCGGATGGCCTCGTAAACGGCATCCTTCACGCCGAAGATGTCACGGGCCACGGCGGCGCCGGTCTTGGCGTGCAGCAGCTTCAGGGCGTGCTGCTCCAGCTCGTCCAGCCGGATATCGTACCTGTGGCACAGGGCCAGCTGCTGCTCCATATCCAGCTTCTTGGTGCAGTCGTGGAGGAGGGCGGCGATGCGGGCATCCGTCTCGTCGGCCCCGTAGCGCCGGGCCAGCCGGATGGCCTCCTGCTCCGTCCCCAGCACATGGGGCATCCGCTTGGGCTTTAAGAAGCTCAGGGCGATGGGCCGCAGCTCCTCCGGCGTCAGGTGCTTCAGCTCCGCATGGGTGCCGTAGAGCCGCTGGCGCAGGATGTAGCCGTACACCGCCTCCGGCAGGTACTCCCTGCCCTCCGGCAGCAGCTGCCGCAGACGGGTGGAGGAGATATCCACCACATGGGGGTTCTCCACCACCGTCACCTGCGCCCCGAAGGTCTCCTCCAGATATGCCCTCTGCCGTGCAAAGCGCTGCTGCTCCGCATCCCCGGTGCGGCTGAAGGCCGCCACACGGGCAAGGCGCAGGATCTCCTGCGGCTCACGCCAGTCCTGCAAGGACAGGAACATATCCGTTCCCATCAGCAGCCACAGCTCATCCTCCGGGTACTGCCGGCGCAGGGTGCGGAGGGTATCCGCCGTGTAGCTCTTCCCCCGCCGCTTCACCTCCACGTCCAGCACCTGTGCGGGGCAGGACAGCTCCGCCGTGGCCAGCGTGGCCATCTCCAGACGCTGGGCGGCATCGGCGCCGCCCTCCGGCAGCGCCTTATGAGGCGGGATGCTGGCGGGGATCAGCAGCAGAAGGTCCAGCCCCAGCTGCTGCGCCGCCGCCTGCGCCGCCGTGATATGGCCCCGGTGGATGGGGTCAAAGGTCCCGCCGTAAATACCGATCCTCATATCACACGCTCTTCTTCCGGTCCTTGACCAGCTCGATCTTCCGCTTGGCCTTGTCATGCTGCATCCGATAGAGGACGAACTTGCTGCCGATGACCTGCACCACCTCGCACCGGGCAGCTACCTTCAGCTCCTCCGCCGCCTCACGGGCGGTGAGCATGGAGTTCTCCAGCACCCGGCCCTTAATGAGCTCCCCGTCGGCCTCCAGGGCGTCGTTGACCTGCTTGATGAGGTTCTCCCCGATGCCGTCCTTGCCCACATGGACGATGGTATCCAGCGTGGACGCCATGCCCCGCAGCTGGGCTCGCTGCTTGCTTGTCAGTTCCATATCAGTGATTCTCCATATATTCTTTCAGTTTTTCACCAAAGGCCCGCAGGGCCACGCCCCGGTGGCTGATGGCATTCTTCTCCTCCGGCGTCAGCTGGGCGAAGGTCTTTCGCAGCTCCGGCACGAAGAACACCGGATCGTAGCCGAAGCCGTTCTCCCCCTGCGGGGCGTAGGCGATGGTGCCGTGGCAGTCGCCGTCGGCCTCCAGCACGTCCCCGTTGGGAAAGCAGCACACCACCGCCGTATGGAAGTGGGCGGCACGGGTCCCGGCTCCCCGGAGGTTTTCCAGCAGCAGCCGATAGCGGGCCACATCGTCGTCCAATCCGCCATAGCGGGCGGAGTACACACCGGGGGCGCCGTTGAGGGCGTCCACGCACAGGCCGGAGTCGTCGGCAATGGCGGGCAGGCCGCTGGCCTGCATGACGGCCTCGGCCTTGATGCGGGCGTTTTCCGTGAAGGTGGTGCCGGTTTCCTCCGGCTCCAGCGCCAGCCCCAATTCGGACTGGAGCACTACCTCCACCCCCAGCTGGCCCAAAATGCGCTGCATCTCCGCCAGCTTGCCCTGATTATGAGAAGCCAATACGAATTTCATCACAGTACCTCCCCCAGAATATCCTTCTCCTTACGGATCAGCTCCCGGCAGCCCTTGGCGCACAGCTCCACCAGCTCCTGCTGCTCTCTGGCGGTGAAGGCCCGGCCCTCGCCGGTGCCCTGCAGCTCGATGATCTCCCCCAGCTCATTCATGACGCAGTTCAGGTCCACCATGGCCCGACTGTCCTCGCTGTACGGCAGATCCAGCACGGGCACATCGTCGATGATACCGGCGGAGATGCCCGCCACGAAGTGCTTCACCGGCGTCCGGGGCAGCACCCCCTCCTCCACCAGCTTGCGGCAGGCCAGTGCCAGAGCGATGAAGCCGCCGGTAACGGAGGCGGTACGGGTGCCGCCGTCGCCCTGCAGCACATCGCAGTCCACGGTGATGGTGCGCTCGCCCAGCAGGCGGCGGTCTACCGCCGCGCGGAGGCTGCGGCCGATAAGGCGCTGGATCTCGGCGCTGCGGCCGGAGAGCTTCAGCTTGTCGATGTCCCGGCGGGAGCGCTGGCGATTGGCACGGGGCAGCATGGAGTACTCCGCCGTCACCCAGCCGCAGCCGGGGGCCACATGGGGCGGCACCCGCTCCTCCACGCTGGCGTTGCACAGCACCACCGTGTCGCCACAGCGGATCAGCACACTGCCCTCAGCGAATTTGATGAAGCCCGTGGTGATCTCCACCGGGCGCAGCTCATTATATTTTCGTCCATCTGCACGGGTCATATGCCTTCCTCCTCAGATAAGATCGTTGACGAATTCCCTTGCGTCAAAGGGGCGCAGGTCATCGATGCCCTCGCCAAGGCCCACGAACTTCACCGGCACCTGCAACTCCTGTGCGATGGCAATGACGATGCCACCCTTGGCGGTGCCGTCCAGCTTGGTGAGGATGATGCCCGTCAGACCCGCCGTCTCCTTGAACTGCCGGGCCTGAATGAGGCCATTCTGGCCGGTGGTGGCGTCCAACACCAGCAGCGTCTCCTTGGCGGCGTTGGGGGCCTCCCGGTCGATGATCTTGCGGAGCTTGGCCAGCTCCTTCATCAGGTTATCCTTGTTGTGCAGGCGGCCTGCCGTGTCGCACAGCACCACGTCCGTATTCCGGGCCTTGGCCGCCGCCAGCGAGTCAAACAGCACGGCACCGGGGTCGGCTCCTTCGTTCTGGCGCACGATGTCCACACCGGCCCGCTCCGCCCAGATCTCCAGCTGATCGGCGGCGGCGGCACGGAAGGTATCTCCGGCGCACAGCAGCACCTTCTTGCCCTCATTCTTCAGCCGGTGGGCCAGCTTGCCGATGGACGTGGTCTTGCCCACGCCGTTGACGCCGATGATGAGGGCCACGCTGGGCCGGGTAGAGAGGTCCAGCGCAGGATCGCCCACCGACAGCTTCTCCGCCAGAATATCCCGCAGTGCGTTTTTCACGTCCTCCTCGTGGGTCAGCAGCTTGGCATAGGCCCGCTTTTTCAGCTGGGCCACGGCATCCACCGCCGTATCCATGCCCACGTCCGCCAGGATGAGAGCCTCCTCCAGATCGTCGTAGAATCCCTCGTTGAGGGAGTCGAAGGACATGGGCTTGAGCCACGCCTCCTTGAATTTTGCAAACAGTCCCATGGCTGCTTCCTCCTTGCATCGGGCTGCCGCCCGGTTATTTGATCTTCAGCTCCTTGGCCATATCATTGAGGTTGATGGTGAGGATGCGGCTGACGCCACGCTCCTGCATGGTGACGCCGTACAGCACGTCGGCCTCCTCCATAGTGCCACGGCGGTGTGTGATGACGATGAACTGCGTCTTACCGGCGATGCGGCGCATATACCGGGCGTAGCGCACCACGTTGGCCTCGTCCAGTGCCGCCTCGATCTCGTCCATGACACAGAAGGGCGTGGGATGTACCTTCATGATGGCGAAGTACAGGGCAATGGCCACGAAGGCCTTTTCGCCGCCGGACAGCAGTGTGATGGTTTTCAGCTGCTTGCCGGGGGGGCTGCACCTTGATCTCGATGCCGCAGCCCAGAATGTCATTCTCGTCCTCCAGCTCCAGCCGGGCCTTGCCGCCGCCGAACAGCTCCAGAAATGTCTCCTGAAAGCTCTCGTTGAGCAGCCGGAACTGCTGGGCGAAGATCTCCGTCATCTGGCGGGTGATCTCGTCAATGACCCCCGTCAGCTCCTCCTTGGCCTTCTCCACGTCCGTCCGCTGCTCGGAGAGGTAGGTATAGCGGGTATTCACCCGCTCAAACTCCTCGATGGCCCCGATGTTGGGAGTGCCAAGGCTCTTGATCTCCCGGTTCAGCTCCCCGATGCGGCGGGTGGCCTTGGGGATACTCTCCAGCTCCATGCGTTGGCTCTGGGCTTCGGAATGGCTCAGCTCATACCGCTCCCACAGCTTATCCAGAATGTTCTTCTCCTCCATGGCGGCGGCGTTTTTCTGCTGCTCCAGCCGGGCCACCTCACGCTCCGTGTGGAGGACCTCCTCATTGCAGCGCTGCATCTCCTGATTCTGCTGGGTGCGGCGGCGCTCCAGCTCCAGCTTCTCCGTCGCCAGCGATGCCAGCTGCTCCTTCAGCTGGCCGCACTGGGTCCGCAGCTCTTCCGCCTTCTGCCGATGGACATCCATCTCCCGGCCGGCTTCCTCATTGGACCGACGGAACCGCTCCAGCAGCGCCTCCCGTCCGACCCGGTCGGTATGCATCTGGACCTGCAGACGCTCCAACTCCTGACGGCTGTGGAGTGAGGTCTCCCGCTCCGCCGCCAGCGCCGCCAGCGCCGTTTTATGCTCGGTGATCTGGCCGGAGATCTCATCTGTCCGGGTCTGTAGGTCGCTCTGCCCGGCCCGGCTCTCCTCCGCCTGACGGGACAGGCGCTCCGCCTCGCCCTCGTGGGCGGCGATCTCCTGACGCACCGCCTGCATCTGCGTCTCCTGCTCCTGTAGGCGCCGGGTCAAAGTCTCCCGCTCCTGCTGCAGGCCGTCCTGAGACAGGCGCAAATTCTCCAGCAGGATCTCATGGTGCTCCTGCCGGCCCTCCAGTGTCAGCACCTGTTGGGCTGCCGCCCGCTGCTGCTCCTTGGCCACATCCAGCTCATACTGGGCCTTTTGCAGCTCACGGCCCGTCTCCTGCGCCCGGCGGTCGGCATCCGCCAGCTGCCCACGCAGCTGCTCCAGCTGACCTGCCAGCCGCTGCAGCTCGTTGGCACGGGACAGTACACCGGCGCTGCGGCTGACGCTGCCGCCGGTCATGGAGCCGCCCCGGTTGATGACCTGCCCGTCCAGCGTCACGATGCGGAAGCGGTTCTGGTACCGCCGGGCCATGGTGACGCCGCAGTCCAGATCCTCCACCACCACCGTGCGCCCCAGCAGGTTCTGGAACACGCCGTCGTAGCGCTTTTCATACTGCACCAGCTCCGAGGCAACGCCCACGAAGCCGTACTCCTCCTCGATGCGGCTCTCCCGCAGCTTCTCCCCCCGGACAGCGTCCAGAGGCAGGAAGGTGGCTCGTCCGCCGTCCCGCTGCTTCAGGTAGCCGATGGCGGACTTAGCATCGTTCTGCGTGTCCACCACGATATTTTGCAGGGCGCCGCCCAAGGCGATCTCGATGGCCACGGTGTATTGCTCCTGCGTGGTCATGAGGCTGGCCACCGGGCCGTGTACGCCCCGCAGGCCGCCCTTGTCCGCCGCCTGCATCACCAGCTTCACCGCACGGGAAAAGCCCTCGTACTCCTTCTCCATCTCCGTCAGCAGGCGGATGCGATCCTCCATGGCCGCCGCCTGACGGCTCAGCTGCTCCCGCTGCTGGGCGCTTTCCTGCGCCCGGCGCTGTCGCCCGCCCATTTTCAGGCCGTGGCCCTGAATGACGTTCTCCGCCGCTGCGGCCTCCTCACGGGCCTCCTCCAGCGCCTTACGGTTCTCCGCCGCTGCGCTCTCCTCGGTTTGGCGGCGCTCCTGCAGCTGCTCCAGCTCACGGCCCACCTCCTCCAGTCGGGTGCGGGCCGCCTGAGACTGGGCCTCCAGCCCTGACAGCTGCACCCTTCCATCGGCGGCAGCCGCCGTGGCCAGCGCCTCTCTGGCCCGCAGGGCCTCCGCCTCGCGGACGGCGCTGCCGGCACGCTGAGTCATGGACTGTAGCTGCTGCATCCAGTCCTCCAGCTCGCCGGTCAGCTCCTGCGTCCGGCGGTCGATCTCCTCCGTGCGCCGGGTGAGAGCATCCATCTGCCCCTGCAGATCCTCCGTGCGGCTGCTGCTGTCGGCCATCTCCCGCTCCAGCCGGGTCATGGACTCCTGATTATGATCCACCCCCGTCTGCAGCACGGCGATGGCGGCGTCCTCCTCCCCGGCAGCCGTCTCCAGTCCGGACATCCGGCCCCGGAGGGCCTCGGCCTGCATATCGTTCTGCTGCACCTGCTCCACGCAGGTCTCTGCGGCGGCATACACCTCATCCAGCGCCGCCTGCGCCCGCTGCTTATCCTGGCAGGCGGACTGGTGATCCGCCTCCAGCTTCCGGGCCTTGACCTTCAGGGCCTGAAGATTTTCCAGCCACACGCTGATCTCCAGCACCCGCAGCTCGTCCCGCAGCACCAGATACTTCTTCGCCGTCTCCGCCTGCTTCCGCAGGGGCTCCACCTGCAGCTCCAGCTCAGCGATCTTGTCGTTGATGCGGACCAGATTCTCTTCCGTCCGCTGGAGCTTGCGTTCCGACTCCTCCTTGCGGTGGCGGTACTTGCTGATGCCCGCCGCCTCCTCGAACACCTCACGGCGCTCACCGCTTTTGACGGACAGGATCTCGTCGATCTTGCCCTGTCCGATGATGGAGTAGCCCTCCCTGCCCATGCCGGTATCCATAAACAGCTCGTTGACATCCTTGAGACGCACGGACTGGCGGTTGATGTAATATTCCGATTCCCCGCTGCGGTAGTAGCGGCGAGTGACGGCCACCTCCGCCTCGTCCCGGCCGGGGAAGATGTGCTCCGTGTTGTCGATGACCAGCGTCACCTGTGCAAAGCCCATCTGGCTGCGCTTCTCCGTGCCGCCGAAGATCACGTCCTCCATCTTGGCTCCCCGCAGCTGGCGGCTGTTCTGCTCGCCCATGACCCAGCGGATGGCGTCGGAGATATTGGACTTGCCGGAGCCATTTGGCCCCACGATGGCCGTGATGTCCTCGCCGAAGTTCAGCACCGTCTTATCAGGGAAGCTCTTGAAGCCCTGGATTTCCAAAGCCCGAAGGTACACGAGTCGCTCACCTCTTTCATGTTTGCATATAATAACTAATTTATTATAGCAGGCTATCCCCCCTGTTTCAAGCAAAATCCGCTGACGAACCGGGAAAAGCCCATCAAAGCGGCGATGGGGGGGCAAAATGCAAAGCGCCCCGTCCACCTTGCGGCGGACAGGGGTGCTTGCGTTATCGGCGGGGCTCATAGTTGCTCAATTTGCCATGATACTTGTAGATGCAGTCCAAAATCTCTGGGGTGTCATTCAAATAAAAAGCTCGGAATCTATTGCGATCAAACTCTGCGGTCAGCAGTTCCTTGATTTTTTTCTTTTGCCTATCTGGCATCGGATAGCGAACATTAACCGTTGATACAAGCAAAAGTGTGCAATTGCGGGCGGGGATTCTCTCCACATCACGGATATCCTTCCAAGATATATCTTTCATAGGAAATAGCCCCAGATATTTTCTTTGAAACCATTCCGGTGTTATATAGTATACAACCCACCTCGGATATAAGGCTATCAACATAACCGTCTCCCACACAGTGAATATATATGCCTGCCTCGGGTTACCATTTACGATCCAAACGACAATATCCGCAAATGCAAGCATGCCAAGCAGAGTGAAAAGTACAGGTATTTGTGAACTCTTGATCGGTTTCATAAATCGATTTCCTTTCTGTTTTCAAACAAACTCTGGCCGATATGTGAATAGTTTATGGTACGGCAATCTGGGCGGCGATTGTTTGCTTCTCCTCTTAACTACATTCTGCTTAGAATCATTGCGCTGCGTATTGTTTTTAGAGGAAGTATTTTCTGTCATCCCCAACGCAGAACTCGAAAACCACCGTTGCATATTTCTGGTACGTCCTTAACCTATTCCTACAGATAGCCTGAAAACCCCTTCTCCGTCTGAATCCGATAAGTATATTATTTTAACAACATATGGTTTGCCCGCCTTCGTCACTTGATAACTAACCGCTATGCGTTTATTGCCATCCAATGATTGCACTTCGGACGCAATCTGAGGGCCTACCTTCCACTCGCCTTCCTCCGGGATCCCTGCTTCTGCCAACGCTTTTCGGAGTTGCTTCAAATCACGCATTTCTTCTGAACACTCCGGATGCAGTTGCTTGGCCCACGATTTTGCATCGTTATTTTCGATGGTCTGCAGTGCATTCTCACATATTGGCTTCATCTTCTCCTCAGTCTGATGGTCAAAAATGAACAGCATCGGAGTTATTATCAACATAGTCACCGCAAATATGGTATTCCACTTCTGCACGGTTTGCTTCGGCGGCATTACGCCAAAAAATTGGTAAACAAGAATCACGCTTATAGCAAACATTGCATACATCAAGAGCCATGCAATCCAAGTCGGCAAAAAGCGCAGCATCAAAGACGCAACTATAAGCGTACCCACCAAAAATGGATATACCTTCTTATTTTGGGGCCTCATTGTAAAAGCTGTGAACCAGAGGTAAATCATGTTGATCAGCGGAATGAATGCAGCTACCATAGCTGTCTTTTTGCTATAGATGTTCAGTTTTTTCAGCCGCTCTCTCATTTTGCAACTCCTTCTTGTTCATCGATCCATACGACTACCGCCCACCGTTCTGTGCAAATCTGCCGATTTTACATCCAGTTTTTCCCGTAGCTTCATGCTTTCTGTGTAAAACATTACCATGATACAGAAAGTCTGTCAAGAAAAAACTTTTTCTGCTGAAAAAAGCGCCCCTGACCGCCTTGCGGCGGACAGGGGGGGTATGTTCGGGGAATACGGTTTACTTCACCAGCTGGCAGAACAGATCGATCTCATCGGCCAGAGACTGGAGTCCCTGCCGCCAGAAGGCCTTATCCGTCAGGTCGATGCCTGCGATCTTGGCGGTATCCTCCACGCAGGTGACGGAGGTGGCGTGGAGCATCTTCTTATACAGCGGCACGAAGTCCTTGCCCTCCTGCTGATACTTGGCATACAGGCCACGGGCAAACAGGCCGCCGAAGGCATAGGGGAAGTTGTAGAAGCTCAGGCCGCCGCTGTAATAATGGCCCTTGCACAGCCACATATACGGGTGCAGGCAGGTCTGATCCAGCCCGTCGCCGTAGGCCTTCTTCTGGGCCTCCAGCATCATCTGGCACAGACGGTCGGGATCCAGGAACTCCTCCGGCCGGGCGGCAAACACGGCGGACTCGAACAGATACCGGGAGTAGATGTCGCAGATGATCTGGCAGGCGTCGGACAGCTGGCTCTCGATCAGAGCCAGCTTCTCGTCGTTGCTCTCGGCGGCATCGATGGCGGCGCTGACGGTGAGCACCTCGTTGAAGGTGGAGGCCGTCTCTGCCACGGGCATGGTGTACTCCTGGCACACCAGCGGGTGGGAGAACACCTGCTGATCGTGGAAGGCATGGCCCAGCTCATGGGCCAGCGTCACAATATCACCGAAGGCGCCGTCGAAGTTGGTGAGCACCCGGCTCTGCCTAGCGCTGGGGACACCGCAGTCAAAGGCACCGCCCACCTTGCCGTTGCGGGGATAGAAGTCGATCCACGCCTCGTCGAAGGCACGCTCCACCATGTCGTGAAGCTGGCTGTCGAAGCCACTGAAGATGCTCAGCAGATAGTCCTTGGCATCCTGTGTGGTGTACTTCTTGTCGCTCTTGCCCATGGGGGCGAACAGCTCGTACCAAGGCAGGCCGTTCTCGTGGCCCAGCGCCTTGCCCTTGGCCCGCAGATACTGCCAGAACTTGGGCAGATACTCATCCATGGCCCCCAGCAGGGCATCCAGCGTCTCCCGCTTCATGCGGCTCTGATACAGGGCCTTATCCAGCGGGGAGGCATAGCCCCGGACCTGGCACTCGTTGATGACCTGCAGCTTGATGCTGTTGAGGGCATAGGCCACGGAGTCCTTGATCTTGTCATAGCACGCCAGCTCCGCCTCATAGGCGCTCTTGCGGACGGCGGGATCGGGAGCGTAGGCCAGATTGCGGATGGCGGACAGGTTGGTGATGCCGCCGTCATACTCCACCTTCACGCTGCTGGTGAGGTTATCCCGCAGGCTCTCCCACGCCGAAGCACCGGAGATGTTCATCCGGGCGAACAGCTCCTCCTCCCGGTCGGTGAGCAGGTACTTGCTGTCACGGCGGATGGACTCCAGCAGGAAGCGATAGGGCTCCAGCGCCGGGTCGGCGTCCATGATGGCGTCCAGATCCGCCAGCTCCGCCACCGTCCGGCGCAGGGAGGCGTTGGCGGCGGCGCAGCCGCTGAGCTTGGCGCTGAGCTGGTCGCCCAGACTGTTGGCCTTGGTATCGGCGGTGTTGGCGCTGCACCGAAGGCTGCAGAAGATGAAGAGCTTGTTGGCCAGCTCCTCCACCCGCTCCTGCACCTGCAGGAAGCGATGCACCAGCTGGCTGTGCTCCATGCCCGCCGCCTCACCGGCCAGCGTGTTCACCGCCGCAATGGCCTCGTCCAGTGCCTTCATATCCCCGGTAAACGCCGGGTCGTCAAAATCCTTGTAAAGGATACTCAGATCCCATACCTCGTTCATGTTCGTTCCTCCTGCTTTTCAGATAGGCGGCTCCCCGCTGGTTTTTTCCGTCACATTATATCACACCCTTCCACCGGTTACAACCATTTGTTTCCGGGAAAAGAGCATCCCCCGGAGTAAAACTCCGGGGGATGTGTGGTTTCATATCGCTCTGTCATCCGCACTGGTGGGAATGGACCGTATACTCTGCGGTGTCGTGGCCGTCGTGGTGGATCAGGACGATCACGCCACCGTCATACCGCAGCGTCACCGTGCCGTCCTCCGCCCGCTCGCCGCCGGTGAGGGTCACGGAGGTCATACGGGTATCCGTGTGGGCGACGTAATAGCTATCTGTCTCCGCCCAATAGATGAATTTGGACAGCCCCGCCTGATTGGTTTCCGCCAGAGACACGCCGAAATACTCCTTCAGCACGGCGTCCATCACCTGCCGGGGCGCCCGAAAGTACTGCATGACCGACTCCGGATCCAGCGACGTCAGATACGCCCGCTCCCGGTCGGTGAGATAGGTGTGGCCATAGGGAAGCCCGGAGAACCCGATGCCGTCGTAAAACAGGTGGTGCAGGTCGATATCCTTCGGGGAGGTATAGCTGCTGGTGGTGGCCTGACTGTACCAGCTGCCCGGCGTGAACATCGTCTGAAACTCCTCCAGTTCCTCAGCCGTCAGCGTACCGTTTTCCGGCTTCTGAGGATCGGGCTGCTGATTCTGGGCGCAGCCAGCGCACAGTCCCACACACAGCATCAGCACCATCGTCAGGAAACGTTTCATAATATGATCCTCCTTCACTTCAAAGTTCTTTTTACGGTGCTCCTCTGTAAAAGACCTTACCATACCCGTCTGCGCCCGTTAATAGTTTTTCGCAAAAGCGTCTATATTCCTTCCGTTTTTCTTTCATTTTTCATCTAATATATGCAAATCCGTTACAATTTGATACAAAACTGTTACAGCTTACTCCTCCTCGGAAGGCTTCCTGCGGAACATCTCCCGCAGGCTGTCCTTCAACCCCTTGGCCGTCTGGCGGATATCCTCCACCGTCTCCGCCACGTCGGAAACCTCCACGTTCCTTTCACCGGTAGTGAATACGAAGCCGTCGCCGCCCTTGCGGCACACCACGTCTCCCCCGGCCCGGACGCTGCCGCCTACACTCCCGCAGGCCACATCGCCGCCGCTCCGGACGTCACCCGTCACCCCGCCGCAGGCCACATCGCCGCCTGCGGTGACATTGCCCTCCACACCGGCGCAATGCACATCACCGCCGGCCTGCACGCCGCTGCCTACGGCGTCACACGCCACATCTCCGTCAGCCGTGACACTGCCGCCTACCTCGCCGCACTTCACGTCTCCTCCGGCGGTGACGCTGCCCTCCACCGGGCCGCTCTCACACACCACGTCGAACCAGCTGCTGACATTCACCGCCGGACCGTCGTACACGAACCGCAGCTCCTCCCGATGGCCCTTCAGCACCGCCGGGTCCTCCGTCAGCAGCTGATGCCCGTGGTACATCACCGCATACAGGGTATCGTCGTCCGGCCACGGCAGGGTGCGCTCCGCCTCCTCCTGCTCCGCCGTCCACCGGGGCTGCGGAGCCTCCCGACTAAACAGATCGTCCAGTGTCACATGGAACAGATCCGCCAACTGCGGCAGCAGCTGCACATCCGGGCAGGACAGCCCATTCTCCCACTTGCTCACCGACTGATACGTCAGTCCCAGGGCATTGCCCAGCTGTTCCTGTGTCATGCCCGCCTCTTTCCGCAGCTGTGCAATGCGGCCTGCCAACAAATTCTCACTCATCGTGTGTTCGCTCCTTTCATTTTACCCTCGATGAACAAGGGCAAACACGCTTGCCCTCGTCCATCGATGGTGTGCTCTCAGCATATAAAAACCCGCCTGAAAAGGCAATAACGGCGTAGTTGAATTACGGATATTATAATTCAACCAACGGTTGAGTGCAACAAAAAGAGGCGCAAAACCACCGGTTTTGCGCCTCTCGCACCTTCAAGAGCCTGAAATCCTTACACATTCACAGCTTCTGTCCCTCGTCCGGCTCCTCCACCAGCACCTCTCCCGCCGGGGCGTCGGAGAAATCCAGCTGGATCACCGCCTGCGCCCGGTTCAGGGAGCAGCCCACGGTCTTGCCCCGCTCCGCCGCCGCACCGGCGCACTTCTCCAGCAGCTGCCCCAGGATCTCCTGATTCAGCCCGCCGCCACGCCAGTGGAACACAAAGTGCTCCTGCTTCTTCCGCAGGGCCTGCCGCACCCGCTTCTCCACATCCTCCGTCTTGGTGAAGGACAGCGACCGGTAGAAGTACCCCTTGTCTCCGCTGCACTCCGGCAGCGGCAGCACCAGTCTCTGGTGGTCCCGGAAGATATGCCGGTCGTCCAGATTGAAGTAGTCGTACCGCTTCATCCCCCGCTGGAGGGAGTTATCAAAGGTGGCGTCCACATGATACCGCTGCCCCTCCACCGTCACCACGTTCCATGTGTGCCGGTATCGCACACCGATCTCCGGTGCCGCCTCGCTGAGCGCCACGATACAGGGAAGCCCCACAGCGTCGCACAGGGCCTTCACCGTCTTGGCGATGCCCTCACACACCCCCACCCCTTGGGTCAGCGGCCCGATGATTTCGTGGGAATAGGACTTTTTCAGCTTGTCATAGGTGACGTTCTCCAGAATGAAATCGTGGATGGCCAGTTCCTTCTCCCGGTCACTCTTCCCCTTCAGGGGCCGGGCCAGCCGCTCCAGCCGGGCCGTCACCGCCTGCCGGTGCATCTTCACCTTTCCCCGGTCGAACAGATAGTCCGGCAGCACCTCCACATGATCCGCCCCCGGCATCTTTCGATAGTGAAATCCCGTCACGAAAAACAGCAGCGGCAGATCCAGCTTCATCCGCAGATAGATGTCCGACAGCACCTCCGTCCCCAGATCCGGCACCCGGATCACCGCCGCCAGCGCATCGCACCCCGCCGCCAGCATATCATAGACCGCCTTTTTCTCCTTGCTCAGTTGTCCGTAGTAGTATCCCGCCATTCCTCAGCGCCCTCCCCTTACAAGTCAGGCTCTATTGTACCCGCCCCGCCGCCCTTTGGCAAGTCCTTACCAGCCGATGGCTGCGCCGTACTTGTCAAACAGCGCCGAAAAGCGCTTCTTCTGGGTGGGCGTCATCCGCTCCTTGTACAGGGTAATAAGGTCCTGTGCGCTGCGGGTATCCCCGGCCTTGAGATAGTTACCCATGGCCCGCTCCAGACTGTCGCTGGCAGTGGAGCTGAGGGACTGGGGTTTCTCCCCCTCCACCGTCCGACCGCTGCCATACCGCACGCCTCCGGCGGCCTTCTGTTCGTCCGCCGCCTTATCGGCATAGTACTTCAGCATGGTGCTGTACAGATCCCGGTCCTCCTTCCCCACGCTGTTATAGTACTCATACGCCCGGTCGCTGTCGGACTGCCACGCCTTCAGCTGATCCTGCCAGCGGCTGTAATCCACCTGCTCAGCCTGCTGCAGCAGGCCGTACCGGTCCATCAGGGCCTGTCCCTGCTGCTCATAGCGGCTGCGAGCCTGCTTCTCCAGCTCCGGGATCAGGGCCGACAGCTCCGACAGATACTGGCTGTACGCCTGCTGCCCCGTCTGCTGGGCATAGCTGGAGCCGTACCCACCGGACAGTGCCGCCGCCTGCCCCATGGTATCCTCCATGGCCGCCTGTCCCTGCCTCTGATAGAGCCGTGCATAGCGCTGATAGTCGGCGTCCTGCTCCGGGTCGTAGGCATAGGGCTTGCGGGAGCTGATTTGGTCATACAGCGCCGCCAGCTGCTGCTGGAACCGGGACTCATACTCCCCCGGCTTCTGCCCCTGCAGGCTCTCCCACAGAGCGCGGGCCGCCGTCACCTCGTCGGATGGGGTATATCCCTTCTCCAGCTGCCGCATCCGACTCATAGTCTCATCCGACACGCCGGAGAGCACCTGACCGCTGGTGCTGGGGCCTGAGGTAGCCGGGGTCAGCCGGGCCAACAGACTCCCCATGGTCTCGCTGCCCGCCACGCCGTCCACCCGCAGACCATTCTTGCGCTGATAGTCCAGCACCGCCGCACGGGTCTTTTCCCCAAAGCCGCCGTCCACGTCCAGCGAATAGCCCACCTGGTTCAGTGCCTGCTGCAGCTGCTTTACCGTCTCTCCGTAAGAGCCGTAGTAGACGGTAGGATAATTGGATGCCATCTTTCTTCCTCCTTTTCATGCCGTCCGTTGCCAGACGTACACCGCCAGATACGGCGGCATATTGTTGTGGGCCTTCCCGCCACCCACGCTGCCCGTTTTGGTATTGCGGCTGATATCAAAGGCCGCCGGGGCATAGGGATAGTACCGACCGCTGCCGCTCTGAACGCCCATATCACCCACGGTGAACGCCTTCTGGCTGTTGGTGATAAAGCCGTAATACCCCGCCTGATTGGCCGGATCGTGAGCATGGGTGGGCAGCTCGCTCTCCGCCAGCGTGTGGACCGCCTCACCACCGGTGGTCCCTGCACCATACGCAGTGCCTGCCGCCAGCAGGAACCTGTCCCGGATGCGCTCCCATGTCCCGCCGAACAGCACCCCCGGATCGGTGTCCACCGCCGACAGATACAGGCTCCCCACAGGATAGATCAGTTCCCACAGGGGCTTGCCCTTCACATAGACCTCCCCACTCCGGGTTCACCTCCACCGCCCGGTCGTGCTCGGCATACTTCCCCACGCCTACCGCCGTGCCGCCGGAGGCCAGATGCACCGCAGCCGCCGCCGTGGGAATGGCGCACACCACCGTTCTCCGACTCCCCGGCAGATCCTCCGCCGAGAGCTCCAGCTCATACGACAGCAGCGGAGAAAATCCCGGCAGCACCTTCTCCACACCGCTCTCCAGTGCCGTATAGCCGCCGAACTCCCCGCCGGGACGCCGGGAGCGCACCCGCAGGCTCACCTGATTCCGTCCGCCCACGTCGGAGCACTGCGCCCCGCACTTCACCTTCACATAGCCGCCGTCGCTGCACGCCGTGCCGTCGGCGTCGCACCGGCACACCGTCGGCCGGGTCATAGTGGGGCCGCTGTACTCATATACCGTCACCGGCCCCGCCTCCACAGAGACACTGCGCCCCCGGTTGTCCTTCACCACGGCCGCAGCCGTCACCTCGCCGCTCACCGACACCGCCCCGGCAGACACACCGTTCAGGCCGCTGCCGCCTACACCGCCGCAGCTGACGCTGCACTCGTCGATGGAGGACCCATAGGCCCCCTGCGCCGTCACCTGCCACCTCAGCCGGGTCATCCCCCTTAACAAATACGCCCCACTGCTCCAGCACCGCATTGTCGTTCACCGATGTCACCGTCAGCGCCGCCGTGGGCCGCACCGTATCCGGCACATAGACCCTGCACTCCGTGACGCTGCTGCCCATGGTGGTGTCCCCGTCGTAGGTGGTCACCGTCAGACGCATGGTCCCCGCCACAGATTGAGGCAGCTGCCGGGCCAGCTCCAGCGGCGGCGTCCACGTCAGCTCCCGCTGCGCCGTCTCCTGCACCACCGTGCCGCTGGCGCCGCCCAGCGCATACGTCACCCGGTGGGTGTACCGCTTCTCCTCTGCACGAATGGTCAGCACACACGCCTGCCCCAGCGTCAGTTCCGCCGCCCGCAGCACCGAGGGCCGCAGGATACGGGGCAGCGCTACCGCCGCCGACACCGACAGGCTGGCCGGGGTCCAGCTGGATTCCACATCCGACACCCACTGACCGCCCAGCTGCACCGAGCCGTTTCCGTCCGCCCCATGGCGCACCGTCACCGTCCGCTCTCCCAGCAGATACCACCCCGGCGCCGTGTACTGATACGTCTGATAGACCTTCTGTCCCTGCAAAACGTAGTACGCCGAGTCCTTCTCCAGATTGTATGACCCCGTGGTGTTGGCGTACAGATACAGCCGCAGCCGCAGGCTGGATGTGTTGGCCGCCCGATCCTGCGTCACCGTATAGTCAAGCCGCAGCTTCCAGCCGTTGCCGGAGGCCCCTCCGTAAATACTGGCCATTTCCTCAACCTCCCATCCACCGGATCACCAGCCCGTTCTCCGACAAGATCTCCCACTCCCCGATGCTCATGCCCTCCAGCACCGTGATGTTGGTGATATACAGCCGGTTGTTGGACACATACGCCACCTCGCTGGCATCCTGCCAGAAGGACAGCTTGCTGGCAGTGAAGGTGGCCCGGAAGTCGTTCTGCTCCACCACCGTCTCCCCGTCCACTTCCCGGCAGATGAGGTTCTGCCCCACCGCCACGCCGTACTGCGGCACCGCCCCATCGTAGCACACGATGCCCGTCCGGATGTAGCCCTCCGTCTCCAACCGGTACTGTTCAAAGGCGGCGGACACCGTCTCCGTGCTGGCCTGTAAGTCGGCAAAGAAGCTGTAATACTGGGTCAGCGCCTCCGGATTCGCCTCCAGATACGCATTGAGCCGCTCCACATAGGTGCCGAACTCCGACACCGCCACATACTCCCCCGTCAGCTTGGCCGACAGCTGATCCATGCGCCGCTGCACCGTGTCCGCCGTCTTGACGATCATGCTCCTCAGGGTCTGATACTGCCGCTCCCGCTCCGCCGCCGGGGCCGCAGTGCCGCCGGAGGGTGCGGCAGTCCCGCCGCTCTCCAGCTGTCCCAGCGCCACATTCAGCTGCTGGGCCATCTGGAACAGATACGAATACTGCCGTACCAGCTGTTCCTGCACCGACCCCTGCGGACTGGGCGGCATCATCAGTGTGCTCACGGGCCGTCACTTCCCTTCTCATACACCGCCGTCAGGCTGTATATCCGGCAGCCGCCCACGCCATAGAGCCGCAGCCGCAGTCTCCGGCACCTCCGGGGCCGCACATGGAGCACGCAGTCCCGCAGCCGCCCGCTGCCGGTGACGCCGCCCTGCTCCTGCCACGTCTCCCCCTCGTCATAGCTCACCGCTACCCGGACAGCGCCGCCCTCCTCCGGCCGCAGCCGCAGAGACAGACGCACCAGGTACTTTCCCTCGCCGGAGTCCAGTCCCAGCTCGCCGGTCTCTGCCCGCCATGCAACAGGCTCCTCCTGCGCCGTGCCGCCGCCCGTCAGCGAAAGGATGTCCCCCGCCCCGGTCATGGCGTACAGCACGCCGCCGCTGACGGCAAAGCCCACCGCCCGCAGGCTGTCCTCCCGGTGCCACAGCCCCTGCCGCACATCATATACCAGCAGCTGCGGCTGATTCTCGGCATCCAGCACCGAGAGATAGTACTTCCCGTCCGTACCCCCGGCCACGGCGCCGTGGTACACATCCTCCCCCAGCGCCTGGGATACCCGCTGGGGCATACTGCCGTCAAAGGCATATACGCCGCCGCAGCCGTGGTAGTACAGCACGCCCTCCACCGTCTGAAGGCTCCGTCCGCTGCCCTTCCTGACGCCGGGGCACCGCACCGTCACGATCTGGTGCGCTCCCGCCGCACTGGGATACACCCGCTCGATGCAGTCCTCCTTGAAAAACAGGGGGCTGCCCAGATAGTCCGCCGCCCCGGTGAAGGGGCCGTCGGAGCCACGGGTGGCGGCATAGCTGTCGGTGCTGCGCCCGGCGTAGCAGTTCCAGTTCTTGAAATCCCCCAGCTTACTGGCATAGATCTCATTGACGGCCTTTCCCTCCGCCACACCGTATTTGCATCCCCACAGCCGGTTGCCGCTCTCGATGACGAAGTCCATCTCCGGCACGCTGCGCCGCACCGTCAGCACCTCCGTCTGGGTCACCTGACTGGCGATCATCCCCGATACCACCAGAGCGCCGTCCTCCGCCGTCTCCAGAACATGGCTGCCGTTGAGACTCTCCTCCCGGCACCCCTCGATGACCACGCCGTCCCCGGCGGCAAAGCCCACACCGATGCCTCCTGCCGCTATTTTAATGTAGGTATCCTCCCGGATGCTCCAACCGCTCTCACCGTATTGCCGCAGTACCGGCACCTCTCCGGCGGTGTCCAGCCACAGGCACCCTCCCGCCGGGTCCGCCGGCGGCTCCTCCGAGGCCAGATAGTCCCCCAGCGCCGCCCCCTTGGCCCCGCAGAGAGACAGCGTCACCTGCCCCTGTGTCTGCACCCGGTTCTCCAGACTGCCGTACTGGCTGAGATCGCCGGTGTTGATATACTTCTTATCCGGCCACACGATGAGCCAGCTGCCCATGCCAATGAGCTGCTTACTTCCCTCCGTCAGCACCAGCTCTGTGGCCACGCCGCCGATATACAGGGTGTGACCGTCCACCCAGATCAAAGCATCCTTGGCGGCTATACCGCCGGGGGACTCCGCCTGCCCCGCAAGACCACGCCGGGGCCGCACCGTCAGGGTGGGATAGCCGTCGGAGGTGAGGTTCTCCATCTCCCGGAAGGAGCCCAACTCTCCTCTTGCCCGCCGATCCAGCCCCAGAAAGCTGCTGACCGTCACCGTGCTCTGCACCGGCACGCTCATTTTCTGAAAAAACATTCCATCCCCCTCACATCAGCCGCAGCGCCTTCACCCCCTGTCGGGGCATATGACTGCGGCACCAGAAGTCCCGGTATGTCAGCAGGGCGTTGTTCCAAGCGGCACAGGCATTGTTGTACCGCTCCATCTCCCCGTTGGCGTAGTGGATCTGTGCCTCCACATAGTGGCGGTACAGCTCGTCATAGGGCGGCTGCACCAGCAGCACCGTGTCCTCCCCGGTGTCCTCCGGCGGCACCTGTACCTCCTCCCCGCCTGCGTGGGGCTGATGCACCTCCCGTACCACGAAGCCCTCCGCCTGCAGGAGCCACCGCCGCTTCTCCGCCGTGGTGTACTGGTTGGGGAGCATGGCGTCTACCTGCTCCAGCACCTGCTTGACCGTCGCCATTCTCTCTCCCCCTTCCGCTCAGTTGGCCATGCGGTCTACATAGCTGCGGGCATCGTCCTCCATCATCCGGGCGTTCTCCAGCACCTGCGCCACAAACTCCGGCACCTGTACCTCCACGCCCTTCATGATCTTGAAGTTCCGCCCATTCACCGATACCAGCACGAAATTCTCCTCGTTCTTCCGTCCTCTGGGGATGAGAACCGTTTTCATTTTCTCCTGCATCTGCCTGCTCCTTTCCGTCCGCCGGGTGCGGGCGATACCGCCCGCACCCTCTGTTTTCCGCTTCTCTTTGTCAGTTGGCCTTGTCCTGCCCGGAGTAGGAGGAGCCGCACTCCACCCGCACGATGTACTCGTCGTACAGGATCGCAGCGGCGTGAACGCCCTTCCAGCCCACGCTGGAGCGCTGATCCAGCGGATCGGCAGTGCCGGAGGAGCCACGGGGCTTCACGATGACCTCCGTGCCGTCGTTGAGATCCACCACGCCGTAAGCGCCCTTGCCTACGAACAGACAGCCGTATACGGCACAGCCCTCGGCGCCGCCCTCGCCGGGATAGATGACGGCGTTGTCGGCGGCGGTCACGGCGCTGTCCAGCGTCATGCTGCTGCCGGTGTTGCTAACCACACGGCGGCGCTCACCGCCCAGCAGCACATACCGGCCCGCCAGAGCGCCCGCCGCCACGGTGCCGCCGTCAAAGGCCACCACGGCGTTATTCTCCACCTTGCCGTTGACCAGCAAGGTGCGGCCGTTCTGTGTCAGATCCTCGCCCCGGAAGATTTTTGCCTCCGTGGTCTCCACAAAACGCACTCCGTGCAGCTCACCGATCTCGCCGGAGAACAGCTCCGTGGCGGCGGCATACTGATGTGCGGCGATCCACGCCTCATCCTGCCGCAGATCGAAGGCCACGCTGGGGTGCAGAATGCACACATACTTACCGTCGAAGGTGGGGGCGTTCATCTTCTTCAGCTGGGTAGCGGCCTTGGCCACCATCTCGCTGGTCAGGCGGCACGCCGCCGTCAGAGCGCCGCGGGCAGTGACCTCCGTCTTGCTGCCGTCTGCGCCGATGGCCGGAGCATACAGCACCTGCTTGCCCTGCTGGATCTCGTTGCGGGTCACAGTGTCCAGCGTCAGGCCCATGTTGGCCCCATGGCGGTCGGTGATCTCCAGCACCACGTCGTCGATGGCCGTCAGATCCAGCATATCCGATACCGTGGTGTAGTCGCCGTACTGGGCCAGTTCCTTGGTGATGTAGCTGACGGAGATGCCGCTGCCGTCCGGGGTCACGCCCTCCGTCAGCGGGGTCAGCGCCTTGTCGAAGGAGCCGAACTTGCGCCACTCCACCGTCTTGCCGCCGCCGGTGGGCAGGGGCTTGGTGGCGGCGAACTGGTTGTGTACCAGCTGGGGCTTGGCGTTATCCAGCAGCTCCATGCCGTAATAGGTTTTCATCTCGGCGGACAGTCCGCCGGTGGTCTGGGTGTTCTCCTGTGCAAACACCTGCAGATCAAACACTTTCTCCATATTCCTCTTTCCTTTCTCCGCTTCGTTGTTCTCTTCCTGCGGCTCCATCCGTGGCCGCTCCCATCAGAAGGAGATTTTCTCCCCCTCCATGACCCGTCTGCGGATATCCGCCAGTTCACGGGAGGTCAGTCCTCTGGGATCGCTACCCGTCACGCCTACGCATCGCCCGCCGTTCTCTGCCGGACGCCTGCCCACGCTGGCGATGGAGCGTGCCGCCTGCCGTGCCGTCCGCTTGGCGGAGTAGGCCATGGCCCGCCGCAGGATGTCCTCCCGATGCACCACCTCATAGGCCGCCATCGGCTCCACTCCGGCGCACACCAGCCGTCCGAAGGCCGGGTTCTCCATCTCCCGCTGCCACCGGAACTCCGGATAGACCTGCCGCACCTGCTCCTCCTGTGCCGCCATGGCCTCCAGCGCCTGACGGGCCTGCTCCTGCCGCTGCTCCCGCTCCTGCCGGAGCCGTGCATTCTCCTGCCGCAGGCCCCGCAGCCGTCCATCCAGGATCTTCTGCACTCTGGCGTCGAAGTCCGCCTTGTACCTGCCCCGGATCAGCGCCGCAAAATCCTCCTGCTCCCCGGCGTCGGGAGCCGTATCGCCCGTCCGGGCCGCCTCACCGGCCGCCCCTTCCTCCTCTGCAAACCACTGCATCCACTGTACCTCTCTCACGGAGATACCTCCTTTCCGTGGTAGGTCACGACCCTATCTGCAATTCCCCTCCACCTCTACGCATTGGGGATACTGCGCCGCCAGCTGCGCCAGTCCGCACCGCACCAGCTCCAGCTCCTCCCGGCACGGCCCCTTGGCCGCCGCCGTCACATACCCCGGTCGGATGACTACCTCCCGCAGGTTCTCCTCCTGCCGCAGGCTGCCGATCAGGGCAAATACCAGCGCCGATGCCGCCGCACACACGATGTCCTGCCCCTTGGGGGCATACCCGGCGTGACCCGTCACCGTCACCCGGTCCCGTCCGAATACCGCCCGGATCATCGGGGCCTCACCGCCTCATGGGTCTGCTGACGCATCCGCTCCATGGCCGTTTGCTTCACCGCCGTCCCGCCGCCGGAGGCCACTCCCTCCGCCGTCTGCGCCATGGCAGCCTGCTGCTTGCCCTGTAAAATGGCCGCCGTCAGCTGGTCCTTGTTCTTGAAGTCCATCAGCTCCAGACACCGCAGCGCCTGATCCGCCATATCCTCCCGGAAAAAGCCCATCTGAAACAGCTGCAGGGCCAGCTGGTTATACTCCATGGTCTTGTAGGGATTCTCATCCTGCGCCGACACCTCCAGATCGAACTCCGGCACCCGATAGCAGACCCCCGTCCCATCGTCCATCACCTGCTCCCGCAGGCCCTGCCCGTCGTAGCTGACGAACTCCTCCCGGCCCATGGCCCCCAGCAGCCGGAACTGCCGGGGAAGCTGATAAAATTGCCGGATCAGCTCGATGACCAGCGTCACCACATCGGAAAACGCCTCATACCCGTCGTCGATCATGTTCCGGGACAGCTTGCCCCCCGCCTCCTGCAAGGCGGCGATGGCCGTGGCCGCCGTCACACCGGAGGCCGTTCCGCCGTTGGCCACATCCCGGTTGCCCGCCGTCTCCTTCATCTCGGCGATCTTGCTCTGCATGATGGCCACATACACGCTGTCCAGCCCCGCCGTGTGAATAGGCGCAATGGAGTCCGCCCCCAGATTGCCGTTGGTGTGTACGAAGGGCCTTGTCCAGTCGGCGTACTCGTTTTCATTCACCGCCCCGTCGGACCGGATGAAAAACCGTGGTGTCGCCGCCGCCAGCGTGTTCTTGAGAATGGCCTGATTCATCAGGTCGATCTGCTTCTGCGGAGACTTGCACAGATCCACATATCCGTATCCGCAGGGCGTCCCCTCCTCCGGGAACAGCACATCGAACACAAAGGGATACTTCCCATGGTCGTACCATCCCCGCTCCCGCAGCTCCGGGTCGTTCTCCGTGGCATAGAGCACCGTCTCCCCCGTGAACTTGCAGTATTGCAGCACCCTGCGCCCCTTCTCACGGGTGTGGTAGTACCAATCCACCACCAGCGCCTTGTCGGAGGTATCCACCTGATCGTCGTACAAAAACCGGCTCACGGTAGACCCTCCGCCGCCCAGCTTTCCCTTCAGCTGGGGATACTGCTCCTCCAGCACCTCGTGGCTTACCAGCTCCGTGGAGAAGAAGTTGGCCGAGTCCTGAATGTCCGTCACCCCCGGCTCCCAAAACAGGTTCAGCAGATCCATCCGCCGGATGGACACGTCCCCCAGACCGTTGAGCTTGCCCGCATCCCAGAACACGCCGTACACGGCGCAGCCGCTCTTGAGCTTGTACCACCATGCGCTGGAATAGGTCCGCTTGAACTGGTTCTTCTTCAGGATGGCCGGCAGAATACGGGTCAGCTTGGCCGCCTCCGCCCGGTCCCCCGGCTCTCTGGGCAGCACCGTTGGCTCCGGGTAGCAGTCCATAGCGTCTGCGTGCTTGGAGAGGATGCAGTTCACCAGCCACCCGCTGGTGGGCTGCGGGTCGCCGGGATTGCCGCCCTCCCCCGTCTTCTCCATCTGCGGCCAGTGCCGCAGCTTCCAGAACTGCTCATTGTCGATGATGCGCCGCTCCAGATTTACCTTCCCCTGCCGGTACTTTTTCAGAAGCTCCGCCGCCCGGCGCACCTCCTGCTCTCCGATGCGGGGCTTCTCCCCCGCCGTCTGCTGCGTCTTGCTCATGGCATTTCTCCCCTTCCGTTTGTCCAAAACAGCTTTCCTGTCCTCACTTCTCCGCCCACCGCCGCCGGAAGTTTCCCCTCCTGTTGCACGTTCCCGTGCAACACCGGAAATTTTTCCCGCTTTCACCGTCTCACCAGCATATTCAGCGGATCGTCCTGCACCGGCAGTGCCGTCTCCACCCGCCGGGGCGGGATAGGCCGGGCCATGCACAGATACCGGCTCTCATCGGCCACATGATCCTCCATCCGGGTGTCCAGATCCTCCGGCTCCGTCTCGGAGAACAGCAGCCCCGGCACGGTCCTGCGAAAGGCCCGGCATCCGGTGAACACATACAGCTGCGGATACCCCTCCTCGTCGAAGGCCATCCGATAGTGCATCTGCATCCATCCCGGTATCCGCCGGTTGTCCCCCTTCATAAAGAAGATGCGGTGCTTCAGCGCCGTCTCATAGATGCTCTCTCCCCGACTGCTGTCCCAAATGGCCGGGTCCGCCACCCCTAAAATATCCCGTCCCTTCAGCCACGGGTGGGTGTCCTCGATACGCCGGATCTCTGCAAACTGCTTCTCCGGCGTCCACTTCACCCCCTCGTCCGGCTCCCCGGTGCAGCCATACAGCTCCAGGATCCGATACACGCACCCGTCGTGATCCACCGCCCACCAGCCGCAGGAAAAGGGCTTGGCATAGCCGAAGTCGTAGCTGCGCCAGATGCTCCACTCTCTGGGGATATCGAAGGGCTCGATGACGTGGGTGAACCGCCTGTCCCGATAGTGGGCCGGGTCGTCCACAAACTCCTGAAAGAACTGCCCCTGAAACACGTCCCACTTGCCCTCCAGCCATGCCTGCCGCAGCCGCAGGGGCAGGGCCTCCAGCTGCCGCAGATAGTCCGGCTGCGCCCGCAGCAGCGCCTGATTGTCCGTGACCCTGGCGGGGATGAAGGCGTATTCCTCCGCCCGCTCTCCCGCCCGGTACCGCCGGTCGATGAACAGCCGCTTGATGTACCCATGCCCCGGCCCGCCGGGGTTGCAGGTATAGTACATTCTCTTGGGGAACTCATTCACCCCTCGCAGACACGCCGCAAACTGCCGCAGCCACTCCTCCTTCAGCTGGGTGGCCTCATCAATACAGATCACGTCGAACTCTGCCCCCTGATACCGATCCATATCCCCGTCACAGGCGCAGTACCCCAGCTCCAGCACGCTGCCGCCGGGAAACACCAGCTGCCGGGCAGCCGCCTTGTATTCCGCCACTCCCGCCAGCTGCCTGCGCAAAAAACGCAGATGATTGCTCTCCAGCTCCGGCATGGTCCGCCGCACCAGCAAAATGCGGATGCCGGGGTACTTCAGGGCCATCAGCACTGCCTTGGTCCGCACTGCCCAGCTCTTCCCGCCACCTCTGGCCCCGCCGAAGGCCACATACTTCTTTTCACACTTCAAAAACTCCTCCTGCCGGGGGTTGGGCCGCTCCAGCTTCACCACCTGCACGCTCATCTGCTCCACTCCTCCGCTTCCTTCGCCAGCACCACCTTCACCGTCTCCGGTCCCTTGTCCGTCCGCTCCTCCAGCGTCACCAGCTCCCGCAGCAGCGCCGTCAGCTCCTTGAGCTCCTTGGCGTCCATATCCTCCATCTGCGCCACCATGCTCCCTGCACTGCGGCACAGGTTCCGGGCCGCCTGCTGCAGGCTGCCCCTCTGCGCCCGCCGCTCCCGCTGTCCCCGCTTATAGACGCTCTCCACCGACACGCCGAACTCCTCCGCCAGCGCACGGGCCGTCTCCCCCTCTTTTCTCCGCCGCAGGATCTCCTCCCACGGTACATTTCTTTCCTTCCCCATCACACAGTCCCTTCTCTGAAAAACCCCGCAAAAAATTGCTCTGCATACCTCTCCAGACAGTCCCGGCAGAAGATCTCCCCGTTCACCTGATAAAACCCCTCCCCCGGCCAGATCTCCCGTCCGCACAGCCCGCACTCCGCCACGGCCCAATCCCGATAAAACCGCTTCCGCATCTCCTCACCCCTCCTATCCCTCCCCGATCACCGGCCTTTGTTGCACCCGCTGTTGCCCTCTCCCGTCTCACACCTCCATTTTTCACCCGCTCTCCTCCGCTGCCTGCAAAATTTTCTTCCTCCATCGCCGCCGTCCCGCTCCAAATCACCGGAAAGCCCCCTCCCAGCCCCCCTCTTGCAGTCCCCCTCCCCGTGTGGTATCATAGTCTCCATCCCCCCGCTTTGATTTCACATTCAGGAGGCCACGCCATGGGCATCATCCCCTGCGAGATACCGCTTCTGGAGTTCGATCCGGAGCAGACCGCCGTCATCGGCCCGGACTATGAGCAGCTGGACCTGCATCTGCCCCGGAAATGCGTGTTCGCCTTTCTTGGCGGCTACATCGACCGCTATGCCCACGCTGCGGGAGCCAGACAGGTCGCCACCTTCCGCAGCGCCACTTGGGGGATGCTTCTTTATACAGCGGACAGCCTTGCTGACGTCCAGCGCTACGACCAGCGGCACTGGGGCGGCAGCGCCTATGAATACGCCCTCACCCTGTGTCTCGACGCCGTTCTGACCCTCTGACCCGAAATTTTCCCCCTCAGCAAATGCAAAGGAGGCCCTCTCATGAACCACACCGCTGACATCCGAAGCGTAAGACCCGGAGATGCCCCGCAGCTTGCCCACATCCAGACCGAAAGCTGGAAAGTCGCCTTTCGGGAGATCATCCCCGCTGACATCCTCTCCGAATATACGGACCCGGAGCCTGTGACCCGCATGTATGAGCATCTGCTGACCCATGGCAGCGCCCATGGATACATTTTGGAGCGGGACGGTGCGCCCCACGGCATCGCATGGTGGGACGCCGCCAGAGAGCCCGACATGGCCGGGACCGCCGAGCTGATCTGCATCCATTCCCTGCCGGCACACTGGCATCAGGGCTATGGCAAGCTGCTGCTGGAGAAGGTCCTGCGGGACGTGAAAAGCGCCGGATACTCCTCCATCCTGCTTTGGGTATTCGATGCCAATCTGCCTGCCATCCGGTTCTATCGATCCCTCGGCTTCACCGCCAGCGGCAGAAAGCGTTCCTCCTTCGGTTCCGTGGAGGAGATGTATACCAAGACCCTCTGACCCCCACAACCGCCCAAAAGGCCCGCCGCAGAAGTATCTGCGGCGGGCCTTTTCCCCAAATCAAAAATTCCCCCCGCAGCTCTCCCCAAAGGAGCGCTGCGGGGGAATTTGTCTTTCCACACTGGCCGGTATCCCGGCCGCTTGTTATTTCTCGGCCCGGAAGGCGTACACTGCGCCATCCTCTACACCGGTGGCGTCCACGCCGGTCTGGGCGTACTCGCCGTTGATATAGAAGGCCCAGTACATCCCGTCGGTGTCATAATCCAGCGTGATGCCGTTGACGGTCTTGACGTACAGCCCATAGCTGCTGTCCTCTCCGGCAATGACACCCTGATCCAGCAGGCCCTTGCCCACGGTGTCGGCATCGGTCTTGACGGTGAACGTCACCTTGCCGCCGTCCTTGTCCACCACCTCCGTGGTGAAGGACTTGGCGCCCTCGCCGATGGTAGCGCCGTCCTTGGCCACGCCGTTTACCACGCCATTGTCCTTCTGGCCGCAGCCCACCATCACCAGCACCATTACCAGTGCCAGCACGCCGGTCATCATCTTTTTCATGTTTGTTACCTCCAAATTCTAATTATGTAAACCCAACAGCAAACTGCCGTGTATTACCTCCACCATAATATCTTGCCCAATAAAGTGATTGCTTACACCCAGCGGCACCGAGGCCGTCAAGGTCGCCCCCTCCAGCGGGTACTGCGCCCCCCGGATGGTGACGCCCTCAGCGTCCGGCCCCACGCAGAAAACCGACAAAATGCCCTCCGGACGGGCCGGAAACACGATGCTGCCGTTCCGGATGGCGGTCCATCGCTCGCCTCGTCCGTGGAGCCAGCCTTCGGCCCCGTGATCCGCCAGATACAAAAGCGCCTGAAGGTTGGCCACGGTGTGATCCGTCCGCTGGCCCCCCATGCCGCCGTAGAGATGGAACAGCGTCTCGCCCCGCTCCAGCCCCCGCTTGATGGCCAGCATCATGTCCGTGTCGTCCTTCTCCACCGGCACCCGCTCCACATGGGGCAGCGCCGGCACCTCCGCCAGCGAATCGAAATCCCCCAGCAGCAGCTGCGGCTCCACCCCCGCCCTCCGGCAGGCGGTGTATCCGCCGTCGGCGGCGATCACATAGTCCGCCCCACCGGGCCGTTCCTCCAGCCCGTCAAAATCTCCTGCGCCGAAAATATAGCACGCCATGTCCGTCACCTCTGCTCCTTCGTTTCATCCTCCGGCGGCTGATGCAGCCGCTGGCGCAGCTCGTGGATGTGCCGGGCCGCCTCTGGATACTTCCGCTGGAACCGCTGCTCCAGCTCCTCTCGATGGGCCGCCAGATACGAAGCGATCTCCGGGTGTTGACGCCGCAGCGCCTCCGTCACCCGTTCCCGCTCCTGCTCCAGCTCCAGCAGCACCGCATCCTCCGACCGCTCCAGCAGCCGGGAAAGCTCCGCCAGATGCTCCTCCAGATGCTGCAAAACAGCGTCCCGGTCGATGACGCCCTGCCACCGGCCCCGCTCCAGCAGGGACTCCAGCTCCTGCCCCCGCTGCTCCGGCTCCGTCTCCTCCAGCGTCTGCAAAACCTGTCCCGTCATGGCATCCAGCTTGCTCTGGGACTCCTCGCCGTAGGCCCACTCCAGCTCCTGCGTCTGCCGCAGCAGCTCCGGCACCGCATGGCGCATCTCCTCCGGGATCCACTGCTTCACCTCGCCCTCTGCGGCGCCGCAGTCCTCCAGCGCCGCATACAGGGTCCGACGCACAGCGCCCTCCTCGATGAGTTCCCCGGCTCCGAAGCGCCGCAGCTCGCCGTTGACCTGTCCGATATGCTCCGTCAGGTACAGCCGTACTCCCTGCTCCTTCAGCCGTCGGTACAGCAGCACCAACCGCTCCGCCGAGGTCAGATCCACACTGACGATGCCGCTGGCATCCACGATCACCGCCCGGATACCGGGCTTCACGCAGTTCTCCACATCCTTCTGGAACCGGTCGATGTTGGCGAAAAACAGCCCGCCGCTGAACCGGTACAGGGCCACGCCCTCCAGCGGATGCGCCTGACTCATGCGCCCCAGCGGATAAAAGCCCGGCTGCCCGGAGATGACCCCCAGCAGCTCCCGGTTGGGCTGCGAGGCCCGCCGGATCACATCCACGAAGGACAGCAGCACGCCGATGACCACCCCATAGATGGTCCCCAACACCAGCACCCCCAGAAAGGCCGCCAGAAAAATGACCAGCTCCTTCCGGTCCGCCTGCATCAGCCGGTGGGCCATGTCGAACTCCACCGCCCCCAGCAGGGCCGAGATGACGATGGCCGTCAGCACCGGCACCGGCAGCAGCCGGATCAGCCCGCTGCCCCACAGCAGCACCGCCGCCATCCCCACTGCCGCCACCAGTGACACCGCCTGAGTCTTGCCCCGGTACTGCACATTCATGGAGGACCGGGACACGCTGCCGTTTACCGGGCAGCAGCCCACCATGCCGGCTCCCAGATTGGCCGCCGCAAAGGCCAGCAGCTCCTGACTGTCCCGAATTTCATAGCCGTCCCGCATGGCGAAGCTGCTCTCGGCCAGCAGCGTCTCCGCCATGATGACCACCGCCACCGGCAGGCTGCTGCCCAGCCCCTCCGTCAGGCTGACGGCGCTCCAGTCCGGCAGATGCAGCGCCGGAAGTCCCGGCTCCACTGCCCCCAGACACGCTACGCCATGCTCCGGCAGGTCAAACAGCACCGTGGCCAGCGCCCCCAGTCCCATCACCACGATGGCCATGGGAAATTTGGGTCTCAGCCGCTTGGCTGCCAGCAGGATCACCAGCGCCGCCGCCCCCAATCCCAGAGACAGGGGATGGACCTGCACCCTGACCAGATGCCGCACCAGCTCCGGCAGCTCTCCGGTACCGGCGGTGCCGCCCATGAGCTTGGGCAGCTGCATCAGAATGATGGTACAGCAGATACCGCTGATAAATCCCCCCATCACAGAGGTGGACACGAACCGCAGCACCCGCCCCGCCCGCAGCAGGGCGAACAGCAGCAGCCATACCCCCACGTAGAAGGTCAGAACCGGCACCACCCGCTCCGCCTCGGCGGAGCCCATGGCGATGCCCATACCTCCCAGCACACCGCCGATCATGGCCGCCGGGGCGGCATCCACGCCGAAGATGAACTGCGGCGACGTAGACAGCAGCGCAAACAGGATCACCGGCAGCAGTGATCCGTACAAACCGTATACCGCCGGAAGCCCGGCGATCTGGGCATAGCCCATGGAAATGGGGATGGATACGGTGGCAATGACCACGCCGGACAGCACGTCCTGCCCCAGCCACTTCCGCTGATAGCCCTTCCCCGTGGGAAACAGATACCTCATCCCCGCCGCCTCACTTCAGCTTCTGCTGATGCATCCATACATCCATCACCAGACTGTGGGGCAGGAGCTTCGTCAGCCCCGTCTGGAACCGGGCCACAAAGCCGAACTGGCTCACATCCTTCCCCCGCTTGGCATCCCGCCATGCCCGCTGCACCAGCTGCTCCGGCTCATACATGGCCACATATTTCTTCACCACCGATTCGCCGCCGTTGACGGTGGCACGGGCAAAGAAGGCCGTCCGGGTCCAGAAGGGGCAAAGGGCCATGACCCGGATGCCCCGGCCCCGCAGCTCCCGGTTCAGCGCCCGGCTGAAGCTCAGCACAAAGGCCTTGCTGGCCCCGTACACGTCGATATACGGAATGGGCTGGAAGGCCGCCACCGAGGCGATGTTGATGATCTGCCCGCCCTCCGGCATATAGGGGATCGTCAGCTGACACAGGGCCATCACCGCCTGACAGTTCAGGTCCACCATGTTCAGGTTTATCTCCAGCGGCGTATCCACCACTGCCCGGAACTTGCCGAAGCCACTGGCGTTCACCAGCAGGCCCACCTCCACCGGCTCCTCCGTCAGCGCCCCGGCATACGTCTCAAAGCTGCTGCGGTCCGTCAGATCCAGCGCCATAGGCCGCACGGGAAACGGCACCCGGTCCCGCAGTTCCTCCAGCGCCGCCTCATGGCGGGCAATGACCCACACCTCGTCAAAGCGGTCAAAGGTGTCCACGGTCTCGGCGAACCGGCGGCCCATGCCGCTGGAGGCCCCGGTGATGACTGCAATGCGCTTCATATTGGCTGCTCCTTTCCGTTGACGCAAAGGGAGACTGCCGGCGGGCTCTCCCTCCCGGCAGTCTCCGCTGTCCCTCTTATTCCTCGCCGAACCAGCAGCGCACATAGGCGGCCAGCCCCGGAACGATCTCCTTCATGTACTTCTCCGTGGTGTTGACGCACAGGTGATAGGACTCCTTGGCGCCCCACTTGGTATCGCTGTACATCTGGCGGTACTGGGCACGGTTCTTATCCACCTGCTTGATCATCCGCTCGATCTCGTTGCGGGTCAGATGCTCCCCCTCCGGAGCCCGGCGGATGCAGCGCTCCACCTTGGCCTCCATGTCGGCGTAGATAAACAGGTTCAGGGGGTGATAGTCCTTCAGGATCACGTCGGCGCAGCGGCCGATGATGACGCAGTCCCCCTGCTTGGCGAAGTTCTCGATGATCTGGCGCTGGGCCGCCGCCACCCGGATGGGCTGCTCCATGATCTCCATGGAGGGCATAGCGAACCGATGGCCGATGGTCATGGGATAGGCGGCCTCGATGCTCTTCTCGGACACGTTGGCCACATACCGCTCGTCAAAGCCGTTCTCCTTGGCGATCATCTCGATGATCTGATGGTCGTAGCAGGGGATGCCCAACTCCTCCGCCAGGCGCTTGCCCAGCTCACGGCCACCGGAACCAAACTCACGGCTGATGGTAATGATCTTGTGCATACTTCATTTCTCCTCTCTAAAAAGGCACGGATAACAACATATCTCACAGCCCGCAGGGCTGCTTCTTACCATTTAATACTCGTAGCAGCTGCCGCCCACGAACTCCCGCACGATGGAGTTCAGCGGCACATACGGCGTGTGCAGGGGCGGCACCTCCCGCACCACCTTCATCAGATCCGTCAGATCGTTCTCCGCCATAAACTCGTCCGTCAGCTCCTGCCGGAACTGGGGGATCTCCAGCAGATACTTGGCCAGAATACACGGCTCATAGTCGTGGAAGCTGTCGATCTGGATGGCGGCGTTGGACTTATAGGGCTTGATATAGTTCTCCTCGCCCCGGTTGACGCTGGCCGCCCGCTCCACGGTCTCCCGCAGAGAGTGGCCTCTGGTGTTGTAGTCCCGGATGAGCCGGCGGGCCACCCGCAGCTGCTCCGGCCGGACGATCTTGTCGTCATAGGTGATGATACGGGTACGGGGCGCCACATAGATGCCGTTGGCAATGCCCCGGATCTTCTCAAAGATCAGCGGGTTGAGCATATGGATGCCCTCTGCAATGATGATGCCGTTCTTGTCGCCCTGCATCTTGCGATATCCACCGGTCTTGCCCTCCTTAAAGTCGTACCAGGGGATATCCACCGCCTTGCCGTCGGCCAGCTGGGAGATGCAGGACACCAGCTGCTCCACGTTGACGCAGTAAGGGGACTCCCAGTCGGTGGCCTCCGGGGGGCGCTGATCCAGCGGCAGGAAGAAGTTATCCATGCTCAGCAGGCACACATGAACCCCCAGATTCTGCAAATACTCCTGCAAACGCATGGCGGTGGTGGTTTTGCCGCTGCCGGAGGGACCCGTCAGCGCCACCAGCGGCTTTTCGCCCCTGTTGGAGAGAATGGTGGTCGCCGCCGCACTGATCTTATCGTGGAACACCTCCTCGCACCGCAGCACGAATTGCGTCTCGCTTCGCATGGCATAGTTGATGTTCTCCAGATCAATGACTCTCATAACCGGTGGCTCCTTTCGCTGCGGCGCTCTTCCGCCGTTTCCCTGCATCCATATATGCAATATTATTAGGCGTATATTATAGCACACCTTTCCCCCGCTGTCCAGCGCACATTTTCCCCCTCCCCCGGCCCCGCAAAAATTTTTTCAAGAAAAATGAAAAAAGCCCTTGCAATTCCTGATATCATGTGCTATGATATCAAAGTCGTCAAGAGACAAGCGCCGTTAGCTCAGCTGGATAGAGCGTCTGGCTACGGACCAGAAGGCCGGGGGTTCGAATCCCTCACGGCGTGCCAGAAAGAGGCTATAAAAAAGATATAGCCTAAGAACCCCCCGATTTTATCGGGGGGTTCGCCGTTTCATCAGGCGATTTTTCAAAGTGCCAAATCATAGATGTAAAATCGCCTTTTTCCCTTTGCGGATAGAGTCAAACTCTCGTACAACTGAATACAGAATCGCAGAAGGCAGATAGATGCAAAAAATCTATCTGCCTTTTTTGCTGCCCGGAGTTTTGCAAAGGACTCCGGGCTTTTTTCATTTTTCTAAAAGGAGTAGATCAAAATGTACTTTACCAATACCCCCTCCCTCAACAGCGTGGAGGCAATCATGAAACAGCCGCCGGGTTACCGCCAGCGAGGCGGAGGAAGAAAGAGAAAGCCATATCAATACACGAAAGCAGACTGCGATTGCAGGCTCTGTCTCTACTATCAGAAAAAGAACGGCTGCGCCGTTTCCGTCTGCCCGGTGCTGGACATCCGGCTGGAATGCGGTGCTGCCTCTTTAGAGGAAGCTGTCCAGTCCACATTCAGCGAGGTGACACATATCCTATTCAAACGGCGGCTTCAAAGAATATACAAAGGAAAGCGAGATGGTGCATATATGCCCTATCAGAACACCCTGCATCGGAAAATCTTTGAAACGGAAATGCTCAATCTTCGTTCCCCGGACAACAAAACCATTGCGGCGCTGTACCTGCTGACAGCGGATCATACGCTTTGGAGCGAAGCCAGACGCCATATCCAATCCGGAAGGATAGACCTGAAAAATATGCATATCGGACCGGCATCCCCCGACAGCTATGCCCTGTGGAAAGCCGCAAGGGAATTTGAGACTGGAGAAAAGCAGATTACCCTGGGCGAACTTGCGGATCGGGAGATGGTATCCGATAAAGCATTTCGGCTGATTGTGCAGGCAGCCGCTGCCGCCCGGTTCGGCAAGGCAGTATTAAAGGGCACTGTAAAGTAAAAATGAAGAAATAGGACCCGAAAGCACAAAAAAAGCTCTATGCAACGAGCAGAAGCTCTCGTTTGCGTTTTTTGGACAGGTTGAGACCGGCACACTGAGCCGGAGTAAGGTCGTTCAAGGCGGAATGAGGGCGGACGAAGTTGTAGAAAAAGATGAACATGGAAATGAGGTTGTTGGCAGAAGCAAACGAGGAAAAGCCCTGCTTGGTTTTGTACCATGCCTTAAACTGCTTGTTGAAGCACTCGATGAGGTTGTTGGTAATATCATCGTGGAAGCTCTCCACGCGAATGTGCTTTACCCCATGCAGCGTCTTGACAGGCATCTGATAGGCAAAGTAGCGGTCGCTCACAATGGCTTGGGGTGTTCCTAAAGGCTTCACAGCATCCAATATGGTAAAAGCCTGAGGACTGTCTCTGTGGCGATCCAGATGGAAGCCGAGGACAAAGCGGGTTTCGCTGTCGAGAATGAGCCAGAGGTAGTATTTCTCGCCCTGTATCTTGACCACGGTTTCATCAGCATGCCACTCGTCAGAGTTGAAATTGAGGGCTGGAATGAGTTGTATGGCAATGTTTTGGAACATTGGGGCGAATCGGGTACACCAGTTGCTGATGGTCATGTGAGATACATGGACATTCATCACGGTACGCAGAATCAGGGCGATATTGCGGAACGAGTTTTTGCCTAGGTAGAACATGCTCAAGGCCATGAGGATCACATGGACAGGATAGCGCATCCGCTTGAAGTCCGTCTTTCCAAAGAGCTTGGACATGGACGGGGCCGAAATAGCTGTAGGCTTCGGCACAAACACCGAATGGCGGCATTTCTTGTCACAGCAGGTATAGTGAGCGTAATGCTCGTTGTCATGGTGTAGGAAAGTAAGCCTGCCGCAAACAGGGCAAGCGGGGGTGTTCAGACCTTTTCTCCTTACCCCACTCGGATAGCCTCTGGGCCTTGAAGGAGCTTCAGGCGCCCACTGATGCCGACACTTCTTACACTGGTACTTCTGATATCCATATTTATCTTTTCCGTAGCGATAAAAGTCCGTTTTGTTGTTGCACTTCGGGCAGCAGATTTGATACAATTTTGCCATGAGGACTCGTCTCCTTTCGGGAGGTACGTGGATTTGTGGTAAAACCATTGTACCAGAAGGGCTGGCGGGTCCTCAACTTTCATTTAACTTTACAGTCCGTATTAAAGGAAACGGAGGAATAGAAAATGATAACAGCGGTGATTCAAAATGGCAGGCAAACAGCAGCCATCGAGCTTCCGCAGGATTGGTGCAGCCTGCAATACTGGCTGGCACAGATAGATATCCGGGAACAGCCGGAGCATATCCCTATCGGCTTTGACAGCGACAAAGCAATATCTGTCACGCTGGCTGCCAAATTATTACTGCTCCCTCAAATTCCAGATGACCGATGAGGAATATGGTGATTGGTATGAGGTGGATAACGGATACGGTATCGCTACAGAGGAAACCTCTCCAAACTTTACGGGTGAATCGATGACCTTGGAAGAATTTATGCGGGATCAATCCCCGCAGGAGGGCGAGGTGATGAGACTATGCTGAACCTTGTTATCGGACTGCTTTTGGGCGGCTGCATTGCCGCGGTGATCCTATGCTGCGTACAGATCAACCGTGTCGGACGCTGCGAGCAGGAAATCCGCAGGCTCAAAGAATTCATGAAGAATTCTGAAAAATGGAATAACCGAGATTAAAAAAGAGGTCGTTTTGCGTGTATGGAAACCCGTACATGGAAAACGGCTCCTTTTTTCTTTCCCACGGGTTTTTGTCACGCGGGACACCTCCCCAAAGGAGGTAAGCGTGAATGATATGCTGTTACGGATTTTGAAGTTGACTGAATTCACGCCCGAAAATGCTTCGCATTTTCCAAAGATGGGTGGTGAAGAAAATTAACAGCTTTATGTCTTGGGTGGGAGGCAAGAAAGCATTGCGGGATGAAATCCTTGCTCGGTTCCCGCTGGAATACAGACGATATATCGAAGTGTTCGGCGGTGCGGGCTGGGTGCTGTTCCATAAGCCGCCCGGCAGCGATTTCGAGGTATTCAATGATTTCAACGGAAATCTTGTCAACCTGTACCGCTGTGTGCGAGAGCAACCGGATAAACTCAAGAATGAACTGCGGTATATGCTCAATTCCCGTCTGGATTTTGAATATATGAAACAGCTTCTCCATTCACAGGCGGTGCTGCCCGATATCCGGAGAGCCGCCTGTTATTATGCCCTCATCCGGTACAGCTACGCAGCAGGGACCAGCACCTTCGGCAGCCAGCCGCACTCGCTCTGGAACGACTTCCCGCCGATTGATGCAGCGGCCGGCAGGCTGCAGAAGGTGGTCATCGAGAACAAGGACTGCGTAAAGCTCATCCGCCAGTATGACCGGCCGGACAGCTTTTTTTACTGTGATCCGCCATACTACCAGGCGGATCAATATTATGAGGCGGTGGGTGCGGACGGATTCGACCATGACGGTCTGGCACAGGCGCTGTTTTCGATGGACGGGAAGTTCCTGCTGTCCTACAACGACTGCCCATATATCCGGGAATTGTATTCCCAGCCGGGTATCGTGATTGAAACCACAACACGCCTGTCCAATATTGCACAGCGGTTTGATAACGGCAAACAGTATCCCGAACTGCTGATCGCCAACTATGACACAACGGAGCGCGCTCGTTCCAGCATACAGCTCACCCTGTTTTGCGAATACGATTTTGACCCCCGGCAAATCTTAAATGAAAGGATTATCTGCTATGAAACGAACTGAATTCAGATTACTTCCGGTTCCCGCCGAACTGTTCGATGAACTGGGATTTACGGAGGATATGACACTGGAAGCCTTTGTGGAGGAGCGCCGCCTTGTACTGCAGAAGGCGGATGAGGAAGACACTTTCTGCGGGGCATATGATGAGGACTGTGAGGACTGTCCCTATTGCTGCCCATGCTGCGGCGAATGCCTGAAAGACCAAATGGAGGAATTAACCGGAGAGGATGAGGAAGATGATTAAACTGTATCGTGTGCTCGGGAAGCACGGCCGGATCACCATCCCCTATGAAATGCGCCGGCGCACAGGCTTTTCGTTTAACGATGTGTTGTCTTTTACTCAGCAGGATGACGGCACGGTCGTGGTTAAACGGGAAAAAATCTGCGATGGATGCAGCAAAGCAGAAAAGCCTGCCGGCAGTGAGCCGGACGGCGTCACCCTGCTCCAGTTTCTCGATGGTCTGTCCGCGGAGGAACAGCGAGCCGCCCTCATTCATTTGTCGGTGAAATGGGCGGAGCAGAAAAACGGAATTTGTTAAAACAAAAATATTTTTGAAAAACCGTCATAGTCGCTGGACATTTCCGGAAATCTCTGTATTCTGGAGGTAAGAGGAGTGATCGGAAATGAAAAAAGAACCATTCATCTGTGCAGTTCTCTGCGGGAGCATGCTCATAAGCCTTGCAGGATGCGGGAATCAGCCGGTTCCCATACAGCCTGAAACCGCTGGAACGAGCAGTACAGTGATAGCGGAAAAGTCATCTGAATCCAGTCAAAACAGCAGCGTCCCTGCTGACCGGATGGAGCAGACAGAGCCTGCCGCTTCGGGAAACGGCTTGGCTGTCCCCTCTCTGCCGGCAGAACAGGAAAAATCCAATGCAGGATCGTCTGCACCCGCAAGTACCCAAGCGCCTCCGGAGAGCCGACCGGAACAGACCAAGCCGCCGAAAAAGCCGGGGGCTTCGTCAACTCCAACACAGCCGGATACACCAGCTTCGGCGGAAACCTCCCGACCAACAAAACCGGAGCCGGATGAGCCTGCAGTTCCTCCCCAAGCAGAGGGATCAAATCCAACGAAGCCGACAGAACCCCCGGTCACCGAACCGACCGATCCGGTATATACCCAGGCGGACTATGACCGCATTATACGGGAAGCAACCGCCTATGCCGAAAGCTATGCGAAGAAAGGCTTCACCTTTGAGTGGAAAGACTCCATGGAGTTCGGCTGGGATGTTGGATATATGGGAACACCGAGAATTAAATACGAAGGTGTAGAGGGAACCATTAGCCGACTCAAAAATCATATTGATAAAATTGTTGAAACAGGCACCAACCCCGCCTATGGAATCCCGTCCGATTCCGTCACCTACAAGGTGGTGCAGATCACCATCGATGGGGATATTGCTTTCGCCGTGATCTACGGCGGATAAAAAACCAAAAATATACTTGTACGAACAAGGACATCGTCTGAGAAACAGACGGTGTCTTTTTTGTACCCTGAAACGGAGGAAAAAGAATGCTTACCAAATCAAAACGCATCCTGTCTGCGGTGCTGGCAGTGTTCATGCTGCTCACTGTTCTTCTGCCTATGAGCGCATCAGCAGCGGATGTGACGATGGACCTGTCCAAATGCGAAGTCAGCTGGGACTATACGCTGACGGATAAAGAGGGCAAGACGTTTTCAGCCGCTTATGGATTGAAAAAGGAAGATAATCCATTTGGCTATGAGATCAAACCTCTGCGGCGGAGTATGCACGACTATACCGCAAAACGCCCCGGTCTGACCGGAAATAAATCTGATTGGGTGTATGGTGCGGATTACGTTTATTGCTTTTGCATTGAACATGGTATCCCGCTGCCGGATTCCGCCAGCTATGCGGGTTCCAGCAACGCTACCCAAGGAAACAAATACGAGATGCTGTCGGACGATCAAAAAGATCTCCTGCATCTTGCTCTTTCCTATGGGTATCCCAATCGAACCGATCTGGAAACCAGCAAGGACGCCAATGCCTGTTACGCAGCCACCCAGCTGATCATCTGGCAGATCACGCTGGGATTCCGGTCATCACCGACCGAACTGAACGACAAGACCTATCCCATAAACGGATATACCGGCACGATGACTGAGCAATACTGCCGCAACAAATATTTTAAGGATTACTATGACCGCATCCTGTCGGATATGGCAATCCATTACAGCCGTCCGAGTTTTACCACTTTTTCTCCTGGGACAGCTAAAACCTATGAGATGGACTACGTCAACGGCAGGTACACCCTTTCGCTGACCGATGACAATCATGTGCTGAACAAGTTCTATGTGTCTGCCGGCGGTGGAGCATCTGTAAAAATCAACGGTGATGTGCTGACAATTACCTCTTCCAAGCCGATTAACGAATCCGTTACCATTAAGCTGAACCGCCGGATGCCGTCCACCAATCATACCACCGGACTACTCATCTGGTCGGTTCCTGGCAAGGAAGACGAGAACCAGGATATGATATCCGGAACAAAAGGTGAAAGCGACCCGGTGCCGGCATACTTTAAGGTACAGACGGCAGCCGGAAATATGAAAATCGTCAAAAACGCGGAAGACGGCAAGGTTGAGGGCATCCATTTCCACATTTCCGGGAATGGCGTGGACAAGGACGTGACCACCGGGAAAAGCGGTGAAATCCAGGTGGAGAATCTCCGGCCTGGGATATATACCGTAACCGAGCAGTCCTACGACCAATATGAGCCGCAGGAAACCCGGAGAGTCACTGTGGTCAGCGGGCAGACGGCAACCGTCATGTTCAGCAACACACTGCGGCGCGGTGATCTGGTTGTTACCAAAACCTCGGAAGACGGTCTCAACGAGGGTGTGAAATTTCACTTGTCGGGCACTTCGCTGTCCGGCCTGCCGGTGGATGAGTATGCTGTGACGGACAGATCGGGGACGGCGCGGTTTGAGGACGTATTGATCGGCTCCGGCTATGTATTGTCCGAGGTGGGTATGGGGGACCAGTACGTTGTCCCGGATAACCAGACAGCAGCGGTTGAGTGGAATAAGGTGACAAACAAATCATTCCACAATATCCTCAAAAAATGGAATGCAACCATCACCAAATCCGATTCCGAAACCGGTACGGCGCAGGGGGATGCTTCCCTGGCTGGTGCGGTCTACGGTTTGTATAAAGGCGAACAGCTCATCGACAAATATACCACGGACCTGTCAGGACAGTTCGTTACCAAATACTATCCCTGCAGCAGCGACTGGTCCCTCCGTGAATTGGAACCAAGTGAGGGGTACCTTCTGAATCCCGAAGTCTACCATGTGGGTGCTGAACCGGAACGCTACGAACTCGAATACAACAGTATCGCACTGGACGTCCAGGAAACCGTCAGAAAAGGAAAAATCGCCATCATCAAGCATCATGATGATGGCTCAACTCAGATCGAAACGCCGGAAGAAGGCGCCCAGTTCGAGGTGTTCCTCAAGAGTGCGGGCAGCTATGCAGAAGCAAAGGAGTCGGAACGAGATATCCTTGTTTGTGATAAATTCGGCTTTGCTGAAACAAAGGAGCTGCCTTACGGCGTGTTCACGGTAAAACAAACCAAGGGCTGGGAAGGCACGGAGCTGATGCCTGCCTTTGACGTGTATGTGAGCGAAGACGGCGAGGTGTATCGGTATCTCATCAACAACGCCGCCTTTGAGTCCCTCATTGAGATCGTCAAAAAAGACGCGGAAACCGGGAAGATCATCCCAGCGGCGGGAATTGGCTTCAAGATACGCAATACCGATACCGGTGAATGGATCACACAGCGCATCAACTATCCCACGCCGGCGGATATTGATATCTTTTACACGGATACAACCGGAAAGCTCATGCTGCCGGAGCCTTTGGCATACGGAAATTTTGAGCTGGTGGAACAGTGTACAGCGCATGGCTATGTTCTCGACTCCGAGCCCGTTCCCTTTACGGTTGACGGCACCCAGACGGTGGTGACGGTTACTAAATACAACACCGCGCAGAAAGGGACCATCACCGTATCCAAATCCGGCAAGGTGTTCTCCTCGGTCATGGAATCAGACGGCGTCTATCAGCCGGTGTATTCGGTTAGCGGCTTGGCGGGAGCTGTTTATGAAATTTATGCAGATGAGGACATCGTTACCCTTGACGGCACCGTCCGGGCTAAAAAGGGCGAGTTGGTTGGCAGGATTGAAACAGGTGCCGGAGGTTCCGGTACCAGCGGACTGCTGTATCTTGGCCGGTACAAAATTGTGGAGAAAAAATCGCCCTTCGGCATGACACTGAATCCTGATCCGCAGATTGTGGAACTCACCTATGCGGGACAGGAGGTGGAAATCACCACCGTTCCCTCTGCTTTCTACAATGAACGGCAGAAGGTACAAATCGATCTGACCAAGGTGCTGGAGCAGGATGAACGGTTCGGCATCGGCATGAACGGCGAGATTCTGTCGGTGCAGTTCGGGTTGTATGCCGCCGAGCCGCTGGAAGCGGCGGACGGCAGCGTGATTCCCAAAGACGGCCTGTTGGAAATTGTCTCCTGCGATGAAAACGGCAAAGCAGTTTTTTCCACCGATATACCGGCCGGAACGAAGCTCTATGTCAAAGAATACAACACCGATGGGCATTACCAGATCAGCGACCAGATATACCCTGTTGAATATGAATACGCTGGGCAGGACGTGGCGGTTGTTCACATCTCCATCAATGACGGCGAACCGATTGGCAACGAGATCATCCGCGGCTCTGTCATGGGCAAAAAGGTGGATGAGGACGGCTTCGCCATCTGCGGCGCTGTGTTTGGCCTATTCAAGCCCGATGAAACCACCTTTACGGAAGAAACGGCGCTGATGACCGCGGAATCTAATCCAATCGGCGTGTTCCGGTTTGAGTCCGTACCTTTTGGGAATTGGGTCATTCGGGAATTAAAACCCGCACCTGCCTTCGTGTTGAATGAAACCCTATATCCGGTTACTGTCAGCCAGGAGGAAGAAGTTATCGAAATCGAGATTGAAAACCGCTTTATCACCGGATCTGTGCAGACCACCAAGGTAGATGCGGAATATCCTGACCACAAGCTGACCGGCGCTGTGTTTGAAGTTTATGTGGATGTAGACGGCGATCAGGCATACCGTGCGGAAACTGACAAGCTCATCGGTGAGATGAGCGAGGTCGAGGCCGGCGTGTACCGGATGGACGGTCTGCGGTATAACGGGTATTTCCTGCATGAGAAAACGAGCCCCGAAGGTTTCCTCAAGGACGACAATTACTATTATTTTGAGATTCGGGAAGACGGCGAAACGGTCACCGTAGAGAACGAGGCGGGCGTTGGTTTTGTAAACCAGCCGATTACCGGAAAACTGGAGCTCACCAAAAAGGACATTTCGGACGGTAAACTCCTCCCCGACGTTGGGTTCCGTATCCGGAATGAGCAGGGCGAAATTATTGCCGAAGGCTATACGGACCAAAATGGTATCGCTGAATTCACCCTCCGTTACGGAAAATACACCTATCAGGAATTCGATCCTTTGGACAACTACCAGCCCGATGAAACGGAATATCCTTTTGAAATCAGGGAAAACGGTGAAATCGTCAAAGCGGAAATGACCAACGAGAGAATTCCCACGCCGGAGGTCCCGCAGACCGGCGATGATACCAACCTCGGTTTCTGGATCGGTCTGGGAGCTGTGGCGCTCGGCGCACTGGTCTCTCTTGTGATTATCCAAATCAAACGCAAAAAGGATGACGAATAAAATGGGAAAACGCAAAAGAGGACTTTATGCTGGCATAAACCGAAAAAAGATGGTAGTGCAGCGTAGGCGTTGCGGACACGCTTGCAAGGCCGTAGCCGGAGCAAACGTGTCTTTTTTCGGAAAGGAGGAGCAGCGGAGAGAGCGAGCTTTTCGCCGTAAGGTGGAAACGAGCGATTCGAAGCTTGCAACGACGCAATGATGAAAAAGGTGTATATCTGTTCTCCCCTCGGCGGTGATGTGGCCGACAACCTGGAACAGGCAAAGAGCTATACTAAATATGCGCTGATGTGCGGCACGGCTCCGGTCGTGCCGCATTTCTATGCATTGTGCCTCGATGACAGCAGCCCGGCAGAAAGAGAGATCGGAATGGCGGCGGGACTTTCCCTGCTGTGGTTCTGTGACGAAATCTGGGTGTTTGGAAATACTGTGACCGATGGAATGAAAGGTGAAATCAATTTCTGCAAGAATCTGAATATCCGTATCCGCTATGTGACAGAAGCGGAAATCCGTGCCAGGCACTGTAAAGTAAAAATGAAGAAATAGGACCCGAAAGCACAAAAAAGCTCTATGCAACGAGCAGAAGCTCTCGTTTGCGTTTTTTGGACAGGTTGAGACCGGCACACTGAGCCGGAGTAAGGCCGTTCAAGGCGGAATGAGGGCGAACAAAATTGTATAAAAGAAGATGAACAAGGAAATGAGGTTGTTGGCAGAAGCAAAAGAGGAAAAGCCCTGCTTGGTCTTGTACCAAGCCTTGAATTGCTTGTTAAAGCACTCGATGAGGTTGTTGGTGATGTCATCGTGGAAGCTCTGAACACGGATATGCTGAACCCCATGCAGCGTTTTAACGGGCATCTGGTAGGCGAAGTAGCGGTCGCTGACAATGGCTTGGGGTGTTCCTAAAGGCTTCACAGCATCCAATATGGTGAAAGCCTGCGGGCTGTCCCTGTGGCGATCCAGATGGAAGCCGAGAACAAAGCGGGTTTCGCTGTCGAGAATGAGCCAGAGGTAGTATTTCTCGCCCTGTATCTTGACCACGGTTTCATCAGCATGCCACTCGTCAGAGTTGAAATTGAGCGCCGGAATGAGCTGTAAGGCGATGTTCTGGAACATGGGAGCGAACCTGGTACACCAGTTGCTGATGGTCATGTGAGATACATGGAGATTCATCACGGTACGCAGAATCAGGGCGATATTGCGGAACGAGTTTTTGCCTAGGTAGAACATGCTCAAGGCCATGAGGATCACATGGACAGGATAGCGCATCCGCTTGAAGTCCGTCTTTCCAAAGAGCTTGGACATGGACGGGGCCGAAATAGCTGTAGGCTTCGGCACAAACACCGAATGGCGGCATTTCTTGTCACAGCAGGTATAGTGAGCGTAATGCTCGTTGTCATGGTGTAGGAAAGTAAGCCTGCCGCAAACAGGGCAAGCGGGGGTGTTCAGACCTTTTCTCCTTACCCCACTCGGATAGCCTCTGGGCCTTGAAGGAGCTTCAGGCGCCCACTGATGCCGACACTTCTTACACTGGTACTTCTGATATCCATATTTATCTTTTCCGTAGCGATAAAAGTCCGTTTTGTTGTTGCACTTCGGGCAGCAGATTTGATACAATTTTGCCATGAGGACTCGTCTCCTTTCGGGAGGTACGTGGATTTGTGGTAAAACCATTGTACCAGAAGGGCTGGCGGGTCCTCAACTTTCATTTAACTTTACAGTCCGCCGTGCCAAGATGGGAGGAAAAACAGCATGAAGAAAAGAACGATGAAATTACTGGTTTGTCTGACAGTGCTTGTGCTGGCAGGGACGGTGTTTGCCGTCCCTGCTTTTGCGGCGGGTGATGTGGCGACCGCAATTGAGCAGACATGGAAAGCGGCACAAACGCAGATCAAGAATGTGGTCAATAACGTGGTTTTTCCAGTGGTGGACATGATCCTTGCAATCCTGTTTTTTGTGAAATTGGGGACGGCATATTTTGATTACAGGCGTCACGGACAATTCGAGTTCGCTGCGCCAGCGATCCTGTTTGCCTGTCTGCTCTTTACCCTGACCGCCCCGCTGTATATCTGGACGATATTATGATGTATAAATATGAGGAGAATGGGAAATGGGAACACGACATTTGATATGTGCGGTGAGCGACAATAAATACCGTATTGCACAATACGGCCAATGGGACGGTTACCCAAGCGGACAGGGACTCGCTGTCCTTGCCTTTTTGAAAAGCCCGATGGTTGAACGGCTCAAGCAAAATTTAGACTATTGCTCCTGGATTACAGACAACGAGTACAACAAACGATGGGAAGACATGGGGGGTGATACAAAACAGCGCTATGTTGACAATGATATCTATAAAAAGTTTTGCAGCAGATATCCTGAATTCAGCAGGGAGACAGGGGCGGGTATATTAGAAATCGTAGCCAATGCGTCCGGTGACATTAAATTGAAAGATGATTCCGATTTCGCACAGGACAGCCTGTTTTGCGAGTGGGCATATGTGATTGATTTTGATAAAAACACTTTTGAGGTTTATCAGGGGTTTAACGAAACGCCTCTTGAGCCGTCCGACCGATTTTATACAGCAGAGCAGGACGAGGATGAAAACGGTCTATATCCCATTAGGCTTTACCAATCCTTTGATTTATCCAATCTTCCTTCAGAGGAGGAGTTTTTGGAAATATGTGAGCCGGAGCAAGATGAACCGGACGAGGAAGAAACACCTGTCCTTAACGGGCTGACGGGTATGTAGCGAGCACATGATATTTTTATTCAGGAGGTGAAAGCCGGTGTTTGACTGGTTAGGCAATATTTTTTCAGGGATCGGGGACGCTATCGGAGGCGTATTCGACACCCTGGGGCAGCAGATATCCAACGTCATTTTTGATACCATGCTGCAATGGTATTACAACAGCATCTATAATGCAGTAGCGGATTTTTTCACCATGATGGGCAATATGGGGGCGGACATTTTCAAGCTCGACTGGGTGAAAGCAACGATCCTGCTGTTTACCCTGTTCGGGTGGGCGCTGTTCGTAGCGGGCGTGGTGGTCGCCGTGTTCGATACGGCGATTGAATACCAAAACGGCCGTGCGGACATCAAATCAACGGCGGTTAATGTCTTAAAAGGCTTTTTCGCCTGTTCCCTGATCGGTGTTGTGCCGGTGGAACTGTATCAGTTCTGTATCAGCCTGCAGAACACCTTTTCCCATGATCTGTCCGCCCTGTTTGCCGGAGGCCAGTCCCTCGATCTGGCGGGGCAGAGCACCAGCGTCCTGCAGGGCTGCTTTTCTGTAGCGAACAACATTCAAATCAACCTGTTCAACATCCTCGCTCTGATTGCTTTCGGCTACTGCGTAATCAAAATATTTTTTGCGAACATCAAACGAGGGGGTATCCTGCTCATCCAGATGGCGGTCGGCGCCCTGTATATGTTTTCTGTCCCCCGCGGCTACACGGACGGGTTCAACCAGTGGATGAAACAGGTAGCCGCCCTGTGCCTGACGGCATTTCTACAGACAACGCTCCTGTTCCTTGGTCTGCTGACCTTCCCCGGCAATATGCTGCTGGGGCTTGGCGTTATGCTGGCAGCTAATGAGGTCCCCAGGATTGCCCAACAGTTTGGACTGGACAGCTCGGTACGGGTGAATATGATGAGTGTGGTTCATGCGACCACAACAGCGGTCAACCTGACGCGGAGCGTGGCAAGAGCCGCAGGAAGATAAAAGCAAACTTTCTGTTACAGTTCTCGATAACCTGTTGATATTCGCAAAAATATAGGTTACAATATAGACAATACAACAGGAAAAGAGAGAGCAGAATGAACAGTACAGCGGGGCGCATCCGGCAGATCGAAGACGAGCTTGCCGGGCTGCCGGCCGGATATATCTCGAAGAAGATGATCCACGGGAAAGAACGGTTCTATCTGCAGTGGATGGAAAACGGCAAATTGAAAAGCCGGTATATCAAAGCGGCTGAATTCGATGCGGTTTCAGCGCAGGTGGAAAGACGGAAGCAGCTGCAGGAGGAACGGAAAGCCTTGATGGAATCCCCCGAAGGCGTCCGGGAACAAAATCTCAAACGAAAGGCGGCGAGAAACATGCTGAATATCACAGGGGAAATCCTGTCGGAGGACATGGTTATAGCAAAGGTCAAAAACGGTGAGATAACTGAATACAACGAGCAGCTTCTTCCGTTGTACCTGAAACGGACAAAGAATGTGGAAGGCTGGCTGTCATCCCGTGCCATCGACACGCACAGGATCAATTCCCGCCTTTTGAAAAAGGCCCTGCGGCTTCGTACTGCGGATGATGCGCAGACGGCGCTGGCGGTCAATGCCGCAACGGTGACCGACCACTATTGGTTCCGGCCGGAAGGCTCAACCGCCTGTTATGAGGATATCCGGTTTAAGGAAAACTATTTTGACAGCCTTGCACTCCGGGGCGATCCCAACGGCTTCTCGCATAAGCCGTCAAGGACGCCGGAGCTGACCAACACCGGAAGCTATGAAAAATGCTGGCGGCTGATTGACGGCGGATGGTGGATGTATAAAAGCGGAACCCCAAACGAGTATTTTTCCGAGCTGTTCATCTGTAAGCTGGGAGAGAAGCTCGGACTGGATATGGCGCATTACGAAATGGACGATGGATATATCCGGACAAGGAACTTCACAGATGGGACCGGGCTGAATTTTGAACCGATCTCCTCGCTGATGGGGGAAAACGAGGATTACAGCGACTGTTTCGAAACCATTTCCGCCATTTCTCCCAAACTGGCAGAGCAGTATCTGAAAATCGTCTGGATGGACACCGTCTGCTACAATATGGACCGGCATACCGAAAACTTTGGATTTCTGCGGGAGATCAAAAGCGGAGAGATTGTATCCATGGCACCGAACTACGACAACAACATTGCCTTGATTTCCAGAGGGTATCCCGATGACGTCAGCCGCAAAAGCGATGGGCTGATGCGGTTTTTCCGGGAGTTCCTTGCGGAAAACGAAACAGCCGGGCAGATGTACAGGGATATGGAGCTGCCGGTGATTACGAAAGAACTCATCGGGGACTGCCTGGATGAGATACCGGTAGAAGCAGACCGGGAATATATCCAGTCCTTTATTCTGAACGGGCAGACGGCTGTTCGGGACATTATCCATTCCGAGAATCTCACCGAGGTGCAGGATCAGTCTATGGGGCTGACGCTGTAAAAACAATAAAATATCCGGAGGGCATCATTTGAGCAAAATGGTGCCCTCTTTTTTGGAGGTAGAATATGAAAGAAAATAACGAATGGGAACGAAACGATCTTGCCATTGATCGGGATATGGAAGTGGACTGCGGTATTGGACAGGAAATCATGGTATATATCGAAACATGGTTCGATGTGGACAAAAAGTTCAGATTGAATATCGCAGATGAGGACGGAACATGGATGAATATGTACGGCAAATATAATCCTTTCAAAGACAGTCTGCGGATCGAGTGTGAAATCAGCCGGGATGATGGCAGCGAATATTTTGACTACACGCCCACTGAAGCAGAATCTGCGTTAATAAAGGATATGATTGCGGAGAAGATTCGGGAGCAATGGGATCAAACACCGCAGGAATTCTGCAAGGAGGCTTTCCAGCAAGATGCAGAGGAAGTATATATCTACCAGAATAGAATGCGGTGTTCCGAGGAACAGTTGCTCGCACAACGAAAACGAATGAAAGAATATATGGATGAACATGGCTATGTCCTGGGCGGCAGCAGCAGCGTTGCACAGCCGATGAATTGGGACAACAAGGAATATCGGAACATGATTCGCTATTGTCAAAGCCGCGGTATCACCAAAATTATGGCAGACAGCTATCAGGATCTGGCTCCCACCCTCGATGAGGCGCGCTCCATACTCCGGGAATTAGAAAGCAACGGCTTTACCGTGGAATTTTCCGACAGCCGCTATGCCTATCTGTGGGATAACGGCGAAAATGGGCTGTCTGAAAAAGAACCGGAAGACAGTATGGCAATGGGAGGGCTATCATGACACAGTATCTCTATCCGCAAAACCTCAAGGCAACCGCCAACCTTTGGCTGTGGAGCCTGCGGGACTTCGCCATTTTATGCATTGCTGTTCTGCTGTCGGCACTGGCGCTGGTACAGCTTGGGATGTTCATCCCAGCCGCCGTCACGCTGTGCTTCGGATTCCTGACCATTCGGATGGACGATACCACCGTCCTCGACTATATGCGGTATGCGGTGCGGTATCTGATCAGCACACAGCAATACTTTGAATGGGCAGTCTGATATATATATAACTGGAGGTGCAATCGCTGATGGCGAAAGATACACAGCAGAAAAAGAAAAAGGGACGCTCTGCGCAGGAACTGATCGGAATCCGGGCATTCACACCCTATGGGCTGGAAACCAGCAAGGGAGAGCTTCTGTTTTTCCTGGTCTCCCCGACCAATATCTCGGTGCTGTCCCATACCAATATTGAAATCAAAATCCGGCATCTGATGATGGTGCTGTCGGCTGTTCCGGACATTGAGATCGGCTGCACCGACTCCTGCGAGTGCTTTGATGACAACAAGGCGTACCTGCAGGATCGGCTGGAAGATGAACCGAATCCCCATGTATGCAGGCTTCTAAAGCAGGATGTGGATTTTTTGGATCATATCCAGGCAGAAATGGCGACGGCCCGCCAGTTCCTGTTCATCGGCCGCTGCAAAGGAATGAAGTCCGGTCAGGTGTTCGACACCGCCAACCGGATCGAGAAAGTCATTTCTGAACAGGGGTTTGAGGTGCGGAGGATGAAAAAAGAAGATATCAAACGGTTCCTTGCCTTGTACTTCGATGCATCCATGAACGGCGAACAGATGCCGGATGTGGACGGCGGACAGTTTTTTGAGCAAGAGGCAAAGATCGGACAGTAAAAAAATCATGAAATCACATCAGTCGTTTTGCAGACAGCAAAGCGGCTGATTTTTTATGCTCTTCTGTCTGCAAAACGGCGGAAGGAGGCAATATGTTCAAGAGAAAACCAAAGGCGCTGACGCCGGAGGAACTGGAAGTAGTCCATACCAAGGACTTCTTCGATATGATCCTGCCCGGCACGGTCAAATTCCTGTCCGACCACTATATCGTAGGCGACAGCTATCGGTGCGTGTGGGTGATCCGGGAATATCCGCCGTCCACAGAGGAACAGGCGATCCTGTCTCAGCTTGCGGATCGGAATGGCGTGACCATCCGCATCTACCACCGGCTGGTGGAAGCGATGGAACAGCGGAAGATTATCCAAAACGCCACCCGCCGGAACCGGCTGAAAAGCGGCGGGAACGACGTCAACGAAACCATCGAGGCGGAGGGCAACCTGCAGGACGTGATAGAGCTGTTAGCGAATCTCCGCAAGAACAAAGAGCCGCTTCTCCACTGTTCGGTGTTTATGGAACTGAAGGCCAGAAACATGGACGCCTTAAAGGAACTGCAGAGCGAGATTGCGATGGAGCTGACACGCTCAAAAATTTCGGTTGACCGGCTGACACTCCGGCAGAAGGAAGGATTCCTCTCCGTCCTGCCAGTGGGGGTGAATATGTTCGGCAGCCAGTATGAGCGCGTCCTGCCCGCAAGCTCGGCTGCAAACCTCTATCCCTTTAACTTTTCCGGAAAAACCGATCCGCAGGGGCTGTATATCGGCAGGGACAAGTATGGCACCAACATCCTTGTGGATTTTGACCGGCGGACAGAAGACAAAACAACCAGCAATATCCTCATCCTCGGCAACTCCGGGCAGGGTAAATCGTATCTGTTAAAGCTCATCCTGACCAATCTGCGGGAATCGGGAAAATCCGTGATGGTGCTGGACGCGGAAGCGGAATATATGGATTTAACGGATGCGTTGGGCGGCTGCTATATCGACTTCATGTCCGGCGAATATATCATCAATCCGCTGGAACCAAAGGCGTGGTCGGATGGCAGCGGCAATGACGGCGCTCCCAATACGCCTGCCGCATTCCGTAAGGTCACCCGGTTAAGCCAGCACATCGCCTATCTGAAAGACTTTTTCAGGAGCTATAAGGATTTTACAGATGTGCAGATCGACACCATTGAAATCCTGCTTGCCAAGCTGTACGCCCGGTTCGGGATCACCGATTCCACCGATTACAGCAGAATGAAACCAACCGATTACCCCATCATGAGCGACTTCTATGCGCTGTGTGAGGAAGAATTCATGACCTACGACAGCAAGCGGAAATATCTCTACACCGAGGAAACCCTGCAGGAAGTCTGCCTGGGCATCCATTCCATGTGTGTGGGGACTGAGGCGAAATACTTCAATGGGCACACCAATATCACCGACAGCGAGTTCCTGTGCTTTGGGGTGAAAGGCTTAATGGATACCAACCGCAGGCTGAAGGACGCCATGCTGTTCAATATCCTGTCCTTCATGAGCAATCAGCTTCTGGGAAAAGGAAACACCGCGGCGGCAATTGACGAGCTGTACCTCTACCTGACGACTACAAAGAATGCAAACGGTGCAGCCGACAATACGGCGATTGAATATATCCGCAACGCCATGAAGCGTGTCCGCAAGAAGGACTCGGCTATCCTGATCGCCAGCCAGAATATCAACGATTTTCTGATGCCGGAGGTCTGCGAACTGACAAAGCCGCTGTTTGCCATCCCGTCCCATCAGTTCCTGTTTAATCCCGGACAGATCAACCCGAAGGAATATATGGACACCCTGCAGATGGAGCCGAGCGAGTTTGAGCTGATCAAATACCCGGAAAGAGGCACCTGCCTCTACCGCTGCGGCAATGAGCGGTACCTGCTTCAAGTGATCGCACCGGAGTACAAAGCGGCGTTGTTCGGAAAGGCAGGCGGGCGGTGAGCCGCCGGCAACTCGCACATCAAAATCGGTAAAAGGCGTGGGTATGGCTGCCCGCGTCTTTTGCTTTGCGGAAGGAGGAAGGTGCTGTGAGCGCGACAATAGGAGCGGCGCTGAAAAAAATAGCGGTTGCCCTGTTCACCAATCCCAAGGTGCTGAAAACGGTCCTCGGCATTGTGCTTGGCATCGTTATCGCCCTCATTACACCGATCCTGGCAGTCATCGCTGTGTTTAACGGCGGCATCAAGCTGGATACGGAAAAGCTGCAGCAGATGATCACGGAAAATCTGTCTGCCGCAGATCAGGCTATGCTGCAGCAGGTAGAGGATACCATGTATGCCATTGAGGATGAGATGACGGCGGCGGGATTCACAGGACGGATCATGGAAGCGCAGGTTCTGTATATCCTGGCGCTGGAAGACCATGCGGGAGAACCGGGCTTTGTCTCTAAACTGGTGGGGTGTTTTACGGCAGAACAGACAGACGAACAGCTCATCGCCGCTGTCAATGCCGCTTTCGGCACAGAACTGACCGCCGAGGAATTCGGGCAGGTTATGGGCGATATCCGCAGTACGGCAGTCGATACCTCGGACTGGACGGACACGGCTGTCAAAAACAACTTGGATCTGGTCAGATGGGCGCAGGATGCGGCAGATAATGGCTGGGGCTATGTATACGGAACCTATGGGGCGGTGCTGGATGAAGAACTGCTCATGAGCAAGATCACGCAGTATCCGGACGAGGTCGGCAGCGATGAGGCATTTATCCGGCAGAACTGGCTGGGGAAACGAACCGCCGATTGTGTAGGACTGCTCAAAGGCTACAGCTGGTATGACGCTGAAAAGCAGCAGACAGTAATCGACACAGAGAAAATGCCCGATATCGGTGCGGATACCATGTACGAAAATGCAGCGGAAAAAGGCGCCATTGACACCATCCCCGAAATTCCAGGACTGGCTGTTTGGCATGAGGGGCATATTGGCGTCTATATCGGGAACGGCGAAGTGGTACAGGCGGCGAACACCAGAGACGGCGTCATCCGGAGCAGACTGGAAGACACCGCATGGACACACTGGCTCAAGGTGCCATATATCGAATATCGGGAAGAACAGGAAGAAAACAAGTGAAAAACAGGCGGTATCGGGAACGGTTCGATATATTATGTCTGAAATGATAACTCTGCCCCAAGTCCCTGGACTTGGCGGGAATTCTGTGGCATGGTTGAATTGCAAAATCTAATTTCCAAATAGGAGGAACAACATGTTGAATGAACAGGAAAAAACAAAGGCAGAGGAAAGCGTCCGCATCATTATGAAGGCTGCCATGGTCAAAATTTTCACCGTGGACCCATGTGGTGAAGATGCGCTGCAGCGGCTGGAGCAGACGGCCGAAAGCATTCGGAAGACATTCGGGCTGGACGGTAAAATCATGGACGAGTACCGTATCAAAGTGGCAGCCGCCAAAGAGGTTGGGATAATCACATCCGAGCTGTATCATGCAGAGGCTGAACAGGTGCGGGATGTCATCTATGAGATGTGCGGCCGTCTGGATGACCCGAAAGAGGTTATGAAACATGTCAGGACAGCCGGCGAAATCATCGACATCTGGAATCCTGAAAAGTAAAGGACGCAAAGCCCGGAAAACGAAGCTCCCGCTGATGAGAAAATCGGCGGGAGCTTTTGTGTGCAGTGAAAATATATTGAAAATGGGGTGGTTTCTATGTCAGAAAGAAAATTCAGCTAAGCCGCAGCGATAGGCTACGGCTTGGAAGCCTGTTCGATGGGATCGGAGGATTCCCGTTGGCGGCGGTTCAAAACGGCATCGAGCCAGTATGGGCAAGTGAAATCGAGGACTTCCCGATTCAGGTGACCAGACAAAGGTTCCCGGATATGCTCCATGTCGGGGATATCACCCGTCTGAAGGGCGCTGAACTCCCGCCTGTGGATATTGTCACCGGGGGCTCGCCGTGCCAGGATTTGAGTTTGGCCGGGAAAAGGGCTGGGCTTGCCGGAGAGCGCTCCGGCCTGTTCATGGAACAAATCCGGATCATAAAGGAGATGAGACAGGCAGATGAAAAACGAAGACGGGAAAATGGAGCAGATGACGCTCTTCCCATTCTCCCCCGATTCATGGTGTGGGAAAACGTGCCGGGAGCCTTCTCATCCGCAGGGGGCGGAGATTTCCGGGCCGTACTCGAAGAAACGTGCCGGATCGCCGACAGCTCCCTGTCTGTTCCTGGATCTCCGTCCGGGCGGTGGGAACCTGCTGGGACCATACTGGGAGAGGGATTCTCCATCGCTTGGCGCGTCCTGGACGCTCAATACTGGGGAGTCCCCCAGAGACGCAAGAGAATCTTTCTTGTCGCAGATTTTGGAGGATACACCGCTCCCCAAATATTATTTGAGCAGGAAAGCCTGTCTGGGCATCCTGCGGCGTGCGGCGGAACGCGACAAGGGGCTGCCTCCGCAGCTGAAGGATGCGCTGGAACTGCAGGCGGGACTGAAAGAATAGCCGCCTATGCCGCCAACCAGCGGGACGAGGTGCGGGACCTGCACGATATAGCCGCCGCCCTTGCCGCACAGCCGGGGATGAAGCAGCAGACGTTTGTTGTCAGGCATCCGGATGGGTACAGTCATGACCTTACGGCTGGTTTCTCTGCCGGTGCGGGAGCTTCGGCAGGAAGCATCGGCTTCTGTGAAGAGGTGTCCCCAACGCTGAAAGGATCAGCCGGCGGCAATTGTATGCCGTCCGTCCTGTGTCTGAATGACCAGGGTGGCAGTGTCATGGAAACAAGCGAAGACGTCACCGGGACACTGCGCTCACAGATGAAAGGGCATCCGCCGCTGGTTTTCGATAACCACGGACAGAGCCTCTGGTTCGATGAACCGGTAGAAAAGGCGCAGGCAGTAACCGCCGCCTATGGTATGGACGGCAACAACCAATCCCTGGTACTGTTTGAGAATCATGGGATCGATTCCCGGTATACCGGACCGCTGTCTGTGGCGCCGACCATGTCCGCCCGGTACGGCACAGGAGGAAACAATCTGCCGCTGGTCACACAGGCACCGGACAGCTATTGTATTGCAGGAAATATCATTGACAGGAAAACCGAAAACGGCGGAAACGGGTTTGGATATCAGACGGATATCAGCTATACCCTGAATACCGCAGACAGGCATGCGGTATTCGTCCGCCAGCGAGTCGATCAGTTTCGGGAGGATGAGATTACCGGCACTCAAAGCGCCCGGCAGCATAAAGATGCCACCGACCTTATCTGTCAGCCGGAAACAGACGCATCCCAGGGATCAAAAACAAAGCGGCTCATCCGCCGCCTCACTCCGCTGGAATGCGAAAGGCTGCAGGGCTTTACGGATGGATGGACGCTGACGGAAACCGCTTCGGATTCCGCCAGATACAAAGCCCTGGGCAACAGCGTTGCCATTCCTGTGTGGTATATGTGCTTCATGGAATTGCTCTGGCGGTAGAAAAAGAAGGCACTGTAAAGTAAAAATGAAGAAATAGGACCCGAAAGCACAAAAAAGCTCTATGCAACGAGCAGAAGCTCTCGTTTGCGTTTTTTGGACAGGTTGAGACCGGCACACTGAGCCGGAGTAAGGTCGTTCAAGGCGGAATGAGGGCGGACGAAGTTGTAGAAAAAGATGAACATGGAAATGAGGTTGTTGGCAGAAGCAAACGAGGAAAAGCCCTGCTTGGTTTTGTACCATGCCTTAAACTGCTTGTTGAAGCACTCGATGAGGTTGTTGGTAATATCATCGTGGAAGCTCTCCACGCGAATGTGCTTACCCCATGCAGCGTCTTGACAGGCATCTGATAGGCAAAGTAGCGGTCGCTCACAATGGCTTGGGGTGTTCCTAAAGGCTTCACAGCATCCAATATGGTAAAAGCCTGAGGACTGTCTCTGTGGCGATCCAGATGGAAGCCGAGGACAAAGCGGGTTTCGCTGTCGAGAATGAGCCAGAGGTAGTATTTCTCGCCCTGTATCTTGACCACGGTTTCATCAGCATGCCACTCGTCAGAGTTGAAATTGAGCGCCGGAATGAGTTGTATGGCAATGTTTTGGAACATTGGGGCGAATCGGGTACACCAGTTGCTGATGGTCATGTGAGATACATGGACATTCATCACGGTACGCAGAATCAGGGCGATATTGCGGAACGAGTTTTTGCCTAGGTAGAACATGCTCAAGGCCATGAGGATCACATGGACAGGATAGCGCATCCGCTTGAAGTCCGTCTTTCCAAAGAGCTTGGACATGGACGGGGCCGAAATAGCTGTAGGCTTCGGCACAAACACCGAATGGCGGCATTTCTTGTCACAGCAGGTATAGTGGGCGTAATGCTCCTTGTCATGGTGTAAGAAGGTAAGCCTTCCGCAAACAGGGCAAGCGGGGGGTGTTCAGACCTTTTCTCCTTACCCCACTCGGATAGCCTCTGGGCCTTGAAGGAGCTTCAGGCGCCCACTGATGCCGACACTTCTTACACTGGTACTTCTGATATCCATATTTATCTTTTCCGTAGCGATAAAAGTCCGTTTTGTTGTTGCACTTCGGGCAGCAGATTTGATACAATTTTGCCATGAGGACTCGTCTCCTTTCGGGAGGTACGTGGATTTGTGGTAAAACCATTGTACCAGAAGGGCTGGCGGGTCCTCAACTTTCATTTAACTTTACAGTCCGAAAAAGAAAGACAGGAGGAAAAAGGGTATGCAGTTTAATGTACCGCTTCGAAGAAAAGACAAAGAGATCGAAACCGCGCCGTGTGTTGTGGAGAAAACAATAGAATTGAATGGGCGTGAATATGCCCGTTTTTCTCAGAACCTGTTAGACGACTATGACTTCATCCTGGAAAACGTCGGTTCCATGTATGAAGATGCGGACGGTGTATCCCACTGCCTGCTGGTGCTGAGAGAAGGATCGGACGATGGCATTTTGGTGGAATCCGAGGGCAGCAGCTACGCCCGCTATTCTGCTTATGTCCCTCATGCCCGCACCCTTGTGCAGATGGATCAGTATCCTGTCCTGCAGGAATTCAACAACCAGATGATGAAGAACGCAGACAAATATGTGGAGCAGGCGGTGGAAAATCAGAAAAACGGAATATGCCGTATTTTGCTGGAAGATATGCAATGGGACCTGCGACCGGAAATGTTTGAGTCACAGCTCCTGACAGCTATGCTGGAGGAACGTCCGGAATTTTCCGATGTGGATGAGGGTGATGAAGAATTCATCCTGCGGCTGAAGCCGGAATATCTGCCGGCAAAAGAAAAACAGCGCACCCGCATCAGTCAGGAGGACGCGGATATCATGTGCGCCAGGCATACCCTCTGGCTGCACGATGAGGGCGGCGCACAGGCGGATTTTTCCGGCTGTGAACTTGCTGATCTGGATTTGAGCCACCGCAATCTGAATAACGCCCTGTTTGACGGCGCCTTTCTTTGCGGCACGGAGTTCGACCATTCGGAGCTGTGCTTTGCCTCCTTTGACGGTGCGGTCCTATATGACTGTGCAATGAAAAACGTCTGTGCGGAAGAAGCATCCTTCAAAAGCACCGGCTTTGAGGAATGCTCTTTGTACGGGGCTGTGATGACGCACAGCAATTTTTCAGGCGCTAAATTTACAAAAACGGAGCTGCACAGCGCAAAACTGCAAAACTGTTGTATTGACGGTACGCAGTTTGAAGGAAGCGATACAGGGCAGGCAAATATGGAACACTGCAGTTATAACGAACAGGATTGGAGCGAACCCTCCGATCCTGTTCTTTCTATGTGAAAGGAGGCAAATCATGAGCGGAAAGGTCAAAAGCCTGTACGGGGTATATAAGGCGATGGGCCGCGATGCGTTCCTGGAAGCGGCAAAAAGCTACTCCGGCCATGTGAAGAACACGGTGGAGGCAACCCTTGCGGAGATGGAAAGCCGGTGGTATGACGCCGGGCAGACCATGACCGAGGCGGATAAGATGGTAGACGATTTCAGAAAAGGGCAAATTGAATGGGATAAAGAGGATATCTCTTTGTTGGCACAGCCAGAGTTGAGAATGTGAGGGGTAAAATGGACAAACAGAATAAACAGCAAAAATATATTGATAAGGTCAACCGGGTTCTGTCTTTTTTGGATTTTAACCAGCTGGACTGTTCCTGTAACAGTTGTGACAGAGGCTATGCCCGATCCGCTTTGCGGGCGCTTCATGAGGCGTTTGTTTCTGTGTATCAGACGGACTATCTGGACAGGGGCGAGTATGAATTTGTTGAGCTGCCCGCTGTGATACGCGGAAGAAATATCGGGCATATTGCCCTCGGCATCGTAACACTTGACCTGGAATCCTCCGGCGAACACTTCGGGACTTTTTTTCTTACGCCGCACGGCGTCATCGATCAAGGTGGTGAGGATATAACGGAACAGCAAAAGGAATATATCCGGAAGACCTTTATTCCCTATGATTACTGGTACACGCCGGAGGTGGAACACGATATCCATGTGGATTATGAATCGGTCCCACCGGAAGTGGCGGAGCTTTTGGAAGCCTGTCCGCTGCATAGACCGGGTTTGGAAGAATCGGATTATCACATGAAAATGAATTGAGGTGATACGTTATGAAAAAAAACAGTCGTCCATGTCCCGTTTGACGAGGAAAAGCTCTCGGCCGCCCGGCTGTATATGGCGCAGAAGGAACTGTCCTTTGAGGAAGAAATGGAAAAAGCGGCAGAAACATTGTACGGGAAATATGTCCCTGCCGGAGTACGGGAATTTATTGAGATGACCGCCGGAGCAAAGCCTGCACCAAAGCCCAAGAAACCGAAGCTATCTCCCTCTTCTGCTGTGGGCGCTGTCCCGGCTCCGGGCGGTGATACTGATTGAGAGATCAGAACTTCGGCATCGAAATCGAGATGACCGGTCTGACAAGGGCGGCAGCCGCCCGGATTATTGCGGGGCATTTTGATACCGACGCCTGTCATGTGGGCGGAGGATATGACGCATATACGGTCAGGGATACCACCGGCCGGCAATGGAAGGTCATGAGCGACGCTTCAATCCGCTGCCAGAACGGAAGCAGCCGTACCGCGGGAAGCCAGTATTCTGTAGAGGTGGTCTCCCCGATCTGTCAGTACGGCGATATCGAAACCATTCAGGAAATCGTCCGGAAGCTCCGGGCGGGAGGCGCTAAAGTGAATAGTTCCTGTGGAATTCATGTGCATGTGGACGCCTCCAACCATACGCCAAAGACGCTCCGCAACATTGTGAACATCATGGCGTCCAAGGAAGATCTGCTCTACAAAGCGCTGCAGGTGCGGATCAGCCGGGAACACTACTGCCAGAAAGCAGACACCCGTTTCCTCGATGACCTGAATCAAAGGAAGCCGGCCACGATGCGGGAGGTGGAGCGCCTGTGGTACAACGGATATGGCGGCCGTCAATATCATTATGACGACAGCCGGTATCATGGGCTGAACCTGCACAGCGTATTTTCAAAGGGGACAATTGAATTCCGGATGTTCAATTCCACCCTCCATGCCGGCGAGATCAAATCATATATCCAGCTCTGTCTCGCCATCAGCCACCAGGCTCTTGTGCAGAAAAGCGCCTCCCGCACCAAAACACATCCTGAAAATGAAAAATATACCTTCCGCACCTGGCTGCTGCGGCTGGGGCTCATCGGGGACGAGTACAAAACAGCCCGCCAGCATCTGCTGAAAAATCTGGAGGGCAACATCGCCTGGCGTGATCCGGCACAGGCCGAGGCGCAGAAAGAACGGCTGGCGGCAAAACGGCATGCCGAACAGCAGGCAGAGGAAGAAGCGGAAACCGTACAGACCGAACCGGCGGAAGACATGACCAGGCAGGAGCAGGACGCGCCTGCCTTTTCCATGTCCATGAGTATGTAAAGGAGTGAGCAGAAACCATGAGCAAGCGATTGTATGTTGCCTACGGAAGCAATCTGAATTTTGAACAGATGAAGCATCGGTGCCCGACAGCAAAGCTGTATGATACCGGCATCATCGAAGGATATGAACTGCAGTTCAAAGGCGAGCCGACCTGTGCTTTTGCCACCATCGCACCGAAAGAGAACGCCTCCGTACCGGTAGCGGTATGGGAAATCCAGCCAAGGGATGAAATGGCTCTCGACCGCTATGAGGGATATCCCTCCCACTATTTCAAGCAGAATGTACCGGTGCAGCTCGGCGGAGAAGAAGTCAGCGCCATGGTGTATATCATGAACCTGAAACGGCAGTTCGGGATGCCATCGCCCCACTACTACCAGACGGTGCTGGAAGGATATCACGACTGCGGGCTGGATACCGATGTGCTGGATCAGGCTGTCAAGGACAGCGCACAAAACTTTTACAAAAGCTACAGCCGAAGATCACAGCAGCAGACGCTGTTTGATTATGCGGATTACGGTGAGGAAGAACCGGAGGATTATGATGAGGAAGAAGAACTGGAGGAAAACGATGAGCCGGAACTGGACGAGTCCGCCCCCTTCTATTTCTCCGATGGCATGCATTGGTAACGGAGGTGAACAGTAAAATGAACAAGGCAAGGGAACTGAAAAAGAAATACGGCGGGCAGTATCTGTTCCGAAAATATCTGACCGGCCGGCAGATCGCGGAGCTGAAGGCTGCGCCGCCCGATCCGTTTCCCGACACAGCCGCCGCCTCGCTGGAGGTGGGCTGTGTCCGGATGGACGCCATGCTGTTCCGTTCTCCGGCAGGGCTGGAACTGGGGCATGACATCCTTGTCAAGGACGCGCCGGACAGCCGGGAATGGATTTACTACGATGCGATCCCGGCGGACAGCCTGAAAGAAACGGACATGGCCGAGAAACTCGACTGGTATATCACAGAGCACGGACTTTCCTATACCAACTGCGGATTCACCCGGCTGGACGGGAAAACGGTGAAAGTCAAGGAATCCAAGCCCCCGGTGGATTGATAAATTGGCAAAAGTGTGGTACAATATATTCTTAAATAAACGGAAACGAGGTGAGCAGGAATGGATTATGAGAAACTGCTGCGGATGAAGGAACAACTGAAAGAACAGCGGGAAACGCTCCCCAAGGAGGCTCTGGAGAGCTTTGACAAGAGCTTTGATGTTGAATACGCGCACAACTCGACTGCCATCGAGGGCAATACACTGACGCTGATTCAGACCAAAGCAATCATCGAAGACGGTCTTTCGGTCGGCGGGAAAACGCTCCGCGAGATCTATGAGGTAGCGAATCACGATAAAGCCTTCGCCTATGTGAAGAAATGTGCTGCGGAGGGCAAGCCGCTGGATGAGTCCGCCGTCAAGGATATCCATGCCCTGCTCATGGAGAATATATTGGTCGGAGGCGTTTACCGGAACGTGGAAGTCCGCATCTCCGGTGCGGGACACAAGCCGCCAGTCCCCAGCGAGATGTACCGCCAGATCAAAGACTTCTTTGCGAACCTGCCGTACAAAACCGGGTTCAATGCCATCGAACTGGCAGCCTGGACGCATGCGGAGTTTGTGAGAATCCATCCTTTCGTGGACGGCAACGGCAGAACCTCCCGAATGATCATGAACTATCAGCTCATGGCGCAGGGGTTTCTCCCGGTATCCATCGCCAAGGAAAACCGGCTGGAATACTTCGACGCCCTCGAAGCCTATGCGGTAAATGGTGACCTGCAGCCCTTCACAGATATGATTGCGGAACTGGAAGAACAGCGGCTGGGCGAATACCTGTCTATCACACAGGAGACAATACAGAACAACGGACCGGCCATGACCTTATAAAACAGAATATCGTTCAAGCAGACCGCAGGCAATGCCCTGCGGTCTTTTTTACTCCCTGTGAGCCGCTGCAACGCCCCGTGCGGCGGCTTTGCCGGGACGTTGGAGAAAGTACCCGGCAAACGGTCTCGGAGCGAAATTCGGGCGGTTTTGAGCAAGGCTTGCACAAACGGAGAACCCTCTCCAAATCGGCTGGCACCGCCTGCGATTTGGTTGCAGGAATAAGAGGCGGGGTTGCAAAGCTGCCCCGCCTCGATTCACAGCAGCCCGCAACGCGGACTGCAAAGGGGATTCCGCCCTTTTCCGTTTCGCAGATACGAGGGGTTGCAAACTGCCCGCTTTTCGGCTGTTGGGGTTGCACATTCTCCAAACACCAGTCCCACAGCCTTTTTGCAGGGGATTGCATCAAAAAACAGCAAGGAAGTGATGAAGTATGCCGATACCGAAGGAAAAGCAAAAATTTGCCCTGTGGCTGCGCCCGGAAACGCTTGCTAAAATTGAGAAACTCTATCGGGACGATGACTGCCGGAGCCGTTCGGAGTTCATCGAGAAAGCGGTCTTGTTCTATGCCGGATACCTGACAGCCGATGACGGTCAGGAGTATTTTCCAAACGTCATTGTCTCTACTGTCAAAGGCAGCCTGGACAGTTTGGAAAACCGGATGGCAAGCCTGCTGTTTAAAATGGCGGTGGAGCTGTCCATGACGCTTCATGTGACGGCGGCGGTCAACCAGATCGATGCGGATACGCTCTCCCGCCTGCGCGGTCTGTGCGTGGAGGAAGTCAAACGCCTGCACGGGACCGTCCGGCTGGAGGACGCCGTGAAATTTCAAAATGGGATGTAACCGATGGCGGGGATTATTTTCAAGTGGCGGTATCTCAAAGCAGATGCGTCCGGCAGGCACTCGGAAAATCTTATTCGGTATATCGCAAAGCGTGAAGGCGTGGAAAAACTCGATGACTCGTGGAAGCACCGCCCTGTAACAAAAGCGCAGACCAAACTGATCACACAAATCCTTTCGGATTATCCTGACACCAAAGACAGCTTTGAATATCAAGACTATGAAAAATCCCGCACAGCCGGTGCAGCTTCTGAATTCATCACCCGTGCGATTGAGGAACGTGTCGATCTGATTGGAAAACGGGAAAACTATGTGGAATATATTGCGAAGCGTCCCCGCGTGGAGCGTCAGGGCTCGCACGGGCTGTTCACCGATGACGGCGTCCCCATCAATCTTTCCGCTGCTGCCAAAGAGGTGGCAAACCACAAGGGCGTGGTGTTTACTGAAATCCTGTCCCTGCGGCGGGAAGATGCGGTACGGCTGGGATATGACAAAGGTTCCGCGTGGCGGGATTTGCTCCGCAGCCAGACTGACGCTATGGCAGCGGCGATGAAAATCCCGCTGACCGACTTGCGGTGGTATGCGGCGTTCCATAACGAGAGCCATCATCCCCATGTGCATATCGTGGCATACTCGGCAGGCCGGGAACCATATATGACAGAGCAGGGACTCCATAAACTGAAGTCTGTATTTGCCCGGCAGATTTTCAAGCAGGATCTGCTGCAGGTCTATACAGAGCAGACAAAGCAGCGAAATACGCTCACCCAAAAGAGCCGGGACGTTCTGTCAGACATCATCGGGCGCATCAATTCCGGCAGCTGCGACAATCCCATTGTCACCGATCTGCTTGTGAAACTGTCGGAGCAGCTAAAGCATTACAAAGGGAAAAAGGTATACGGCTATCTGCCGCAGGCGGGCCGGAACATCGTGAACGCCATTGTGGATGAGCTGGCAAGGGATGAAAACATTGCCGCCCTGTATGATTTGTGGTACGAACAGCGGGACAAGATCACCGGCACCTACAGAAACACACCGGAACAGCGTATCCCGTTATCGCAGAACAAGGAATTCAAAGCAATCAAAAATGCGGTGATACAGGAAGCGATGAACATCCTGCATGACCATGTTGCTTTTGAAGAAGCGCCGGAAAGCTCGCTCTCCGATGCAGATGAGCCGGAGATCAGCAGGGATGCCGACTGGGACGAAACGGAACCGACAGAGCTGGATCGCTTCTATGGCGGCGGTGGTGGCAGCAGAAAAAAGAAATCATGGTGGACTGACGAGTATAAAAAGGCTCGTCAGTTTTTTTATGGCACAAAAGAGACGCCGCCCGATTTTGATGCCGCCTTTTCCCTGATGCAGACCGAAGCGAAAAAAGGAAACGGATTTGCCATGCACGATCTTGGAAAGATGTATCTCTCCGGCTTCGGCTGTGAAAAGGATGAAGAACAGGCGCAGGCGTGGTTTGTCAAAGCATATCATGCGTTTACTGCACAAGAAGCCAAAGTAAAGAAAAAGGATTATTTCCAATACCGGATCGGCAAGCTGTTCTCCTTTGGGTACGGCGTGGAGCAGGACTATGGAAAGGCCGCCGAATGGTATGAAAAAGCAGTGTCGGAAGACAATCCCTTCGCAGTTTATGCGCTCGGCAGTCTGTACCGCCGCGGTCAGGGTGTGGAGCAAAATGACGAAAAGCCTATGAATTGTATTGTGTGGCAGCGGAGCATACAGAAAAGCCAAATGCATATGCCGCCTATGAACTTGGACGGATGTGCAGGGACGGGATCGGAACGGCTTCGGACAGGGCAGCATCCGAAGCATGGTACCGGCGGGCATATCAGGGGTTCCTCATGATCGAGCAGAATATGGCGGACGACAAGCTGTACTACCGCCTGGGGCAGATGAACATGGGCGGGATCGGGACGGCGGTGAATCTGCCGAAAGCAAAGCGGTATTTTGAAAAAGCGGCGAAACTGGACAACCCTGACGCCCTATATGGCCTCGGCAAACTGTTCCTGCGGAAAGACTCGGAATATTACGATCCCAATAAAGCAGTGGACTGCCTGCTTCAAGCAGCGCAGAAAGGTCACGAGTTTTCAGCGTATGCTCTTGGCAAGCTGTTTCTCAAGGGCGATGAAGTACCGAAAAATGTGGGCTGCGCACTGCAGTGGTTAGAAGAAGCAGTGGTAAAAGAAAATCAGTATGCCGAATACCTGCTTGGAAAAACATTGCTCATGGGCGTGGATACTGAGCAGGACATGGAACGCGGTGTCCAGCTGCTGACCGCATCGGCCGGGCAGAAAAACTGCTGTGCGCAATACACCCTCGGCAAAGCCTATCTCGAAGGAGTTCTGCTGCCGCAAAACATTCCTGAATCCATCCGTCTGCTCAGCGAATCAGCAGACGGCGGCTTCGCTCCGGCACAATATCTGCTTGGGAAACTCTTATACTGCGGAGAAATCGTGATGCGGGATATCGGCAGGGCTCTTCTGTATTTGGAACAGGCGGCAGAAAAAGAAAATGCCTATGCAGCTTACCTTGCAGGAAAAATCCGGCTGACAGAAGAAGGCTTCAAGGATGTCCCGAAAGCTGTCAGGCTGTTTCAGCTTGCCGCCGCCCAGCAAAACAGCTTCGCTGAGTTTCAGCTCGGCTTATTGTATCTGCGGGGCAAGGATGTGGTACGAAATGAACGGGAAGCAATCCGGTGGCTGACTTTGTCTGCCGAACACGGCAATCCGTATGCCGCCCAGCTTCTCCACAGCATCAAATCCAATCAGAGCTGGTCGGCAGCATTGGGAGCACTCCGACTGTTACAGCATCTTTCTCGCATGATCCAAAACCGTTTGGAGGATGAGCGGAAAGGAACAGCCGGTATGACCGAGCGGAAGCTCAAACGAAAGATTGACGAGAAAAAGCAGGCGCATGGTCTGCGGCAGGGATAGGAGGTATTATTTTTGTCTCAATATATTCATTTTACGGAACAGCAAAAGGCACAGGCCAGGCAAACCAATATTGCGGAACTGCTCCGCAGCCAGGGTGAAACTCTCAAGCGATCCGGTTCGGAGTACGAATGGCGTGATGGCTCTGAAAAGGTTACCGTCAGAGGGAATCTGTGGTTTCATCAATACGAGCAAGTCGGCGGAGATGCAATTGATTTTGTGCGCCGTTTTTATAACAAGCTCTATCCGGAAGCGATGGAATTTCTGCTGGGCAGATCGGGCGGGGTGCTTACTGTTTCACCGCCTGTGCAAAAGGAAGAAAAACCATTTGTACTGCCGCCGAAGAACGATAATATGCGGCGGGTGTTCGCCTATCTCCTGAATCGCCGGGGGATCGACCAGGAGGTGCTGTGTGCCTTTGTTCATAAAGGCATGATTTATGAATCGGCAGACTACCACAACACAGTCTTTGTAGGCTTCGATTCCAATGGTAATGCAAAGCACGCCCACAAGCGCGGGACTGGTTCCGAGAGCAGCTACAAAGGCAATGTGACCGGCAGCCAGCCGGAATTTAGCTTTCACTGGTACGGACAAAGTGATCGGCTCTATCTGTTTGAAGCGCCGATTGATATGCTTTCGTTCATTTCCATGCAGAAAGAGGGCTGGCGGCAGCACAGCTATGCGGCATCCTGTTCGGTTTCGGACAGGGTGCTTTTTCAAATGCTCAAGGACAATCCAGATATCAGGCAGGTGGTTCTCTGTCTTGACAGCGATGAACCCGGACAAACGGCAGCGAAACGCATTGCCGACAAGCTCTTTGTCCAGGGAATCTCATCCGAAATTCTCGTACCGTATCATAAGGACTGGAATGAGGATCTGCTGGCAGCCGGGAAACAGCCTGTCCCTGAAGAATAGGAGGAACAGTCAAATTGGGGAATACAACTCTCCTGATCGTGATAGCGGCGGTTATGTTCGCCGTCATCGGCGGGATCACACTCGCCTCTCATCTATACAACCTCAACAGCATCAAAAGCAAAACAGTGGGTGACGGCCAGCACGGTACCGCTCGATTTGCAACCAAATCAGAAATCCGGCGGACCTATAGGCAGGTGCCGTTTACGCCCGCCACGTGGAGAGCACAGGCAAAGAAAAATCAGCCGCCAGAGCTGCCGCAGGGTATCATCGTCGGCTGTAGAAACAAGGGTGGAGAAACTATTGCCCTTGTGGATGACGCGGACGTTCACTGCATGATGGTTGGTGCGGCTGGTTGCGGAAAGACCGCTTTCTGGCTGTATCCAAACCTGGAATATGCCTGTTCGTCCGGAATGTCCTTCCTGGCGACCGATACCAAGGGTGACCTTTATCGGAATTATGGACGGATTGCGCAAGAGGATTATCATTACAACGTGGCAGTCATTGATCTGCGGAATCCCACCCAGTCGGACGGGAACAACCTGCTGCATCTCGTCAACAAATATATGGACGCTTGCAAGGAAAATCCCGATGATATTGCTTTGAAAGCAAGGGCGGAAAAATATGCAAAAATCATTGCCAAGACACTCATCTATGGTGACGGTGATGCCTCCGCTTACGGACAGAATGCTTTCTTTTATGATTCCGCCGAGGGGTTAATGACTTCCGTCATTCTGCTCATTGCGGAGTTCGCTGAACCAAAGGAACGGCACATCGTATCGGTGTTCAAATTGATTCAGGAATTGATGGCACCCAGCAATGTGAAAGGAAAGAATCATTTTCAGCTTCTACTGGATCGTCTGCCGATGGATCATAAGGCGCGATGGTTTGCAGGTGCGGCGCTGTCTGCCGGGGAGCAGGCCATGGCAAGCGTTATGAGTACGGCGCTGTCCCGGCTCAATTCTTTTTTGGACACCGAGATGGAGCAGGTGCTGTGCTTTGACACGGCAGTGGATGCAGAGCGCTTTTGTCAGGAGAAATCCGCCATTTTTGTCGTTATGCCGGAGGAAAATCCCAATGCGTACTTCATGATCAGCCTGCTCATCCAGCAGCTGTACCGGGAAATCCTTTCCGTAGCGGACGAAAACGGCGGTAAGCTTCCCAACCGCGTTATGTTCTACTGTGACGAGTTTGGAACCATGCCGCCGATCCAGTCGGCGGAAATGATGTACAGCGCTTCCCGAAGCAGGCGGCTTTCCATCGTCAGCATCATCCAGAGCTATCAGCAGCTGGAAAAAAACTACGGCCGGGAAGGCGCCGCTATCATTCAGGACAACTGCCAGATCACGATTGCCGGCGGTTTTGCCCCGACCTCGGAAACGGCGGATATTGTTTCCAAGACGCTCGGCAGCCGAACAGTGTTGACCGGCTCGGTCAGCCGCAGCAAAAATGATCCGTCCCAGTCCTTGCAGATGACCGAGCGCCCGCTGATGAGCACGGACGAACTCAAAAACATGAAAAAAGGTTCCTTTATCGTGATGAAAACAGGGACGCATCCGTTTGTGTCCCCATTAAAGCTGTTTTTCAAGTGGGGCATTTCTTTTTCGGATATGCCCTATACAGTTGCGGAGCATGGTGCAAGAAAGGTGTGTTATGTCAGCCGGGTAAAAATTATGCAGGCTATCGCCAGCCGGTTCCCACAGGTCAAAAAGCCGAAGACGGAAGCAAACAGCGGTGGTACGAATCTGACAGAACCGCAGCCGAAAGCCCCCATACAAATCCGCACCGATTAGGAGGTGGCTGCCATGCCATATTTCACAAAGCTGTATCAGACCGATCTGCCGCATCGTGCCAAGCTCGTCTATATTTATCTTCACGACCGGATGGACAGTGAAAAGAAAGCATGGCCGGGACTGGGTACCATTGCAAAGGATTTGTCGCTTTCCCGCAGCACGGTCAAGAGGGCGGTGAAAGATTTAGAGCAAGCCGGGCTGATACGAAAAGAGCCGCACTTCCGTGAAAACGGCAGTGCGACTTCTAACCGGTATTATTTACTTTGAAAAAGTTTTTACTCACAAGGGAGCAGTCTGTCTTTATGATGAACCGAGGGTCGGTTCATCATGGCTCCCCTTGAACAACTCACTCTAAGAGGGATACCAGCAGAAGGAAAAAATACAAACTCCCACTTGCAAACTGTAAATCATATAGATGAGAAAGGCGGCTCCTTCTTTATGCAAAAGGATACCGCCTTTTTCTATTATTTCTCTGTTAGTTTACATTCAAGTGAAAAAGAGAAATGCACTCATCAATGATACTTTCTATGATCCGGAGCTGGGATGGCGTCAGCTTCCGCATTTTTTCAGACAGCAGGAGGTGATCTTTATCAATGATGTCGCCTGTTAAAATATAGTCTGTGCTCACACCAAGGGCTGAAGCGATTTTCAACAGGTTTTCAGGCCGCATAGCCCGCTTCCCAGCCTCTGCATAGGAAACAAACTGCGTTGTCACATCGCCTTTCTCTGCCAGAGCCTCCTGTGTCAGCCCCAGCTTCTTGCGGCGTTCCATAATCCTTTGCCCGATTTGTTGTAAAAACAGTTCTTCTTCTGACATCATCCCACCTCTTTTCCCTCTTGTTAAATTATATCCACAACAGGCGATAAAAATAAGCGTGTGCTGTTGACATTTGTCCACAATACACGATATAATAGAGGTGCCTATTTGTTGATTGAAACCGTAAATTGCCGTAGTACAGTTGTTCGGAGGCCATGATATCAATTTGTGAATTTTTCTCAAATTGAAGTATCAACAGATTGAAGGGCACAGTGCTTTATGGTATAATAAATTTTTAAAATAAAGTCGTTTTTCTTTACACGAATTGTGCAACAAAGATATTCGAAAAAGTGAGAAAGGAAACTCTGTGATAATGTTTTAGAGTTAGCAACGCCCATGATAAATAAAAGAATAGATATAGCGGTTGTTAATGGATATATATTTGCTTGCTTTAGGGATCGTATGGTAGAATGCGGTTCCTTGTCTCTGTGCTGTTACACGCCTTGCGTCCTCCTGCCTGTTTGACCGGAGGATTCAGGGCGTTTTTGTTATCTTCTAAAAGGAGTCAGAGAACATGAGTCTGAAATACACCTGCCCCGGCTGTGGAACCCCCTTGGGCTATGAGGGATTGTGCTGGAAATGCAAGTGCGAACAAGAGAGACAAGCTGCGCTGGCCTGGACGCCGGAACAAATTGTCGAAAAACAAAGAAACCTGATACAGAACATCCAGAGGCTGGCTGATATGGAGGACCCGGAGTTCACCGACTTTTGGCAGCTGCTTGGCTACCATGATGCCATCAACCCGGAGATTCAGCAGGTGGCACTGGCCGCAGAGGTGTTCTGGCCCTGCGAGATCTATGATCACGCTCCCGCCGATGTGCGGGATGGCCTGATCCATGCGCTGTTGTCTACAGAGAATTCCAGCGAAGCGTCCAACCTGATGAGTTGCCTTGCTATGCAGGGAGATGACAAGGCAATGGAGACTCTGCTGGAACTGGAACAAAATCCCCGGCCCTGGCGCAAGGGCCTCTATGTGAACCCGTCCAGCTATGCGCAGATTGGTGGCTGGACCTTTGACAAGGAGGGCCAGAGAATCCAACTCAACTTCGCCACCTGCTATCCCATGGTCAAGGGAATCAGCGGAGAGAAGTCTCCCGTCCGCATTGGCCGGGCGCGGGAGGACACCTGCCCCCACTGCGGCGGGCGTATGGTGGATATGCTGGTGCTGGACGGTCGGGATGAGCGGCTCCGGTTCCTGGGGCTTGACGGTATTCTGACGGCCACCTGCTGCCCCAGCTGTGTGGGATTTTTGAAAGGTCCTGCCTTCAACCGGTTCACCCTGGATGGCGGCGTGGAGGTCTTTCCCTCCGAACTCTTTGACGGGGCGGAGAAGATGGACTGCTATGTCCGGCCCGAGGACTACAAGGCCCTCACTGAAAATCCCTTTGTGCTGGGCAAGACGCCGGTACCCTTATTTTACGGCGCGGCCTGCCAGGATGTGAACACCATCGGTGGCTTTGCCAACTGGGTGCAGGACGCGGAATATACCATCTGCCCCCACTGCGGGAAACCTATGAAGTATCTGGCTCAGATCCAGTGGGATACGGTGTTTGACTGTGCGGAGGGCACGCTCTATGTAGAGTTCTGCCCGGACTGCCATATCGTATCCATGCAGCACCAGCAGACCTGAAAATCGTCTGAACTTGGCTTACGGGAGGACACCATGAAAAAAAGAAAAATCAAGGACTTTATTGCCCTATATGCCCCGGAAGATAAGGAAAAACTGGTACTGATTCAGGATGGTATCAGCGCGGACAAAACCTTTCTGGATACCTTCTGGGCGGCGCATACCCATGCCCTCGCCATGGCGGATGTCCAGACCGGAGAGGTGATCTCTAGTCGATGCTACCTGAGCTGGCCGCTGACGGATAAGGAACGGGAAAACGGAGACTATTCCAAGTTGTTTTCCAAGGGCCAGATCTACCGAATCAAAGCCCGTGCCTGGAAAGGCGACGCCCTCAGTGAACCCCAGTGGTATGTCACGGAAGTGCTGGAGGAAGGTGTCCCCTGTCCGGTACTGGAGGAGATCTGGGCGGAGTACACAAAACCTGTTCTTCTGGAGGACGAAGTGCTGGGAACGCTCACATTGGATCGGGAGATGAGCACATTCGATGGAACCTGCAAGTGGATGGGAAAAGAAGTCCGGATCTCGTTGGATGTGGAGATCGAAAGAAAAGCCTCCTGGACCCGTGTGACCAATGTGATGAAGAAACTGCTGGCAGATCAGGAAGTCTGGAATAAGTCCCTGCGGGCGATGGCTGCCCAGAAGCTCACCGCTCAGGCCAACGAATGGCTGGCGGATAATGACCAGACCGACCGGGACCCGGAAAAAGACCCCATCACCGAGGATGAGTTCGCCCAGCGCATCCTGCTCACCGAGTTTACAGTATCTCCCGGCGGCCGTTTTACCGCCTGGTATGAGGACGACGATATGTTCTGGGGCCATGTGATCACTGTGGATGGAACGCTGAAAAAAGGCCCCGTTGACGCTGATATACAGGGCTGACAACAACCGTTTACAGGAGGAGGCATCCATTATGTGTGAGCACTGCCGAAACATTCAAACATGGAGAAAATTTGATGCCCCCAAGGACTACCTGGCCTGTATTGCTTATATTCAGCAGTTGGTGGGACAAGGCCAATTTGAACTGATGGCAGAGGAGTCCACCTGCCCGCTGGAGGAGGTAAAGACTGAGGATGGATGGGCAGACGAAATTATGGCTCACATGATTCGGTGCAAGCACTGTGGTCAGATCTTCACCTGTGTGGTCAACACCTGGCGAGGCAGCGGACACTTCAAAAAAGGCAAAGGATGAAACAGAAAAGGCGGTGAAACGATGAATCAGGCAGAAAGAGCTGAGCTGCTGGAGCAAATTGAGCAGTGGAATAACAAGGACGAGTATTCCCAGTGCATCCAGGCCATCGAAGCCATCCCGGAACAGGAGCGGGGTTATTTGCTGACCGTCAAGCTGAGCCGGGCTTACAGCAATCTGGCGGTTCTGGGAGATCATGGAGAGCATGGGACCGACGGTGAAGTGGACGGGGATCTCATCCGGCACGCCATTGATCTGCTGGAGTCCGTCCGCACCCAGGGAGAGAACGACCCTTACTGGAACTCCCGGATGGGCTATTCCTGCCTGATGGCATACCGCTCCGCAGCCACCGCCTATGAATACGCAAAATGCTGGCTGGCCCTGGCCCCGGATGCCTCCAGCCGCTCAAAAGCTGGTTCGGGACTGCGAGGAATATCTGGAGGAGGAAAAAGCTCTGGAGCTGGATTTAAAAGAGCGGGAGGAAATCATCCGAAGGGAAACTCCCGATGATGTAAAGGGGGTATTTGTAAATGAACAGCGAGCAGATCACGGCTTTTTTGCAGGAACATTGGTATATTGCCTCGGTGATCATTGGGGGCGTGATTTTGATTGGAGCGATCCGCAACTGGAATTGGCTCTGCGACCCCACCGGTACGCGGGATGCCCACCGGCACAGCAGAGGATACCGGCGGGTGGTGTTCTTCCTGCTGGGCGTCCTTTTAATCGTGGTGAGCATCTGGGGGTTTGTACTGAAATTGAAATAGGAGGAGAAAGATTATGATGACTGAGAAATATCCCACCTGGCTCATCGGCCATGTGAAAGAATGGGCGGAGAAGCGTTTGCCCACCGTGACACTCTGTTCCACCACCGGCAATGAACTGCTGGAGGTTTGGTATTACGGAGATCTGCTCACGGTGAAAGGAGAGCCCCAATCCTATATTGTAGATGGCGATGCGGCTCCCGGACTGGTGGCAGCCCGCGACCCGAAGAGCGGTGAGGAGTTCGTCATATTTGACGGTGGACGGCATGGCTACGACAATATGTTCTGCGATGAACATGATCCATCGGAACTGGAACACCGTCCCCTCAAGCGATACGAGATCCCTGCCTCCAAGCTGGTGCTGGAGCTGGGTTACAGTATCGACTATGAGGACGAAAAGGAAGACTTCGAACCGGATGAGGCAGATACTGTGGAACTGATCAACGGCGAGCGTATGCCCTGGGAGCAGGTCAAGCGGGACGGCATCGACTATATCGCCCTTTACTATGTGAACGAGAGTGGAAAACAGGTTCAGATTCTGGATGCAGAGCTGGCGTGAGTGTAGCCGTTCTATTTTGATACTCCGAGGAGGTGCCCCATGACCCAAGAAGAACAGCTCCGACTCTATCGGCTGATGGAAAAACTCAACTGGTTTTTCCACCAAGAGATGCACTACCTGAATAGAGATATTGCGGAAAAGACCGCACAGGAGTGTTACCCGGAGATTCGGGATTTTACATACGATATTTTGTGGAATGACCTGCCCAAAGAGGTGCAAGAACAACTTGAAGCAGATTAACCCCCAATGACTTTGTACTGGCTCAGGAGGTGCAACGGCAATGTCTATAACTGCCTATAAGGTTGAAGCCGTCGGGCATGACCGGGCCGGAAAGGACTTCGGCTATGTAAATATCATGTACCGCTATGGCAACAAGCAGTCCTGCCCCCGACCGGATCAGTGCGAAAAGATAGAGGTCATGTGGGCGGATGAGAGCGTCTATGGGCCGCCTGCTCCTGGCAGCAAGGTGGGGGATTTTATACAGACATGGCTGATGGGCTCCTGGAACTGCGGCGTGTTTACCCACCGGGAGATTGCCCAGCGGCTGATGGATACCTTCACTGGCCTGAAACTCAAGGAGCTGGAATGGTTCGAGAACCCCAGAGAAAAGACACTGAAAAACGGCAAACCCCGTGCGCGCCGGGCCAAGTGGCTGCCGGAGCGGGAGGCGGATTTGGTCTATCTCTACGCCGACCACTACATTGACGCCAGAAATCCGACTCCCGCAGAAACCGACTTTTTCACCGTCACAAGGATGGACGCCTGGGGCGTGAGCACCTGGTTTATGTGTACCCCACAGGCCACCGAGAAGCTGATCACCATGGATTACGACAATCTGGCCGTCAAGGAAACCACCATTGTGGGATAGGGGAAAATGAATGATGACTTTGGAACAACTGCCTCCCAAGGGCGTAAAGCGAGAACAGGCCATTTTGGAGCTGGGCAAGGATGAAGCAAACGGCGAACTGCTGTTCCAGCTTGTGAATACAGAAAAGGGCAAGTGCAAAACGGCTGCTCAGAAGGCTTTGGCGCAGCTGGAGTATGCCCCTGCTGCCCCACTGTGGGCCAAGCTGGTCAAGGGTAAATGGATGGGCAGCAATATCATGTCGGATGCCTGCTCCGACTGTGTATCGGAGCAGATTGCCCCAGTTATTCTGAAGACTCTCTCCCAGCTGCTGGACGAGGGGGACACAAAGCCACTGGATATAGAACAACCGAACTTCTGTTTCCATTTGATGTTGGGGAAAGCCTCGCCTAAAATGCTGGAGGTCTACCGCTTCCTGGCGGAGAACACCCAGCGGATCGCCCAGCTGAAACGCGCGCCTGTTTATTCCGATGATGACTGCACCTCCTGGTGGATCACGGACGGGCTTCGCATTTGGGATGCCACACCAAAGGAAAAAGAGAAAATTCCCGCTGTGATGCTGACTGCCTCCCTGATCCGCAACCCGGATGAGCGACTGCAAGCATTGGCTGATGAACTGAATGAACGCTACGGCGGCAGCTGGCTGATGCCGGTCTTTATGAAGGCGATCATCACCCAGCCTAAGGAGCAGGTGTATGAGACCTATTCGCCCCTTCTGGATACGCCGCAAAAAGGCTATTTGTTCCATGTGCTGGGAATGCTCCATTACCGCTGTTATCCGGAAGGCTGGACCTATGAACGCCTGGGCCCGGATGGAATGATCGCTCTGATTTTCTGGGGGGATTATAGCTATGGAACCTATGACACAAGGTTTATGATTGAACGCTATGTGGATCTGGATGAGCGGTGGCTCTTTGATCTGGCCAAGGACCCGGAGGGCCGCAAACCTACGGTGACATGGCAGACCTACAATCGGGGCGGTGTGCTATATGGAAGCTACGACGAAATGTTCATCAGCCTGCTGCCCCTCAAGGTGGAGAACCCGGAACTGAAGCGCGTTCTGTGGGACTACTTCCGTATTCGCAGCGAAAAAGTGAAAGTGGAAGAAAGTATTACTGTTTACAAAGATGCTGCTGAGCGGTTCGGGGATGAATGAGTGCAAGTCGAGAAAGCAGGTGCCTTATGTACCAAATTGCATATATTGGCCGCTGGGAGACCCTCCCGGAAACGGCTGCCGCCATCTGTGACCATGACACTCCCAAGCTGGAGGCGATGCTCCAGGGCGGTCTGGATTTAGATGTTCCCATCCAGCTCAGCGAATACATCAAGCTGATGCCATTGGAGATCGCGGTTTTTCGGAATGATGTTCCCATAATCCACTTCCTGCTGGAGCATGGAGCTGATCCCGGTCTGGCAGAGGAACAGCCCCTGCTGCTCACCGCCGCCCGCTGTTGTGGGCCGGAGGTGGTGGCGCTCTTTGCTGGGCAGGCCGCAAAACTCAGCCCGAAGCAGAAAGAGCGGGCCTTCCAGGAAGTGCGCTGGGGTCAGCGAGCGGAGAATATCCAGGTGCTGGAGCAAGCCGGGATCACAGTGGACAAGTTTGGCGGCGAGGCATTCCGGGCCGCTGTGTCCGAGGGACAGGCCAAACTTGCCCGGCTGCTTCTGGAAAAAGGGGCAGACATCAATTACCACAAGCCGGACATGGTGTTTCCGAACGCCCCCACCGCTGTCACCGAAGCGGCTCGGCATAAGAATCTCCCCATGGTGCGCTGGCTCATTGAGCAAGGAGCCGACATCACCATTGCTGACAAATACGGCGACCGGCCTTACACCGTGGCGGTGCAGAACAAGAATCAGGAGCTGGCCGACTACCTGAAGGCCCTGGAACCGGAGGAATGGCACAACGAACAGGAAAAAGTCCGGCAGCTCATGCCCTACAAGCTGCCCGCCAAGCTGGTGGAATACTTGAAGACCGGCCCCCTGCGGCTGGAGTTCCCGGATCAGGAATGGGTGAAGTGGGCGGAGCTCTACTCCTTCATGGATGTGCAGGAGATGACCTGGAAACGGAAGAAACTGCTCTCCCTGATGGTGCAGATGGACAACTACAGCGACTATCTGCTGCTGTGGAGCCCCAGGGACAAAAAGCTGTGGTATCTGGACATAGAGCATGAGGAATTCCACCCTCTGGCCAAATGGGATGACTTCATCGCAGATCCCGGACGGTATCTGAACGGGATGATTGAGGGTGAGTTTGAGGAGTAAAGCCATGACATCAATAGACTTTCTGAACAAGGTACATAAAAGCCTGGACTCGCAGGAATATAGCCTCTCTTATTCTCCGGCCAAGTCCAAGAATTATATGCTGTACTGCAATGGCAACTTCATCGGTGGCCTGTTCGATGAGGAGCTGTGCTTCGTCTACGCCGACAGCGTGAGTGAGCTGTTGGGACAGCCGGAACCCGTCTACCGAGGCTACTCCAGCACCGCCCAGCACAGGATGCTGGTGATCCCGGAGGAATACTGGGCGAAGGCGCTGAAACTGCTCTATGCCGAGAAATTTGACTGGAGCCGGTTGGTGTACGACATCACCTACACCAGCATTGGCGCAGCAGTGGTGGAGGACTTCTACGACGAGAATGTGGTATTCCTGCGCTTCTGCTTTGAAAAGGAGCTGCTGAAAAAGAACCCTCTGGACCGGCATGACCGTATCCTGCGGATGGTCTATATCAACCAGGACTTGACAAATACCGGTAAGAATTTGTTTCCTGAGTTGCTGGACAAGTTCCTTGCTTTTTATGATCGGAAAGGAAAAACCAGTCTGGAAACCATGCTGAATCGGTGGTACACCGCTCTGGAGAAGGAGTACCGTAGCCAGATAACGGGATAAGGGGGCGACAACATGACAGAAGAAAACAGAACCTATATCACCCATCTCAAGGTCACGGATGTTTCGTGGCACCGGCTCACCACCGCCTATGGCCGGGGGACGGATTTTCCGGCACACCTGACAGTGCTGGAGCAGATGCGTGATTTGGCATCCGTCAAAGAGTCTCTCTATGAGCTTACCACTAACATGGAGCACCAGAGTACCCTGTGGCACGCTACCCCCTTCGGCATGGTGTTCCTGTGCCGAATTCTGGAGAAGGCCCTCGCAGAGAGCGGTCAGAACCCTGTGGCCCATTTCCTGGCCGGGGAACTGCTGGACTTCTTTGCCTACATCCTCCAGTGCTTCCACGATGGGGATGAGATGGAACACGCCGAGGCGCTGCCGCTGTTCTCCGATTTGCTGAAGGAAGAATACCTGTGGTCGGAGGAATACGACGAGGAAGAAGATGAGATGCGCTACGAGGAGGACGAGGTCTTCCCCGATGACCTGTTCTATAGCTTCTATTACTACTCCTGGCAGGCGGTGAAAGCCTACCAGGATGTATTGGAGCAAGTCCCGGCAGAGTTTGCCAAGCCCGCTGCCGAGGTGCTGGAACTGCTGTAAAGGAGGCTACACCGATGTTTGAAGAATTCTATGAGATGTACGAGCCCGAGGAGCAGGAAGTGGTCGCTCTGATCAATCGCTGCATTGGGGGCGGATATAACTGGAAAGGAAACTTTTGGGAAATGACTGTTGTGACGCTGGGCATGGTGTTCTGTGGCACCGGCGAGGTCAGCACCAAAGAGGAACGGCTGGATTGGCCGGTCACCGATGAGGAACGCAATAGCGACAAGGGCTGGGGACGCTTTGGCCGCGAGCAAATCTGCCGCCTGAAGATCCGCCGGATGAAAGAAGAATGGGCAAAGGATCTGGTGGCGTGGCCCTGGTGTATCTCCCAGGTGGTCAAGGCTCATGAGGAATGCCCGGAACTTCAGGCGGTTCTGGAGGAGTACCACAAGCCGGTGGTGATCCAGGACCAGGTGCTGGGAGAGCTGACGCTGGACAAGGACTATGATACCTTCGAGGGCGAAATCCAGTGGTGCGGAACGGATGTGAGCCTTTCTCTGGAGGTCAATGCCGAGAGCAAGCCCTCCTGGACCCGCGCCCGCAGTGCCGCCAAGAAGCTGTTGGCCGACTGTGAAGCCTGGGACAAGGCCATGCGGGAGCTTGCGGCAAAGAACCTGACCGAGCTGGCCAACGACTGGCTCTCCCAAGATGAGGAAAACCCCCCGTGACCCGGAAACAGACCCCATCACAGAGGCAGAACTTGCCCGGCGGATCAGCATGACCAGCCTGTCCGTCACCTCCGGCGGCAGCTTCACCGCCTGGTTTGACTGCGACGAGATGTTCACCGACCATGCGGTGACGGTCTACGGCTCCTTGAAAAAGGGCCTCAAAGCTGCCAACGTTGAGGGGTAAGGAGGCACAGAGATGAAACTGAACAGTAAACGCATTGATTTTGAATACACGCCCGGCGAGGAAATTTTCACCTTTCCCGAGGAATCGGGACTGCCCTTTCTCTTCGATGTAGAGGAGGAACTGACCGAAAATCCTGCCGCCATGGATGCGGTGGGAGAAATGCTGGATGAGGCGGAGAAATTGGCGGAAAAGGCCAAATCCGCCATCAAAGCGGCGCTGGCGGACGAGGACAGCCGCTACCATAGCGTTGTGACATTATTCATGGAGTTCCACCGGGACGATGTAGGCCCGGATATTGCGGCGGAACTTTTTCCGGGAACCGACCCGGCAAAGCTGTCCTTTGCCGAGATGGTGGATCTTTTGAAGCTCAAGCGGTTCGGCAGTCTGGTGGATAGCGAGATGAATCAGCAAGTTTTCATTCTGGATCTGTCCTTCAACCCGGAGATTACCGACGAGCTGATGGTGATCTACTTTGATTTGAACAAGGAGATTTTTTGTATTACTCATGAGAGCTGAGGAACGAAAAAGAGAAAAATATCTGCCCACACTTCTGGTTCAGCAGATCCGCCTGCAATGGTATAAAGACTGCCGGGGCGGAAACGCCGCCGCACAGCGGAACCAGTATCCCAGAGCGATGCGGCTGCCTAAAGACTTCTTCTCTTACTATTCCTTTGGCCTGCCTACTCACTTTGCATCTATCTTACAGAGGCCCGATGGATTTCAGAACGATAAGGACTGTCGCAGGCTGATGGAATGGAAGCCTAATGGCACAATGCGGCTTCACCCTTTTGAACTGATTCAGCAGGAGTCCGGAATCCAGGTTCGTTACCGCTATGATTGGCATATTGGTGCGATGCCGGAGCGATATACCTATGATAAGACCGGGCAAAAACAGCCCCTCAATGAGCTGGCACTGGATTTGATTCCTGGTGATTATGGTCGGGCTGTCTGCAATGGGCGGTTCCGAGACTGGGACACCGGGATCTGGTATTATGTGCTGGACATTTTGAATGTGATGCCGCTTGCAGAACTCACCGACGCATTGACCAGTTTTACGGACAGAGAACCGAATAAGATATATGCCCAGATCGACCGGCTGTGGTGACGAAAGACAGGAGGATACTACCATGACGAAAGAACGCATCCCTATCTCTGGCGATCTGGGCAGCAAGGTTAAGCAGCTGATGGAGTACGCCGGATGGTACGAAGGCCGCAGTGTGGATATTTCCATTGCGGAGAAGTATTACGCCGATCATGGCGTCCCGATGATGAAGACCACCCAACGATTTTACCGCAAGTATTTCGGCCTGTGCTGCGAGTGGTACTTGGCGCAGAAAAAGCTGAAATGGGCGGCTGACTTTGAGTTTGCTTTGTTCCCTTACCTGGTCAACGGGATCAAAAACCATTTGGAAGAAGCCTATTTCCGGGATATGTCCGGCTGTGAGTTGGCGGAAATCGAACAGGCTGCCGGTCAGAAGTGCCAGCCCATCGGTCACATCGGCTACTACTACCCGGCAGAGGTTTGGATCTCGGAGTACGGGAAACTGTATGCGAAATATGAGTACCAGGATGAGATTGAGTGCTTTCCAGATGTGTTTGCCCTGATTGAACGGGATCTGCGGCAGTGTAAATTTGATTCCGCTGCCATGAAAACTGTGGAGGCACTGGACGGAAAACTATGAAACAGGACTTTACTAATTGGCGCAATCAAATATTGCAGAATCCGCGGGACATTTCGCCGCTGAAATTCGGAATATCGCAGGATGGGGTCATAGAGATTTTCGGGAATCCCGATGCTGTTTCCACCATGAGAAGCGATGGGAAACCTTTAATCCTCAAATACCATGACATTGAACTGCATTTCGATAGAAAGGCCCCTCATGGGCTCTACTTAGTTTACAGCGACGATGAGATCGAGCTGAGCATCACAGCCGAGCACGAAGAAATGCTGCAACCAATCACCAACACAGAGCCGGTGGACAACGAATTTTTCCTTCGGGATGGAGCCGTTTATTTCTCTGGCCTATATGAAAACGGCTTGTTGAAGGGTGTTTCGCCCAAAGACTTCTGCTGTTGGCATTACTGGGGCAAATCCTCTACGGCCTGCTTTCTCGGCGGGATTCGCCTGCGTGGAGCAGACCCGGCATCGTTTCGGGTGTTAAACTATGCCTACGCGATGGACAAAACAGCCGTCTACACTACCAGCGGGAGAATCCCAGATGTAGAGCTGGCAACCTTCCAGGTGTTGGACAATGGCCAGAACGATTCGGGCGCGCCCCAGGGATATGCAAAAGACGGTCATCAGGTCTACTTCCATAATGGGGATGGAAAGGTGAAGGTCATCAAAGGCGCAGAAGTTTCCTCTTTCTGCTCATTGGGCGACACCTATTTTGCCAAGGATGAGAAACGGATCTATGCCTACGGCAAGCAGCTTCCCAAAGCAGAGCTGACTTCCTGGGAACTGCTTGGGCACTGGTATTCCCGCGATGCCAAGCGGGTGTACTACCTCAACCGGGAGATTAAGGGGGCGGATCGGGACAGTTTTACGGTATGCACCCCGCTGGACGCACCTCCGCTTGCCGATCATCTGGCCCGTGACAAGGAACATTTTTACCAAAACGATGAGATAATGGAAGAAACACAGTGGCTGGAACAGCTGCGCAAAATGACCAAAGAACCGTAAACGGAGGAAAACGGCTATGGACTATTTGAAGATATTGTATGAAAACCCTGATTTAGCGGATGAATTTGATTCGCTGTTTGACTTCTTCCTGCTGGATGAGTTGTCCCCGCGGGATGACGCAGAAGGCCGATGCACCTTTTCAATGCCCGGTATGGCCTTTGCCAGAGATGGCTCCGGCGGAGAATACCACCTGTTGGAAGATGGCTCCATCGGCTATTACAGCAGCGAAGGTGAGGCAGGCCGTCTGGCCGAGAGCATGGATGACCTTTTTTCACTGATCGTGAGCTGCATCTGCTGGCACGACTGCTGTGACACAAAGCAGTATGTGGATTCCAAAACACTGGAGGAATATGGGCAGAGACAGCGCAACACTGACTTGGAAGATATGGATATGGACAGCTTGCGGCGGGTGTCCGATGCCCTCGGCATCCCTACCGGTGAGCCGCTGGCTCCGGTTCTGGAGCGGTTCCGTAAAGCAACACAGCGTCAGCCTTTGTATCAGTGTATTTTCCATGAGGATGACGGAAGCCTGACCGAATCATATGGTTTGATGTTTGAATGAGAAAGGAGCAATCCCGATGAAAGCATTTGACCCGAATTATAAGTTGCTGGACGAGATGTACCAGGATGATTACTATCCCGATTTTCTGGTGGACAAGGTAAAGGACGAGCTCCAGAAAGTCATTGACCTGCTGGAGAGCGGCGAAACCGATATTGAAGCGGTGCAGGAAATACTGGACGAGGCAGTCTGCGGCATCAATGATCTCCAGGAGGAGTTTGACGAGAACGACAGCGAGATCGAAACTGTGGCACGGGAATGCATTGCGGAAAATGTGGCCTACATTCTGGCATGGTTTGACATCCCCATTGATACCGAGGAGGCCATCCGAGAAAGGGACTGGTGAACCCTATGGCAGAAAAAGAACTGGCCGTTTGTGATGAGTGTGGCAGCCTGTTTTTCAAAGGCTCCTCACAGATGATGGGGCTGTGCCCGGAATGTGCCCATATTCTCTATGGCTACCCGAATTGTGACCATCATTTCCAGGATGGCCGGTGTGTGAGCTGCTACTGGGACGGATCAAAGAGTGTGTACATCAAGAAACAGAATCAACAGGAGGAAACTGATATGCCTACAACTGAATGGCTGAACAAATACGAAGCAATCAAGGATAAACTGACCTGTAAAGATGACTTGGAGTCCCATTTCACAGAGAAAGTGATTGGGAACATGGCGGTGGATGTGCTGGATATCGGCGCCGTCCATTTCCCCACCGGGCAGATCTTCGCCTGTGATCCTCTGGTGGAGCTGGAGGATACACCGCCCTTAATCCAGACGATCCCCGCCGGAACTTACCCCGTGAAAATCTGTGTGGTGCCCAGCGAACAATACGGCGACCGCTACGCCTGCGTCAAGGTGGCGGTTTCTCAGGAAAAGCCTGTCCGCTATGAGCTGGGCATGGTGGGCAACGAGAATCTGGACGAGGAATTGGGTGAGGACGACTACTTCGGTTTCGGCGTAGACGCCGGGATGGGGTGTATTGCGGACATCCAGACCCAGGCGGCCTTCAAGGCATACTGGGCCAAGCGGCTGGAGGAGGACTCGGACATCGACCCCTATAACGACCTGTTCTGCGACTTGCTGGAGGAAAACGCCCAAGCCCACCCCAAATATCAGGGGGACTGCGGCGACTGGCTCAACTGGACAGTGCCGGACACGGACTGCAACCTGCCCATCTTCTCCTCCGGCTGGGGTGACGGTTACTATCCCGTCTACTTCGGCTATGACGCAAAGGGCGAAGTCTGCGCCGTGTATGTGCGGTTCATCGACATTGAAGCCAGTTACAAAGAGCAGGAATAAGGAGGCGCGCTATGGAATTACCAAAACGGGCGCGGACAGCGGACTGGGAAAATGGTGTCCTGACCTTAGACGGAGAAAAGAAATTTGAAATTCCGGAGCTGACCATGGAACTCATGGAGCGGCTGGCTGGTTACACCCTGGTGGGCTTCCATGTGAAAGATTATCCGGCGACGGATGAACTGCTTATACCCTTTGCCGGACATAAAAGCATGGCTAACTTCGGCGTAGAGAACGGCGCCCTCACTGACGCCTGTTTCCCCGTCTTTTCCGCTATGCCCAAACTTCGCTATCTGCTGTTGGACGGCAATTCCGCCATTCACGGCAGCGGCCTGTCCGCCTTGCAAGGCTGCAAGCTGGACCTTTTGACCCTTAACCGGACCGGACTGGACGACGCCGGTCTGCTCCAGGCGGCCTCCATCCCCAAGCTCTCCCATATCCAGATCGACCATACCGCCGTTACCTATGAGGGCCTGCTGGCCATCGCCGGCAACAACCGCATTGAGCCGGTGGCCCATGTGCAATTCACCAGGGAGCAGATGGAACACTTCTCCCAGCTCCAGCGGGAAAAGGCCAAAAAGCCCACCCAGCTGGATGAACAGGCGGCAGCAGAATGCCGCAGGGTGTTGTCCGCTTTCTTTGCAGAAGTGACGGAATGGGAGCAGTACATGGAGCAGGCCGGGTTTGAGGATGCCGAGGCAGTGCCCCGCCTTCTGGTAATCTGGGAGAAGTATATGAGCGAAAAGCCCCGTCCGGGCTACCGGCCCCTGGGCCTCTCATACAGTGCCCAGGGCACCTATAACGGGGAAGAATTCCTTGACGCGGAGCAGATCACCAAAAACAAGCTCTACATCTACACCAGAGAGAAAAACACGGGCTTTGACCGCCGTTTCCTCATGAAGCGTGTGGGCGAGGGCTGGAGGATCGACGCGGTGCAGGAGCGGCTGGACGGCTGGCGGCGCACGGGATTGTGAGGCGTCACATGGCTTGGGAATATGAAACCTTTGGCCCCGACGGTCAATGCAAATTATTCGGTGTGAACATCTTTGACTACGACTGGCAAACCACCGGCAAGCGAGTAAAAGTCAAAGACCCGATCTATCATCAAGACCATACCTTCGAGGTCTGGCAGGTGGAGATTGACGGGCAGATCCACCGCTTTGCCGCTGGAGAGTTCTCCAACTGCGTATGGGGATTCTATCTGGAACAGAACTGATGAGAGGAGCGTGGCGCCATGAAAGCCAGCGCCGGAGAGGTCTATACGGTCTACAACCAATATTTGAAACGCTACACCGCTTGCCAGGTGGCCTATATCGCGCCGCCGGACGCGGTAAGCAAAGAGCCCTGGGCGGTGATTCTCTCTCTGGATTGGGTGGGCGACGCCCCTTTGACAACGGAGGAACTGCCTCATCTCCGCCCGCTCTACATGGATTTCATGTACTGGTCCCGTAACCTTCATCTGCTGCGGGTGCCGGTGGAGGTCCCGCCCCAGTACACGCTGGTGGGCACACTTCCGCCCTTCACCGACCAGCCCTGCCGCTCCTACGGCGGCTGGAACGACGGCTATGATGTGTACCTCCAGATCCGGTGGCAGGCCATCCCGGAGGAACGGCGGCGGGCCTTCAAGGAGGCCATGGAGAGCGACGAGCAAACGGAGATCGGCGGCATCCAGCTGAAGGTCAGCAGCCATCGGGTGATGGACCAGTACGAACCATTCGATTCGGCGCTGGAACTAAAGGCGCTGCCCTGTCTCTCCGACCTCATCTGCGAGCAGTGGCACCCGGATCTGCTGGAGTTTTTGCGAGAAACCCCCTTCCTTAATGAACTGACTTTGCTGAACCACGGTCAGAGGACACTTGATCTGCGGGGCACCAGCATCAGAAAGCTGATGCTGGACATGACCGGCCTTCAGGAACTGTGGCTGGGTGAGGATACGGAGCAGCTCCTGTTTCAGAACAAGGGGCCGGACGCCTGCACCATCCATGCCCTAGGAGATGGCAACGGCTTGACCCTCCAATTCATTGGGGAATACCGCCCGCACACGGAACTGCCGAACCTATTGGGACTGCATGGCATCCAGCTGAAGGACTTTGACCTGACCGGACTGGCCGCCACCCATCCCCATTTGAAGGAACTGAGGCTCTGGGGCGCGCCGGGAAACCTTGGAAACTTCTCCGCCGTGGGAGGTTTCCGGGAACTGACGAACCTCTCCACTTTCGACCTGTTCGGCTTCGGGGCGGACGACATCCCCACCCCGGAACAGATGCCGGAGCTTCGCTGGTTCTGGATGACCAGCCTGCCGGAGACGGCAGCAAAAGCGGCAAAGCAGCTCTGGAAAAGCAAGTCGGGCATGGATCTGCGGATCACCAAGCCCCGGAAACCAGAGTGGCTGGCGCAAAACCTGGACAATCCCTTCCGAGGCTGGGACGGCGCAGAGCATATTCCTGCCGCCGCTGCGAAAAAGGCAGCTAGTCAATACCGCAAGACCCGTTTCCAGCTGATGAAGCTGGCCGCCCAGCCGGCGGGGACGCCCAGGCCCAGGCGCTGGAAGCCGTGGCCGCCTACACCCAGACCTTCAACAAGATGGGCTTTATCGAAACCGAGGAACGGGATGAAATTTACATGGCCCTGCGGGGTATCCTGGATGCACTGCCAGGCGATATGCTCCAGAAAGATGCCCTGATTGAGAAGTTTGATGAGCTTCGAGATTTTTGAGGAGGTTGAAAAAACAATGGATACAAGAATCACAGAACTGTTGGAAGAGATAAAAAAGGCAATCGACAAGGCTGCCACCACAGGCGACAAATATCAGTTTATAGATCCGGCCTTTGATTTAACTGATGAACTGGAACAGTGCGAAACACCTTTTGATGCTGTAAGACCGATCTTGGAACTGATTGAATCTTCTCCCAATATTGACTTTGGTGGTCCTGGGCCGTTGGGTAGCTTTATGGAGAAGTTTTACCATGAAGGCTATGAGGAAGAATTGGTCGCATCGCTGAAAAGAAAACCAACTGAATATACAATTGCTCTCATGTTCCGCATCATTGCAGATAAGAAAAATCCCAATCTGAGTGAATACAAACATCTGTTAAAGACACTTGACTGCACCTCTGAAATTGATACTTTCTGGTTGGATGAGATTGCAAAACTATAGAGAACTAAGCGACATTGAATGAGGTGAACGCCATGGAATCGATTAGAAACCCGCTTCCCAAGCCGCCAAAGCACATGGATGTGGACTATATGACTTTGCCTGACATCGACAGCAACCCGCTGTTCTATGATGAGGACGCGCAGGAGATTCTGGCCTATTGGACGGACGGGAAAAAGGTCTACTGGTTTTTTTCCGAGGCATCCAGGGATGTAGAGCATTTTGTCTGGTTCAATCGGCTCTTTGCCAAGGATAGCAAACATTGTTTTCTCCACAGCAAAAAGCTGCGGAATGTGGATCACGCCTCATTCACGGCACTCAACAACTGCTACGCCAGGGATTGTAAAAGCGTCTGGACGACCGGCGGCCGGTTTGAGCCGGAGGACATCAGCTCTTTCGTTGTCTGTGATGATGGAGTCAACCTGGTGGAAATGGTCCGGACCATGTCCGATGGGACACAGCGCCCCATCCGAGTGCGTATTCCCTACGGATATGCCAAGGACAGCAAGGCCGTGTACTATGAAAACTTTGCCGGTAAAATCAAGATACTGAAAAAAGCTGACCCTACCACCTTCGTTTCCAACAATGACGGCTATTTCGCATGGGATGCCAAGTCCATCTTCTGGGGCGGTTATCTGCTGCCGAAAGCCGACCTGCAATCCTGGCGGATCGTGAATACAGAAATGGATCTCTCAAGGGATGACAAGCACTTCTATATCCTGAATAAACTGGTCTCAGAAGAAGAATGGAACCAGAAACTGCTCGAATAAGAAAGGACAAACCCTATGGCTCTACAAGATAAGAAAATAATGCCTCCCCCTTGGCTGGCCCACCGGGAGATCGAGCGATACTCCATTGGCTGGCGCATGGGCTATGGGGAGGATTACATATACCGATTTGGCGATTGGCTGGACACCCTCTCCCCGGAGGAGCGGACGGAATACCGCACTCTCTTTCCCGAGCCGGTGACCTGGAAGGGCTGGTGGGATGACGAGGACAGCAGCGAGGTGCTGGAGCATGGTGACTTCTTGGTGGATGCGTGGCAGCCGGAAGGCCAGCCAAAGTACACCCGCCAGTGGCTCCAGCAGGAGTTTGCCGCGGGGAGAACGCGAGAGCTGTGCCTCTTCTGGGGCCATCAGCCTGCCGAGGGCGGCCAGCTGACAAAAAGCTGCCTCAGCCAGTGGTGGATGGAGGACTTCTATACGACGGCTGACTCCTACCTCTGCATGGAGCAGTATATGATGGCTGCCAAGGCCGAGCTGTTCGGCGACAAAGAGATCCGGGACCAGATTTTGAAATGCAGCGACCAAAAGCAGGTCAAGGCCCTGGGCCGCAAGGTGCGGGGCTTTGAGCAGAAGGTATGGGACAAGTTCAAGTACGCCATTGTGCTACTTGGCAACTGGCACAAATTCAGCCAGAACCGCGAACTGCGGGAGTTTCTCCTTTCCACCGGGGACAGCGTGCTGGTGGAGGCCAGCCCCTACGATGCCATCTGGGGCATCCGCCTCGCGGCCAGTTCGCCGGAGGCCCAGAACCCGATGAAGTGGCGCGGACAAAACCTGCTGGGCTTTGCGCTGATGGAGGTGCGGGACGAGTTGCGCCGGGTGACACAGAATGAAATGCTTTGCGATTGGAGTATGGTATGGCAACAATGAAACTCTATGAACTGGTCAACCACTACCACATCGGCACGGAACTGACCTGTGCCGAGGCGATGTTCATGGCCTGCAATGAATATTACCATCTGAATTTGTCCGAGGAGACCCGGAAAATGTTCTCCGTCATGGGACTTGGGATGCAGACCGAGCACTCCTGCTGCGGCGCCTTTACCGTGGCGGTGGGGATCATTGGGTTGATGAGCGCAAAAGAAGGTCAGACGGATGTGAGCAACATAGAAGGCTACCAGATGATTGCTGAATTGACGGACTTCATGCTGGGCTTCTATGGGACGCTCCACTGTGTCGAACTGCAAAAGCTGGAGATTGTGGGGGTTGAGAATCCCTGCCATGCCATTGTGGAGGCGTTGGCCAAAAAGCTGGAGGAGCTGCTGGCGGGCCGCAGGTTCTTCCGCCCGGCAAGCGGAGGACAACTGGGCTGCTGATGCACCGGAAAGCGAGGGATTACATGAAAGACTTTCGCCAATACGGAAATAGACGGGATGATCAATGGGAGATTTTTCCCTGGATACCCGATCCGCGCCCGCCCTTCAAAATCTGGGTGAAGCCGGAGCAGATCGCGCCATTCTTTCTCATTCCCCACCACCCCTATGCGATCTCCCTTCTGCTGAAAATCAGCGACAGATTTCGGGTAGAAGAATTCTGCCGGCTGGGACTGACCAGCAGCAGCGGAGATTGGGAACGGCTGGTCCGGGGCGTGATCCGGGAGTTTGAGGAAAATAACAGCGGCGTGGATCTGTTTCACTTCGACTCCGACGAAGATGTGTTCTGCGTGTACTCCCAATACATCGACGATTTGATGCTACTGTCCAAAATGATCCGGGCGGCCTGTGACAATGAAAAAACGATGGGGACTTATCTGGGTATAGGTGAGGTGGAACATGAGAAATAAGGAGCAGGAGATTGCATGGCGAAAAGTAATAGAAGCCTGCATGGAGGATGTGAAACACCACTTCGATGACATCCAGCAGGCCATTGAGTTTGGCTGCTACATCCAGCCGGACAACTACTTTGTGTCCTACATCTTTGCCACAGACTCGCAATTAGAGACGGCGCGGCGGAGCGGCCTGACAGAACAGATCAATTCCTATCACAGAGAGCAGCTGATAAAGCGTCATTACCCCATTGAGGGAATCAAGGACTGCACCGTTGCCTCACAGGAGGAATGTGACCGGGAATTTGGCGGGAATTGGTATTACTATTTCAAATGATACGATGAGGGCATCGATATGATCGAGTACATCAAGCTCTTTTGGGAGGGCGCACCGGAGGGTGAACCAGCGGTCATCCTCTATGAAGTGGATACCGAAAATGAGCGGCTGGCCCTCCGCTCCATTGACATCTTGCGGATGGCCGCACCCGCAACATCCCTGACCTTTACGACGGCGCCATCGAGATCACGCCGATCCCCACCGTGGAGAAATTGAACGCCCATGTCTGGGGTGAGGAGTTCCACGCCTGTATAATAGAGAAAGCAGAATTTGAGGCCATCTGGGAAAGCCACACCTATGATGGAGCGTTAAAGTAGCCAGGAGGAGACACTATGAACAAACCTATAAAAGCCAAAAATCTGCCGTTGTTCTCCATCATTGACCTGGACCAGCTGCGCCGGGAAAACCATCTGGAGGGCACAGAAGTGACAGACTTTTTCACGGCAAGGGATGGAAAAGTCTATCTTCTCATGGAACAGCCGTCCGAAACACAGGGTAAGGACTGGCTCAGCACTCCCTCCACCTATACCGCAGTGGAAATCCAGCTGGATTGGGCGGAACAGCGGGTGCTGGAAACGACGCTGTTTCCTCTTGGCCTCTTGAAGTTCCAGTTTCATTATTTGCGGCCTGTAGGCGAACACTTTCTTCTGCTGGGGGCAAGGTGTGCCTATCGGGAAGACGGCCCCGACAAGAACGCCTGGATTGTCAGCCGGGACGGAGCTGTGCTGTCCCGTTTCTGCCTGGGGGATGGCATTCAAGACTGTGTGGTAAAAAAAGATGGCACCATCATTACCAGCTACTTTGACGAAGGTGTATTTGGTAATTACGGTTGGGATGAACCTCTGGGCGCTTGCGGCCTGATTGCATGGACATCGGAGGGAACTCCTCTCTGGAAGAATGAGAAGTATTCCATCTATGACTGCTATGCCATCAGCCTGGACGAAGAAGAAAACCTGTGGTTTTATTATTACGATGAATTCCGGCTGGTGCGGACGAACTTCAAAGAGGATCTTGTGTTTGAACTGCCAATCGAAGGAAGCGGAGCTTTTTCTGTTGCCCCGTCCGGCAATACCTTCCTGTTTCAAGGCGGATACCAGCAACGGGACAAATTCTACTTCCTTACCGCTCATGGTGATCGCCTTGGGCAAAAACAGAAGGCTATTCCCACCTGTGACGGAAACAAGGTCGCTGTGGAGCAGTGCAACCTGCTTCGCAGCCAGATGCTGTTCCTCGGAAAAAACGGTGTTCTCTATGGCGGGGTACTTGGTGAAAGCGAGGAATGACAATGGTTGAGATCAATCGTGTCTGGCTCAATGTGGATACAGACACCAACAAAATCACACTATTCGGCCGCCCCCGTGTATCCATCCGTGTGGATGAGTACATTTGGAGTTTGATCGAAGAACATATCGTGAAGCCCCATAAGCTCATGCGCAGCGAAAAGCATAGGTATCTGCTGAAAATTTCCTTTGACCGATTTGATCCGGTGCGGCACCGATATTATCCGCTTTCCCCGTACAACGGGCCGCTTCGGGAAGGCGTCAAGCCGGACAGCACAAACGGATGGTATCCCCGTGAGGACTTTGCAGACGCTGAGGAACGCGCCACCTGGTTCTCTCCTGATAAAATCTGGACAAACTGCGGCAACAAGGTTCTGGATGTCAATATTGATGCCGCCAATGTGAGCGAGAGCATCACCACCAGAGAATACGCAGACTTGCTGTTCGATGGGATTGGGGCAGCATTGGTGTTTAACTTCAAAAGGCTCAAGCGCGAGGAGTTTGATGCGTTAAAATCCAAGATCGACTGGAGCGTGGTAGAGAGTTTTCCCTTTCCCGCACCCTTTGAAGATCAGCAATACATTGGGGACGAGGGCAAAATTCATGTGTATTCCTGGGATGGCAGACAGGAAACGACTCTTGTAGGCCCCTATTCCGTGCGGGAATTGTATCTGGAACATTTCGGAGAATAGTTAGGAGGAATCTGATGAAACAGTCTGATATTTATACCGAGGCTCTGATCTGTCTGCGCTCGATCCTTCTGGCAGACCATCCAGAGTTCCAAAACTGGATTGACTGGCTGGAGTGGGACATTCAGGACTGGAGCCAACGACGGGAGGTTGCCCACCACCTCCGGGCCTATGGTGGCATGGGCTCGTTCAATGATCTGCCCAGTATGCGCGGAAATCACGACTATATTTTCGGCTTTCTCAAGTCCGTGTGCTATGCCTTCGGCCATCTTTATGGCAAACGGGAAGGCATTTCTCCGGAGGCACTGATGGAGGAGTGCCTGCACGATGTAGAGCAGGCAGCCTATCACCCCCATAAGCCACTGAACCAAGCCATTGCCCAGCACTTGATGCAGGGCGATTTACAGGAAAACCTGGATGCTCTGTGAGGGAAATACAATGCATGACATGAATTTGGAAAAAAACCGCAGTAAAATTCAAACTGCTTATAAAGTAAGCCCCTTCACAAAGGGTACCTGCCCAGAACCGGAGGATGCTGTGAAACGATTTGAAAGCAGGTATACTCCCATCCCCGCAGAGTACCGCTGGCTACTTTTGAACTTCGGCGGCTGCTATTTGGCGGAGCCGTGGATCTTCACACTGAAAGAGTTGGAAGAAGCCTACCCGATTTTTCAAGAGGCTTATGAGGATTACATGAGCGAATATGACCACGGCCCCACCTTTCCAATCGGAGGATTGGGTGACGGGAGTATCGTATTTATCGACTTGGAGAGCGGCAGAGTCCGGGGCTATAACTGTGACTATGCCGATCTGGAGGAGATTGCCGAGAATTTTTCCAGCCTGCTCCTGGACCTTGTGGAACAGGCATTGGAACTGGGAAACCTGTGCAAAGAATTGTGAGGTAAGCGTATGGCAAAGGACATCAGGGAGTGCCTGCTGGAGCAGGCAAGAAAATTTCATCAGTGGCAAGAAATCACTTATCCCGGAAAAACCACCGAGGAGATTGGCGGTGCGTGGGAGGTCGATTACCCTGCGTGGAATGATATATTTGATGCCTTTTGCCATGTGTTGACCCAAATGAATGCAGAAATGGCAGACAGCGTCCTGCTGGATGAGATGGTCTATTTAATTGCCAGGGCCAACGAAGCGGAGGGATTTATACAGGAAACCACTTCCCATCCCAAATGGTTCGAGTGCCTCTGCCGCAGGGCTGCAGCCTCCAATGAGAATGAGGCCAAGTGGCAGTTTGCCGCCTATCTGCCGGAATGCTCATGTAGTCAGAAAGTCAGGGATATAATTCTGGATTTCGCAAAGGACCCCAATGAATATGTGAGCCGTCGGGCGCTTTTGGCGATGCCTGCTCTGCGTCCTGACTGTGTGGAACAGTTCGCTCCGCTGTTTTGGGAGCGGAATTGTTACTCTCTTGAACTTCAGGAATACCAGCGGATCGCCGTTCTGGTCTCACTGGATGCCATCCATTCCGACCTGCTTCCACAATACTTGGAACGGGCCAAGCAGGATGGTCGGAGCTATCTGCTGGAACACGCAAAAAGGATTGAAGGAGGACTTGCTATGAACGAAAAACTATTTCGCACCCAATTTAATCAAATAGAAACCACCGAGAAGCAGGCACTGATGGAAAGCCTGGCTGCTCGTTATAATATGACCTTTCTCGGTCTACATACTTTTGACCGCTGGGGCCAGAGCTGCACCACCGGCATCTTCGAGAAAGATGGTCGGGAGTTCGCCTTTGTCCCTGGCGATACCGTCACGCTGGGCTGGGAACAGTTTGCTGTGGGACTGAATCAGGAGAGCCAGGAGGAATTGGAGTATCTGTTCCGGGAATGGGAAATGGAGCAGAACCCGGAGGAGATGATCCGGGAAAGCATGGCTCCCGTTCGGCAGGCGGCCATTGGTCCCATGCTGGTGGGCCAGGAGCTGGAGGAACTCTGCTGGGAGCCAGTCAAGATGGACGATCCCAGGCTGACCGCTCACCCTGACTGGCTGAAGGAGTTCCGTGATTTTACCTGGAGTGACAGCAGCAGTCTTACCTTGCATCAGTCTGCCCGCATAGAACGGACGGAAGATGGATTTCAGACCTGGATCTATAACCACACAAACTACGATGAGCTTCTTGCCGGGCTGGAAAAACAGGGGCTTTCGCTGCCCACGGCGGACGAGTGGTCCTACCTGTGTGGCGGCGGGTGTCGGACCCTGTTCCCGTGGGGAGATGGGTTAGACTACTCTATGCGTCTGCGCTGGTTTGAGGACATGGATGAGGATGAGAACCAGCCCTATGACATGGAGGAACCCAACTTCTTCGGCCTGTCCATCGCCTATGATCCCTATATGCGGGAAGTGGTGCAGGCTGATAGGCTTACCACCTGTGGCGGCGATGGCGGATGCAATATCTGCGGTGGACTGGGCCCATTTCTCGGTTTCCTACCCTGTTCGCCCCACTGTAAGCCGGAAGTGCAGGAGGACAATGAACTAAACGGAGATTATGACTTTTATAGGCCTATCATTCGGCTGGAGAACCATGATTGACAATAGAAGCTTGATACAAAATAAAGAAAGAGGTGCCGACATGGGAGCATGGGGCATAAAAGCATTAGAGAGTGACGAAGGACTGGATGTACTGGACATCTTCAAAAATGAATATGTGCCGGAGCATCCGGTAATGGATCTTGGTGAGATGATCGAACTGATGAAAGAGGAAGGTATGTTGGGAGAAGATCTCTCCGACATCGACTTTCTCTATGATAACACCGCTATGGCTCTGGCGGAGCTGTATTTCCAATGGAATGATAACAGCAAGCTGGACTACGATCATGAAGAAGCTATATGGGATAAAGTCACCGGTTTCACAGCATCCAAAGAAGCCCTTACCTTCCTGCTGCGTCAGCTTACCGACATCAAAGACGAGGTGCCGGACGAGGACGGCATCCGTGAGATTGTGGATCTTTGGAAGAACGAGGACAACGGAAAGATCGAGCCTGCGTGGTCAGAGCATTTGGACTGGCTCATTAAGCGGCTAATCTCGGAACAGGAGGCGTAACAGATGTATATCAAAAAATACTGGGGCAACTTTATTGGCGGTTCCGATGACAGTCTAAACCTTGTGGCATTTTTGGAGGATCAGAAACAAGAGGAAATCCCCCTCAGCGAGATTTTTGCCAAGATCGGGCTGGACAAGCAGAACTGGGACTTCCGCCAGACTGTGGAGTATCTGGAGTTCACCCACTCCAATGGCGTGGAGATGGACTTCCACTTCGCCATTGATGTGGTCACCGATCTGGCCGCCATCCTGCTGGAGTGCAGCATTAGCGGCAGTGTGAACCTTCAGGATCTGGACGAGTACAACACCCCCGCCCGCCGCATCCGCATCACCGCCACGCCAGAGGAGCATGACGCCATGAACAAGGCTCTGGCGGATTTTGCCCAGAACCCGCTGGAATATGACCTCAGTGAGATGATGGATGACGAGGAGATCCAGGAGATGGCCCGGGATGTGGAGATGCTGCGGAAAGAGCTGTACGAGGCCACCGGAAGCAACCGGGACTACCATGTAAAGGCAGAGGATGTAACAGAGATGCTTCCCGACTGGGAAGGCGCCGATGGCTGCATTGCCACCAACCGCATCACGGTGGAGGGCTGCAAGGTTGGCTACTGCTATCGGGAGGAGCCGGACGGCGACTGGGACAGCGGCTGGCGTTTCACCGCTGGTGACGAGAGCGAGGCGTACATGGACGACCCCAACAATGCCGGGATCTACAAGCTGAATACGATCTGCAACGACGATCCTGACATCATCTCTCTGCTGAACACTCCCGCCCCATGTGCCTTTGAGCGGGATGAGAATGGCGTGTTCCAGCAGATCAAAGACTGGAAGCCGGATGAGGACGAGGAGGACTTGGATATGGACATTTTGAAGCAGTGCCAGAAGTGGCATGAGGAGAGCAAACAACATAAAATTATTGATGCGCTGGAGGCCATCCCCGCCGAGGAGCGTACCCCTGAGATGGACAGCGAGTTAGCCCGCCTATAACAATCTGGCAGACCCACATAAGCCAACTTGCAAAGAAATGCTCAAAAAGGCCCTCGCTCTGCTAAAGCCCCATGAGGAATACTTCGAGGACGACTATTACTGGAACTTCCGCATGGGTTACTCCTACTTTTATCTGGATCAGGAGGGCCGGGCTCTGCGATATTTTGAAAAGGCATTGGAAGTCCGCCCTGGTGACGATGACACCAAAGAGTTTATCGACCGGTGCAAGAAGGGTATTTCTCTGCCGCAGTTCTCGGAGTGCTTCCGGGAGCGGACAGAGAACTGGTGGGAAACCTTTGCCGAAATGGAAGCAGAATTGCGCCAGATGATGGACGAGGACAAGGATCACACCCGCGGTGCGGAGATCGTGGCCCAAATGGAGGAAACCCTGAATCTGGTTTTTGATGAGATTTCCTTTGAACTGGGCGTGGGCGGCGAAAAGCATGAACTGATCCTCACCCCGGAGGGCGACAAGGTCAAGCTGTTTGAGCTGGTCTACTTCCAGAAGCACGCCCCCAAGGAGGTGCTGGAGCACTGGAACATCCTGGTGGGCCGTCAGCCCCTCCAGAACATCGGTCTGCGTACCGAGGATGGATGGAATATTTCTGGGGATGATGTGCAGATCTGGCTGGAAGAGCAGGGTGAAAACAGCTTCGCCATCTCCGCCTACTGTGAAAAGCTGCTGCCTATGCTTCGGGAGGCGGAAGGCCGGGCCTGGTGGATGCTCACTACCCTCACCGACCAAGTGCTGGGCGAGATCCCCCACATGAGATATATAGACAGCTTTGATGTGCTGGAGGAACCCAAGGCAGAGCCGTCCTTCCTCCTGTCCCAGCTGCCCGACAAACTGCGGGAGCAGGGCCTGGAGCTCTCCACCGATCCCAATGCCTATCTGGAGAGCTATCTTGGCTACAAAATGGAACCCAATGAAGATCCCGATGCCGATTGGCGGTTGGATACCATGGTGGGCTCCACTTGCTGTGTGCCGCTCATCAACGGCTATCTGAATGCCGACAATGATTTTATGGACGATCTCCATGCCGATGGCGCGGTAGCGGGCTTCTTCTGCTATCCCCTGGATACCCTGCGGGAGGAGGAAGGCAGTCAGAAGATCTTCGACTTCCGGGACAAGCTGGAAGAAGTGTTTACCACTGATGAAGGATCGGAAGTGCTCACCCTCACCGGCGGAGCCACCGGCCTCTACTGCGGCTATGTGGATTTTATTGCATGGGACATCCAAACAGCGTTCAATATGGCAAAGGAATTCTTTGAGGATAGCGACATTCCCTGGGCCAGCTTCCACACCTTCCGCCGTGAAGCAGGTTCTGTGCCCCTAAAGCAACAAGATGATGAGCCAGAAACCGAGAATCAGGATGACGAGTTGGACGAGACGCTTACGGGCATGGACTATACTCCCTACACTAAACAGAACGCCGAGGCATTCTATGAGCAGCTGGAACAATGGAACGATGAGGACGAGTATATCCGCTGCATTCAGGCGTTGAATGCCGTACCGAAAGATTGGCGGGACTACCGCTTTGCATACGCCTTGGCACGGGCGCTGGAAAACTACGCCATCATTGGAGACCACGATGAGGGAACTCCCAACTACAAGGGGGACAAGGCTCTGCTCCGGGCCATTGAGGTACTGGAATCTGTCCGAGAAGAAGGTCGGGACAAAGCAGAATGGAATATGCGGATGGCCTACGGCTATCAGTATCTCCATGGTCAGGAGGAAAAGGCCATTCCCTACGCCCAACGATGGGCGGAACTGGATCCGGAGGATGGAAATGCCTCTGCGGTGATCCAAGAGTGTAAAGCAGAGATCAAAAAACGCCAGCGCAGCCGGAAAAAGAAGGTTAAATTCGTGCCTGGTGATATCCCCTTCGAGGGCTTCGACCTCACCAACTTCTGGGACGACAGTATGTATGCGCTGAAAGAGTATGTTAGCGATCCGCCTTCCGATGAGCTGATCGCCAGCGTGGAGGAGGAACTGGGCTATAAGCTGCCCGCCGCCTATATCTGGCTGATGAAGCAACACAACGGCGGCATTCCGGTGAACACCTGCTATCCCTGCGATGAGCCTACCTGTTGGGCAGATGACCATGTGGCCATCACCGGCATTTTCGGCATCGGGCGAGAAAAGAACTGCTCCCTCTGCGGAGAGCTGGGCAGCCAGTTTATGATCGATGAGTGGGAGTATCCTGCCATCGGCGTGGCCATCTGCGACTGCCCCAGCGCCGGACACGATATGATTTTCCTGGACTACCGGGCCTGCGGCCCCCAGGGAGAGCCTGCGGTGGTCCATGTGGATCAGGAAAATGACTATAAAATCACCCATCTGGCAGATAGCTTTGAGGAATTTATCCGCGGACTGGAGCATGAATCCCTCTATGATCCGGATGAAGATATAGAGGATATTGAGGATGACGCTGACGAGGAGGAAACTGACCATAAGGGCTCCTTTGCCGGGTCTGTGCTTCTCTCCAAAGCGGAATGGGATAAGGAGCAGTTGATCCGGGATCTGCGGGAAGAATGGGGCATCGTGGATGAGGGCGACGAAGATGATGAGAACAGCGATAACAGCGATGACGCTGTGGTAATGCGGGTCGGCGGCATGATGCTGATCGTGACACTCTTCCACGGTCACATCCCGGACAATGAAGCGGAGATCAACGCCGAAAACAACTATATGTGGTCAGAGGCCGTAGAGGTGGCCAAAGCGCACAAGGCCCATATCGTGGTGGCTGTATTGGGCGAGGAGGAAAAATTGCTGGAACGAGGTAAGCTGTTCACCAAGGCGATGGCAGTGTGCTGCAAGCAGAAATACGCCACCGGCGTATTCACCAGCGGCGTGGTATTTGAGCCCCGCTTCTACGAGGGCCTTGCCGATATGATAAAAGAGGACGAACTGCCCATCTTCAACTGGGTCTGGTTCGGCCTGTACCGGAGCGAGGGGGGCCTAAACGGCTACACCTATGGCATGGATGTGTTCGGCAAGGAGGAAATGGAGGTGCTGAACGCCGACGCCGAGCCGGAGGAACTGCGGGACTTTTTGGCCAGCCTTGCCTCCTATGTGCTGGCGTGTGATGTGACGCTGCAAGACGGCGAGACCATCGGTTTTTCTGCGGACGATAAGCACACCATCACCCGCAGCCCCGGTGCCTCTCTGCCAGAGGAACAGATGACCCTGAAAATCAGTTACGAGCCTATAAAGGGAGATCCGGAGGATGACAGCTGCGACCACTCAGACAATGAGGATACGCAGGATGAGGAAGAATTCAGTAATCCCGAAGTCTACACCGAGGAGGAGATGGAGGCCGTCGAGGGGCACATCCAGCAGTATTTCGGCAAGTTCGAGAATGTGTTCCACGAGCTGGTTTCTCCGGACATCCATGTGGACATCTGCATGGTGCCGCCCACTGAGGAGCGGGACTATTACACCCTGGTCACCATGGGTATGGGCGCTCACCGGATGAATGTGCCGGAGGAGCTGGCGGAATACAAGCTGGAGCGGGCGGAGCTGGCTATCGCGCTGCCTGCGGACTGGAAGCTGGATCAGGAGTCCATGAAAGACGAAAAGTGGTACTGGCCCATCCGCCTGCTGAAATCCTTGGCTCGTCTGCCCATCAACTGTGACAGCTGGTTGGGGCATGGTCATACAGTGGAGAACCGGGAACCATTTGCAGACAACACCAAACTGTGTACTGCTACCCTGATCGGTCCCCAGGATACGGAGGATGGCAGCGAGGTCTGCACTCTGCCGGGCGGCGAGGAGGTCAACTTCTATCAGGTCATCCCTCTTTATGCGGATGAATTGGACTATAAACTGGAACATGATGCAGACGCTCTGCTGAACAAAATGAGGGGGATCAGTTTTGTCGTAAACCCCACCCGCCAGGATGCTATCACCAGTGGCACCCTTTCCAATGATGATTTTGACGGTGAGATGGACGACGCTTCCTATCACCTCGAGAGCATTGATGAGAAGGAACTTCCTATTGACCCCATCAATGCTTATAACCACATGGCCATCTACCTGCGCTGGTGCATGGAGCACGACCTGATGGGTGAGGAATTCCTTGCGGAGTACGGAGAGGTCGTAGAAAAGGTCAAGGCTGATTCTGCCAGCGTGGATCTGCGGGAGTTTATCCGGGATGAGCTGGACGGCTGTCTGTTCTCTGTGCTATTCAATCAGCAAGGCCGTGCCTTTGCAGGCTATTACTACGGAGAGGGCGACAGCCCCTACTATCCCGCCGATGTTGACGATAATGCCCTCCGCTTCTTCGGCCCGGAACGGTATCACTCCGATGAGTTCCAAGATGAAGCCTACCTGTTCATCCCCTTTGACGAGGACTACTATCAAGCTATGGCAGAGGTGATTGAGGAACGCTTCACCAACTGGCAAGGACAGGACTTCAACGAGGACACGCTGGAGCCTTCCGAGGTGGCTCAGGCCATCATGGAGTATTTGGACTGCGAGTGTACCTATTTCCCATCCATGGCAGATGATGACCCCATTATGTCGGCATACAGCTACGCCCAGCGGCTGGGGGTACGGGAGGGCTTTGTTCCCGTACTTATCCAGGCGGATGATGAAACGCTGTTGGAATGTCTGGTAATGAACGCCGACCCGGAGCATGATGCGGACTGCTATGAATTTGACCTCAAAACGGTAGAGGAGTACCGGAAGAAGATGCTCTCCGCTCCTGTTAAGGACGGAAAGGCGATTTTGGAGGAATTGACCGGCCAGCGCAAGGAAGAAGCCGAGGATGACGATATGGACTGGGATGAGGAAATCCTGGGCGAGATGGAGGGCGGAGAACCAAACGACCGTTTCGCAAACTATTGGAACGATGATACCGGAATGACATATCCGCTCATTCTGGCCAAGATCCCAGTGAATAATCCCTGGGAGATCTTCGCCTACCTGCCCTTCGGCAACTGGAACGAGTGCCCCGACACGCCGGATCTGATGGCAGTGGCGAAATACTGGTTTGAGCAGCATGGTGCCATCCCTACCGCCATGAGCCACGATGAATTGGAGTTTGAACTTCCAACTCCGATCTCCAAGGAAAGAGCTATGGAAGTGGCTGTGGAGCAATATGGCTTCTGCCCAGATCTGGATCAGAATGAGGATGGAAGCATTGGCTCCTTGGCAGATGCCCTGTGGCAGTCCTCCGTCTGGTATTTCTGGTGGGATTGATGGGAGATTGTGGCCATGAACGAATACCTGAAGCAATATATTGAACTCCAAAAGCAGTTTCGGGAGACAAAAGGAAATCCGGACAGTGTCCGCGCTCTCTATACCTTCAAGGAGAAACTGGAGCAGAGTGAGGATCAACAGGCCAAGGAAGTGCTGGTGGATGTGTATGATCTGCTGGACTTCAAGAAGGATGCCTACGAACTGCTCTGCCAAATCGGAAATCGTTCCGATAAAAAGACACTCAAGCGGCTGGGCACGCTGAAGGAATATGCGGAAAACTGGGGCAATCATTATGCCCTCCCCAGACCCAAAACGCCGGAGGAGACGCAGAAAGAGAAGGAGCGGCAGGCCCAGCTGGGCCTGCCCACCTTCCGGTATCACCCCTACCCTTTGGAAACCGGCGCTTTTGAGGAGTCCGCGGATGGCGTTGTCTGCGACTGCTGTGGCAAGACGACCCATGTTTTCTATACAAATCCGTTCTTTTCAGTGGAGGATATTGCATATCTGTGCCCAGAGTGCATCGCCAACGGCGAAGCGGCCCGGAAATATGACGGTAGTTTTCAAGATGATTTCTCTCTGGATGATGGTGTAGACGATCCGGAGAAGCTGGACGAGCTGATCCACCGCACCCCCGGCTACTCCGGCTGGCAGCAGGAATACTGGCGCGCTCACTGCGGCGACTACTGTGCCTTTTTGGGCTATGTGGGTGCCAGAGAACTGCGGGCGCTGGGTGTGTTGGAGGAGGTACTGGACGATCCCATGTGGGACGAGGAGCAAAAAAGAAATGATCCGGGAATCCGTCAATGGC